>CENG01063095.1_pt1 | contig 32474 bp, 32 predicted proteins | sample 530131 | NCBI WGS metagenome assembly CENG01 (sample SAMEA2591057, study PRJEB7988) | marine metagenome | biome: marine biome (ENVO:00000447); feature: surface water (ENVO:00002042) layer; material: saline water (ENVO:00002010), including plankton (ENVO:xxxxxxxx) | depth 5 m
AAAAATATAAATAAGGTCTGAAAATTGCTTTGATCAAGCAACAAATCTAAGCAAGATAAAAATATTGTGGTAGCAGACTTTAAAATATTAGGATCCAGTAGTAGTGGCAACTCGGCTTTTTTGAACACAGGTCATAGCAAAATTCTGATTGATGCGGGTTTTTCTGGGAAACAAATAAACGAAAGACTTAATGCTATAGGTGAATCTATCGACACATTAGATGGGGTATTCCTAACCCACGAACACAGTGATCATTCCGAAGGAGTTCGAGGAATAAGCAAACGATATGACCTACCTATATTCGCCAATCGAGATACCGCGGACGCAATTCAAGCAAAACTCAAAAAAAATATAAATTGGAAAATTTTTCAAACAGGGACTGATTTTACTTTCCGTGACATAAAAATACGCTCTTATTCTCTCCCACATGATGCTTATGATCCAGTTGGGTTTAATTTTTATTGGGGAGAACCTAATGACTTATTCTCCAAAGAAGGAAGTTTAGCATGGGTAACTGATTTAGGTTACATTCCGGAGCATGTAAAAATGCATATTCAAGACGTACAGACCCTCGTTATTGAGTCTAACTTTGAAGAACGCTTACTCAAAGAAGACACAAAACGACCCTTATCAATAAAACAAAGAATTAGAGGACGGCATGGGCATCTCTCGAATGAGACCACTTTAGAATTTCTGAATGAGGCTATAGCTAATTCAAAAATCGAATGCCTACATATAGCACACCTAAGTAAGGATTGTAATAATGTCGATCTTGTCTTAAAAAACAGCCAAAAACTAAAAGAGAAATACACACATCTAGAAATACATGTTGTTGACCCCAATCTCGAATTCACTCTAACTAGCGGAAATTTTTAAAACTGGGGCATAACTAAATGAATAAAACGACACAAAAAACAAAAATCATCTTCACCATCGGTCCAGCAACCGAATCAGAGGAGACTTTGGAGGCAATGATCAACGAAGGGGTTGATATCTGCAGAATAAATATGGCTCATGCCGACCATGATTGGACAAGAAAAATCGTTAAACGTGTACGCTCTGTTTGCGAAAGGGTTGGCCGTCACATTGCTATCATGATGGATGTCAAAGGTCCTGAAGTGCGAACAGGCGATGTTCCAGAAACATTTCATTTAGAAAAAGATGAAATTTTTTATTTCACTTACGGAGTTGGCAAAGGTGGCACGACTTCTGATGGACATAGGCGTGTAGATGTAAATTACCCTGATTTTTATCGCGATATAGCCATAGGGAATACAGTGCTGGTGGATAGCGGGTTAATAAGACTTGAAGTTCTAAGCATTGATAATACGGATGTTAAATGTAAGGTGATAATACCAGGCCCTTTGGGAAATCGCAGGCACATTAATTTGCCCGGAGTCTATGTAAAACTTCCATCACTGACGAAAAAAGATCAAGGTGATGTTGATGTAGGTGTTGATCTTAACATAGATTTTTATGCACTTTCATTTGTTCGAGAACCAGATGATATCATAAAGCTAAAAGGCTACTTAGAAGCAAAGGGTTCTGAAGGGAAAGTGATCGCTAAGATAGAAGACCAACAGGCGATTACTAATTTAGATGAAATCATCAAAACCTCTGATGGCTTGATGGTGGCTCGTGGAGACCTTGGAGTGGAGTGCTCATTTGAAGAATTGCCTGCAATCCAATCAAAAGCCATTAAAATTTCAATTAATGAAACTAAGCCAGTTATTGTTGCGACTCAAATGCTCGAATCTATGATTGAATCGCCTATGCCAACTCGCGCAGAGATCAGTGATATTGCAAATGCCGTAAGAGAGCAGGCCGATTGCATTATGCTTTCTGGAGAAACAACTATTGGGAAATATCCTGTAGAGTGTGTTAATACAATGAACCGTATCGCATCCTGCATTGAAGCCGAAGAAGACCTAGATCCGACACGATTGCGAACCGATATCGTTTTGCGACTACCCAAGTCAAAGATGCTCCGCTCTGCCGCTCAACTAGCGATTGATCTAGATGCAGCCATTGTTGTCTTTACACGAAAAGGATTATTCCCGCTTAAACTTGCTGCATTGAGACCTCAGATCCCAATTTATGCATTTACAGACAAGCCGGCCCTCTTCAAACAACTTTTACTCTTACGAGGTATCGAACCGTTCTTTATGGATTTTGTTAACGACCATGAAGATACGATTCAAAAAGCCTTCAGTACACTGAAGGAGAGAAAATGGTCCTCTAAAGGCGACCCCATAGTCGTAGTTACTAAGATGTATGCGGGTAAAGAATTAATTGATACGACACAAATTCGCACAATTTAAGCTTAAAGCGTAAGTACTTGAATTAGTTGACGATATATTAGCTGTGAAGTTAATATACACATTCCTTTTTTTTACACTTACAATCATGTTTGCATCCACAGAAGACAAAACACTTGCGATAGGGGATTCAGTTCCAAGCGTAATAGCCCCAGATCACAATAACAATGACTTTGATTTCAAAGCGAATTTATCCGATACCATTTCGGTTGTTTTCTTTTATCCCAAAGCGCACACCCCTGGGTGTACAATGCAAGCCTGCAGTATGAGAGATGTATTTACCGTGCTCCATGAAAAAGGCATTATCGTACTAGGTATCTCTTCTGATAGCCCAAGCTCTCAAAAATCATTTAAGGAAAAACATTCCCTCCCCTACACTTTGATCTCAGATAAAAGTGGCGCAGTAGCCGAGGCATTCGGAAAAGGTAAATGGAGCCGACAAGCTTATATTTTTAATGAAAATAAGTTAATTTGGAAAGATACCAAAGGTGCAACTTCCAAACAAGGCAAGGAAGCAGTTGCTGCACTTAGTTCATTCGGCTTAATTTAAAAACTAAAAATAAAAAGCCTCCGAAAGCTCTTGTTCAGGAAGCAAGGGCTTAATTTGAATAGACAATTTTTTTTCTATTACACCTAGATTTTGGGTTAGATGGCTAATTGAAGAGTCCTCGAACTGAGTCCAATGAATAAATTGCCCATGGCCATATTGTATCTCAAAACAAAGTGATTTATTTGAATTAGGCTTAAGCTCTATTAATTTTGAATCTATGGATGTATCCTCAATGGATTTTAACCCATATTCTAACCATTGCATTAAATGAAATGCATCACCTTTTCGTTTTGGGACAAAGTGAACATTAATTACGCATAATTCTTTTCGGAGTAATTCAAAAGGAATCCCGCTCAAATACTGACCGATTGCTTGACGAATTGGCAATAATCTCGCACGTGCTAAATCAACTACCTTCTGGGAATTAGGCCATGGCAAGTCGCGAATTGGATAAGACTCAATATTACTATCGAACACAATCCTATGCACACGTTTCAATAAGTGATCAAAATATTTAACCACCCTTTCAGCACGAACTTCGGAAAACCAATGGTAAATAGGTAAATCTGATTCAAGCCAAACAGAAACTTGATTGAATAAAAAGCCATTATCTTCAGAAGAAAATCCAAGTATCAATGCTTCACAACAACACATCTCTCGATGAGAATCTCCAATAAAGCATTGGCTAAATAATTTGGCCTGCATTGGCTGATTATCTTTAGAAAATGGGCATAAAACAATGATACGGCTTGGGTATCTTTGAGCAAAGCGAACCGCAACTTCAAAGCGTGCTTTTGCCGACTCTGACGAAACCGTACGCCCAAAATGCAACACTAAGTTCATTTGTGATGCACGAAATTCTGAAAGTGCATTCTCTTTGTTGCCTCCCCACATTTTTGACAGCTCTTCTGACACCGCACCTACGGGTAATTCAATTCCTGGCAAAACATCTATTAACTCAGTCATTTTTTTACTTTTAATTTTATTACCTTTAATTGCCTAAACTTAACCCGAATGTCTCCATTCATGATTCTTTTTTGACAACAATTGGTCACTCAAACTTGGCCCCCAAGATCCAGCCACATAAGACTCCAATCCTTTAGTGCCTTGTGCGTCCCAATGTTCCAGTACTGGCGATAAAAGCTTCCAAGAAGCTTCTGTTTCGTCGCCACGAATAAACAATGTACTGTCCCCAATCATTGCGTCTAAAATCAAGCGCTCATAAGCTTCTGGAGTATTTGATCCGAATGTAGTCGCATAACGAAAGTGCATTTTCACTGGTTGCATACGAGTCTCCAATCCGGGTACTTTAGAATTCATCACAATCGTCACTCCTTCATTAGGCTGAATTTGAATAACCATTGTATTGTCAGATACATTAAAGCGCCCTTCCTCAGAAAATAAAATACCTGGGGGACGTTTAAAGCGAATTGCAATCTCACTGGTTCTCCGTGCCATCCGCTTACCTGAGCGAATATAAAAAGGAACGCCTTTCCAACGCCAGTTATTTATCATTAAGCGAAGCGCGGCATACGTCTCAGTCGAAGACTCTTCTGGAATACCTTGCTCTTCCGAATACCCTTTAACCTCTTCACCGTTGATTAACCCATTTGTATATCGAGCTCGGACAATATCAGCTTCCGCTCCCTCTAAATTCAAAGGCTGTATCGAACGAATTACTTTAACCTTTTCATCACGAATCGATTCAGGGTCTAAAGAAACAGGTGGTTCCATAGCGGTTAAGGCGACTAATTGCATGGTATGGTTTTGAATCATATCTCTCAGAGCACCACTCGTATCATAGTAGCCACCACGACTGCCAACTCCTAGTTTTTCTGCAACGGTGATTTGTACACATTCTACATATTCTCTATTCCATATCGGCTCAAAAATTGCATTAGCGAAGCGTTGTACCAAGAGATCTTGCACTGTTTCTTTCCCTAAGTAATGGTCAATCCGAAATACTTGAGATTCTTCAAACACACTATTGATCAACTGATTTAAGCTTTGGGCGCTTTTTAAATCTTTACCGAAAGGCTTTTCAATAATCACCTTTGAAGCCAATGGAGTATCCATATTCGCTTGTGCGAGGCCGCTTTCACCTAAACATTCAATAATAGGCTCAAACACACTTGGTGGGGTAGAGATGTAAAATATACGTTGCACTTTCCGACCCAGCGAAGCTTCAATTTCGTTGATTTGGTCTGCTAAACGCTTATAGCCCTCAATGTCTCCATAGTCTGCCGAAGCATAAAACATAACATCTCGAACGCGTTGCCATATTTCTGGTTTTATTGGACGGCGTGAATGCTCTTTTATGGATGCTTCCATAGCATCACGAAAATCTTCATCGGAAATCGCTTTTCGACCAAAGCCGATCAAATGAAAATCATTAGGCAATAAATTATCTACGCTAAGATTGTAAATTGCCGGAATCAGCTTGCGAGCGGTTAAATCACCTGAAGCACCAAAAATAACCGTAACCGTTGGGACTACGCCTCGGTGCTTACTCAAACCTTCTAAAAATGGGTGTCTTGATTCTTCCATAATAAATGATGTATGCATCATTAAGTGATATAATCAAAATAAAGCAACATTCCTGTAGTGTGAAATTTCGTAGCCTTTTGATTGCTCATAAGCGATAGAGATAATATCGAAGCGATAAGTTTTAGGGTGTTTCTGTATACGATTCAAATAAGCCAAGGCACTACGTCGCAATAATGATTTTTTACTACGACTGATTGAATGTACCCCTGACACTAAAGATATAGCCTTTCTTAAACGCACTTCAATAAATACTAAACAGTCTTTATCTAAACAAATTAGATCAATTTCACCACGACGATGTCGCCAATTTTTTGTTATAAGACGAAAGCCCAATTCTTTTTTGCAGTAATTTAAGGCCAGTTTTTCTCCCTTTGCTCCCTTTTCTGAAGGACTCAGCGAATCCCAACATTCATTCCTATACGCACCCATAGGGCTTTTTTTGAAGAAAGAGAAAACCTTGTCTATCCATCCTATTTGAGCCATTAATGAATATAAATATAATATTATCCATCGATTCGGCAACTATCAAAGCATCACCCATCATTGATTACTTAATTATCGGAGCAGGCTTAGCTGGCTCTTCGCTTGCTTGGCGGCTGGGAATAAATAAATACAATTACAAAATTTTTGATTCCCGAAACTTAGCCAGTGCCTCACAAGTGGCCGCAGGGTTTATTAATCCAGTTACTGGTAAATGGATGACTGAGTCATGGAAAATTGATACCTTAATGCCCAAAGCCAAAGCCTTTTATCAAGACATTGAGGAAAGATTAGGAATAAATATCGTTCAAGATTTGCCGATACGTCGTTATTTTATTAATCAAGAGGATCCTATCCGTGCCCGGCGCAGAATTAAGAACCCTCGCTATGCTAATTATTTTGACCCAATTCTAGAAAAAGGATCTAACCCCAATGGAATCATCGATGACTTTGGCAGTATTCCTATCCGTCAAGGTAGTTGGGTCAATGTACCGAGCCTTATTCAAAATTTAAAAAGCTACTTTAAATCTCAAGATAGCCTCATAGATGATACATTTGATGCAAACCAGCTTGAACAGAATGGTCAGCACTGGAATTATCGAGGGATAAAGACAAAAAATATAGTTTTTTGCCAAGGAATCCATACACGAGAAAACCCCTTTTTTAAAGACCTACCAATCATACCTATAAAAGGCGACGTCTTAGACATAAGACTGAAAGACATTCAACTTCCGCTCGGACTTTATTATAAAAAACGATGGCTTCATTCTTTAAAAACTAAGAATCAAGACTTTCTATACAGGCTCGGTGCCAGTTATGATGTTGGAAATTCCGATACTATACCTTGCTCAAGTGCTAGAGAAGAATTAGTTAGTGTTTTAAAAGATATGCTGGGAACGAATCTGCTCTTCGAGATTGAAGAGCACCGTAGTGGGATTCGACCTACTACCAAGGATGCCAAACCCTTACTAATAAGACACCCTACACACTCATCTCTCTTTGCCATCAATGGACTCGGGTCCAAAGGCTCCGCAATCGCCCCTTATTTATCTGAACTATTTATGGATCAAATGGGAAAAGAGTTTCCTAAATTCTAAAACCTTCTAAGAAAAAATGCGATTAACTGAATATGCACACCTCTGCCTTGAAAAACGTTTGAACAATGGTGACTGCGTTCTCGATGCAACTGCTGGAAATGGCTATGATACCTTGAAGGCAGCTCAATTAGTCCAGCCAAATGGGCGGGTGATTTCAATTGATATTCAAGAAGATGCGATAGAAGCAACTGAAGCAAAGTTAACCCAAGCAAAATTAAATAACTTTTGTGAATGCCATCTCGGAAATCACGGAGAACTTTTAAAGACATTTGATCAGACATTTGATTGTATCATATTTAATTTAGGCTATCTGCCCGGGAGCGACAAAATGATTATCACAACAACTAAAGATACTCTTTCCGCTTTAAATCAAAGCCCAAAACTTCTTAAAGAAAATGGAATGCTAGTTGTCACAGCCTATCGTCAGCATAAAGGCGGAAAGGATGAAGCAGAACAAGTAGCGCAATGGATGTCCGAGCAAAAAATAAATGGTTGGTTTATTGAAAAAATTGAGCCAAGGAATCAATCTGATTACCTCAGCCCTATTCTTTGGATTGCTTCAAAAAGCAATTTGTCCATACCTCATTTTCCCAACAAGCTCATCTAACTAAAACCTAAATCGGCCTTTATCTGAAAGAAATCCTTACCATTTCCGCAAATTACCATTGCACTCAGTATGAATATTCAAACTATGAAATCCATGAGTATGCCAATTGTATGTTTAGATTTAGAGGGAGTATTAATCCCTGAAATATGGATTGCTTTTGCCGAAAAAACTGGCATCGAAGCCTTAAAGCGAACAACCCGTGATGAGCCTAATTATGATACTTTGATGCAGTATCGATTGGATATTTTAAAAGAAAATAATCTCAAGCTTGAAGACATACAAGATGTGATAGGAACGCTCGATCCTTTGCCTGGGGCCAAAGAATTTGTTGAATGGGTCACATCCAAAACCCGATTGGTTATATTATCCGACACTTTCACAGAATTTGCTGGACCATTGATGGCTAAGTTGAATTATCCGACACTTTTTTGTCATAATCTTTCTATCGATAACAATGGATTGATTGATGATTATTGTTTGCGATTAAAGGATCATAAAAGAAAAGCGGTTGAAGCATTTAAAGCACTTAATTTTAAAACATTTGCTGCAGGTGATTCATACAATGATCTTAGCATGATTGAGGTCGCAGAACATAAGGCTTTGTTTTGTCCACCTGAACGGCTAATCAAAGAGCGCCCTGATTTGGACGTAGCCCTAACTCATGAAGCCCTCAAATCGCTTATTCAAAATATTTTATAAACGTACCCGTAATTCCCTTCCACCTAATGTTTGTTCATACTGTATTATTTCACTTAAAAAAAGATCTGCCGAATGACGCGATCTACGAATTTGAGTCTGCTCTCAATAGCCTTAAGGCAATCACAGTGAGTCGGTCCACTTATATTGGCACAGTTGCAGAAACAAAAGATCGTCCCGTTGTACGCTCAGACTATACTTATAATTTAACGATTCTCTTTGATGATATTGAGGGGCATAATCAATACCAAGTAGATCCATTGCATAAGGCATTTGTTGCACAATGTTCAAAATATTGGACACATATTGAGATCATTGATTCGGACTAACTTTTATCGCACTCAATTATATAAAACTCTCATCTTATGCTTGAATCTATAATTCTTTATTTTAAAGCAAATGGCCTAGAATATATTGGAACCATTGCAGGCATTCTCGGCGTATGGTTTAGCATAAAAGAAAAAATTATCACATGGCCGACCTTTATTATCTGCTATACGATTTATGTTTACCTAGCATTTGAAGCAGGCTTGCTCGCGAATATGTCCCTAAATATCGTCTTTATTATTCTATCAGCCTATGGATGGTGGCAATGGAATCAAGTTGACGAAAGCGCTTCCTCGAAGGAAACCAAAGCGATAGAGCATACCAGTAAAAAGTTGTGGGTCATCAATGTAGTATTTTGGATAATTGGGACAGCTCTTATTGGGTATTTGCTCGAAAATTACACGGAATCATTCCAACCTTACTTTGATGCCTTTGCTACAAGTGTTGCCTTCTCGGCCCAATGGATGCTCAGTAAAAAATACATTGGGACCTGGCTTTGTTGGCTTATATCAGATACGATTTTCATTAACTTATGGGCCTTGCAAGGGTATTGGGTAACTGTATTCCTCTTCTTTACTTTTATGATGTTAGCCATTTATGGTTGGCGGAAATGGCATCATACCCTAACTGAGGCAGAATAAATAAACGCTATGTATCGAGTCGTAATCACAGGCGCTGAATCCACTGGCAAAACAACACTAGTGGAACAATTAGCAGCTCACTTTGAAGCTCCTTTTTCTCAAGAGTTTGTTCGTGATTTTGTTCAATCAATTGATCGTCCAATTCGAGAACAGGATTTGAATGCCATCATGAGCGGACAAATAAAATACGAAAATGAAGCTTATGGAAATTCGCCAAGACTTGTCTTTCACGATACCAACCTTCTGTCCAATGTGATTTACGCAGACTACTATTTTAAGCAACACCCAAAAGAATTAGATCTCGCTTTATCCGCAAACCAATACGACCTTTATTTATTCTGCCAAAATGAAATTCCATGGGAACCTGATGGAGCCCAAAGAGATAGTCCTCAAGCAAGAAATGAACTTCACCAAGCTTTTGAAGAGATGCTAGAAGTTTGCACAGTTCCAGTAGTTAAGATCAAAGGCAACCCAGAAGATCGCTTCCATCAAGCCATCAACGCTATTCGAGAGTGCTTAAGCAAAAGAAAAATCTAACCGTTTAAGGTGTAAGCAGGTAATTGCTTATCCGCATAGATTTTTTTCAACTCAATGTATTGAGGCACACCATTTTCAAATGGGACTTCCACTTCTCCTTGAATCAAAGGTAGTGCGTATTTAATGAAATTATAATTCATGGATACGCCATCTTCATTAATCCAATTTTGCGGTAAAAGCTTAACTCCATTAGCAATTTCAGATAAAGGTGCTAATCCTGTTTCACAAGCATAGCTGTCTCCTTCACTTCTCACTAAGATCACCATTTTATCAGTTTCACCTTCAACAGCTGCTTTAACAGCCGCTTGTCCCGCCATGAAAGCTTCATCGCTATCTGCTTTTGAAGCACAATTCACAGCAGCTCTTTGAGCCATACCCAATTTAATTGAGCGAGCTTTCACGGAAAGATTTTCTTCAGCCAAAGAGCGAAGGTATTCACCAGCGCCACCTAACTGAGAGTGCCCAAAAGCATCAGCACTTGCACTGTCTGTAGAAACATAATTTCCATCTGCGTCCACGAGACCCTCGCCTACGACAACCAAGCAAAACTTTTCTTTCTTTAGCACTTTAGTGACATCTTCGATATATTTTTCCTTAGAAAATGGAACTTCAGGAAGATAAATTAAATGAGGAGCGCTGTTAGGATTATCTTTATATTTAGCAAGTGAAGCACCCGCAGCAATCCAACCAGCACTTCGGCCCATCACTTCAACCACTTGAACCAAATCGTGTTGACCCATACCTCCATTATCACAAGCAACTTCTCTAATCGTTGTGGCAATGTGCTTTATAACACTACCGTAACCCGGTGTGTGGTCTGTTGTCACTAAATCATTATCAATTGTTTTGGGTACTCCAATCACACGAAGAGCATAGCCTTTTTTCTGAGCTAGCTTTGAAATTTTATCTGCCGTATCCTGTGAATCATTTCCACCTGCATAAAAGAAATAACGGATATTATGAGCTTCAAAAACTTGTAATACGCGCTCAAAATCTGCATCACTTTTGAGTTTATAGCGACAAGTACCTAAAGCAGCTCCTGGAGTATAGCGTAAGCCACGAATATTTTGCTGTGTCTCAGATGCTAGATCGACAAGTTGCTCCTGCAAAATTCCTTGGACTCCATTTAAGCCTCCATAAATTTCTTCGATGCACTCATGGTTGAGTGCTTCTGTAATAACACCAGCCAAGCTAGAGTTAATAACGGATGTCGGCCCGCCGGATTGAGCCACTAAACAATTACCATTCAATATTTCAGTCATATGTGTATGTGCGTTAATTAAAAAAACATATCAGAACTAGAGGAAACTATAATAGCAATACTTAACTTAAAGAATTGCTCCTGGAGAATAATTTTTCGCTTCAGAGAAGCCGGCCATTTCACTGTTTACCCGATCACAAAATTGCTCCACTTGCTTCTGAGCCAGTCCCGTAAGCCCCTGTGCATCTTTAACCAAACGCTCGATTGTAGCTTCATCGAGTCCTAATCGCTCATCCGCTCCCAGTCGTTTCACTAAATCATTTTGAGAAATCTCGCCCGATCTCAAATCTTTCACTGCAGCGACTGCGTGCGACTTAATCGCATCATAGGCACCTTCACGACCTGCTCCATTTTTGACAGCCTCCATAAGGATGGTCGTTGTTGCTAAAAATGGACCATAACGATTGTTTTCTTGCTCGATCATCCCAGGAAAAACTTCCATTTGATTAAGAATAGTGATGAACGTGTCCAACAACCCATCTATTGCAAAAAAGCTATCAGGTAAAAATACACGGCGAACAACCGAGCATGATACATCGCCTTCATTCCACTGATCCCCCGACAAACCACTAGCCATTGTTAAATAGCCACTTAAGATAACAGCAAAACCATTCAATCGCTCGCAACTTCTGCTGTTCATCTTATGAGGCATCGCAGATGACCCGACTTGCCCTTTGGCAAATCCCTCACTTGCTAATTCATGACCCGCCATGATTCTCAATGTTTTGGCAAAGCTAGATGGACCAGAGGCTAAGCGCACAAAAACAGAAACAACTTCAAAATCCAAACTACGAGGGTACACCTGACCAACTGTTTCTAAAACTGAGCCAACTCCTAAATGCTCTAATATCGCATCTTCCATTTGAGCAACTTTTTCTGAATCACCGCCTAATAGAGTCATTAAATCCATCTGTGTGCCGACCGGCCCTTTTAATCCTCTAACCGGATAATTATCAATAATACGATCTAATTCACGAACAGCACAAAATAGATCTTCGCCAAACATCGCCAAGCGTTTCCCAAAAGTAGTCAATTGAGCAGGAACATTATGCGTACGAGCGGTAAGCACTAGTTCGCTCCATTTTTCAGCTTTCTCTGATAATTTAATCAATGCTGCCATAGCCTTGATGCGGATCAGTTCCAAACCTCTGAGTATTTGTAGCTGCTCAACATTTTCAGTAAGATCACGACTGGTTAATCCTTTATGGATGTGCTCATGTCCAGCCAGTGCACAAAATTCTTCAATTCTTGCTTTAACATCGTGCCGAGTCACTGCCTCTCTTTCTTGAATAGACTGTAGGTTAACCTGATCTTTTACTGATTCATAAGCTTCGATTGCCTCGTCTGGAATATCAATACCTAAAGATTTTTGTGCTTTGACCACTGCAATCCAATAATCTCGTTCCAAAAGAATACGCCCTTCCGCTCCCCAAATTTGGTTCATTTCTTTTGAAGCATAACGTTCCGCAAGTATATTAACTGTATTTTTCGACATAATAAAAGAGTATGATAGAAAGGATTTTTCAAAATGAGACCATAAAAAAGTGATAAAATGGCTAAATTTCAGCCTTAACTAGCTGATTCTATGCAAATTCATTACCTAATCTCCAAGGCAGCGAATTGCCAATTGATTAAAAATTGCGATCGGGTCTTTCGGGGTTTCGACTATTGCTTCAAAGGTTTCAGCAAAAGCAATTTGGAAATCAATCAGATTTTTCAAACTAAAATAATTCACATCTTTAAGCAGTCGTCCCAAGTAATAAGGGTTTTGAGTGAATACATTAAGGTTTGATTTTGATGTATCTTCATCAAAATGCTCACGAAATTTACCAAAGATTCGGGCAAGGTCATTCTGGCTGATCCTCTGAAATCCAGTGCCTAGTTCGCCAGAATCTTTAAGTATACGCAATTGAATCATCAAGCGGTTTCTTGATTGTAAACTCCCTAAAAGCGGTCGAGCTTCCGTCTGTGTAAAAAAATGTCGGTTTAAAGCTTCAAGTGTCCACTCCAATTGCCCAGAAAAAAATGCATCGGTTGCTTCAAAAAAATCTCCTTCTCCAAAGTTTGGCACCATTTCATTGATCAATTCCTCTGTAATGACTCCACCTTTCTCAACATATGTGGTTAATTTTTCAACTTCCATCGCGATGAGTCGATTGTTCCCGTTTACTTTATCATTTAGCAATTGTATCGCACTTTGACTGATTTTTATTCCTAGATCGGAACACGTTTTTTGAATTTTTTCTTCAATTCGAGCGGTGCCGTCTTTCCCGCTATCAATTATCTCCGAATCCCCTTCTTTGATGCACCATTTATAAAAACTTTTTACCTTATAAACTGGCGAAGCCGTGATTAAAACAGATACCGCTTCGGTGTCTATACTTTCAAGAACCGACTTAAGGTGCTCTAATAACTCTAAAGTCCCCTTGGCATTTCCTGTTTGCGAATTAGCCATAAAATTGACCGCCTTAAGCCAAACGATCTTTTTTTCTCCAAACATAGATTGTGTCTGTATCGCTTCTATAAAGCGATCAACTATTTGGGAGACTTCATCTAAATTATTGCCACGAGCATCAATCACCTCTTTGGAGAGCTCATCTGTTATGCCTTTTGTTTCTTCTTCAAACCAGGCTTTTCCTCTATCAGAAACTAGGAATTCATCGTCACCACAAATAAATGCAAATTTGGCACTAATAGACATAGTGCTATTCTCAAATTTAGAGCGACTCTAGCGAGAAAAAAATTCCTATTCTTTAGTCTTCTTTATCCTATTAACTTGATTAGATGGTATACCCATCAATGTCTGTTTGCTCTTGGCGAATCAAAAGCCTACGCATCCAATCCAAAGCAGCATTCACAGCTCGGGCTTTCACATCCATACGTCCACCTAGGTATCGAACTCTTTTTGCCCAAATCCCAAATGACGAGTGAAACCCAATATGTATTGTGCCCACTGGGTTTTCTTTATCTCCACCTTCGGGACCTGCAAAACCAGTGATGCTCAATCCATAATCCGATGATAAATTTTCTGCCACACCTGATGCCATAGCAATTGCACATTCACCACTAACGGCTCCGTGTTGATCAATAATTTCTTCGGGAACACTGACCTGAGAAATTTTCACTTCATTCGCGTAGCAAATCACGCCCCCTTGAAATACTTTTGATGCTCCAGGAATATCAGTAAATGCATTGCCCAATAACCCACCGGTACAAGATTCTGCTACTGCTAGTGTTTTTTGGCGTTCCCTTAATTTTTGAAAAATAACTTGAGAAAGAGTTATATCGCCATATCCAACAAAGTGATCTCCTAAGGCGAGACGGCAAGCCTCTGCTACTTGGTTTAATTGATCCACATTCTTTGAGTTATCAGCAAAGCTTAGACGAACATCCACTACGCCTAAATGTACACAAAAAGCAATCTCTACAGATCCGTATTGCTTAACGATAGGCGAAACTACCTCTTCAACTGTAGATTCACCAATGCCGCAAGTTCGCAACTGAATATAAGAGCTATCAGCTTGTGCACAGACTTTATTTTTTACATAGGGCAAGATCTGCTTCTCAAACATGGGAATCAGTTCATGAGTCGGACCAGGAAGTAAAATAATCGTACACGCATTATGCTCGACAAACAATCCTGGGGCGGTTCCTCGGTCATTTTTCAATATTTGACTGCCCTCTATTTGAAAGCATTGCTTTTTATGTATCTCTGAAACATTTCGTCCTAATTTCAGAAAGCGATCTTTGATTGAATCAAAAATAGATTCGTTATAAATAAGCTCACGCTCTAGAAGTGTTGCCAAACTTTCTCGCGTGAGATCATCTTCGGTAGGGCCTAACCCTCCTGTAGCAATCACAATATCTGAACGTTCGGAGGCAATTTTAAAAGCCGACTGTATCGCATCCGCTTTATCAGGAACAACTTGGCAATGATCAATCTTAAGCCCTAATAAAGACAGTTGCTTGCCTAAATAAGTTAAATGACTATTGGTACGAATACCTAATAATAACTCATCTCCTATATTTAAAATTTCAACTGTAACTTGATTAGACATTATAATAGGGTTTTCGATTATAGATTAAATGCAAGTGTGTGTGAGATATATTTATTAAAAGATTTTCACCCAATGACTCAAGAAACAATCAGCGCCTTAAAAGAAGCGACAAGAAAATTGCCCAATAAGCCTGGGGTCTATGTTATGCATAATCGCTTTAAACAAGCATTGTACGTGGGGAAGGCAAAAAACCTAAAAAAACGAGTCTCCTCTTATTTTCAAGCCTCTAAAAAACTACAAATAGCTCAGCCAAAAATTAGAGCTATGGTGGAACAAATAGAAAGCTTTGAATATCATTGCGTCAATTCTGAGTCTGAGGCTTTGCTTCTCGAAAGCCAATTAATCAAAAAATTTAAACCAAAATATAATACCAGTTTAAAAGATGATAAACGATTTCTGTTAGTTCAATTGAACCCAAAAGAAACCTTGCCAAGATTTCGTCTCACTCGGAATAGGATCTACAAACATTATCGATACTATGGACCTTTTCCACATGCAGGATCATTACGAAAGACACTTGATATCATGAAACGAAAATTTGGCATCTTATTAAATGATGCGAGTCCGAAAAAAATTGGCGATAATACCTGGCGACTCTATGATGATATGCGTGCGGACTTGTCTGACCTGCCTAATGAGATATCAGAGGAGGCCTATCGTGAACGAGTTGAAAAAGCCTGTGAATTTCTTGAAGGGCATACGGTAAGTACTATTGATGGGCTCAAAGAAAGAATGCATGCCTATGCAATAAAACAGAAATATGAGAAAGCAAGTGAGCTAAGAGATCAAATCATTGCCATACAACAAACCTCTAAAAGAACTAGAAAATTTGAGCGAAACTTAATTGGGTTTATTACAGAAAAGGAAAGCTTAATGACCTTAAGGGATGAACTATCATTGAGTAAACTGCCTAAGCATATTGAATGCTTCGATATTTCTCATATTTCTGGGAGTTTTTGCGTAGCTTCCATGGTTTGCTTCAACAACGGAAAACCGAACCGGAAGCAATATCGTCGTTACAAAATAAAATCTTTTATTGGGAATGATGATTTTCGAGCAATCGAAGAAGTCGTGACTCGGCGATACCAACGACTACAAAAAGAAGGCACTCCATTTCCTGATTTAATCGTCATTGATGGAGGAATTGGACAAGTGCACGCTGCGATTAAGGCCTTTCAGACACTAAAGCTGAGCCCACCCTATTTAATTGGCCTAGCTAAGAAAAATGAAACTATTGTTTTTCCAGATAATCGTCCTGATTTAAATTTGCCGTTTCGGAATCCCGCATTAAGACTTCTTCAATATTTAAGAGATGAAGCACACTATTTTGCCAATAATTTCAATGCCGAATTGCGAAGTAAAAAAATAAAAGAATCTATCCTTGATGACTTTAAAGGTATTGGAGAAATTCGAAAAGCTGAATTGCTTAAGCGATTTGGTACGATTAAGAATTTAAAACGTGCTACAATCGATGATTTGGTTCAGCAAGAAGGGATTGGATTAAAAACTGCTAAAAGACTCTCCCAGTTTTTAGAACAAAATTAAGCACTTTGCTTATTCTATTCTAGGAAAGTTTTAGTGCACTGTTACAGGCCCATACTTTTCAGAATAAGCAATGATTTCCTTACCGCGATAAATTATTTCGGGATACTCCTCGTCAGCAATAATTTCTAATTCTGAAATTTCTTTTCTAGGGCCAATGAATTCAAAAAGGCTGACTGAATTTGCCTCATGCTCTTTAAAATACTGATCCGAATAATTACGAATCTGATTCAAATTCTCTTTAATTTTGCTTCTGTGACTCTGCTCACTATATTCTAGCAAAATCGGGTAAGTAATAATGAGCAGTAAAAACAAAGCGATAATCGATAAAAAAAATTCGATTGAAGTTAAACCATGCTGCTTTGCTTTTGTTTGCATTTTTTTATAAGAAAAAAATTAAAGATTTACTCAACAACAAAGCGAAATCCAATTAAACGACTTCGCTCATTTCGTTTTACCATTCTTACTGGAACGGAATAAATGGTATTTAAACGATCATTAAAATGACCGCCAATATGCTTAACTGGCTCATTTTCAAAAACACCATCACTAAATAGCCATTCACTTACATTTCCTAACAAATCATAGAAACCCTCGCCTAAAGGTTCCTTGCTTGCTAAATTAGTTAATTTCGCCTCTTCAGCATTTGAAACAACAAATTTCTCAAGTTTTACGTAACGAAGTGGCCCAATTGCTGAACGGTATTCATGCTCTTTAGGCAAACGCACTCGCAATCCCATAACCCAAGATAAGCGCTTACAGAAATCATTCGCCTCCTTCCAATTAACGGATTCAACAGGCATTAAGTCCCCTACAAAACGACTAGGATTATATCCAATAATTGTAGAATACAAAGCCTGCGACACTTCTGTTTTTAACATTCTAATACCGGGTTCATCTGGAACAGTGATCAAATTAACATAAATCCGATCCTGTATCAGCTCAACATCATTTCGTATAAAATTAAGGAAATTAATTTTCGATTTCAACCCATCGTCATTGTAAGAACTGAAAGGGAACTCTTCGTCCATTCTTTGAAGGGCATCTACTATTCGCAAAATCTTGTCTTTAGCTAATAATAATTTTCTTCGCCTCAAATCATTATCAATCTCAAAATTCAAAGTATTGATAAGCTCGCCTAATTCATAACTAGCCGCTGTTTGATTTTTTCTCCTTAGGTCATTTATTCTATCAACTGAGCTATAGGGACTTCCTGAAAAAGATTCATTCAATTCATCTTGTAGTCGCATTGCATCTTCATAGAAAGCAGCTGCTTTGGAATGGTTCCCTTTATCCAGTAGTGCATCTGCTTTATTCTCTAAATCATTTATTTGTAAATACAAAGGCGTGCTTCGGTATTTAATTTGTTTAATCTTAAGGGAATTTAACTTGAGGCCATCAGCTAGATCGGAACTACGGTACTCAGAGTTTAAATACAACTGCTTCTCAATAACCTCGGTTAATAAATTTCCTGCTTCAATCCATTTTTCTTCATCTTTCAGTAAATCAACCTTAGATTCGTAATCCAGAATCTCTTTATAAAGAGGATAAGCATTTAAATATCCTAATCGTCGATTCAACTTAGCCAAACGATTGACATCAGAAAAAGAACTTAATGCATATGATTCATTTATTTTTCTTTGTAAAGAAATTGCCTCTTCTATTGCCTTTATTGCAGCTACATAATCTGCTTCATCATACAGTTTTTGACTGATCCTTTCTTTTTCCAAACTCAATTGATAACTTTCTTCAGAAAGCACTTGGTCATACCGTTGCTTGAGATAGTCTAAGCGCTGTTTTGCTGGTTCGCTATAGTAAGGCAGGCTTTTTACGTACAACTCTTGAAACTCAATGGCCTCTAATAACAACATGGCATCCTCTTTTGTCATTCTTCTTAAAGAAATAAGTTCTTCAAATTGCCCCTCTGATTCAAAGCTTTTTAATCGCATAGCCTCAACTTCTTCAGGAATTTCCAATGCTCCACTGTATGACTCTTGAGAACTGTAATCGATTTTCTTCGGCCCAGACATCGTCAAGAAAACAAAGAAACCTATTAAAGCTGTAGGTATTATAATTAATGCGATGATTTTTTCTAAAGACATGGTAATACTATATCTATTATAATAAGATTGAGAAAGTAAAGATATGTTTATTTCATTCAAGTAAAAGAAATTAGAAAAAAATCACTTATTGCGCTTCTTCAAAAGACAGTTTAGTTGTTTCGATAATGTATAATTCCTTAAGCATAATTGGACCAGGGCTACTCGGCGCTTCTATTGCAATGTCTGTTCATGAGAAGAAATTGGCAAAAGAGATACATCTATGGGCCCGAAATGAAGAGAAACGGGCACGTTGCCTAAAAAACCATTGGTGCGATTATGTTCATGAATCTCTCGAAAATGCGGTTAAAGACAGCGACTTTATCGTATTATGTACGCCGGTTGATAGCATTATCCCTATTCTCAAAACAATCGCCCCTTATTTAACTCCGGGGACTCTTGTGACTGATGTAGGAAGCGTAAAAGAAAGTATTTGTTTTCAGGCTAAAACTATTCCGAATAATAACCATTTTCATTTTATTGGCTCTCATCCAATGGCTGGCTCAGAAAAAAGCGGAATGGAATATGCAAGTGCAAAGCTATTGAAACAAGCCACCTGTATCATCACCCCTACAGAGCATACCGAGCCACTTGCCTTAGAAAAAGTAACACAATTTTGGTCAGCGCTTGAAATGCATCCTGTTCACATGGCTCCCGAAAGCCATGATTCACTGATCGCAAAAATTAGCCATCTACCCCATATCGTTGCTTCTATTCTCGCAGCCTCAATTTCTGATATTCCAGATGCACAATTTCAATATGCAGGTGGTGGTCTGAAAGATACCACAAGAGTCGCAGGAGGCAGCCCAAAATTATGGCAGTCCATTTTATCTCAAAATTCCGATCAAATTCTTAAGGCTATTGATCAATTCGAAAAGACGCTAGAAACTCTCAAAAATAGCTTAGCTTCGCAAGACCTTAATAGCTTACATAAAATTCTAAATGAAGGCCAATTAGTAAGAAAAACCATTGAAAAATTTAAATAGTGGCTAACTATTCTCTATTCAATTAAACTGTGAGTGCACCTTTAGCTATATTACCATTTAAGAGTCCCTTATCGGGAATTTTGTTACTTCCTGGCTCGAAAAGCATTACAAACCGCGCATTAATTATTGCCGCACTTTGCGATGGGACTGTAACGCTGAAGGGAGCCTTATTCAGTCGTGACACCTTAATTATGATCGAGGCACTTCGTCAGCTCGGATTTGAAATTTTCGCAAACCAAGAAGACTCTGTAATTAAAATCAAGGGACAAGCTGGTGCTATTCCCAATAAAACCGCGTCCATTAATGTAGGAAATGCAGGCACAGCGGCACGCTTTATAACTGCCTTTCTCGCTCTGCAAAAAGAGGGCAACTATTCACTGGATGGAGACCCTCAAATGCGAGACAGGCCAATGAAAGGACTGATTGATGCATTGAGTGAACTCGGCTCTGCAACATTCACTTTTTTAGAGAAACCTTTTCACTTTCCTTTTCAAATGCAAACACACGGGCTTCAAAGCAAATACGCTCAAGTAGATGCCTCTGCAAGTAGCCAAATTCTTTCCGCCTTACTTTTAACACTTCCTGCTTGTAAACAAGCCATACAGATCAATTGCCCGAATGTACGAACGGCTTACGTCCAAGTTACAGAACAAATAAAATCATACTTCGGTATTCTTGAATCTGCTATGACAGAAGAAGGATCTTTCAAGATTCACAATAACACATACCAGACCCCTAAAGACTCAATTTTCCTTGTAGAGCCCGACTTATCTGCTGCTAGCTATTTTTTCGCACTCACCGTAATGCATGGGGGATCTCTTTCCATTAAAAATATTCCAGCCAAGCCCATACAAGGTGATGCCGCATTCGCTGAGCTCCTGATATCGCATGCTTTGCAAATAACTCCTCAAAAAGATCAATGGGATGTCCATCGCTCTGTCGACAGTTCTATCAAAAAAGAAGTTGCCGATTTTAATTTTAATTTATTCTCCGATACCTTTTTAACCTATGCCGCTATTGCTCCTTTACTCAACGATGAAACAACTATCAGAGGAATCAAACACACACGACTTCAAGAGACAGATAGAGTATCGGCTATGGCAACAGAACTGAAGAAACTTGGACAAACGGTAATTGAAAGTGACGATTCATTAAAAATCTTAAGTAATAAAAATGCCTTGATTGAAAAAGCTAAAGCCGCCCGAGCAAAAGAAAAGACTTTAGAAATCGAGACCTACGAGGATCATCGCTTTGCTATGAGTTTTGCGATCCTTGGCACCTATGATTTATTAGGTGATGGCCAAGCCTGGTTAAGCATTAAAGATCCTGAATGTTGCGGAAAAACCTTTCCTGATTTTTTTCACACACTAGAAAGCTTTAGACATGACCGCTAATTCAGAGCCTACTTTAAATATTATCTCTCTAGATGGTGCCGCAGCGACAGGGAAATCCTCGACCGCTCGTGCTGTCGCTGAAGCTCTAGACTATTTGCATGTCGATACGGGGTCACACTATCGCATCATATGCTACCACTTAAATCAAAAAGCCATAGAACCAATCGAAAGCAACAAGCTCCTTGCCGCTCTAGATGAATTTAAGGTTAACACCACTCTAAAAAAAAATTCTGTTCTTTTTGAAATCAATGAAACTCAAGTAGACTCTGATGATTTGCGTTCTTACACAGTTAATACTCAGGTTTCTCAATTTGCTTCACTCAAACCAGTCAGAGACTTTCTACTTTGCTACCAACGCTCATTAATTAATTTTGCCCAAAATAATCATTTCAAAGGTATGATTGTAGAAGGAAGAGACATTGGTAGTGTTGTTTTTCCCAATGCCACTTTAAAAGTATTCTTAGAAGCCGATGCGAGTACGCGCATCGCTCGCAGAGAGAAGGAAGGTCATACAGATGTTATCAATGAAAGAGACACCATCGATGCAACCCGCAAACTCTCTCCCCTCACATGTCCTAATGATGCATTAAACATTGATACCTCTCAGCTCTCTCTTGACGAAGTGGTCTCTCTAATCTTAAAAGAAATATCGTATAAAGATGAGTCTAAGTAAGCTTTTAAAAACAATCCCTGATCCTTACGAAATCGTAAAGTGTAGCCTAAATGCATACTTCACAACATTTCATGATCATACTGCATCTGGGATAAACAACATTCCTAAAACAGGCCCTATTATATTCGCTTCTAATCACTCAAGCTTTTATGACCCACCAGTAATTGGCATTAAAAGCCCACGGCCAATTCATTACTTAGCCAGAGATACATTATTTAAAGGATTCTTTGGGGAATGCTTACATGCTATCGGAACGATTCCCATAGCAAGAGGCACCGCTGATGTGACTTCGATAAAAGCCATTTTTAAAGCACTTAAAAAGGGAGAAGCGACAGCGATTTTCCCCGAAGGAACACGTTCCCTTGATGGTTCTTTGCAAGACCCACAAGCGGGTACTGGAATGATTGCGATAAAATCAAAAGCTACTGTTGTACCAACTCGAATATTTGGAGCTTTTGAAGCCTTTGGGCGGGATGAAAAATTGCCCACCCTCAGTAAAAAGATACACATTACATACGGAGAGCCAATTTCCTATGAAATGTTGGATCTAGGAAAAGAACATCCTGATCGTTATCTTGAAGCATCAAAAAAAATCATGCATGCTATCGACAAAATTAAACCATCCGATATTCCTATAGTATAAATTATGAACCAAGACCGCTATTCCTTAAGGGGTGTCTCCTCTACAAAAGATGAAGTGCATGCTGTTGTTGATAACATGAGCAAAGGGCTTTTTCCTGGAGCTTTTTGTAAAATCAATCCTGATTTTTTGACCAATAACCCAGACAAATGCTGTGTTATTCATTCCGATGGATCAGGCACTAAAAGTACTTTGGCTTATCTACACTACAAAGAGACCGGCGACCCCACTGCTTTCAGAAAAACCGCTCAAGATAGCATGGTCATGAATATTGACGATCTTATCTGCATCGGCGTAACCGATAATATCCTTATTTCCAGCACCATTAATCGCAATGCGCGCAATATTCCTGGTCCTGTATTGGCTGAACTCATTTCTGGCACCGAATCTTTCCTTCAGTCTCTTAGAGAAAATGACATCGTCATTCATAGTGGAGGGGGCGAAACAGCCGATGTTGGAGACTTAACCCCAACTGTAACTGTAGATTCTTGCGCAGTAGCCGTTATGGATCGTGACCAAGTCATCGACAATGCAAATATAACACCTGGGCTTTCTATTGTTGGCTTAGCTTCCTATGGTCAGGCAAGCTACGAAAACTTTTATAATTCAGGCATCGGTAGCAATGGATTAACCAGTGCAAGGCATGACTTACTCTCAAAATATTACTTCGAAAAATACCCGGAGACAACAGACCGTCAAACTGACAGCAAATACCTTTACTGTGGCCCCTATAAAATGGATGATCCGCTTCCCGAATCTGACCTAAGCGTTGGCGAAGCTCTTCTCAGCCCGACTCGCACTTATGCGCCTGTAATCAAAAAGCTCTTGTCCGAATACCGACCTAGCATCAAAGGCATGGTGCATTGTTCAGGAGGCGGACAAACTAAATGTTTACGCTTCGGTACAAATGTTCATTTCGTAAAAGATTCCCTTTTACCAATACCTCCGATTTTTAAAGCAATACAAAAAGCGAGCCAAACCAGTGACGAAGAAATGTATCGTGTTTATAATATGGGTCACCGATTAGAAATTTATTGCGTGCCCGAAATAGCAGATAGAATCATTCAAACTAGCGAATCATTCGGAATAGAAGCTGCGGTCATAGGGAGAACTGAGCCTAAGCTAAGTGATGGTAATTCAAATACGCTCACGATTCATAATCAGGATAAAACACTTAACTATAAGATCTAAATAATGTCCTAATGAAATAAATATGAATAAAGCTTTTATATATATAATTAGCCTCCTCCTATTTCTTAATTTTTCATTAACACTTCAGGCACAAAACAACGAACTCCTTGGAACTTACAAAATTGTTTTCATAGGGAAAGATAAAGAAAGCTCCAAATATAAAGCCGTCTTTTCAGGGATAAACGATGCCGCCAAAACTCTAGGTAAAGCATTTTCCATTGAAGTTGAGGTGTTTGAACTTAGCCCTATTCAAGGCCCAGAAGAGTCTCAGTCCAAATCCATTATCCAATCCTTTCTTAAAAATGTGGATGGAATTATATTAAGCCCATCAGAAAACGAAAACCTAAGTTCTGTCCTTAAGCTTACTCAATTTCATGAAAAAGAAATCGTCCTCCTAGAGCAACCTGTGAACGCTATCACTCCATTGCTTACAATTCAACCTGATGAATTCGAAGCGGGCAAACTTGCTGCAAAAGCCATATTGAAAAAATTACCAACACAAGGCAGGGTGGCCATTTTGACCTCCTCAAATCCTTCACCAATTTTTGACAGCAGGATGCAGGGAGTAAAAGCTATATTAGGCTATAAACGGATCGAAGCCGTTATTAAGACTGAGCCAAATTATAAAAGCGCCCTTATAAGTATAAAGCAGGCAGAAAAAAATGACGTAAATCACTATATTAATGGATGGATATTTCTTGATGATTGGGCCTTACAAGGAATGCCTGATTTGCCCTGGAAACCTAACTCCCTTCCATTAGTTACCATACAATCCTCTGCCTCAACAAACCTATTTTACGACCTTGGCTACCTGCAATCCATGGTACTACACCCTTATCATGAATGGGGCTATAAAGCTTCTGAAGCATTAATTGAAAAACTATTTAAAAAACAAAATCCAACCAACAATGAGTACGAAGCTAAACCCATTTTAGTGAATTGGGAAAATATTGAATTATACAAAAAACATTGGAAACAATGGCTTCGCTAAGGATTGCTATAAAAATACATACATCCGAATAAACACCACCACTATGGATCATCCTTTTCTTCAAACAAAACAATTGCCCAATTGGTCAGCTATGCTTCCTGAAAAAATCGAAGCAGATATCAACAAGACTTTACAGTCAGCCAAAGAAGCGATTGACGATATTTCACAATTATCTGAAAGAAACACGAATTTAAATTACACCAACACTTTTGCGGCATTTGAAAAAGCTCTCGAGCCTCTCAATACTGCCTGGGGCTTTGTAAATCATTTAGATAGTGTTAATAATTCCAAAGAATTAAGAAAAGCATTCAATGCTATGCTTCCTAAAGTGACTCAATTTTATACCGACATCCCTTTAAATCCAGATCTTTGGAAAGCATTAAAAAGATTTGGGCAAAGTGAAAATGTCTTACAACTATCACCCACTCAAAAAAGACACATCGAAGAAACTTTAGCCGATTTTAGAGAAGAAGGAGCCGATTTACCCGATTCAAAAAAAGAACAAGTGCGAAATATTCAAAAAGACTTAGCTGAATTAACCCAAAGATATTCTGAGAATTGCCTCGATGCCACCAATGCTTGGGATCATGTAGTCAACGATGCTTCTCAATTAGAAGGACTTCCTAAATCTGCACTTCAAGCGGCAAAAGAAAGCGCAGAATCGAAAGGACATAAAAATGCTTGGCGATTCACTTTAGATGCAACGAGCTATATCCCAGTCATGAGCTATGCTAAAAATTGCACTCTTAGAAAAACGCTATGGCAAGCCTACCAATCGATTGGACGAGAAGCTCCATATGATAATCAAGACTTAGTCACTCAAATTTTAAAACTGCGTCACACATATGCGCAAATAATCGGGAAAGAATCTTTTGCGGAATATACGACTAATCGAAGAATGGTCAAAAATGGACACTCCGCTTCCTCTTTTATTGAGTCAATGCATAAGCAAATTAAATCTGCTTTTGATAAGGAATGTACTCTGCTCAAAGACTATAAAGCATCAAAAACAGACCAAGCCGAAAGTGCACTCGAACCGTGGGACATTGGTTACTGGTCCGAACAACACCAAAAAGAATATTATCAATTTGATGAAGAAGCGCTCCGTCCCTATTTCCCGATCGAGAAAGTCATTAATGGACTTTTTTCCATTTGTGAAAAACTCTTTCATTTGTCGATTGAGCCGATCGAAGCCATTCACATCGTGCCAAAAGCAGGGCAAGAAAAAGAAAAACTCAACCCGAAACAACTTCCAGAGGTTTGGCATCCAGACGTAAAACTCTATAATTTATACGACAAGCAAACCCATACTTTATTAGGAAGCTTTTATGCAGATTGGCATCCAAGAGAAAGTAAACGTAGTGGCGCATGGATGAACTATTTACGAACTGGCACAAGAACTGAAACACACACCCCCCACCTCGGACTTATCTGTGGTAACCTAACTCCGCCTTTGAAGGATACTCCTTCGCTCTTAACTCATCACGAAGTAGAAACCATCTTTCATGAGTTTGGACATTTGCTACATCATTTATGCGGAACGGTTGAAGTTCCTTCATTAAATGGAGTCAATGTTGCTTGGGATTTTGTTGAACTGCCTTCACAAATAATGGAAAATTGGTGCTGGGAACGAGAAAGCTTAGATCTTTTTGCAAGACATTACGAAACTGATGAACCTATCCCACAAGATCTCTTTGAAAAAATGCAAGCCTGCAAAAACCACTTCAAAGCCATGGGGACAATGCGACAATTAAGTTTAGCCAAACTTGACTTAGATTTGCACAGAGATTGGGTCTTAGATTCAAGCCGAGTTATTGATAACTATTTAAAACAACGACTCAAAGACTATCACTTTACTTTCGACACTTCGACTCGCCCAATTATATGTAATTTTGGTCACTTATTTAGTAGCACAACGGGTTATGCTGCGGGATATTATTCTTATAAATGGGCTGAAGTCTTGGATGCCGATGCATTTACCCGATTCCAAAAGGAAGGGCTTTTAAATCCAGAAACTGGGTTGGCCTTCAGAAATACAATACTGGCAAATGGGAATTCCAAAGACCCCTACCAGCTCTTTCAAGATTTTATGGGACGTAAGCCAAAAACAGACGCACTCTTAAAAAGAGACGGTATTATTGCCTAAAATACAATATAACCCTGCGCTAGCTTAACCACAAATACACCTAAGTTCAGAATCATATGTGCAATGATCGAAGGTAAGATCGAACGATTCGCATTCCATGGACCAAAACGTAAAGCATAGAGAGAAACTGAATTAAAAAACAAAATCCAGGTGTTAAAAATTCCTTGCACAGTAAAATTCCAAGCGAACCCCTCTTCCATGGACCATAAATGTCCATGCACTAAAGCAAAAACAAGTGAGAAGCCCAAACAGCTAAAGACTAACGCATTACGCCCTCGATTTTGCACCACTAGATAACCACGAAATACGACCTCTTCAATCACTCCAGCAGAAATTGAAGCAAACACAAAAAACCATACCATTTCACTCTGAGCATCCACTATATCTAGGGCATACTCTCCAATAACTGCATTACCCAATAAAACCAAAGCACCTAATACAGAAGCAAAAATTAATAGGCCATTTGTGGGGGTTGCTCCAGGCAATGCTTTCACATTAGGACGGCCCGCGACAAAAGCTTTAATATCTGCTCGGTATAAATTTGCGATATAAACGGCAATCGCACAGTAAATTATAATTATCAAAGGATCTTCATTCATTGGCAGGCTAAACAAAAAGACTAATTAAATATGACGTGAATCAGATTCATCCTTATCTTTATAACCACTTTCTTGGCGATTATGATTAACCTGATTCTTTTTCACATAAGCATTATACACATCGTCTGGGGTCATACCCATTACTTGTGCCAGCGAAATTAAGAAATGAAACAAATCAACGATTTCGACTTTCGCATTTTGCTCATCAAACTCTTGATACTTCGCCCACCATTTCCATGGAACAGAGTCAATTAATTCAGCAATTTCTTGTTGCATTGCACGAGTATAATTTAAAACCCATTTTGTTTTTTCTTCTTCACTAAGGTTTTCTGTCACTACTCCGATACGCTGATTGAGTGTGTCTTGCATTTCAAATATAGTATCTAATTTATCCATGCTTCAAATATTTAACGGCTTAGAAATTAACGGCAAGTTGATTTCTTTAAATTGGCGACAAAACAATTAAAAACTTGCACCTAAAAATGTTCCAATATACCCATATCTATTAATCCGATAATAAAGCGTATATGATTTAAGAACAATTCGGATTTCAGAAGTAATCATATTACGATTCAATAAAAAACTTAAATGGAAAATCAGATGCCAGAATTCGAAGAACCAAATAATTCAAAAAACGAAGCGGAAGCATATTCCCCAAGAAACGACAGCAAGCCACGCTCAAGAAGAAGAAGCGGTGGATTTAAAAATGACTCTGCTCCAAAAGAAGACTTAAACATTGGGGAAATTGACCCAAGTACTATTCAAGCGGAAGCAAACGACGAAGAGCCTCAAGCTAAAAATGAAGCTCCGGTAGAAACTCCAACAGAAGCGAGAAAGCCAGAACCAAAGATAAAGAACGTGCCACTCAATCAAGATACTTTGCGAGTGATTCAAGAACTCGAAGAGAAAATTGCAGAAAAGAAACAGGCAAGAGAGGCGCGCTATGCGGAAAAACGTTCTCGAGGAAAGAAATCACAGAAGCCGTCAGGCATCTTTGGAAGCATTGCTAATTTCATTGCCTCGCTCTTTGGGAAAAAACCAAAGAAACACAAAGGTCGTCCAAGAAATAGACGCTATTCCAAAGGAAAGAATAGACGCCCATATTCAAAAAATAGAAATCGCTAACTTTCAGAATTAAGTCGATATGGATGTTTTCAAAGTTGAAGGCAATGGACCACTTGAAGGAGAAATCAAAATAAGTGGTTCTAAAAATTCCGCTTTACCCATATTTGCAGCCTGTCTTTTAACTAAAGAACCCGTTCATCTAAAAAATATTCCCAATCTTAGCGATATTCGCTACATGATTGAGATCCTAGAATACCTAGGTGCAAAAATTGAGAATCCAGAAGTAGGCGAATGGATCATTCATGCAAACACTATTTCTCATATTGCACCGTATGAACTGGTTCGGAAAATGCGCGCTTCAGTGTGTCTTTTAGGCCCTCTCGTTGCGCGATTAAAAAAAGCTGAAGTATCAATTCCTGGTGGATGTGTTATTGGGCCTCGTCCAATAGATTTACACCTTAAAGGCTTAAGAAAGTTAAACTGCGAAGTTACAATTTCCAATGGTTATGTTTATGTTGATGCGGCAAATATGCGCGGCTCTAGCATTTTTCTAGGAGGTCGTAATGGAAGTACCGTGACTGGTACAGCAAATCTAATCATGGCTGCCGTACTTGCTCCAGGAACAACTCGCATTGAGAGTGCAGCTTGCGAACCTGAAATTATAGACTTATGCCAGCTACTCGTAAAAATGGGCGCGCGCATTGAACAAATCGGTGGGCCGGAACTGATTATTACTGGAGTTGACGAGCTTCACGGATGTGAGCACACCATCATTCCCGACAGAATCGAAGCTGGTACTTTCATCTGTGCTGCTGCCATAACCAAAGGACATGTCACCCTAAAAGGTATTTCCTTTAAATACCTTGGTGCATTTCTTGATAAGATCCAAGAAGCGGAACTCCCTTTGGAAATTTCCGAGGATTCTATTACAGTACTACCCTATCAAGGTAGCTTAAAGCCAGTAGATATTATTACCTTGCCCTACCCTGGATTTCCAACGGACCTTCAAGCACAAATGTGTGCCTTGATGTCTATCACTGAGGGCATCTCCATTATTACCGAAAAGATATACCCAAATCGTTTCATGCATATTCCAGAGCTTCAAAGAATGGGAGCCAATATTGCCATTGAAGGATCCAGTGCGATTATCAAAGGTCCAAGCCCATTTTCAGGAGCACCCGTTATGGCTTCTGATTTAAGAGCATCTGCTGCCTTAATTTTGGCAGGACTGGCCGGAAATAATACAACTTGGATTCAGCGTATCTATCACTTAGATCGTGGCTATGAATCATTCGAAAAAAAGCTATCTGCACTAGGCGCAAATATTGAACGTCTATCCGAAAAAGAAATTCCCAACGACTTATTGGATACTTAAATTGTCTGTTGAAGTTACTTACTTTATCTGTCTAACTTTTCTTTATGGCCGAATCGGATACAGGAATTCCAAACAACGAAACTGCAAAAATTGAAAATGCCTTAAAAGCATCTTCCGAAAGCAGTGATTCCATCATTCGCCCAAGTGCCTTAGAAGACTTTGCTGGTCAGGAAAAAACTGTTACTCGCCTATCGATAATGGTTGGCGCCGCCCTATCTCGTAAAGAGCCGCTCAATCATATTTTACTGAGTGGTCCTCCTGGCTTGGGCAAAACGACCTTGTCTTTTATTCTAGGGCACGAAATGGGAACACAAGTTGTCATTACATCTGGGCCGGTAATTGATAAGCCCGCTGACCTTGCTGGTTTACTCACTAATCTAAATGAAGGCGACATCCTCTTTATTGATGAAATTCATCGTATGCCAAAAACGGTTGAAGAGTATCTCTATTCCGCAATGGAAGATTTTCGTATTGATATTATGATAGATCAAGGTCCCAATGCGCGAAGCGTACGACTCAACCTACCAAAATTTACTTTAATTGGTGCCACAACACGCATAGGATTGCTTACAGCTCCACTAAGAAGTCGCTTCACTCTTCAGTCTCGTTTAAATTATTACGACCTAAAAACTTTAGAAGGAATCATACAGCGCACCTGTAAAATTCTCGATGTACCCTTCACTGAAGATGGGGCAAAAGAGATAGCAAAACGTGCACGAGGAACTCCAAGAATCGCCAATAATTTAATCAATTTCTGCCGAGATTATGCGATGCAAAAAGGCGATGGAGTCATCACTCAAGAGCAAGCGAATAAAGCACTTGAATTATTGGAGATTGATCATCGAGGATTAGATGAACTCGATAAAAAAATACTTCTCGTTATTGCAGATAATTATAAAGGTGGGCCAGTGGGATTACGAACACTTGCTGTCGCAGTTGGAGAAGAAGCACACACGCTTGAAGAAGTAAATGAACCTTTTTTAATTCAAGAAGGGTACATTGCACGAACAGCACAAGGAAGAATTCTTTCTGATAAAGGGTGGCATGTTGTTGGAATAGCTCCCCCCGATTCTCAGGAATAAATTGTATTTTGCTCTATGGGAAGAAATTCGATTCATAAAATAAAACGTACTCCGCGATACTCTCAACCATCATCCGCTATTCTTTTAGAAAATGAAGATGATTTGATGGATCTAATTGAAAAGAAAGAAAAGCCGCTATTGCTAATTCTTGAAGGCATTCAAGATCCACATAATTTAGGTGCTTGTCTACGAACCGCATCAGGTGCTGGCGTAAACGCAGTTATCGCTCCAATTAAAGGAGCTTGTGGCATAACCGATACGGTAAAGGATATTGCCTGCGGTGGTGCTGACGAAGTTCCCTTCTTGAAAGTAAAAAACATTCCTAGCTTTATTCGGAAACTTAAGGATAAAGGAATACAAATAGTCGGCACATCCGATCGTGGATCAGACAGCCTGTATGACATAGACTTTAATCAAGGTTCAGCAATCATCCTTGGTAGTGAAGGATGGGGACTGCGTAAAATTACTAGCGAACTCTGTGATTGCTTAATTTCTATTCCTATGGCAGGTAAAGTCGACTGTCTTAATGTTTCTGTTTCAGCTGGTGTTTGCTTATATGAAACCGTTCGACAAAGACAATAATCTCATCACCTAACCACCATCATTGCTTAATTATTTAAGAATTTATTTATACCAAAAATGATTCAAACCATCTTAAACAATACGGACACATTAATTGGACAAGAATCCTTAGAAGAAAAGTTAAAATCAGGACGTCCTTTAAGAATTAAATTGGGCGTTGATCCAACACGACCTGATTTAACCTTTGGACATTTAGTTGTTTTCAATAAGCTCAGACAATTTCAAGAGCTTGGACATGAAGCAAATTTAATCATTGGTGATTTTACCACTTTGATTGGTGATCCATCAGGTCGTTCTTCAACTCGACCTGTTTTGACTAAAGACGAAATAAAAGAAAACGCCAAAACTTATCTAGACCAAGCCTTTAAAATACTTGATAAAAATAAAACTAAAGTTCACTACAACAGTGACTGGTTTGGTAAAATGGGGTTTGAGGATTGCTTGCAGCTCGCTCGAAAAATGACGGTAGCCCGTATGTTAGAACGTGATGATTTTTCTAAACGCTTTGCTTCAAATGCGCCTATATCCATAATTGAATTTCTCTACCCTTTAATTCAAGGATATGATTCCTTAATCTTAGATGCTGACGTAGAAATTGGCGGTACCGATCAATTATTCAATATGCTTGTTGGACGCACCTTACAAAAAGATGCAGGAAAATCTGAACAAGCCGTAATCACCATGCCACTTTTAGTCGGGCTTGATGGAACGAAGAAGATGTCTAAAAGTGCTGACAACTATATTGCGTTTACTGATTCCCCAAAAGATATGTTTGGAAAAATTATGTCTATTGATGACACCACAATGTGGACTTACCATCAATTACTTCTTGAAACTTCGGAAGACGACATAGAAGCAATGAAGCAAGAGCATCCAATGCAAACAAAGAAGGATTTAGCAAAATCACTAGTCAGCCGTTTTTATTCTGAAAGTGTTGGCGAAAATGAGCTCGCACAATTTGAGCAAGTATTTTCAAAAAATAAAGTCCCT
>CENG01007398.1_pt1 | contig 32332 bp, 28 predicted proteins | sample 530131 | NCBI WGS metagenome assembly CENG01 (sample SAMEA2591057, study PRJEB7988) | marine metagenome | biome: marine biome (ENVO:00000447); feature: surface water (ENVO:00002042) layer; material: saline water (ENVO:00002010), including plankton (ENVO:xxxxxxxx) | depth 5 m
TATCAAATTTAGGAATAGTTTTGAAGCGTAAAAACTTAATCCACTAATTTTTTTAAGGTAAGTCCCTGTCCTAAAATAGTGAACAATACAACGGCGTAGGTGAGGATCAAAATCAAGGACTTTCCACTACCCATAGAATCGGGAAGGTTTAGAGCGAGTGCAACACTCAAGCCACCTCGCAATCCACCCCAAGTGATAATTAGTGCAGTTTTCTTCTCAAATTTTTTCCAAATGGATAATATAGCTATAGGCACGGAAACACCAATCCACCGTGCAATGACTACAACTAAGATGGTGATTAGCGAAACGATTAAATAGGAGAATTTAAATCCTTCGGCAACAATAATTATTTCAAGTCCAATTAATATAAAAAGAATAGCATTAAGGGTTTCATCGAGCAAATGCCAAAATTTATAGACATAGTCTCCCATGGCGCGCTGCAGTCCTTCTTGGCGATTGTCTGTATCGATATTTTGATTTAAGAAAAGCCCCATAACAACGATCCCAAGTACTGCCGAAAAATGGAAATAGTGAGAAATAATGGGAAGGAGTAAAACAAGCGACAGTGTGATTAACACTTCCAGTTCTACATACTCATTTTCCACATATTCAACCAACTTAAGTCCAAGAAACCCCATGATAGCCCCTAAGACTACCCCTCCAATAACTTCTGTAGCAAACAAAACAGCAACGCTGCCGGCAGTGATATTTTCCACACCGTTTTCTTGGATGCTCAAAAGGGTTAAGAAAACAACTACTCCAATACCGTCATTAAAGAGCGATTCACCTGCAATTCTTGTTTCAGTGATCGAGGAGAGATTCATTTTTTTGACCATGGCGAGAACGGCAATGGGATCGGTTGGGGCAATTAGGGCCCCGAAGAGTAAGCAATCGATATATGAAATACCCATGTCGCTAAGACCAAGTAGAGGCAGTGAAATCATCCAATGCAAAGCTGTGCCTATAGCAAAAGTGGAAAAAATAACCCCAAAAGAGGCCAATAGAAAAATGGTCAATTTATCTTTTAAAAGTTCGTGGACATTAACACTTATAGCCCCAGCAAACAATAAAAAGGGCAGCATCACATTCACCAGAAGATCACTAAAATCATATTCTCTGAATATCGTTGCCACTGTTTCTAATACGGATGGGAAAACCATTCCAATCGTCATGATGGAAATGGACATAACGAGAGCCAAAACCATCAATCCAATCGTGGTTGGGAGTTTGAGTAATCGAATGTTTATTAGAGAAAAAAATGCGGCAAGGCTTATTAATATAGTAGATAATTCTAAGATTTTCATTTCAGGTTTATTTTCTCTGAAATTATAAAAAAATTAATGGATCATCAATCGCTTGATATACTTTCCAATCAAATCAAATTCCAGATTGACCTGGCTGCCGATTTGAAGACGATGGAAATTGGTGTGTTCATAGGTATAGGGTATGATTGCAACAGAAAAAGCATTGTCCTCAGAATCCACCACCGTCAAGCTCACTCCATTTACGGTTATTGATCCTTTTTCAATGGTAACATGATTGGGACCCTTGTCGTATTCAAAGCGATAGCGCCAACTTCCATCTTCATTCTCAATGTCAGTACATAGGGCTGTTTGATCGACATGTCCTTGTACAAGATGTCCATCGAGGCGAGCATTCATAAGCATTGCTCTTTCTAAGTTCACTAAATGACCTACTTCTAAGGTGCCCAGGTTTGTTTTCTCTAGGGTTTCCTGAATGGCTGTTACGGTGTATTGTTCGTTGTCTTGAGCTACCACGGTTAAACAAACCCCGTTGTGAGCCAAGCTCTGATCAACTTGGAGCGCTGATGCAAGGGAACTTTTCATTTGAATGTGCAAATTAGACTGATCTTTGGTCAGTTGAGACACCTCTCCGAAAGCCTCTATAATTCCTGTAAACATCTTTGTTTTCTTTACCTTTGGCGAAATTAGAAATAAATTGACCATCATGGCTCACCCGACAAAAATAATTATGGGAATTTCTTTGGGAGATCCCAATGGTGTTGGCTTAGAAATTATTTTAAAAATATTTGAAGATCGCAGGATGTTTGATTTTTTCACTCCGGTTCTCTTTGGTCCTCGTCAAGTGGTTCAATTTCACAAAACGCATTTTAATCGAGATACCCCCCTTCATTTTATTTCTAATTTAAAAAAGCTGAACAAAAGCAAGTTGAATCTTCTTGAGGTTCCAACAGAGGACTATACTGTAGCTTTTGGGCAGGTAGACCCCCTAGCCGGACAAATCGCCATTGCCTCACTTGAAGCTGCTACAGAAGCGTTGGAAAATAAAACGATACACGCACTGGTGACAGCACCCATCCATAAAAAATCCATTCAATCCGAAAAATTCAATTTTCCTGGGCACACCCAATACCTAGCTCAGGCCCTTAAAGGAGACGCTCTTATGTTAATGGTTTCTGATCGATTACGAGTGGCTTTGGTGACGGACCATATTCCAGTTAGCGAAGTGAGTAGCACCATTACGGCTGATAGTCTCAGAGCGAAAGTACAGCAATTTTACCACAGTTTACAACAGGATTTTGGGTTGGTTAAACCTAAAATTGCTGTATTGGGAATTAATCCTCATGCAGGCGATGCCGGAGTGATTGGCGAAGAAGACGATACTATGATTCTTCCTTTGCTAGAGACCTTTCAAGAAGAAGGGAAATTAATTTATGGGCCTTATTCTGCGGATAGTTTTTTTGGCTCAGGGGCAGTAGATGAATTTGATGGAGTATTGGCTATGTACCACGATCAAGGTCTGATTCCCTTTAAAACCCTTTCTTTTGGACAAGGAGTCAATTTCACTGCTGGTTTATCGGCGGTACGAACCTCACCAGATCATGGAACTGCATTTGATATTGCTGGCCAAGGAGTAGCCCAAACCGACTCATTTAAGGCTGCTCTATTCGCAGCCAAATCAATCGTTGCTCAGCGAACCCCTTAAGCCTTCCATGGCGGTGCAACTAAAAACCAAGAAGCGTAGCTAATCAAAGAAATTTTTAATAGATTTGCATGCTCAATTTTAGCCTATGGATGCGCGAGCTGTATTTGTTATTCCTTTTGTAGGATTAAAAAACGGATCGCACCTATTCGATTTTAAAATTGATCATACGTTCTTTGAAGCCTTTGAGTTTTTTGATTTTAATCAGCCACAATTTGAAGTGCGAGCAGTATTGGAAAAAAAAGAGTCTATGCTGAAATTTACAATTTCAGCCCAAGGAACGGTTGGCGTCCACTGCGATGTATCAACCGAAGCCTTTGACTTACCCATGAAAACCCAATATGATCTCATTGTCAAGTTTGGCTCAGAATACAACAATGACGATGATGAGATTTTGGTCTTGCCTCATGGAAGCTTCCAAGTAGACCTCTCACAATATGTCTATGAAATGATACTGTTGGCCTTGCCCACGAAGTTGATTCATCCTCAGCTACAGGACGGAACCTTGGTATCCCCTATTCTTGATAAATTAAATGAACTTGAGCCCAAAGAAAAGAAGTCAGAGCGCGATATTGATCCGCGTTGGGACAAACTAAAAGACCTGTTATAAACAAAATAGTGACATCATAAATAAAGGAAACCATGGCACATCCTAAACGAAAAATATCAAAAACGCGCAGAGACAAAAGACGCACGCACTACAAAGCTAGTGATCAACAGATAGCTACTTGTGGTGCTACTGGCGAGGCCCATCTATACCACAGGGCACATTGGCACGAAGGTAAATTATACTATCGAGGAAAAGTTCTGATTGACAGTTCGGAAACCGCAGAAGCATAGTTTATTCATGTTACAAACCCATAGCAAACTCTTCCAAATTCTATTGGAAGGGTTTTTTTATGAAATGGGACGACATGTCAAAAAAACTACTATCTTCACTTTAAGGAAACACAGTTAAGTAAGAATTTTTAAATGACTTCTGTGCCACAAAAAACCATCAAAGCAGCGATTACTGCTGTTGGGGGATTCGTCCCCGATGACATACTCACCAACTTTGATCTTGAGAAAATGGTTGATACCAGCGACGAATGGATTATGTCGAGAACAGGTATAAAAGAACGCCGTATACTTAAAGATCCGTCTAAGGGAACCTCTTTCTTGGCTATAGAAGCTGCTAGGGATGTTCTTTCTAAAACAGATACAGCTCCTGAGGAAATTGATATGCTCATCCTCGCTACCATTACACCAGACATGAAAGTTGCCGCCACGGCAGCAAAAGTAGCTACCGATATTGGTGCTATAAATGCCTTTGCATTCGACTTGCAAGCGGCCTGTTCTGGTTTCCTCTACAGTATGTCTTTGGCCGCAGCAAAAATTGAATCGGGTCATTGTAATAAAGTACTGGTTGTTGGTGCAGATAAAATGTCCTCAATTGTTGATTATTCAGACCGAACCACCTGCATCATTTTTGGTGACGGAGCGGGAGCAGTTCTTATGGAGGTCAGTTCCAATTCCTATGGATGGGAAGATGACTTTTTCCGTTCCAGTGGGGTCGGGCAGGACTATCTACATGTTAAGGCAGGGGGATCCCTTTTCCCAACCAGTTCATACACACTGGCCAAAGGCTGGGAATCCATCTATCAAGATGGTAAAACAGTATTTAAATATGCAGTTTCGGAAATGGCTGCAGCCACACAAAAAGTCTTAGAAAGAAACAAACTGGATCCTGAAATGGTAGATTATGTTATTGCACATCAGGCGAATAAACGTATTTTAGATGCCACACAGACACGAGCAAATTTGAATAAAAAGAAATTTTTAACCAATATAGAACATTACGGAAATACAACCGCGGCAACTTTACCGTTGCTCATGCGAGATTTTGAAAATCAATTTAAAATCGGAGATAAACTACTTTTTACAGCCTTTGGAGGTGGATTCACGTGGGGATCTGCCCTATATACTTGGGCGTATTAATTATAGATAAAAACCAAAACATGGATATTAAAGAAATTCAAAATCTAATTCGCTTTGTTGCCAAATCTGGAGCACATGAAGTCAAATTAGAAATGGAAGACATTAAAATTACAATCAAAACAGCAGCTGATAATGTCCTCCCCGAATCCCAAACAATTGTTCAACATTTGCCTGCAATGCCCAATGCGGCAGTGCCTTCTACTCCTGTTGTTCCTAATACCGTTGTGGAAGCAGAAATTCCTGCTACCACTGCTGCCGCGCATTCTGATTCAGAAGAGAATGATCCGAATTTGATCACTATCAAGTCACCAATAATTGGAACTTTTTATCGAAAGGCTTCACCCGATAAACCTGCTTTTGTTGAAGTAGGTACAGATGTCAAACAAGGGGATATTTTGTGTGTTGTAGAAGCAATGAAACTCTTTAATGAAATCGAATCCGAACTGAGTGGAAAGATTGTAAAAATTCTCGTGGACGATGCTTCTCCAGTTGAGTTTGATCAACCTCTCTTTTTGATAGACCCTTCTTAAACCTCCGCTCTATGTTTAGCAAAATATTAATAGCCAATCGTGGTGAAATCGCCATGCGAATTATTCGCACTTGTAAGGAAATGGGGATCAAAACGGTTGCCGTTTATTCTAAAGCCGATGTGGACAGTCTTCATGTTCGTTTTGCCGACGAAGCAGTATGTATAGGACCTGCTCCAAGCTCAGAGTCCTATCTCAAAATTTCAAATATTATAGCTGCAGCAGAAATCACCAATGCAGACGCCATCCATCCAGGATATGGGTTCCTCTCCGAAAATGCCAAGTTTTCTAAAATTTGTAACGAGCACGAGATAAAATTTATAGGAGCTTCTGCCGAGATGATTGAAAAGATGGGAGACAAGGCCACGGCCAAAGCTACTATGAAAAAAGCAGGCGTCCCAACCATCCCAGGATCGGAAGGCCTTTTGGATTCGTTAGAATCTGCGCATGAGTTTGCCGCCGAAATGGGCTACCCTGTTATGCTGAAAGCCACAGCGGGTGGCGGAGGAAAGGGAATGCGTGCCGTTTGGCAAGCAGAAGACCTTGAGAAAGCATGGGAAAGTGCCCGTCAGGAAGCTGGAGCCGCTTTTGGGAATGACGGCATGTATTTGGAAAAACTGATTGAAGAACCGCGTCATATTGAAATTCAAATCGTTGGAGATTCTTTTGGAAAAGCCTGTCATCTTTCCGAGCGTGATTGTTCGGTCCAGCGTCGACATCAAAAATTGACTGAGGAAACACCCTCCCCATTCATGACAAGCACGTTGCGAAAAAAAATGGGCGAAGCGGCGGTTCAAGCAGCTGAATTCATCAAGTATGAAGGTGCCGGTACGGTAGAATTTCTAGTAGACAAATACAAAAATTTCTACTTCATGGAAATGAACACTCGGATACAGGTTGAGCATCCTATCACGGAACAGGTGATTGATTTTGATTTGATTCGAGAACAGGTTAAAGTAGCCGCAGGAATTCCTATCTCAGGGAAACATTATATTCCTAAAATGCATTCGATAGAATGTCGGATCAACGCAGAGGATCCACACAATGATTTTAGACCCTCACCAGGTAAAATCACCACCCTTCATTTTCCTGGAGGGCATGGGGTGCGCCTGGATACTCATGTGTATTCAGGTTATGTGATTCCTCCCCATTACGATTCGATGATTGCCAAATTGATTACCACAGCACAAACTCGTCAAGAAGCTATAAATAAAATGAAACGTGCATTGGATGAATTCTATATTGAGGGCATAAAAACAACCATTCCATTCCATCGTAAATTAATGGACCACCCCGATTATATTGCGGGCAACTATACCACAAAATTCATGGAAGATTTTGATATAGAAGAGTAAAAAAAAGCAGCTGTTAAGCTGCCTTTTTTTATCCTTTTATTTTCCCTGTATTTTCAGGAAGAACTTCATATCCCATATTATAAAGGGTGAATCCAAATACATCGGCATATAAATCGATGATTTTTGTCACTGGTGTTCCAGCTCCATGTCCTGCTTTGGTTTCAATTCGAATCAAAACAGGAGCGTCACCCGCTTGTTTGTCCTGCAGCTCAGCAGCAAACTTGAAGGAATGCGCGGGAACCACTCGATCATCGTGATCTCCAGTAGTGACAAGAGTTGCTGGATAACGTGTTCCAGCTTTGACATTGTGAATGGGAGAATACCCTTTCAGATAGGCAAACATTTCTTCCGATTCCTCTGAAGTTCCATAATCATAGGCCCAGCCAGCACCAGCGGTAAAGGTGTGGTAGCGTAGCATGTCAAGGACTCCCACTGCGGGAAGTGCCACTTTAAAGAGTTCAGGGCGTTGTGTCATACAAGCTCCTACAAGCAACCCACCATTGGAACCACCCCGTATAGCAAGATATTCTGGGGTTGTAATATTTTCTTGAATCAGATATTCAGCAGCTGCAATAAAATCATCAAAAACATTTTGTTTTTGCATTTTAGTCCCCGCTTTATGCCATGTTTTTCCATACTCTCCACCCCCTCGTATATTGGGAACTGCATATACACCACCTTGTTCCATCCAAACGCTGTTAGTGATGCTAAACCGAGGAGTAATGCTGATATTGAATCCTCCATACCCATAGAGAATTGTGGGATTTTTTCCATTGTAAACGACTCCTTTTTTATGAGTGATAATCATTGGTATTTGAGTTCCGTCTTTAGAAGGAAAAAATACTTGCTTGGAAACATAATTATCAGAATCAAAATCAATACCAGGATTCCAGTAGGGCTTTGAGACTAGAGACTTTGGATGATATGAATAGATACTTCCAGGCCGATGATAATTGGAAAATGAATAATACAAAGTGTCTTGTTCTTTTTTGCCGCGGAACCCGCCAGCACTTCCCAAGCCAGGAAGGGGAATTTCACCAATTAAGTTCCCGTCATAATCGTATTGATATACTTTGGATATAGCATCGATTAAGTATTCTGCAAAGAGATAACCCCCTCCAGTTGTGGGACTTAACACATGCTCTGTTTCAGGAATTACATCTTTCCAGTAGGCTTGCTGTGGTTTGTTTTTAGGAGCTCGAACCACTCGTTGGTTGGGGGCTTCAAAATTGGTTACAAAATAGAAATATTGTTCATCACTATCAAACCAGTACGTATCACTATCATAATTATCTACTATAGGAACCAGCGGGGCATTTTTGCGAGTTAGACTTTTCACAAAAATTTTATTTCCCGAGGTGGCTTCAGAAGCAGAAATAAAAAGATAATCTCCTTCTTCAGTAACATCGGCACCCACATATCGGTTTTTCTCCTCGTCTGTCCCTCCGTAAATCAATTGATCTTTGGACTGTGTGGTTCCCAATTCGTGATAATAAAGTTTGTGTTGATCTGTTTTTTCCGATAATTCGCTGCCTTTGGGCTTGTCATAACTGGAATAGTAAAAGCCTTGGTTTACTCGCCATTGAATTCCGCTAAATTTAATGTTAGTTAGGGTGTCCTCAACAATGGTTTTAGATGCCACGTCCATCACAATCACCTTCCGCCAATCACTACCTCCCTCAGAGATAGCGTAGGCTACAGTTGCGCCATCTTTTGAAAAGCTGAGTCCAGCTAAAGATGTAGTTCCGTCTTCTGAAAACTCATTAGGATCTAGAAAAACTTCTTCCTTTCCAACGGCATCTTTTCGGTATAGAACATATTGATTTTGCAAACCCGTGTTGCGATAATAATAGGTATAATCTCCTTCTTGAAATGGAGCTGTTTGTTTGGCATAATCCCATAGCGTCTTTAAGCGTTCCGCCAGTTGAGTCCGATAGGGGATGTCTTCTAAATACGAAGAAGTCACTTTATTCTGAGCACCAACCCAAGTAGCAGTTTCATCACTTAAATCATCCTCAAGCCAGCGAAAATTATCAGTGACTGGGGTGTCAAAATAGGTGTCTGTTACAGGCTTTTTAACGGTTGTAGGATAAGTAATACTATCTGTATTCTGGCAACTTAACAATAGGGTGATCACACACAAATAAGAATAAGCTTTCATAAAGATTTGAATTTGGATTTAAAGGTATTAAAACCAAATAAAAGACTAAACCAATTCGTGGGCAAGTAAATATTCGGCAATTTGTACGGCATTTGTTGCTGCTCCTTTTCTCAAGTTATCGGAAACAATCCATAGGTTCACTGTATTGGGTTGAGAGAGGTCACGACGAATTCTCCCAACAAAGACGTCGTCTTTTCCTTCGGCGTATAGTGGCATGGGATAGGTATTTGTATCAGGATTGTCCTGAAGACAAACCCCCTCACTTTCGTGTAGGAGCTTTCGAAGAGCCTCCAATTCATAGTCATTTTGGAATTCTGCATTGACCGACTCACTGTGTCCTCCAACCACAGGAATCCGAATGGCGGTAGCTGTGATATTGAGAGTAGCCTCTCCTAAGATTTTTCTAGTTTCATGAACCAATTTCATTTCTTCTTTGGTGTATCCGTCTTCTACAAAAATGTCGCAATGTGGCAGGGCGTTTCGGTGGATGGGATAGGGATATGCCATTTCACCTTCTCTATTGTGGTATTCATTTTCCAATTGCTTCACGGCAGCAACACCGGTTCCTGTAATGGACTGATAAGTTGAAATGACCAAACGTTTGAGTGTGTATTCCCGATGCAGTGGCGCAAGCGCAACAACCATTTGAATGGTAGAGCAATTGGGGTTGGCTATAATCTTATCTTCGGCTGTAAGTTCGTTAGCATTAATTTCAGGCACAATTAGTTTTTTGCTAGGATCCATCCGCCAAGCCGAGGAATTATCTATCACAGTTGTTCCTGCGGCGGCAAATTCGGGCGCCCATGTTTTGGAGGTTTCACCGCCAGCAGAAAATAGAGCAATATCAGGGGCCAAAGCAATAGCTTCTTCCATGCCTACAATGGGGTATTCTTTACCTTTGAATGTGATTTTCTTTCCAACAGAGCGGGAGGAGGCTACAGGAACTAAGATGTCAATTGGGAGTTGACGCTCTTCCAAAATACGTAACATTACTCGCCCTACCATACCTGTGACTCCAACAACAGCTACTTTCATTTTGATGTGATTTTTGGCAAAAATAAGCGGAAAATATTGTTTTTGATGGATTTCAGCTAATTCTAGCTTTTTTAGATAAAATGTTTTAAACCCAACAGTATGTGAAATATTTAAGGATGAATTACTCGGGTAATTCTTGGGCTTAAGCGGGTGAGGAGTTCATAAGGGATCGTTCCCCCGACTTCCGCCCACTCATTGAGCGTATGATCTGCATCGAAGAAAATAGCAGAGTCCCCTTCAGCACAATTGCAGTCGGTCACATCTACCATCACCAAATCCATACAAACATTACCTATTATGGGCAAGAGTTGACCATGTATAATTACTCGACCTTTCCCTAGTCCAAACTCCCGGCCAATTCCATCAGCATGGCCGATCGGCAAGGTGGCAATTTGAGAGGGTCTCGATGCTTTCCAACCTTGATTATATCCCACATAAGCGCCTTTATCTACTGAGTGAATTTGAGAAATTGGTGCATGCAAACGGGCAATAGGTTTTAATTGTTGATCCCAACTTTTTCGATTGGCAAAACCATATAAACCAATTCCAATACGAACAGCATCCCATTGCCATTCTGGATAATTAAATACACCAGAGGTATTGAGAAGATGAAATACAGTATTTGGATAATGGGGAAGAAAAAAAGATCGAATCTTTTGAAAATATTCCCCTTGTTTTTCTGTGGGAATATGGGGTCGGACTTCTTCTGAGGCAGCCAAATGAGAATAGATACTTTCTACTTGAAGTTTATTATGCTGAAGTTGTTCGAGGAGCCATTCCCGATCTTCCCATGAAAACCCAATACGATTCAATCCAGTGTTAAACTTGATATGAACCGGATATTTAGGAATTCGTTGTCGCTCCACGCAATCCATAAATGCAAACCATGTTTGGCGGCTATATAAAACAGGTTCTAAACAATGTTGAAGCAGCGCAGCAAAAGTTTCTTTCTGTGGATAAAAAACCATAATAGGACAGTCAATTCCTGCCGATCGTAGTGCAATGCCTTCGGAGGCATAGGCAACCGCGAGATAATCAATGCCCTGTTCTATAAGGTTTTGAGCTATTGGGACCACTCCTTGGCCATATGCATTCGCTTTCACTACCCCAATGATTTTTGTCTTGGGTTGTAACTTGGATCGGATCACTCCGAGGTTGTGATTCAGACGAGATAAGTAGAGATCAATGATGGCCATCGCCTATAATTCGTTAGACTTCTTAATGGATCCAGATTTCTTTTTCTTAGGGTACACGGCTTTAAAAAAAGCACCACGACTTAAGGGCTCATAGTCTTGTTTTTCTCCCAAGTGAATCAGATTTTTTTGTGCCGATTTTCGAAAACTGTATTGAGCAAGGTTTCCTGTTCGCGTACAAACGGCATGCACTTTGGTCACATATTCAGCTGTAGCCATCAGCGCCGGCATGGGCCCAAAAGGATTGCCCTTATAATCCATATCCAATCCTGCAACAATAACTCGAATTCCACGATTGGCCATATCATTGCAGACTTGTACGATTTCATCATCGAAAAATTGTGCTTCGTCTATTCCGATGACCTCACAACCATCTGCGAGAATGGGAATATTGGCCGCCGCAGGAACAGGAGTGGAACGAATCTGATTGTCATCGTGTGAGGTCACATGGGAGGCGTCGTAACGTTGGTCTAGGCTTGGTTTAAAAATTTCAACTTTTTGTTGGGCGATTTTTGCTCTTTTTAGCCGTCGAATTAATTCTTCTGTTTTCCCTGAAAACATAGATCCACAGATGACTTCTATCCAACCAAATTGTTCTTTAGGGTTTACCGTGTTTTCTAAAAACATTTCGTACTTTTCGTTTTAGACGCGCGACCGCTTGGTCGCAAACAAAGGTATTAAACAATTTGTTGCACTTTCTATCATGAAGCATCAACTTCGTAAAGAAATTGAAAATTTAATTCAACTCCTAAATGCAAAAAAGGAGAAAATGTCTGACCAACAATTGCATGAAAGCTTGAGAGACCTCTATGAGCTCAGTGTAATATCCCACCTCAAACCCAAAGGAGAAGAGTCTGCGTCACGTTCTCTCGAAACTCAACAAGAGAAGCTCTTTCAATCATTGGAATCAATGAATATTGCAAAGGAAGAACTGACCCAAGAAGAGTCTTCCCAAGATCAAGAAGAAATTCCCGAGCTTATGGACACCATAAAAAATATGGTAACCGAAATGCCCGAGACCCAAGAAGTAAACGAATTATTCACCCAAATCGAAGAACCCCACTTCGTTCGAAAAGATGAGACCACCTCCACGGCCTTTGAAGAGAATCCTAAAAGGGAAGAAATCAAATCTCCCCCCAATCTAAACGAACAATTTTCTAAAGGGTTAAAAGTAGACCTGAACGACCGTTTGGCCTTTATTCAGCACTTGTTTAACAATCAATCCACCGAATATCAGCGAGCGATGAATCAACTTACTACATTTGATTCTCTAGCTGAAGCAGCCAATTTTATTGATACCATGTTGAAACCGGATTATAACCAATGGGAGGGCAAAGACGAATATGAAGAACGCTTTCTGGGAATATTGATTCAATATTTTGAGACCAAATAAGCTGTTATGGGATTGTATGTAGTTCCAACTCCAATTGGCAATTTGGAAGACTTTACCCACCGTGCGCAGCGATATTTAAATGAGGCCGACTTGATTCTGGCCGAAGACACACGCACGAGCGCTACCTTATTACAACATTATGAAATTCAGACCCCCATGCAGAGTTTTCATATGCACAACGAGCATATCAAACTCGATAGTATTCTTGCACTTCTCAAAGAAGGACAACGAATAGCACTTATATCCGACGCCGGGACTCCCGGAATTTCAGACCCTGGATTCCTTTTGGTTCGAGCGGCTCTCAAAGAAAACTTGGAAGTAAGTTGCCTCCCGGGAGCTACAGCACTAATTCCTGCTTTGGTACAAAGTGGACTACCTTCCGACCGGTTTTTCTTTCAAGGATTTTTACCCCCAAAAAAAGGACGACAAAAAAAACTGGAAGAATTGGCACAACTTCCGGTCACTCTTATTCTTTATGAATCTCCCCATAAGCTAGTAAAAACACTTATGCAAATGGAGCCTTTTTTTGGCCCGAATCGAGCAGTGAGTATCGGCAGGGAACTGACCAAAAAATTTGAGGATACCTTTCGAGGTACTCTGTCCCAAGCAATAGAATTCTATAGCCAGCAGCCACCCCGTGGCGAATTTGTTGTTTGTATCGCCTCCGAATAGTTAGCCTATGAAATGGATAAATAACGAAGCGCCCCCCACGGAAAGGGTTCTACAATTGGAACAGAAATTGGGGATCCCAACTGCTGTTGCAACTGTACTCATCCAACGAGGGATTTCGTCTTTTGATTTGGCCAAGACATTTTTTCGTCCCAGCCTTGACGCTCTTCACGATCCATTCCTAATGTTGGGGATGTCCGAAGCAGTAGCGCGCGTTTTTTCCGCAGTAACTCATAATGAAAAAATCATGATCTATGGGGATTATGATGTGGATGGTACAACCGCTGTAGCCTTAATGGCATCCTACCTTCAAACCCTAACTTCAGAAGTAGCGACCTACATTCCCGATCGATATTCCGAGGGGTATGGTCTTTCCAGCACTGGGATTCAATTTGCTCATGATAACGAAATTACATTGTTAATTGTCTTGGATTGTGGAATCAAAGCCATGGAACAAGTTGAAGAGGCCAAGGCGCTTGAAATAGATTGTATTATTTGCGATCATCACCTTCCTGGAGAAGAATTACCAAAGGCAGTAGCTATCTTAGATCCAAAGCAAGAAGGTTGTTCCTACCCGTTCAAAGAATTGTGCGGATGTGGTATTGGCTTTAAACTCATCCAAGCACTTGCACTCGAACAAGGACATGACATCACCTCTTTAATGCCCTATTTGGATTTGGTGGCAACAGCCATTGCAGCAGATATTGTTCCTCTAACTGGTGAGAATAGAATTTTGGCCCACTACGGTCTTGAACAATTGAATACGGCACCGAGACCTGGACTGGAGTTGTTGATTCAAAACACCAAAAAAAAGCGATTGCAGTTGAGCGATTTGGTTTTTATTATTGCCCCGCGAATCAATGCAGCAGGAAGAATGCAACACGGCCATTATGCCGTAGATTTGCTGTGTTCCCCAGACAAGGATTCAGCACTCCCTCTAGCTCGAGCTATAGAATTGATGAACAGCGAACGGCGTCTCACCGATGAGAAAATCACCCAAGAAGCCTTGGAACAAATGCCGGATTTAAACACCGAAGTGAGTACGGTTGTGATGCAAGAAAACTGGCACAAGGGGGTGGTGGGTATTGTGGCTTCTAGACTGATTGAAAGTCACTATCGCCCTACTGTAGTACTCACTGCTTCAGAGGATACTCTGGTAGGTTCTGTACGTTCGGTAAGAGGCTTTGATGTTTATGAAGCCATAAAAGCCTGCAGTGAACACCTGATTCAATTTGGAGGCCATAAATACGCTGCAGGTCTAACTATGGAAAAAACGAATCTTGTACCCTTTCGTGAGGCATTTGAAGCAGCAGTTATAGAACGTATTCTACCCGAACAATTGGAACCCAGTATGATTTATGACACAAGTATCGTGTTTAAAGAAATCACACCCAAGCTGTATCGTATTCTACAACAAATGGCTCCTTTTGGTCCACAGAATATGCGCCCTGTATTTCACACACGAGGTGTAAAAGATACGGGAGGGACCAAAGTTGTGGGGAAAGACCAAACTCACTTAAAGTTAGAAGTAACCGATTTTAGCGGAGTTTCATTTTCCGGAATTGGTTTTGGGATGGCAACACACATCAGTCAAATTAAAAGCCAAGGGAGTTTTGAACTCCTTTACACGCTGGATGAAAATGAATACAACGGACAAAAAAATCTTCAATTAAAAGTAAAAGCGCTACGCTTTACCCAATAAAAAATTATCCTTATTTGTCTATTAAATAATATCGAGTTGAAGTTATTTCAAGCTGGCATTGAAAAGGGAGTTACTTCTGACCTTCATTAAAACAGTTCTTAATTAAATGATTGGTTGAGGGATCATGGGCGGTGATAGCTTTGTTTTTAACTTCTTCTAGAATCGCACTCGAGAGTTGTTTTCCCAATTCAACGCCCCATTGGTCGTAGCTGAAGATATTCCATAGAATTCCCTGCACAAAAATTTTGTGCTCGTAGATCGCAATGAGGGCACCCAAATTGTAGGGGGTGAGCTTCTTTATCAAAAGGGTATTGGTGGGACGATTGCCTGTAAAAACTTTGAAAGGAGCCAATTGGAGGATCTGTTCTTTGGATAGACCTTTTTCTTCCAATTCTTTTTGTACGGTAGCCTCTGATTTACCGCACATTAAAGCTTCAGTTTGTGCAATAAAGTTGGACAACAACTTGGCTTGATGGTCTCCTGTTTCGTGTAAGGATTCTTTGAACCCAATAAAATCGGTTGGGATCAATTTGGTTCCCTGATGAATCAATTGAAAAAAAGCGTGCTGGGCATTGGTTCCTGAAGCCCCCCAGATTAGCGTTCCTGTCTGATAGTTTATTGCATTCCCGTTACGATCCACCCCTTTGCCATTGCTTTCCATAATTCCTTGTTGGAGATAGGCAGGAAGGTTTCTCAAATACTGGGTGTAGGGAATGATGGCCTCACTTTCAGCTTGCCAAAAATTATTATACCAAATACTAATGAGTGCCAATAAAGTGGGGATATTTTTTTCAGTGGGACTGTCGCGGAAGTGTTGGTCCATTGCTCCTGCTCCTCGAAGTAAATCTTCAAAATGATCGGGGCCAATGGCCAGACAAATACTTAACCCTACGGAACTCCACAAGGAAAAACGACCGCCCACCCAGTCATTCATGGGAAAGACATTTTCTGGGGCAATCCCAAAAGCATCGATTTTCTCTAGGTTGGTAGATATAGCGACAAAATGCTGGCTGATGGCCGATTCTGGTGCCGAACTGAGAAACCATTCCCGTATGCTGTTGGCATTGGACAAAGTTTCTTGGGTAGTAAATGTCTTGGAAATAACGAGAAAAAGTGTGGTTTCAGGGTCGATTTTTTTCAATATTTCCTTGTGGTGATCCCCTTCCACATTGGACACAAAATAGGGAGTCAGATGATTGCCATAGTATTCCAAGGCTTCAGTAACCATAGCTGGCCCCAAGTCCGATCCTCCAATACCAATATTGACAATGGAATCAATCGATTTTCCAGTATAGCCTTTCCATTGACCAGAGAGGACCTCTTTTGCAAAGCCATACATTTTCTCCTTGGCACGTTTGATTTCAGGAGTGATATCTTCTCCATCAACTTTAATAGCGGTATTCCCTTGTGCTCGTAAAGCCGTGTGAAGAACGGCTCTGTTTTCGGTTTCGTTGATGGCCTCTCCCGAAAAATAGGACGCTATCGCACTGGGTAGTTCCGCTTCCTTAGCCAGTTTGATCAATAGTTGAATCGTTTTTTGGGTCAACCTGTTTTTGGACAGGTCCACATAAAAGTCTTCCCAAGTAAAAGCGAGTTGGTTGAGCCTGTCTTTTTCAGTTTCAAATAAGTTGAGAATGGTCTGGTCCTGAATGGCTGAAAAGTGGGCTTCTAATTCTTTCCATGCAGTGAGTTGAGTGGGATTATGGTTGGGTAGTTTCATATTGGCTAAGACGTTTGTTGTCGTTTAAAAAGTCTGGTTCAAAAGGAATGCATTCTAGCTCGTATTTGATCGGTTCAATTTCGGCTAAAAATTGGGTCTTTAAATCCTTGGAAATAGGTTTGGCGGCTGGGAGCTTTTGTCGGAAGGGGTCCACCTGTTTTCCGTATTTCCAAAAACGATAGCAGACGTGTGGCCCCGCTGTGAAGCCCGTCATACCTACCCACCCAATAACGTCGCCTTGTTTGACGTATTGCCCCCGTCGCACATTGTGTTTTTTCATATGCAAGTATTGGGTTTGATAGATATTGTTGTGTTTAATGGTCACATAATTTCCATTACCGCGGGTATACGAAGCTTTGATGATTGTTCCATTGGCGGTTGCCATAATAGGTGTTCCCACACTGGCGGCAAAGTCAGTTCCCCGATGCGGTTTGATTCGATTGCCGTAATATTTGATTCGCCGCCGCAAGTTATAGCGGGAAGAAATCCGACTGAATTTAACCGGAGCTTTTAAAAAAGCTCTGCGGAGGTTCTTGGCTTGGTCATTGAAATAATCCACTTGACCAACCAAGCTGTCCGATTCAAATTGAAAGGCGTAGAGAGGCTTGCCGTTGTATTCAAAATAAGCAGCTTTGATTTCTTGTATCCCAATTGAAATGGAATCGTCAACAAATTTTTCTGTATAAATCACTTTAAAGCGATCTCCTTTTTGCAAGCGAAAAAAGTCGATGGTCCAGGCATATACATCGGCAAGATAATAGGTCAATTGATCATTGAGACCACTGTTTTGCATCGTTTCATAGAGGGAACTTTCTATGATTCCTGCTCCCTGCAGTTCGACCAGGCGCACTGGTTTATCAACCTTTTCTCCAAAAAGGCTGTCACGCAGTTGAATCCGCGTATAGCTTTCCACCCCGGGTTCGTAGATAAAAGCATAGGGCGTGGCAATGCTGTCTTGCGTATAAAGCAGCGTATAGGGCTTGCCTATTTGCAATCGGTTCACTTTCACCTTTCCTTTAATGGCCTGAAGTACTTCATAGACCTGAGGATAATCGATTCCCTCTCCTTCAAGAATAGCTCCAAAGGTATCCCCCCTTCGGATTTTTTTTTGTACAACTTGATATTGGTTTAGATCATAGCCATAGCGCATTTTGGGAGGAATTATTTCTTCTTGTACTGTTTCTAGCTTGGGACTAGGCAATGGCGAGTTACAAGCACCAAAAAAGACAAAAATTACAGCAACTCCGCTCCAAAGAAAGGATGGAAGACCAAGCCACCGTTGTATATTTTTATTGGGAGATTTCAATACGGAAGGGATGTTTGAGGTTTTTAAATTTTTCCAAGTCTACTTTAATGCTACCAATGGCCAAATCGGCTTGCATTCGAATGGGAATTCGATTCCGATCATCGGAGACCCACAAGGTTACACTCTCTTTTTCTTTAAAGACACGACCGGCCTGTACGATGGGTTTGAATTTCAAACAAGAGACACGACCAAACTTAGAATTAAGGGTTTCTTTTCCAACGTATTTGAGTTTGAACAAATAATTATCGTTGTCAAAAAACATATTGATAGCAAAACTTCGGTTGGGTTCTAATTCACCGGGGGGTAAAAAATTACGCAGGTAATAGAATGCCGAGATAAAGTCTTGGGCTTTTTCACTAATGGGAATTCGGGTCTTCGTTTTTTTCTTTTTATCGTGGACGAATGCCTCTTGGGCTTCGTGGTCGAAGTCCGTTTCAATATCTTTTGTGTACCCGCCTTCATAAATATCCCGAATTGCTTTGTAGGGCACACCGCTTGACGGGTCAAAATAGCTTTCATAATGGTCTTCTACTTTAAAGAACCAACGGGCCAAACCAATTGTTTTTCCGTAGCCTTTGGCGTGGAAAACCGGTCGGTTGTTCAGGATCGTTTCTTCCAGTTTCAAGGTGGCGATAGAAGCATTAAAAAACCCGTAATGGATTCGAAATTCAAACCATTCCTGATCTTTGAAGGAATCATTGGATTGGGTATTTGGGACCAAATCGGGGAAAATTTCGGGGGCTTGGGCCTGTCCGACAGAAAAGACGGCAATTCCGAACCACAAGAGGGCTATACTTTTCATATCCCTACAAAAGTAGAAAATCTTTTACGAAGCAGAAGGGGAATTGATAGCCTTATATAAGGCATTTCCTTTGTTTGGACCTAATACTTCGACAAGGGCTTCTTTAGGTGCCGCTTTGATGCGCTTTACCGATTTGAATTCTTTGAGTAAAACCTCTTTTGTTTTGGGTCCCACCCCAGGGATTTGATCCAATTCTGAGCCCAAAGCGCCTTTACTTCTTCGGTTCCTGTGTAGGGTGATCCCGAAGCGATGGGCTTCATTTCGCAATTGTTGGATGACTTTGAGTGTTTCCGATTTTTTATCCAGATAGAGAGGGATGGGATCCTCTGGGAAATAGAGTTCTTCCAAACGTTTGGCAATTCCAATGATTGCGATCTTTCCACGAAGGCCAAGGATCTCTAGGCTTTTGAGGGCAGAAGACAACTGCCCTTTACCCCCATCAATAACAATAAGCTGTGGCAAGGCCTCGTCTTCCTCCAATAGGCGGCGGTAGCGACGGAAAACAACTTCCTCCATCGAAGCAAAATCGTCGGGCCCTTCTACAGTTTTGATCTTAAAATGGCGGTATTCTTTTTTGCTGGGTTTGCCATTTTTAAACACAACACAAGCTGCGACTGGGTTAGATCCCTGCATGTTTGAGTTGTCAAAACATTCTATATGAACGGGTTCGCTCGATAGCCGAAGGTCTGTTTTCATCTGTGCCATCAATCGCTTTTCATGGCGATTGGGGTCCACAATTTTCATTTGTTTGAATCGTTCCATTCGGAAGTATTTGGCATTGCGAAGAGAGAGTTCGACTAATTTCCGCTTGTCTCCTTTTTGGGGGAGGATAATTTGAATCTCCTCCCCAAAATCCAAAGGATGTGAGCTGAAAATCATCTTGGATTGCGAATGAAACCGTTGCCGAATTTCAATGATTGCCAGCCGAAGAAGTTCGCCATCGGTTTCCTCCAAGCGTTTTTTGATTTCCATAGTGTGCGATCGAATAATTGATCCATAGGAAATCTGAAGGAAATTGACATAGCCATAGCTTTCATCGGAAAGAATGGTAAACACATCAACGTCACTTATTTTGGGATTGACGATGGTAGATTTAGCTTGATAGTTCTCTAGCACCTCAATCTTGTCTTTTATTCGTTGCGCCGCTTCAAACTCCAGTTGTTCGGCATGACTCTTCATTTGGGTTTTAAATTGCTGAAGCGATTCTTTGAAATTGCCCTTTATAATGGAACGAATGGCATGTATGTTCTCTTCATACACAGCTAATTCGATATTCCCCACACAGGGACCCAGACAGTTTCCTAAATGATATTCTAGGCAAAGCTTGTATTTGTCTGCCGCTATTTTGCTAGGGTGCAAGTCGTAATTGCAGGTTCGTAGCGGATAGATTCCTTTGATCAAATCCAAAAGAGTTCGTACAGTTTTCATACTAGTATAGGGACCAAAATATTCAGATCCATCGCGGATGATTTTCCGGGTAGGGAATACCCTTGGAAAAGGTTCTTTTTTGACACAAATCCAAGGGTAGGACTTGTCGTCTTTCAGCATTACATTGTATTTGGGTTGGTATTTTTTGATGAGGTTATTTTCGAGCAGTAGGGCATCCATTTCAGAGGCCACAACTATATGCTCCACTTTCATAATGTTCTTCACCAGCATCCTGGTTCGGTTGTTCAAATGCTGTTTGGTGAAATAGGAACCCACCCGCTTCTTTAGATTTTTGGCTTTGCCTACATAGATTACCCTGTTTTCGGCATCGAAATATTGGTAGACCCCTGGCCCTTCGGGAAGGGTCTTGATTTGGATTTCAATTGCAGGCAATTCCATGCCTAAAAATACGCTATTTAACTAAGTCCAAATAATCTGTACCTGCTAGGATAACTTTCGGGACGAGCGCATTAGGGATTAAATTGACAAGAAAATTTCGGATGTGGCTAGTAGGGGATACTTTTTTAGATTCAAATTGAGAATAGCCTATTTGCTATTTAATGTTGTAATCATTTATTTTATGCAGCGTATTTGAAGATATAATACAAAGAAAAAAAGACGGGAAGCTAAGGGAGTCTGGATAAAAAACTACCTTGTATCTATGACTAAAAAGGAACTGCGGCACCACTATCTCCAGCAACGGAAAGACCTCTCTAAAAAGCAACACCAGCAGCTGAGCAGGCAAATTACGGAAAGGGTATTTCAGTTGATTCTTCCCGATTATCAATGGATTCATGTTTTCCTCCCCCTAGCACGTCAGGCAGAAGTAGCCTTGGAACCTTTAATCACTTCACTCTGGGAGTGCAATAAAAAAATAGTGGTACCTAAGCTAACGAGTCATGGTGAAATGACCCATCATCTGTGGACCCAAACCACCCCTTGGCAAAAAAACAACTGGGGCATAATAGAACCCCTTGCTAGCCAAGAAATCCGCCCAGATCAAATCGACCTTGTGATTGTTCCCCTCCTAGCTGTGGATCAGAATGGACAGCGAGTAGGTTACGGTAAGGGCTACTACGATCGTTTTCTGTCCCAATGTTCGGAGCAGGTACATGCCATGGGAGTTGGTTTTTTTCCTGTTGTGGAAGTCATTTCAGATTGTGAAGTAACCGACATAGCTCTCGATAGCTACATCACTCCCATACACGCTTATTTCTTTAAAGGCTGATTGGTATTAAATACCTTTTTGTTAAAAAAGAGGAGGATTCCTACTCCAATGCTGATCCAAGAGTCGGCTGCATTAAAGATGTATTGAAAAAAAAGATAGCGCTCTCCTCCCACCCAAGGCATCCATTGAGGCCAGGTCCATTCCACTAGGGGGAACTGGAACATATCCACTACATGGCCAAAAAAGAGTGGAGCGTAGCCTTCCGAACTGGCCCAAGTGGCCACTTGGCCGTAACTACTGGTAAACCAAACGCCATAGAAGACGGAGTCGATTATATTCCCCAAAGCTCCTGCAAAAATCAAACAAAGGGCAAAAGGGAGCAGTGTGGTATTTCGCTGCCGCAAATTGTCCCAAAGCCAATAGCCTAGGGCAGTGATAGCCACCAATCGAAACCCGGTGAGCAACAGCTTTGCAATGCGCTCGGAAAGAAAAGGGAAGATCGTATCGAGACGGGTACCCATGGCCATGCCTTTGTTTTCTACAAAAAGGAGTTTGAAAAACCCCCAGTCGAGAATGGCTTCTTGCCCGAATAAAGATAGGGGGTAGTTAAGTTTGATGCTTATCTTTATCCACTGATCGATCACCAACAACACCGCAATGAATAATATGGCGGTCAATCCATTTAAGGGACGAAATGAGAGTTTGAACATGTTTGTTAATTGAGCTTAAAAATACACATATCAAAGCGGATTGCAATCGACTTTCCCTCGGAGGTTTACTACTTCAAAAAGCACCTTATCGGAATCTATTGAACAATCTATTTTTTTTTCATTCGATTGAACGGAGAGGGTCATTTCTCGGTGGGTAATTTTGACTCCTGCTGAAAGGGTTTTTAGTTGGCCAGGAGCAGCGGTCAAATCAAGCAGACAAACCCCGGATCTTTCAAGGACATCGAGCCGTTGGTACTGTCCTTGAATTTGAATTTTTCCTTCTTCCATTTCAAGGAACACGGCAAGGGAATGAGGAATTTTCAAAGTCATTTGGGTAGCGATTACTTTGTGGGCCGCGAGTTTGTCATTGGGGCGATTCAGAAATGGATTTCGAAATTAAGTGAGTTGAAGGACGTCTACTGTTACCGAAGAGCGAACGCGCATCTGGTCTTGATATTCCCCGGAAGACGTATAGGACATCACTACGTTGTTTTCAGTATGATTGGAGAGTTGAAAGTCTTCGGCAAAGGGAAGCTCAATAGATACGGATTCAAATCCTGACACGTGCCAACTACGGGAGATAACCGATTGGGAGAAGGCCCCTGTACCCATGAGAAAAAGAACAATAAACGTGCCCTTTTTTATTTTTGAATGTTTTTGGCTTCGATGCTTAGTGTGGCGTGTGGAACCAACATCAGTCTTTTTTTATTAATGAGTTTTCCAGTTACTCGACAAATTCCATAGGTTTTGTTTTCAATTCGGATTAAAGCATTTTTGAGATCTCGAATGAATTTTTCCTGTCGGATGGCCAATTGTGTGTTGGCTTCTTTGGACATAGTTTCAGAGCCCTCTTCAAATGCCTTAAAGGTGGGTGAGGTGTCTTCGGTACCATTATTGCCATCGTTCATATAAGCACTTTTTAAAAGCTCTAAATCGGCTTTAGCTTTTTCAATTTTTTCTTCAATGAGTTCTTTAAACTTCAATAATTCTTTGTCGGTATATCTTTTTTTGGTTTTATCTCCCATGACTAAATTTTTTGAATATTTATTCGTGTATCAATTTCATCAAATGTCAAAGATTGTCCCTCAATTAAGTTGGGAACAAATTCCAAATGATCGGTTAGGGTCTCTGTCATTACATAGTGTTTATTTTTCAAAACGGCTTTTTCTAACCCCTCATGCAGTGCTATCCGCACGGCAATCTTATCGGTGACTTCTAGTCCCGCGTCTTTTCGAATGTTTTGTATCCGGTTGACCAGCTCTCGAGAAATTCCCTCTTCTACCAAACCTTCATTCAAGGTACTGTCTAAAGCAACGGTGGTGCCCTGCCCAGTTGCAATCAACCAGCCCGCTATGTCTTTGGTGCTAATTTCTACATCCGAATCTTCTAAAATAATATTTTTTTCATTGACATTTAGTTCAATCTGTCCCTGTTCTTCCAATTGTCTAATTTGCTCTTCAGACAATGATTTTACAGTATTAACAATTGAACCCATCTCTTTCCCGAACCGAGGCCCCAAGGTTTTGAAGTTGGGTTTGATTTCTTTGACTAAAATAGTACTGGCGTCATCAAGAAGCTCCAGTTCTTTCACATTGATTTCCGTCTTGATTTGTTCTTCAATAGACAAAAGCTGTTCCCTCTCTTGTTGATTTTTGACTGGAATCATCAATTTTTGTAAAGGTTGCCGCACCTTGATTTGCTCTTTTTTACGCAAGGACAATCCCAAGGAAACAATCAATCGGGCTTTATTAATACGCGCTTCGAGTTCGGTATCAATAGCCTCAGGATCCGGCTTTGGAAATTCACTTAGGTGCACGGAGGCATAGTTTTCTACTGCGGTGTCCTCGATCAAGTCTTGGTATAGGCGATCGGAATAAAAAGGAGCGATAGGCGCAGCCAGCTTAGCTACGGTTAATAGGGATTCAAAGAGTGTCTGATAGGCGGCTATTTTATCTTGCCCATAACTGCCTTTCCAGAACCGACGACGGTTTAAGCGAACATACCAGTTGCTCAGTTTTTCTTGTACAAATTCAGAAATAGCCCGTGCTGCTCTGGTAGGCTCGTAATCGGCGTAATCGGCATCTACTTGAGTAATGAGTGAGTGCAATTCGGATAAGATCCATCGATCCAACTCCGTCCGATTGGCTCGGTCAATTGTGGCTTCTTTAAATTGGAATTGATCAATATTACTGTAGAGGCTAAAGAAGGAATAAGTATTGTATAAAGTTCCAAAGAATTTGCGTTGCACTTCTTCAATGCCTTCCACATCAAACTTTAAATTGTCCCAAGGATTGGCGTTTGCAATCATATACCAGCGGGTGGCATCGGGACCGTATTGGTCTAGAGTTTCAAAGGGATCGGTAGCATTGCCTAAGCGTTTGGACATTTTTTGGCCCTTTTTGTCAAGGATCAAGCCGTTGGAAATGACATTCTTAAATGCGATTTGATCAAATACCAGCGTTGCAATGGCATGCAAGGTATAGAACCATCCTCGGGTCTGATCGACACCTTCTGCTATGTAATCTGCAGGGAAGGCCTCGCCCTTATCTACCTTTTCTTTATTTTCGAAGGGATAATGCCATTGGGCATAGGGCATCGATCCAGAATCGAACCACACATCGATCAAGTCATTTTCTCGATGCAAAGGGGTGTGACCGTCTTCCCCAACCAAGATGATTGCATCTACGGTATTTTTATGAAGATCGATCTTTTCGTAATTGCTTTCCTCGTAATTGCCTACTTCAAAGTCAATCAAAGGGTTGTGGGTTTGTATTCCTGCTTTTACTGCGCTTTGTATTTCACTGTCTAATTCTTCCAAAGACCCAATGACTTTCATTTGCTTGCCGTCTTCTGATCGCCATATAGGCAGTGGAATTCCCCAGAAACGAGAGCGCGACAGGTTCCAATCGTTGGCATTTTGCAGCCAATTGCCAAAACGTCCTTCGCCGGTGGCTTTGGGTTTCCAGTTAATTTCGTTGTTGTTTGCTACCATTCGGTCTCGCACTGCCGTCATTTTCACAAACCAGGAATCTAGCGGATAGTATAATATAGGCTTGTCGGTTCGCCAACAGTTGGGATAGGAGTGAACATACTTTTCGACTTTAAAGGCACGGTTTCGTTCTTTGAGTCGAATGGCAATTTCCACATCTACAGATTTTTCAGGAACCTGACCTTCGGGATAATATTCGTTTTTCACGTATTTACCTCCCAAGGATCCGAGTTCGTTTCTAAACTTTCCTTGAAAGTCAACCAATGGGACTAGTGTGCCATCAGGATCAGCAACCCGTAAGGGCGGGATTGGGGGCTGAGCCTCCATCGCGACTTTGGCATCATCAGCTCCAAAAGTTGGAGCCGTATGCACAATTCCTGTTCCTTCTTCTGTGGTCACAAAATCACCTGCGATAACTCGAAAGGCATCGTCTGGGTTTTCGGAAGGCAAGGGGGCTTCGTCCCACAATTGTTGGTAGCGAATGCCAACTAAGGCATTTCCTTTAATTTCATCCCCTAGATAGTAGGGGATTTGTTTCTGACGGTTTTCATAGGCCTGAAGAGCGTCTTTAGTTTTCACCTCGACAAACTTTTTGCCCAATTGATTTTCCACAAGCTTTTTGGCGAGTAGCACTCGAATAGGAAGGTCTGTGTATTGATTGAAAGTGTGAACAATGACATAATCGATCTTGGCTCCTACGGTCAAAGCCGTATTTGAAGGGAGTGTCCAAGGCGTTGTTGTCCAAGCGAGAATATATAAGGGCAATTCTTCTTGCAAAGCAATAGGCAAACTATCCTTATGGGTTTCGAACATGGCGGTAACCGTTGTATCAGTCACATCCCGATAGGTACCCGGTTGATTGAGTTCGTGAGAACTCAGTCCTGTTCCTGCTTTGGGAGAAAAGGGCTGAATCGTATAGCCCTTGTAGAGCAGGTCTTTCTGATGGATTTGTTTTAAAAGCCACCATACACTTTCAATATACTTGGATTTGTAGGTGATGTAGGGGTTTTCCATATCCACCCAGTAGCCCATTTTTAGGGTGAGTTGATTCCATACATCGGTATAGCGCATCACCGCCTTTTTGCAAGCCTCGTTATAGGCTTCAATACTGATTGATTTTCCAATGGCGTCTTTGGTAATTTCCAATTCTTTTTCCACCCCAAGCTCTACAGGAAGGCCATGGGTATCCCAACCGGCTTTTCGCTTTACTTGATACCCTTTTTGGGTCTTATATCGGCAGAAAATATCTTTGATCGCTCTAGCCATAACATGGTGGATCCCTGGCATGCCGTTGGCTGATGGAGGTCCTTCGTAAAAAACAAATGGGGGTTTCCCCTCTCGTGAGCGAATGCTTTGCTCAAAAATGGCTTCAGTTTCCCAATAGGACAAGACATCCTCAGCAATTTTGGGTAAATCAAGTCGTTTGTATTCCTTGAATGCCATGGGTTTGCGATTTTTCGCTCGACTGCGAAAATAATCAATTTCAAGAAGAAAAAGGAGGATTTAAAATCTACAATGCTATCTGTAGGCCAATCCGAAAACTTCTTCCTGGAGCAGAGACCCCAGAAGCGAAGGTGCGATAATGGGTGTCGAAGATATTTTCAATCCCTGCTTTTAATTTTGTGGTGGCATTCCACTGGTAATTTGCCAAGAGAGAAAAATCACTCCAAGCAGGCATGCCTCCAAATTGATCGGTTGGTAACAATGCTGTGGGGTTGATCAATGGAGTTTCTTCAAGGCTGTCTTCTCCACCTAAGCTGTAGTTTGAAGAATCTTTGGCCGCACTGAATTGATATTGGGCGCGAAGCTGAAGTTTAGCATGATCATATTCTATGGTAAAAGAACCAAAAAGAGGCGAGATGGAGGGCATTGGGCCATAACGTTCGTTGTTATCGGATCCAGTATAGGTTAAGTTTCCTATTCCTTGAAGTCGGGGAGAGAGCTGTAATTTGGCGTCTATTGCCGAACCGTAAACCAATCGATTTCCTAAATTTTTATTGGCTACCGTAGTTAAAGCTTCCCCATCATAGAGGATAGTTTCTTCGTCGGGAGTGGTCGTGTCTGAGAAAACAATGTAGTTGGAACGTACAATATGTCTTGAAACTAGGGTGAGATAGTTTCTGAGGGTCAACTGACTTTTTTTGTCCTTGGAAAAGAGTGAAAATCCCAGATCGACATTGTAGGCATACTCAGGGAGTAAGAAAGGGTTGGGGACAACCAATACGCCGTTATTTTCCCTGATTTTTCCAATATCGTCAACATTGGGAGCTTTGAAACCATTGGACACTAACAGGTTCCATTGCATTTGATCCGAGGGGCGATGGATAGCAGCCAGAGTCCAAGTTAAGGCTTCTGAAGAAAGATGAATATTATTGCGCAACCCAGTATCAATCAAAGTTCCGTTATTCCATTGGGCGTCCAATACATAGTGGGTGAGCCGGTATCCAAAATTAAATGTCCATTTTGGGGTCTTTTTCAAGATCCAATTCCCATACATGGCAAAGGATTGAGTACTGCTTCCATCACTGGGATACCGGCTTGGAATGGCAAGTGGCAATCCCAAGCGGCTTATGGTGTTCCCAGAGACAGATAATTCTCGAGAAAAGCCACGGGAATAGACATGGTTGTAGACTCCTTCAAAACCATAATTAATTTGATTTTTTTGATTGAGTTGGGTGTTAAAATCCCCATTTACACTTAAGACATTTACATTTTCATTTTGAGAAGTTCGAGTCAAATTACCAAACTTTCTTTGGTTTCTCGACTCCAAAACATTCTGATAGGCAGCAGTTAAAGTTCCTTTTCTAAGCCATTTTTTCTCGGGGAAGAGCTTGTATTGAGCGGATAATAAAAGCCGCTTCTGTGGACCATAGTACCATTCACTGAACCTTAAAGTACCGTCTCTACTTTCATTTAATTTGTCAAAGCGATCGATATTAGAAGAATTGGACAACTGCATATTCAACATCAGTTGCTGTGCCCCGGGTAGTTGGAATAAGAATTTCTGCATCAGGTCGTATTGGGAGTAACCTGTATTGCGTTGCCGAGTCGGATCGTCGTTGATAGTTGGTTGGGATTGGAAATAAGTTGATGAGTTTTCAGAGTAATAATTGCTTAGTCCCCATTCCAAAAACCCGTGGGCTCTTCTTTCCCCCATTTTAATATCCCCAAATTGAGAATAACTCACACTGGTGATGCTTCCCCATTTTTCTTTACTCACACTTGCTGAGGCATGGTAAAGGCCCGCTTGAGTAGCAGAATTATATTCACTTGAGAAGTTTAATTTTAGAGGTTCTACTCTGTTTAATTGAGGACTTTTGGTGTAATAATGAATCACACCACCAAGGGCATCTGATCCATAACCAACCGATGATGAACCAAACATTACTTCGACTCGTTCTATGGTGTTGGGATCTATGGTGATAGCATTCTGCAAGTGTCCAGAACGATATATAGCATTATTCATTCGAACTCCATCAACGACTAACAACACTCGATTGGCTTCAAAACCGCGCAGAACAGGGCTACCTCCTCCCCCTTGTGATTTTTGAATTCGAACCCCTGGGGTCATAGCCAGCAAGTCAGCTCCAGTACCCAAAGGACTTCGTGAGATTGTCTTTGATGAAATTACAGTTACTTTCTCAGCAATCTCATTTCTATTGCTTTGGGATCGGGCCACTGAAAGGATTACTTCCTCTAGGTTTTGGGTTAGGGGAGTTAAATAAATAAACGCGTTCCCTTGAATCGGGACAGCCATTATGAATTGTTGACTTTCGAAACTCGGGTGTTGCAAGGTTATTTTTTCATTGGATTGAAAAGGCGTGAGGGGAAGAATTCCCAACGAATCGCTTAAAGAACTTCGCAATGAATCCTCAGAGAAAGCAGCCACATTTTCTATGGGTTCGTTGTTTTGACTGTCCAACACTACAAGTTGTTGGGCCATCCCTAGATGGAACGTCGCCATGATTAATATACTACTAATACACTTCAAATACCTCATGTAAAACTTCCAAAGATTTGGGTTGATTGAATCCTTGTAAATGAAATGCAAAATACATCAATATTGAGTCGAGCAAATCGTTTCTAAGAATTTTTGACAAACGAACCTTTAGTGAATCATCAAAATTCATGCCCAATAGGTTGTTAAAATGCAAAAGGGCATTGCCTTTTATAAAGGGTTCGTGTGGCTGTGAACCACTATAGCATCCGGTTTGTAAATTAAAATAAGGGAGTTCCATTTCGTGAGTATTGGGGTAAAAACCGATAAACTTGGTCAAATCTATCAAGAACTTCAGATGAAAATTACCCAAGTGATTAATATTTTCTAACCACCTAAGGGTTGTTTTTAAATAGGCAAAGAGTGCGGTATTTTGATTGTTTTCTTCTTTGAGCACACTGGCCAAAACTTCACAAAGGAAAAGCAATATGGAGCTTTTCACTACATCGGGGTTTTTTTGTAGAGCACTGTCTAGAATAGTACATTCTCGAATGTATCCCAAACGATCGGGTTGTTTGTCCGAAACAACGACTGATAAATGCGTTAGTGATTGGAAATAGGAGGGTTTTATTTTTCTTTTTTTTGCTCCATAAATTCCCTTAACCAAATAGGATCGATACCCCATTGCTTCCGTAAATAGATGCACAATAAGGCTACTGTCTCCATACTTGATGCTCCCAATGACAAAAGCCTCTGTTTTGATCAATTTTTTTGATTTATACTACTCCCTGAGCCAACATAGCATCCGCAACCTTGACAAATCCAGCAATGTTCGCTCCTTTAACGTAATTCATGTGTTTGTCTTCTTGGCCATATTGTAAGCAAGCCGAATGGATATCTGCCATGATGTCCTTAAGTTTATCATCGACTTGTTCACGAGTCCAATTGTAGCGCAGTGAATTTTGAGCCATTTCTAAACCAGAAACAGCTACTCCTCCTGCGTTTGAAGCCTTACCAGGAGCATATAAAACGGCATGGGTTTGAAAATGAGTAATGGCCTCTGGAGTGCAGGGCATATTGGCTCCCTCTCCCAAGGCTTTACATCCATTTGCTACAAGTTGTTCTGCGTCGGTGCGATCCAATTCATTTTGTGTAGCACAAGGCAACGCAATATCGCATGGGACTTCCCAAACTTTTTTACCTGGATAAAAACGTGCTTTGGGATATTTTTCTATGTAGGCATTCAGTCGTTTTCGTTCTACATTTTTCAAATGCATAATATGAGACAATTTCTCTTCATTGATTCCTTCTGCATCATGGAGATATCCTGAAGAATCCGATAGAGTAATAACTTTCGCTCCCAATTGATTGCACTTTTCTGCGGCGAATTGAGCAACGTTTCCTGAACCAGAAATTACTACTGTTTTTCCTTCAATCGAATCCTTGTGATGGTGGAGCATATTTTGGGTAAAATAGACCACACCATAGCCGGTAGCTTCGGGGCGAATCAAGGAACCGCCCCAGCTAACCCCTTTTCCAGTGAGAACCCCTGTAAATTCATTTTTGAGTCGTTTGTATTGACCAAAGAGATACCCAATTTCACGACTCCCCACCCCGATGTCACCAGCGGGGATATCCCGATTGGGACCAATATGGCGGAACAGTTCGGTCATAAAACTTTGGCAAAAACGCATTACTTCGGTGTCTGATTTTCCTTTTGGGTCAAAGTCAGATCCCCCTTTTCCTCCTCCCATGGGCAGGGTGGTTAGGCTATTTTTAAATATTTGTTCAAACGCCAAAAATTTGAGTACACTGAGATTCACTGAGGGGTGGAAGCGCAATCCTCCCTTGTAGGGGCCAATGGCGGAATTCATTTCTATTCGGTAGCCTCTATTGACTTGTATTTTTTCCTGATCATCGATCCAGGCTACGCGAAAAGAAACCACACGTTCGGGTTCCACCATGCGCAACAATATATTTTGTCCATAATAGATATCGTGTTGAACTATATAGGGGAGTACGGTTTCAGCGACTTCTGTGACAGCTTGTAAAAATTCGGGTTCGTTTTGGTTTCTGTTTTCAACCTTTGCTAAGAATTGCTTTATAATTTTTTCCATAAGGGTTCTTCTTTGAATTTGGTCTGGGTAAAGTTAGCCAAAAAGATAGCCAACTACTTCTTCTATTTTTTGAAAGACTATCCATTCAATGGACTGAGTAGGACGAGTAAGTGCGGGGTGGGGCGCTGTAATGATTGTTTCAAAGCCTAAACGAGCAGCTTCTTGAATTCGTTGTTCTATTTTGGGAACTGGGCGAATTTCTCCCGAAAGACCCACTTCACCTGCAAATACAATTTTTTGTGTGAGCGCAATATCGTGATGACTTGATAAGATGGCCGCAACGATCGATAAATCCATAGCGGGATCCTCAATGTGAATTCCCCCGGTGAGGTTGATAAAAACATCCTTACTGCCTAGGGCAAAGCCTGCTCTTTTTTCCAATACGGCCAAAAGCATATTGAGTCTTTTGGTGTTAAATCCAGTGCTGCTCCTCTGCGGAGTTCCATAGACTGCGGTGCTTACCAGTGCCTGAACTTCAATGAGTAAGGGTCGTATCCCTTCTACGGCAGCGGCAATAGACTGACCAGACAAGCCGTGTTGGGCTTTTGACAGGAGAAGCCTGCTCGGGTTGTTCACGGGCTGAAGACCGTTTTGCTGCATTTCGTAAATACCAATTTCTGAAGTGGCTCCGTACCGATTTTTTTGTGCTCTTAGAATCCGGTAGAAATGATTTCGATCGCCTTCAAACTGCAATACCGTATCTACCATGTGTTCCAAAATTTTGGGCCCTGCAATACTTCCCTCTTTATTAATGTGGCCCACAAGAATAACAGGTGTATTGGTTTCTTTGGCATATTGAATCAGTTCTGAAGTACATTCTCTAATCTGAGTAATACTCCCTGGACTGCTTTCAACTCTGGAAGTTTGTAGGGTTTGAATGGAATCGATAATAATTATTTTAGGGGGATTTTTTTTGACTTGTTTGAAAATATTAGCCATTTGAGTTTCACTCAGTACAGTACAAAATGGGGTAGTTTCTCCCATTCGGTCGGCACGCAACTTAATTTGATTTTGACTCTCTTCCCCCGAAACATATAGAATAGGATGATCGGAAGTTAGGGCCAATTGGAGCAATAAGGTTGATTTCCCAATACCAGGTTCTCCTCCCAATAAAATAACCGCGCCAGGAACCATACCCCCTCCCAGCACTCGATTGAGCTCATTGTCTTTGGTGTCGAT
>CENG01081560.1_pt1 | contig 32224 bp, 24 predicted proteins | sample 530131 | NCBI WGS metagenome assembly CENG01 (sample SAMEA2591057, study PRJEB7988) | marine metagenome | biome: marine biome (ENVO:00000447); feature: surface water (ENVO:00002042) layer; material: saline water (ENVO:00002010), including plankton (ENVO:xxxxxxxx) | depth 5 m
GTCACCCACATGGTACTCGCATTATTCGTATTAACTCTAAGTTAGGCCTTATGCATCTTGCTCTGAAGGACTTGATGGCCCTATCTTTTCATCACTAGAAGCTAGCCAAGACGGTGCATACCAGTTCAGTTCACCCATCAGACGCATAGTAGACGGTACAACCAACGCTCTGACTAGTGTGGCGTCTACCGCCACTCCCAGTGCGAGCATGAATCCAAATTGCTTCATCAAAGACACGGATGATAGACCGAAGGCCGAGAAAACAGTTACCATCACCAGTGCCGCAGAGGTGATAATTCGACCACTCTTCTGAAGTCCCACAGCGACCGACTTTGTATTGTCACCAGTCCTCTCCCACTCCTCATGGATTCGGGACAGCATCAGTACCTCGTAGTCCATACTCAGGCCGAAGAGAATAGCGAATATCATCACAGGGGTTGTGGGGTCTATTGGCTGGGGTGTGAAGTTCAACAATTCTGCTCCGTTACCCATCTGGAAAATCCAAACTAGAACTCCGAAGGACGCACTTACAGATAGGACGTTCATGATTAGAGCCTTCAGAGGGAGAACAACAGATCTCACTTGAAGGAAGATAAGGATATAGCTAGTTATTAGAATGAATGCCAGGGATATTGGTAGGTTCTCAGCTACTGCTTCTATCACATCTTGATTGTATGCGGCCACTCCAGCCACATTTACAGTGGTCGAACCACCAAACTGTTCGTTCTTCGTCTCAAGGCCCCTGATGGAAAGTACAACCTCTCTTGAACTCACACTAGACTCATCCCCCTCTATTCCAACCACTAGTAGAACGACTCCGTTTCCGATGAAACTCTCATTGAGGTATTCTCTCTGTGCTGAAATTAGCATTGCTTCCATGGGAGGCAAATCACCATCGTCGGATGAATCCCAGAAATCGACCACCTCATCCTCACTCATGTTGACATCGAAGTGTCCATGACTACGTACGTAGGTCGTTCCGTCGATACTCAGAATCTCCTGTGAGAAACGATACAGTGACCTAATATTATCCTCGTGAAGAGGATCTACTCCCTCCTCTGTTTCAAACACCGCTAGAGCTGTGTTGGAAATGTACTCGGGCCAGTTATCATCAGTAAGCTCCATCCCCTGTCTAGACTCATCATCCGGACTGAGTGCCTTGTAAGTGGTAATGCCGTACTCCGCCTGTAAGAACGGGGATCCGGCCAACATCAATACGATAACTGCAGGAACCAAGACAGCGAAGGGCCTCTTCATCACGCCACTAGCGATATTCGACCAGAAACCCTCCTCTCCAGCATCCACCCCGAAAGAAAATGGTACTTTGAATGAATTCACCCTATCTCCAAGCAAGGACAGGATAGCTGGAAGCAGAACGATGGAAGAGGTCAGAGCCACCGCCGTAGCGCAAATCCCCCCCCACCCCAAGGAAGGAAGACCGGTATTCTCGAAGAATAGCATCCCCATCAGTCCTACGATGACAGTCATTCCGGAGAAGAAAATAGCTCTACCAGCCGTGGCACTGGTCATTGCTATAGCAGTTCTATGATCTCTTCCCCTCCCAAGCTCCTCTCTGAATCTGTTCACTATGAAGAGAGAATAATCAACGCTCAGCCCGATTCCTAGAAGAGAGACGATATTATTTGCATAGACCGTGATATCATCGAAAACGTAGCTAAGACCGGTTACTATCCCCACAGCCGCAAGGACAGTGTAGACTCCAGAAAGAACCGGAAGACCGGCCGCAACCAAGCTTCCGAACACCAGAAGCAGGATGATCAGCGTCAGCGGGGCCGCTAGTAGCTCTGCCTCGATCAGCTCATCCTTCAAAGTCAAATCGAACGTCACATCAATAGCTAGGTTGTCAGTAACCCACTTTTCCATTCCATCAGGAGCATCATCAGGTAGGACAAGATCATCGAAGTGCTCCTTGAGAAGGGCTTTCGAACCGTCTCTATCCAAATTCACTTCGATTTTAACCCTCGTCCATTCAGGATTTACCGAGCTAATCAGCTCGGTTCTGTTGACTTCGTTGGTGAACCATGGATATTCGATCGAAACATGCTCATTCTCGGCCATTGGAGAGACAGTCTCTATCATCGCACTCTGTATCGCCTCATCCTCATGATTAGCGCCTGGATGATGAAACAGTACATGGAAAGAGAAACTATCGCTTTCATTCTCTGATGTAAACCCAATTCTCGCAGCATCCCAGCCATGTACGGACTCCAGATCTCCCTCTCCGTAACCTTCAGCATATCTGGGCTCCAAAGTCATCAGAGATGCTAGTGAACCACATAGAATCAGGGTCATGATGAGTACTACTTTTGCATTGTCATAGACAAATAGGCCCATTTTGTAGTATGCCCTGTGCTGTAATGCCTCAGGCTCGGTCGCCCCTTCCATGTATATCCCGTGAAATATTTCTATTTGTATAGTATAGTTTCCACTCCTACACCCAGTGCAGTGAAAAACACCTCAAAGTAGGGAGGCTACAGAGTCTACTACTAGACTGGGCTTTTGGCTTGCTAAGGAGGCATCAGACATTGTCGCCTCGCCAGAGAGAACTAGAATACCGTGGACCCCCGACCTCTCAGCCATCTCGATATCGGTGTACAGTCGATCGCCCACCATGGCGCAGTTATCCGGTAGTAGCCCCAATTCCTCGATCTTATGGAGAATCATGCCCGGATTGGGCTTACCGCAAATGTGCATTGGTCTGACCCCGGTCGTAGCCTCGAAGAGGTCGATGTAAGCGCCGGTATCAGGCAGACCCCCATCAGGGGAAGGACATACTATGTCCGGATGACTAGCTACCATGGGCACCCCACTGTGAAGATGAATCGAAGCAGTGGACAGTTTCTCGTAGTTTATCTCAGTATCATATCCGAGCACGACATACTGAGGACTTTGAGAACGAGTTCTGATACCGTCCTCTTCCAGCATCTCTCTCATGCCTTCCGTACCAACTAGATAGGTCTCAGTAACCCCTTCCTTCTTGAGCCACGACAGAAGATCATGAGTCGATAGAAGAATGTCTTGCTCATTTGCCGGAATTCCCATTGAGGTCAGCCTTTCGAGATACTGAGACACAGACTTGCTGGAGTTATTAGACAGGAAGAACCTCCTTATCCCTCTCTGATCGAGACGTTCCAGGAAGTCCAGAGCACCCTCGATAGGCTCTCCTCCAAGGTAGATAGTACCGTCTAAATCTAGAAAAATGGCCTCTATTCCATCCAACGACTTACTCAGTGGGGCCATCTCATCACCTCAGGGTAAGACAAGAGTCTTGAACAAAAACCATGGATTCCATAACTCGGTCTGGGCGTCTTTACTAGCAATCATTTCTGACATCATAGTGCCAATCTCCTTCTTTTTATTGGCCTTGTTGATGAACCAGCTAGTCAGACGCTTCCACTTCATCATTTTCTGTAATGTCTTGGAATTCGAAAGCTCCTTTCCTAAAATATCCCATAGTTCCTCCATGTATGCGTCCGAAGCCTCCAATGTAAAGCCGTCTGAATGCAAGGTCTTATCGAAATGCTTACTTGTCAATTTTGCTGAAAGTAAGGCGTTACCAATCCCCTCTCCACTAAATGGGTCGACCAAGCTGGCAGCATCTCCTACGGTCATCGCTCCTGCCATGGCTCCTCTCCTGGGCTGATGAGATGGAGGATTTTTCCTTGGAGACCCGAAAGGCAGTTGCCATCCCTTCGCAGACCCTTCCACCATATTTGAATTTGCGAATCTATCCTTGAACCTGGGGTGTTCATTGATTAACCACTTCTGAGTTTTCTTTAGCCCTCTCCATGATCCCTTTCTCTTGCCCTTCTTCTCCTCAGAGATTAGCATTCCAATACCTACGTTTACCACTCCGTCACCCACTGGGAAGAGCCAGAAATAACCAGGTATGACTTCATCTACGAAGTGAATCTCAATTGGGCCCTCAGGATCCTCTAGTCCCTCTACATTCTCCCAGTACTCTCGATAGCCTCCACAGAAGTGCTCATCATCCTTGTGAGGCTCACCGTGAACCTCTGTTATTTTTCTGGATACTGGGCAGTTATAACCACCAGCTCCTATGGTGACTAGGGACTCGAATGATAATACTGGGGACTCCGATCTGGAACCCCCAAACTTTCCTGAGACTCCCTTGATGACTGTTGTTTCACCAGCCTTTTCACTAAGTATCTCCTTTACCGTGAACCCCTGTATAACCGATCCGCCATTCTCTTTGACTATCTCAGTGGCTTTCTTGAACATCATGTAGTCGAATTGTACTCTGGGTAGCGAGTAACCAGACATCAGGCCCTTCTCCTCATAGCTCTCCTTGGGCAGCATCACCCTTACTTCAGAACCACTCGCACTGCCGAAGAGAATGGAATCAACCTGATAGTACGGGGTACTCTGAACCATCGGAAGAACTCCCAGCTCCTCTACATGGGACAGTGATTTTCCTCCCACTGCATCCCCACATACCTTGTCTCTGGGCCAAACATTCTTCTCAATCAAAAGGACCTTACAGCCATTGAGAGCATTATATGCTGCGGCTGCAGATCCTCCCGGCCCCCCTCCAACAACAATAACATCGAAATCCGAGCCATCAGCCGGTACTTCGCCAGTATCGATAGGCATCTCCCACGATTCCACTGTCACACCTCGCACTACCGAACACGCACTACTCATTCAAACTATGCCAATGGCTTCTTGTCGACTCACCCCCTCCGATAGTCATGAATGAGATGATTTCAGTAGTTCAAACAACCCTTCCCGGTGAATGGCTCGAGGCAGAGGTTGGAGAGTGGACATTCTCGATAGTCAATGAAAAAATTGCAGCCTGCGCTCAACGAAATTTAGTAGACTCAACATACAGGTGGCAAGACAAAATAGAATATGGCTCAGAGTGGAGAATCCAATTCAAGACATCCATCGATAAAACTGAGCAGTTGATGACCAGAATCAACGACACTCATCCTTACGAATCTCCTCAGATAATATGGTGGGAGGCTAATTCTACCCGTCAGTACCTCAATTGGGTTCAGGGGCAATAGGGGACTCTCGATAACATGGGACTGCGTTCAATACTCAAACCGGCAAAGGAAGTCCCTGTCACGTGGTGGAGCTCAAAAGATCCAATGGAACCGAGGCCAAGGCCCTCTACTCTGCTAATATTATGTGTCGGACTATGGATATTTGGAACAGGAGACGCGGTTATAGTAGCCGCCGGTCTAGGCAACACTCCTTGGACAGTTTTAGCGGAGGGAATTGCAATGATGATGAATCGAACCATCGGTCAAGCAACTTTCTTTGTCAGTGTTGCAGTTCTATTGTTGTGGATTCCACTAAGGGAAAAACCAGGGATAGGTACGATTCTAAATGCTATATTAATCGCTGTTGCTATTGAATACATGTTGCCTATTCTACCCACGCCCGAAGGAGCGTTTGAATCCTTACTACAAGTCATTGGAGGGATTGCCTTGGTGGGGATAGGTAGTGGGATTTATCTGACAGCGAACCTAGGCCCCGGCCCTAGAGATGGATGGATGACAGGAATGCAAAGAGCTTCTGGATATCCGATAGGCAATGTTAGAGCGGCGATAGAAATTTCAGTAGTGATCGTAGGCTGGTCTCTGGGAGGGACTGTATGGATAGGAACGGCTCTTTTCGCTGTGATGATAGGTCCTACAGTGGCCGTCTGCCTCAATATTGCAGGAGAGCTAGGAAGACAACAGGAGCAATGAGAATGATGCAAAGATGTGGCATTACAGAGGTTTCCCAATCCTTAGAGGAGAACGAGGATATCCGACTCGTACTAGTCAAGAGAGGGCCGGAAAGCGAACAGCTGGCAAAGATTCTGACAATGGCCAGTGATAGGGGAATACGTATCATCAGGGGCTCTGATAATGACATGTGGAGAATGTCACGAGATAACTCAGAGGGTGTCCCCGAAATTCTGGCACTGGTTGGTAGAGACCCAAATCTAGATCTCGACGAGAGTATCGAAGCAGGCGGATTAATATGGCTTTTAGCAGGAGCTGCCTATCCTGTAAACATCGGCTTCTGCATCAGAACTGCAGAGGTTTCTGGAGCAGACGCAGTAATTGTGGACGCTGAACTATCTAACACAGAGAGGAAAGCGGCAAAAAGAGCGTCAATGAAGGCCCACAGATTCATTCCCGTTCATTGGGGGGACGGCTTCCAAGCAGTAAAAAAAGCCAAGAATGCTGGCTTCAGGATTATTTCAGTGGAGGATACTGGGACCAAGAGCCCTTGGGAGGCCGATCTCACTGGAAACATAGTGCTCATCGTTGGGGGAGAGAAGAAAGGAATTTCGAAAGATATTCTTGAATATTCGGATGAGGTAATCCGGATTCCCATGACGGGGTTCGTCCCCTCATTCAATCTCCAGGCTCCATTAAGTGCTGTGGCCATCGAGGCCCAGAGACAGAGAAACTCTCAGAACAGCGGACCCGAATAAACACCAACCATCAGAACAACAGTCGAGAACACAGTGATTAGTATATTGTCATCGATGGGGCCGAATTCGTATCTCTCTACAAAAGTAGCTACAGCAGCGGCTATCAACCCCCAACCAGGTAGTGAGGGGTCTCCAAGGCCACCGACGTACCAGCCTAAAGGGGCGCTAACAATGAACATGAACACATTTCCTATAGGGCTCTTCGACCTCTTTCTTACCACGAGATTCCTAACCACACCAGTAATTCCATCTCCGAATGCCATGAATAGCGAAGGAATGATTGCTAACCAAGGGTCACCAACTAATGCCCAGATTACAGTGATTGAAACCCACCACATCAGTGAGAACTTCACATCATTCTGATTCTGTTCCGTCTGAAACCAGTACATCCTTCTCCCAGAAACATGGGCCATATACGTGAATATGGTTAGTATAATCCCACAGACCATTGGGTACCAAAAGTCAGTGAAGAGAAACGGTACGCAAAGCGACCCGACCCCCCCGGCGAACATATGCACAATCTTCCTGTTGTAGTATACTGCACGAATATCTTCCACACCTCTTTCAACCATCATTCTATAGGGAACCTTTGTTGAATACAGAACCAACATCACATAGATTCCCATGATGAATGAATAGTAAAGCTGTACGTCCATGACAAAGCGCAGAGTTGATGACCAGATATACTCTCGCATCGCCATGGATGCCGATGACAAGGACAAGGAGTTCTCTACCAAAGCGGTACATTCTGGAATGGTCGAGGTAGAGGGCTCTGCGACTACTCCGATTTTCTTGACATCAACCTACAGGCTCACAGACGAGAAGTACAAGGGCTGGGCCGATGGACTGCATCACACCGGACCAGTCTACTCCAGAATATCAAGTGTAAATTCAGAGGTAGTTTCCGCTAAGCTGGCTTCATTGGAAGGCGCAGAGGATGCAGAAGTATTCGCAAGTGGTATGGCCGCCATATCTACCACTTTGATGACACTGCTTTCCACAGGGGATCATATTGTGGCAACCCCCGATTGCTATGGTGGCACATACGCGCTTCTAACTGAGATACTACCAAGAATGGGAATCGAGGTTACAATGGCTGACATTAGAGACCCATCAAGTTATGAACAAGCGATTCAGGAAAACACCAAGGTACTCTATGCAGAGACAATGACAAACCCCACATTGAAGATTTGTGATCTTAATGCAATCGCCGAGATCGCCAATAAAAATGGATTAGTTTCTGTAGTAGACAATACGTTCGCATCCCCGTGGGCATGCAATCCAATCAAGATGGGATTCGATCTTGTGATTCACTCGGGAACGAAATACCTTGGGGGTCATGCAGATCTAACCGCGGGCTTTGTAGCTGGTAAGAAGCAATTGATAGCTGAAATCTTCCACACCAAAATTTACTTTGGTGGGGCCGCAGATCCACACATGTGCTATCTCCTTGAAAGGGGGATGAGAACTCTACATGCAAGGATGCCGATACATGCATCAAACTCTGCTGATATTGCTAAGAGACTGGAGGGACATGATATGGTTGAGAAGGTCATACACACGTCTCTGGAAAGCCATCCAGACTTCGAGATAGCCAACAGAACGATGCCGAGGGGAAGCGGTATGCTTGCATTCGTCATCAAGGGAGGTGACGACTCTGCTCTGAAGTTCATGAAGTCCCTGGATATCATCTTCGAGGCAACCAGTCTCGGAGGAGTAGAAAGCCTCGTGGAATGTCCATTCAACTCGAGCCACATGTTTGTACCCGAGGATGTCAGACATGAGGCAGGGGTGGTACCGGGCTTCGTCAGGATGAGTATCGGTATCGAGGGGGTTGAAGATTTGTGGTCCGATATAGAGAAGGGACTAGAGTCTGCCAGAGAGCTACTACTGTCTAGAGCCTAGGTGTTCTTGATGGATATTGAACTACTAATCGCCAGTCTGGCCTTTATCATACCAATGTGTTTCAGTCCAGGACCAAACAATGTTCTTTGTGCGGCTCATGGCTCGCAACACGGTTTTCGTGGTACGCTTATCCTGATTTCTGGTATGGCATTCGGCTGGTCGGCCTTGGGACTATTCGTAGCAGTGGCCACCGACCTCATCGAGGAGAACCAAGCCGTATTCGATTTACTAACATACGTAGGTGCCGCGTATATCGCCTATCTTTCCTACAAGATAGCCACTTCGAATACTATTGAGCAAAACGAAGTAGCATCGGAAAGATTGGGCTTCATGACTGGCGCGACAATCCAAGTAGTCAACGGCAAGGCATGGATTCACTTCCTAGTCCTGATGACGTCATTTGGAACCCTGTTCGGCACTGGATTCACCGGAAAGGTGCTGTTGGTGTTGCTGAACCTCGCCTGCGGGCTTCCCGCAGTGATGACATGGGCGGCCTTCGGGACGGTTCTCAGGAGGGCTTTCAGTACCCCGGACTCTGCAAGAGTATTGAATCGAGTCATGGGACTATCTCTCTTCGCAGTGGCGATATGGATAGCTTTACCACACTAGCTGGTGTATTCAGTGGAACTCAGAGACCCCACTAGACTCAGCTAACCATTTCATCGCGTTGGTGTAGTCTTCTTCTGCTTCCTCGATATCATTCAGAAGCAGATCTTCTGCGGCGTCCCAGAGTGCTTGCAGTGCTGGAACCCAGTCTCCTCCCTTGTCCCTGATGGTCTCATCGAATCTCCACGCGTCTGACTCGGTTCTGTTGTGAACCACTAACCAAGCCCAACCCATCGAGGAGTCAAGTCCCTTTCCCTTTCTTGCTAGAGATACAGTGGACGAGATTCCGTCTCCCACCGCCTTTCTGACCAAGCTATCGGCCATTCTGAGAGGAGGAGGGAGCTCCTCGTTGTCCCAAGGCAACCTCTTGAGCCTCATCTCTGTATCCAAGGACTCCCCGAGCTCTCTGAGGAATGCCCCGAACCCCTGCTTCCTCCTCGATTGCCTCTCAAGTATCTCCACAGAGTCCTCATCGCTAAGTCCATACAGGCCTTGTAGCACAGTCTTTCCATACTTGGGCCATAGTGATACCAGATTAGGGTGACAAGAGCCCTCCTCCATCCTCACTACATCGGACTCCAAGTCCAACACAACCCCATCAGTTCTGACATGTATTCCTCCCTTCAGGGAATCGAGTATAACAGAAATAGCGTTCTTCTCGTCGTCCGTACCAGATAGACAGTCGAGAAAACCCACTCTGTCATCCACGTTAAACCATGAGTTACCTACCACATATCCCTCTTCAATCGAATTCAGAATACTGGCTCTACAGGATTCGGATAGCCTTGCGTCATCCAAGGACATCCTTAGCCAGGAATCTAAGACCTCTCCAAGTCTTTCGATTCCCTCGTCGGGTAAATCTCTTCCTTCAGGCCATCCCTTGGGCCTCCACATCCACTCTGCCTCACAAATCGACCCAAGCTTGTTGGGGGGCATCATCGAGATAGCCAAACTCTGAGCAAAAGGCTCCTCTGTCTTAGCCAGTGAAGCCGGAGAAATACCCACCTTGGTGTTGTCCTGGAATGTTAGGAGTAACCAACCGCTCTCACTCAACTCCCCGTTTTCCACGACTTCTTCTGAAAGCCCAGAGGTCCATCGTACGTCCTTGCCACTCAGGTCAACTGACGACTTGTCAAGTACCCAACTGATCCACTCAGGAGGGGCATCTGGAGAAGAGCAGGAGCAAACAAAACCGCCTTCCCATGAGAAGAAGTACTGTCCTGCTTTGGCATGTCCGTCCCACACAAGGAGCCTCAGCCTTGGGTGGTTGAAATTTTGGATTCCCGCAAGGTGGCTCTGCTTTCCATTTCCCCTCCTAAGGTAACTCGAGGTACCGTAAAGAGGGTGTTTGAACACTGAAACTGTAGACAAATCATCCTCGCCCGCCGCAAGGAGACTCCCGGCCAACGCCCTGCAGACCTCGTCCCCGCCCTTCTTCACCATCCTCTTCTTGAGCCATCGATGATCATTCCTCTTGGTTGCAACAATCTCAATTTCCTTCAGTGTCATGGCCATCTTGTCTTTATGACCAAAGAATGAAATTTTTCCTAACTCTCCAGTTATCTCAGGTACAAATGACTCGGGGTCTTCTAATAGTCCATCCAAGTTGGTTTCCAGCCTTCTCTGAATTTCTTTAGAAGCCTGCTTAATACCCCTGACTCTAACCTTTTTCCTCCTGTTACGGTCTCCAGGAAACCTAACTTCGGCTGGTGGTTTCGCCATCTCCCATCATCTCCCTTAACGTCGGAACACCTTCTAGCAATTCACATATCCGCCTTTAGGCTCTCAAAAATCTCTTTCTCCATGCCGCTGAACTCTGTTGGAAGTATTAGACAATGAATCAAGCCTCCTTCAAATTCTGATATTCCAGAAAGACTCCCAGAAACAACTCTTTGCCCACTTGTTCCGATATCGCTCAGCAATATCGCATTCCAGTCAGAAATAGAAGAAGACAAGGATCCATATTCCTCCTCCTCATATTCTCCATAGCGTTCGGCCATGGCCTTTAGAATCTCATAAGCCTGCTTGGGGACCATTGGCTCAGGAGGTGCCAAACCCATTCCCGTAGGATCTAGATCTAGCAGAACAAGAGTATGGAGGTTGCTGGAGTAATTCTTCAGTATTATTTCCAGAGGAGAAGTAGGTAGGTAGTCTCCATAGGGGAAGGGGATAGTTACCTGCCTGCCAAATCGATACGACTGCATACCTGATAGAGACACAGCCAGACTTGTTGCTGAGAGTCCAGGAACGACATGGAAGGGAACGCCAGACTCCTGACATCTAATCTTCAGATCGATATGAGTGGTAGCCTGCATCGGGTCTCCCACTACCATGATTCCAACCATGACATTCTTCGCCTGGCGAATTATCTGATCAGGATTCTCGATATCATCTCTCATTGCCCTATCCCAATCTCCAACCAAATCTCCTAACTTCTCTTCTTGGTCATCAGGAAGAATAGCAGTGTACCCCTCAAGATACCTCTTATCGCAGGCTTCGGCTACACTCAATGCAAACGATGTCATATGACGCAAATCACCAGGCCCCAATCCGATTAACCAGAGCCCCGGGCCCTCCAATACAGCCGTCATCGTGAAGCGGGCTGACCCGTTGCCCATGATGAACGTGATGCGGCATCTGAGGGTACCAAACAAGTCTGTACAGGACGTAATCGTCCTACTGAAAGACATTGATATGCTGAACAACGGTATGATGATATGCCCGGATAGTGACGGTAAACACCGGCTTATCCCACTTTCAGAGAGTGCACCACATAACCTACCTAGTCATCTCAGCGAATTCGAGGAGGTCATCCACGAAGGAAAAATCGATGAAAGGCCAAATCATAGTTGGTGGAAACACCTCTCAGAACTTATCGGAGAGGACACCATCAGACAGTATGGAGAGAGCTGGCCATCCAATCACGAGTTTATTGGAGATATAATGGTAGTTAGAATTAATGAGGAAATTTCTACTTACAAGGAAGAAATAGCAATTTCAAAGATGGCTTCCCATCCAAAAGTAAGGATGGTCATGGAAGATAAAGGAGTACAAGGAGAACTAAGAATCAGGGATCTATCTCCTATCGCATTAAGGCAGAATTCAGAGATAATCACTGGAGACTTATCAGAGGAAATGTGTGATACCAGAGTTTTGGTCAGAGAGTCTGGAAAGTCCATACTTTGCGATCCCAGACGGGCGTACTTCTCAACCAAGTTGCAGACCGAGAGACTGGAGACACTTAGGCTCGCTAAGGAGTTACGCTCCATGCTCGGACGCCCTCTTCGAGTATGCGACCCGTTTTGTGGGGTCGGCCCTGCTTTAGCGACGCTATTGGGAGAAAACGATCTCGTGGGGAGGATGTTAGCATCAGATCTCAATCCAGACGCTGTAGAGCTTCTTTTGGACAATCTACGTCGGTGGGACCGAAGAGACTACCCAACCGAAGCAAAAAAGATCTCGACATTACACGAAGACCGAATAGTCGGTGTCGCCGATGCTACCAAGTTGCATGAGGACCCCTCAATTTCAGGGGCATGGGATCTTCTCTTGGTCAACCTTCCACACAGAACAGTTGAGCTCCTCCCTACTCTGGTTCCACTTCTCGATAGGACTGGGACGTCCATGATCAGAGGCAGGGTTATCACCGCCGAATCGGAGATTGAACACGTCAACGAAGTGATACGAAAGGCTCTGCCTCCAAGGCTACAGGGCACCCCCGAACCTACACTCAAAATCAAACGAGATTACAGCTCGACTCTCAGATTATGCTCATTTGAGGCGTGGATAGGCCCCGCGCCGTAGACAGACTTATGCTTGTAACGCCAATGATAAATCATGGTTCTTCCTCAATTACTAGCGGAACTCATCTGTCATGGCTTTTTCTTTGCCCTTTTTGGAGGAACGGGCACTTCATCGAAGCCCCCCACGGAAATTAGCAACCCATCCCAGAAACAAACCAAGAAAATAACCACCCCTGTCCAAAGACGGTCGGACCAACTCATCAACTGCGCCGTTCAAGGATGCAACGCACTTACATTCAGATCAACTGAATACTGTTGGAGACACAAGGATGACCCCCGATTAGTCTCAGAACCAGATCCTCAACAGGAACCCAACTGGTGGGAAGATAGTTCGGGGGGATGAGTGGCGCCCCGACCGGGATTTGAACCCGGGTCGCAGCCTCGACAGGGCTGCATGATAGGCCACTACACCATCGGGGCTTGGAACCCTACGACACGGGTTCTCTTTTTCAACCTTTGAGAGGGTATTGTTCATCATCCTCCTGCCTCTTGGAGGGGTATGGAGGGACTGAAACTGGTTATTGACGTCATAGATAATGGTGGTCAGTGGACCCACAGGGAATGGAGAATGCTCAGGTATCTCGGAGTAGATACAAAGATTTTACCTAATGATACTCCACTTTCAGATTTGAGAAAGGTCGACGGACTAATACTCTCTGGAGGCGCCGCGAGAGTGGGACTTACCGGACAACTCGGTAAATGCAGTGAATACCTCTCCCTAGATGTCCCGATTCTTGGAATTTGTGCGGGTCATCAGTTCATGGCTGGGCATTACGGTGGAAAGTCAGGCGAGGCCCCAAAACCAGAATTCGGTGCCGCCACTATCTCTCTCATAGGAGACGGCGGCGCCATATTCGCCGGCACTCCAGACAATCAGACTGTCTGGGAGAGCCACAATGACGAGGTCATCGAGGTCCCCGATGGATTCTCGATAACAGCCAGAAGCGAATCTTGTGAGGTTCAGGCAATGGAGAACTCCGCTGGCGATAGATTCGGACTCCAGTTCCATCCAGAAGTGAATGACTCCGAGTATGGACGGGTCATGTTCCAGAACTTCGTGAAAGTCTGTGAAAGGTCCAGAAGCGGTGTTTGAGACATAGGACAGATTGAAGAAGGACGGCAAAGTCGCGGGCCCGATGGCGAGTGAAGCAGAGTACATGGTGAACCACAAGTGCCGTAAGTGCAATCGTACAGATAGGAGAGCTTGGAATCCATCCGAGCCGCCCCAGTGCAACCACTGTGACTCGAAGATGGATCCATTGGAAATCAGATACAAGTGTCTCAGATGTGGACATCTGACTTGGATAGAAGCGGGCTCTACAGGAAAGTCATGCCACAAGTGTGGGTACAGAGTTTTCTCCAAGCCCAGAAGCCAAGGCAGGCCAATCAAGAAAATGAGAGCCATATAGAGCCAACACTCTTCACATGTTCTTTCTGAGCTAGCTTAGCGCTTACTTCAAGACCCTGCTCTTCTACCAATAACTATGCCCAGCTGGTTGGAATCGTTCTCTCCGAAGGTTTTCGATGACTTGGCCGTACCAAAAAGAATCAGTGACGCGCTTACCGCGTCGTCCGCAACTACTGATCCTCCCCACCTGCTTCTAACAGGCCCTCCCGGAGTAGGTAAGACGGCCTCATGGAAGTTAGTTGCCCGTCAAATCCTTGGTCCGGGATGGAAAGCTACCACTCATGTTTTACAATGCAGAGATCTTGCTCGACAGTCGGGGGCAATGGCAAAGTTCGAGAACTTCCTAAGACCAGGAGGATCAACAGATACTCTGGCCGGTAGAACAAGCCTCGACGCATTCGATAGAGGGATGGCTACTCCATCCGATGCAGACAAGGCACCAGCGGGCTTCGAGACCAAATCTGAACCAGGTACTATCCCAGTAAGCAGGCTAATAGTTCTTGAAGATGCAGATCATCTTGGCTCAATCAGGCAGGCCTACCTTCGTAGGATGATGGAGAAGGTCGGAAATGCCTCTAGGTTCATTCTGGTGGCAAGGGCCCCTTCTCGTATTATTGACGCCCTCAGATCTAGAAGTAGGATGATTAGGATTCCAGCCACAGATAGAGAACAAATCATACTTACACTATCATCTCTGTCAGAGAAATCAAACTCCAACGTCTCACGCGAAGTCATTGAAGACATTGCCTACATTTGCGATGGAAACCTAAGAAAGGCAATATTCACATTAGAAATGCTCGAATCCAGGGGTCTGGGAGCCGATAGATCGGCCGTCCATAAGCTGGTTCAGGCAACAACCCTACAGGCCGGAAGATATCTTGTCGAGCTAGCCCTCAGAGGCAGAGTTGTTGAGTGGAAATGGGAAAACAAGGCAGGAAGGAGAAAAAGAACACTTGTCGGAGCACTAGCAGAGATAGACCGTCTAATGAATGAACACGGATTAGATGCCGATGATATTGTTCAACAGCTACACGGTGTATTGGTGGGTAGGAGGCTGTCTATCCCGGATTCACTGAGAGACAACCTTCTGGAGGCTCTCGCGGAATGTGATACCAGCCTGAAGAAATCTATGCATGCCCGTGTTCCGTTAGAGAAATTCTTGCACAGAACAGCCGAGGCAGGAGAGTTACACGGCCTTGCATTCTCCTGATGAAACACAGGCACTCAGATGGCGGGCGCGGCAGGATTCGAACCCGCGGTCCCTGGCTTAGGAGGCCAGTGCATTATCCAGGCTATGCTACACGCCCGTCTCTCGCAAAGCCTACCCCTCAAGAAGTCTAGCGAAGAAAAACGGTCCTTTGGACCACTATCATCCGATGCCATGAAGCACCATGGGCTACACGCTCACACATGGAAGGCCCGCTGGCTCCCTTGCCCACTCCCTATGGGGAGGAGAGCGGGTTCGGAGCAAAGAATGAGCGAGCCCTGTCAAGGATGATAGCCAGAAGAGATGCAGGGAGAAGATTTTGGACATGGCTTTCCTCCATCCGTACTACATCAGAAATCAGATTGACATTACCGGCAATAGCAACCGTATCCTGCGCAGTTCTTCTGGTTGGGTGGGAGCACTCTTCAATCGAGGTTAGTATCGGACTTTTCACAGTAATTTCAATACTTTATGTCCCTACTAACATGGCTTCCTGGTTCTCTTCTATGGTAGCCAGAGACAGACTCTCACTCAATGTAGAAGGGCATAAGTCAAAAGGATCCTATCCTGGTTCTGAGAGGATAATTAGCACATTGAGGGACAGGGTCGTCCGAGAGAGACTCAGACTAATATCAGCTATACTCGGGGGAGCCTCTCTATATGTAGTCCTCAGACTAAACCCAGGTACTGTTCTCGCACCTTCTCTAATGGCCTCTGGTGCTTTCTTTGGAACTGTATGCATTCTAAATTCCCTAAGACTGGAGGGAAGTATGCCTATGAGATCTAATGATTTCACACTCCTCTCCCTTCACGCACCAACTCTGCATGACAGTATATTGAAATCAGTCCTTACCGACTCACTGAAGGCCCATTTAGATCCAGAGACCAGTGATTTGTGGGATGAATGGATGGACTCTCTCGAGTTCAGCGTCAGGACGGGTCAAACCCCCCGAACGGCAGTAGAGCACGTTCTACAGTCCATCCATTGGGAACAGAGAGGAATAATAGATAGGAACAGACTCATCTCAGAAGTAAAGACAGTTTTCAAAATTGCAGCTACCGACTCTCTTTTTGATGGCTCGAATAAATTCAATGCATCCTCTCTAAGCAAGCTCCTAGCTCATACTCGAGCATGGGAGCCCGGACTATTCAGGCTCTTAGACCGACTACACGACTACGTTGCCGGGCCACAAGGAGAAGATTTCGAAAAATGGAGACTAGACCTAGACCTGCCACCAAGATGCTCTGAAGGCCAGGGTGAGCTATTTGTCATGCTTCACAATCACACAGGACACGCCAAAACAGTTGAGCTTGACATAATTGTAGCAAAGGGAGAACCAGCTTATCAGAGCCTTAGATTAAGCGCGCCCACAACTCCTCATCCCAGCACGAGCTCTAGTGATCAGGTAGACAAAATCAGCAAACTGGTTACAATGCTGGAAAGAGCGGTAGTCCTCTGGATAGGGATAGCTTGGCCAGACTCAGAATCAGGCCCCCATCCAGTACAAGTTACACTGAAGGGGGAGTCGGGAGAGACACTATCCTCTATGGTAGTCCAGACATCTCTCACTACCGGGGTAAATCCCGAGAGTGCCGCGGTTAGAATGACTGAGGCGTCTGAAGCAGTAAGGAGAATAGCAATACCACTCAGTGAAAGGCAGATTTAGGCCATAAGTTTGGAGCGTCATGTTCATCATACCTCCCCTGTTGGCAAGCACCGATAGTGATGGAGTCGTGGGACGTCTTAGTACTCGGAGAGGGCCCAGCCGCCCTAAGAGCAGCTATCGCGGCTTCAGACGCAGGAGCAAGGCCTCTTTTGGTAAGTGGCTCTTCAGTAGGCGTTGCTTCAGGCTTCCCACCTATCTCTGGTTTCTCTGCCTCTCTGAATGAAACGTCCCCCTCTGCTCACATAGAAGATACCATTTCAGCAGGTGGTGATCATGCCGACAAGGAAGCTGTAGCGCGTATCTGTGGCTCAGCCGTAGAGGCTCTATCCGAACTAGAGAGATGGGGACTGGTTCTGAGGAGATCAAAAGACGGACTCCCTCACATGGCAGACATTTCGGGTCATTCGTTCCCAAGAGTAGCCGGTTGCGGAGACAGTACCATTAGAGAAGTAACTAGAACTCTCGAAGAACAGACAATGAAGAGAGGAATCAACAGAAAGTCTGACCTACTTCCTGTGGCCCTAGTTATGGATAATAACCAAGCTAGGGGAATTGTTGCATTGGACATAGAATCAGGAGAGCTAATCCCAATTCAGGCCAAGACAATCATAGTAGCGTCTCAGGGTTATCAGGGAATATGGAATACCCCTTCCATCGGTCCCGGAAACGGCCTTGCAATTTCCAACGCAGCAGGAATACGCCTCAAAGGAATGGCAAACGTTCCAATGCATGCCCTTACCATAGCAGGTATGGGAATGGTCCTACCCATGGATATTCTTGGCTCAGGAGGAAGAATTAGGAAAGAATCTGGAGAAGATGCCAGCCCGGTCGAGGTAATCGGAGGAGAACCGTGTGTTCTCGATATGCGCTCCATGGAGAAATCTGCAGTAGGGTGGTTTGAGAATACCCAGTCAAAGGTACTCGATAGGGTGGGATTAGATGTCAGGAACGATGTTCTACCCCTCTCTCCAATGATAGTGTCGACCACGGGCGGAATACCAGTCGATGATCAGTGTAGAGCAATATTTGACTCCGGTAAAATGTGGTACACTGGCCTATATGCCGCCGGGCGTTCAGCATACACTGGAATGCACGGAACCACCCCTCTGCCAGGGAACCTAATCATGGAGGAAGTAGTAACAGGCATGATCGCAGGAAAGCACGCCGCAGAATGGTCGAATAACTCCCAATTCGGGGGACACGAATCGATCCAGCAAGCAGTATCCTCATCCCAGAAGAAGATCGACCAGATGTTCTCATCTGAAGGAAGCCCAGTGGGACACGTGGCCAAGGCACTCTCCTCTGCAATGAGGATAATCGATGGAAGTGGGGACCAAGCCTCAATGGCAATGGCGCAGGCCAGCATCAACGAAATATCGAGTCTTGGTTTGAGAGTAACAGACCCATCGAGACGAATGAACACAGAGTTAGTCACAGCTCTTCATGTGGAAGGATTACTTTCTCTTGCAAAGTTGATATCCTCTAACGAGGAAGAAGAATGACCAGTGAAAAATCAATCTTCACTAGAATAATCGAGGGGGAGATTCCCTGCTTCAAGGTCTTTGAGAATGATCATGTATACTCCTTTTTAGACATCAATCCTGTATCTCGTGGACATGTTCTTGTTATTCCCAAGGAACCGGCTCAATTCCTGCATCAGCTGTCTCCCGAGTCCTCTTCTGAGCTTGGCAAAGCCCTATCTATCATATCCAAGTCCATAACAGAAGTAACAGGAGCAACCAGCTACAACATAATACAGAATAACGGCTCCCAAGCCGGACAAACCGTTTTTCACGTCCATTTCCACATAATTCCAAAATATCCCGAGTCAACTCATAGCTTTCCTTGGAAAACGATGGAAATAGACAAAAAAGAAGCATCAGAGCTAGCCCAAAAGATTTCTCACAACATGGAATAGAATCGGTGCTTTCTCAACTGATACCTTGTCTGAGCATACTGTGAGTGACGCCTCAGAGGCACCGGACATCGACCCAGTGCTATCTAGCGGAGCACTCAGAATCAATCCTAAGAAACTCAACAAAGTTCCTTGGGACCATACCGGAGAGCACCCGGGAAGCAAAGTAGCATGGTCGGTAATCAAGTCGCTGGCTAAGCTATCAAAGTACTATCTTTTCAGATCCGTGGAGGAGCAACCAATCAGCAGTCACTCTGAGGGAGGGAGGATATATGCATCAATACACATCAATGGCCTAGTAGATCCTCTTTCAATAATCCTCTCTCAAGAAAAGAGACCGATAACTATGGGAAGGCATGACTTAGCAACTATGCCCTTCATTGGCTGGCTAACTAGGAGAATGGGCAATCAACCAGTCATCAGAAGAGCAGAACAGAAATCGGGGGTTTCAGACCAAGATTTTGCCAAGTCGATCAATCACAGAACACTTCTCACAATGTCTCATTGCATCTCAGGAGGACATGGGGCAGTCGTTATGCCAGAAGGAAAATCACACCAAGACTCTAAGCTACACAAACTCAGAACGGGAGCTATGAGATTCGCGATCAATGCCTCAACAATAGCATCATCAAAGGGACTGCCAAGCCCAGTTATCCAACCAGTTGGTCTACACTTCAGGTGCCATCACTGGTTTAGGACTGATCTATTTGTCGAATATCCAGAACCCATCCAAATCCCCATCGTAAAAACAGAAAATCACTCCCGGGGGCTTAATGAAGGGACTTGGATGGAACCCCCGGAAGACATGGTCAGAGAGTTGAGAGATGAGTTACAAAACAGGCTTTCAGAAGTCACTCCAGAAGCGCCCGACTGGGAGACATATAGAGCATGGCAGCTACTAGCACACATCAAATCAAGACAAGAGAAACAAACCCTCGAGAGCTTCTCTCAAGAGGTAATAGCCACTAGGATGATACGCCAAATCATGACTCATAGGAATGAATCAGAATTAGCCGATGACGCAAGGAGGGCGTCAACAATCTTACATTCCAGAGATCTGGATGGAAGGTCCGTATCTAATGATATATCCTTGGACAAGAAGCCAGAGATATTGAAGGGAGCAATAGGTCTGATATTAATGGCTATAGCCTCATTCATCTCGATACCCTCAACAGGAATACAAACTATCCTTGCTTGGTATTTAGGTAACAACTCCGACGAAGGAATAGATGCAAGGACGACACACCATATGTTTGCTGTATTCTTCTCTCCTATCACTTTCTGGCCCATATTCGCGCTCCTCTTTTCATACTACGCCCTCGAAGTCATGTCAATAGAAACCACGCCATTCGCACTAATTTTTGGGGGATCGATAATGATGATGGTAATCCAATTTTCCAACATGGTCATGCTAACTGGGTATGATCTTTGGACAGACTATACCGCTTCTCGAAGAAGAATCAAACTCTCCAGATCTGATGAAGGGTCTGAATTCATAGAGCTCCTTCAGAAGATTGCCCCCAAACTAGTGGCTCTCAAATAGGACATGCTCTTCGCCATTACGTGAATAAGAGAGAAGCCGCCGATTCTGTAAGAAAATGGCTACTCAGCGAGAAGCTGGAAGCTAGAGATGTAGAAGATCAGCAAGCACATCTCCACATGCACGTCAAGTACCCCCCAAGTAAGAGGGGTCATTTGTTTAATGTCGTAATTCCAAAGAACAGAGATCTCGTATTGGTATATTCTGTCACTAGAGTTGATGAGGGGCAGCAAGATAAGATGAAGCAGTTCTCCTCAGAGGACCCGAACGAGTGGAAGAAGTGGCTTCACAACACTAGGCTGGATCTAACCAGGGCTGACTTGGATTGGGTCCTTCACGTTGGTAACAAGGTACAGGACACTCCCGGACCATTACAGGCATTCAATCTATCAAGACCAACATGGCTAGATGGACTGACTCAGAACGATTTTATGCATACAATGAGGAGAGTATGGCTGACAAAGCTCTCTCTGATTCACAGAATCAAATTCCTCTTCGGTACAGGCTCGGGTAAACCAGGTCCAGTCGATGACTGGAATAAGCAGAAGGGCCAGAAATCTACTAGGAAATCCCCTTCTCCTTCTAATCAACCCCGCGAAGTCGACACAGATGAGACAGGCGGATTTGGTAGAGATTTTGATCCAGCAGACTGGGCATGATATGTTCAACCTCTATCACGCAAGTAGTGACCGCAACCCGAGTAGGTTAAGTATGAAATATTTCTAGTGGAGCTTAGCTAATTGCTGGGTGATCACAAATGGACAGATCGAAGAAGAGAAATAGCGTCGCAATGGTTCTTTTGATGGTAGTGAGTTTATTCGCTGGTCTCGGAGCTCCGATCGCCTCGGCTAGTGAGGTTGTAATGACGGATGCAATAGAGGTGACGCCCGATGGTGCATTCAGTGATAGAATGGTTTCGATAGATGCCGACTCACAAGGAAACGTCCACTTTATCTGGAGTAGAAATACACAACATCTCTACTACAAGATGCTAGATGCTAGGGGAGAAGTCCTCATTGATGATACAAAAATATCCAATGCTGGAGCACACAGGGCGTGGCATCCAGATGTCAGAGTCGACCATGATGATATGGTACACGTGACGTGGACTGATAAAGCCGGTCAATGGACGATAATGTATACCCTACTCGACCCTTCATTGGATGATCAGAACGGAGACGAGACAACAGATTCTGCCATTACTATTGTCAACGATTTCGAAGTATCTTCACATCCCCAGAACAGGGATTGGCCAGCCATCGATATCGACTCCGACAATGACCCACACATAGTCTGGCAGGATTCTTATGAGCCCCTTGATAAGTTCTATCAACAACCTCAGATTTACTATGCAATGCTAGATACAGACGTAGTATCTAGAACAGTAGAATTCGCAGTTGGAGAGACTCTACTAACTCCTATAATAGGTCACAAGGGTCACCCAGATATCGCAATCGATCTAGATGATTTTGTGCAGGTTGTATGGGATGATACAAGAGGAGGAAAAGTGGAGATGGTTATTCCCATTGATACATCTGGGTCCATGCTAGCGGAATGGGCAGACATGTGTGTTGTGTTCTACGGAGGTAACTTCGTCAGTGGCTCATATTTCCAAGGTCTGAAGCCCCTGCTAGTCAGAGCTAACATGACAGTTTACGAGACTCTCTACGGAATAGGGGGTCATACAAGCGTCTCAGCTGCTACATCTGGCAATTGTGCCACTGCATTTGCAACTGGAGGAAGCGGGTCTCAGGGACCAAGAAATACTGCCTTGGGACTAGTTCCTGGAGATGACAGTGGAGGCATCAGAAAGCTCAATGGTGTGATAATGAATGGTGGCGCTCTGACCATTAATTACGATGGAGGAGGGGTCGGCTCAGAATCATGGGGCCCTTCAAGCACATGGGCATGCTTGTCGTGGAAAGACGCCCAAGGTAACGTACCTGGTAACCCCCCCACGCAACTCGATCACAAGTGGAACCCTAATGCCACCAAAATCGTCATCCCAGTCTCGGACGAGCCACCATATGATGGTACAAGCTGGGACTCTCAGGATACCAACACAATACTGGAGGCACACGATGCTTGTGTAAACGCCGGCGTAATACCAACTCCCCTATGGGCTCAAAGTAACGAGGATGTTGGCTCTTCGATGAAAGATTTAGCCCAATGCCCCAACGGTATTGTAAGCTCATCATCATCTAGAAACTGCCCGGGTACATCAGTAAGGCTCACCAATGCAGGCGGGCAGATGTACAGTTTTCCAACCGGGGCCTCAAGCGCGGCAGAACTACAGCTCATGGTAGAGGCATTGGTCTACCTAGCGACCAATAATTCAAGAGAGATTTTCATGACAGTTTTAGATCCAAAATCTCTCCTCGATAGTCCGCATCCAGGCTGGCAGAAGGGAGATCCGGGGACAGTTGTGGACACTCAAGCGGATACCTATACAGAAGATTTGGGCCCATCCCTAGACTCTCTCGGATATGGGCACTTAGTGGTAGTAAACGACACAAGAATAACGCTGAATGATGCTTTCAGCCTACACCCTTCAATCGCTGTAGATACTTCTGGAAATACCCATGTTGCATGGATGGATGGTAGAGCATATGGATTCGAAATAGATGTAAATTACGAGGTATACTACACCAGACTAAGACTCCAGGGTGTAGCAGAGTGGGATGGAGTTGAGGAAGGACTCCCCTCCTTTGGTATCAAGCAAATTACCGACTCCGCAATATCCACTGTCGAGGGCCTTGGGGGGGTCGACTCAAACCGTCCTTACGGAGCAAATTCTCACATGCCCTCAATTTTGACTGACGACTTCGACAACGTCCACTTATCTTGGCTGGACAATAGTAATGAGAGTCAGATGGAGACTGTAATGTATGCCAGACTCAACCATACTCACAACTCACATCCTGACGGATTCCCCCTGAACTCCCTGGCAACATCCGTCCTTGATGAATGGGAAGTAATTCCTGTTACTTCATGGTCGTCTAACAAGCTAGGGCCAAACTCTCCCGCTTCACCGGATCTCGGTCAGGCACCAGCATTCGCCAACGACTTAGGTAGTGGCGCCCATATTTCTTGGTCTGATGATCACAAGTGTTCCGATGAGAATAATGGAGGCAAATTTACGATATGCTACGTGCATGTCCTCACCGGACTAGTGGATATCGGTCTTGCTGAAACAGAGACATATTATCATACCATTCAGCCCAGTGGGCAAACCACATTCAATTTGACTATATCCAACCCGACACCAGGCCCTCCTGACTTAGTCTCTGATACTTTCTTCGTCTCAATGGAAGGGGTGCCGAATAACTGGAGCTCGACTCTATTCTTCGCTACAAATCATACTCCGATATTCCCATCCACCCCTATTTTCTTGGAGGGAGGGGAAATTGAGCATATCTACATGAGAATTCGGTCGCCAACAATATATCAAGCAGACGAGGACGAGTTAGCAACCATTGTTCTAACAGCCCTGTCCGAGAAGGATCCAGCAATCAGAGATGAGCAAATTACACTCGTCCTAATGGATGTTGTCCACGGTATCCAATTAGATACAAGTCACTACCAAGCTGATGTTGAACAAGGTCAAAACGCCGTTTTCTCGATATCTATAACTAACACGGGCAACGTATACGATACATTTGCATTTTATGATCCCACAACACTCGAGGGACAGACCGAATGGGCTCTTCCCTTCGGCTGGGGTATTTCTTTCCCAACGTCACTTTCTCTGGATCCAAGCCAGTCAGTAACTAGAAATCTCCAGGTAAGCGTTCCAACATCTCAAGAGCCGGGAACCTTTGTGATTTATCTCAAAGGGTGGTCTACTGGAGAGCCCGTACTATCTGTAGATAGAGGAACTTTCGATATTCTGGAACTCTGGGTGAATGTATCAGTTAGGACTACTGGAAATATTGTTTTCCAGCTCGGAGAAACGACACAACATGTTCTTCCAGGTGAATGCTCTTCATTCGATGTTGATGTTACCAAGCATTTCACCCCTGGTCACCTCATTTTCAGTACTCCCGGAGGTCCGGATGAGAGGCCTTCAGAGATTTCTGAGAACACATGGAGATACGATAACTGGGTCGTAGATCTTGACTTCAGTAATGCGCCGGGAGGAAACGGCATTCCCGACAACGCGCCTAGATACTGGTCTCAGATAGGTGTCCCCCAGACCGTCACGGCTCTGATGTGCGCTCCTTACAATGCTACTGCCGGTCTAGGCACTTCCGTATCTTTCCGTGCGTATCTCGAGGGAGCTCCTCAGGTTAGTGACAACGTCGTCTTATTGACAAATGTGATTCAGGTCTACGATCTAGAGGCATCTGTACCAGATACGATTCTTTCACTGCATCCCGGACAGCAATTTGAGATGCCTACTACCATAGAAAACACTGGTAACGGACCTGATAGATATGATATGGCAATTCAATCAATCACCGACTCAGAAGGATATACACACGTTTGGGACATCGATATACCCAGGGTCCTATTCGATGAATTAGATAGGGACGAATCGCAAGAAATACCGATTACTATTAGTGTACCAGAGAAGACCCTAGCGGGCCAGTACACCATTGTCTTGGAAGTGATGAGTGAGGAAGAATATGATGGAACCAGGCTCAGGGATCTAATCACACTGCAGGTGGAGATAATAGAATTCCATGATATGAGAATAGCACTCGACCCGCTGGTTGAGAGTAAGATAAAGACAACTGCTCCCGGAAGAACTGTTAGATTCGTTATGAATGTCACCAACTTTGGTAACGTTCCCGACATACCGACCCTGCACAATCATACTATTGACGCCGCAGGAGAGTGGGACCTCCAACCTGGAATGAATCAACTGGATAAGTGGCAAATCAGATTCGCCTTGCTGGAAGGGTTTGACTCTGAGTTCCCAACAGAGAAGAACTGTATCGAGCTCACAATGACCGATCCGATACCAGTAGACGAGTGCTATGTATCCGCCACTACCAATTCACTTACTCTCCCAGAGATGCAAGCATATACGACTCTGAATATAGTAGCAATAGTAGACATTCATCCAGAAGCCACACTAGCAGATAGAGAGATCGGAATCAAGGTCATGTCAGATTTCGGCTCCAGTGAGGCAGACGGAGATCACGATGAAACACCAAGTTGGGAAGACTCCTGCACACTGGACCTGAATGGAGACGGGTTGCCCGACAACTATTCTCCCAACTGTGACACTAATGAGCAAATAGTCGAACTCAGACTCAGAGCCCCCGACTTGGAAATATTCTCCGTGTCGGTCGATGAAAAGAGAGGCTCTGTCGGCGACATGTTGTCTGTCAATGTCCAAGTCAGAAATATTGGTAACGCGCATGCAACCGATGTCAATATCATCCTCTGCTCCGGACAGAGTGAGTCCGACATCAAGAAGAATGGTTGCAAAGAGGAGAATATTGCATACAGGCAGACCATTGAAGCAATAATGCCATCTGAGGACCCCGACCCACCAATCATCACATTGCTGTATATGGTAGAGGCAGGAAGCCACGATATCGTGGTAGTGCTCGATCCAGACAACTTAGTAGTCGAAACCAATGAGGATAATAACGTACAAGCAGTGAATGGAAAGATGGGATCGGATCTCGGAATTCTAGACGTTGGTGTGGAGGCGATAGTACAATATTCGGTTCCAGCTATCATCTTGGGAGCGACGTTCGCTCTCTTCGGAGTGGTCGGGGTAGTTATGTACGGTAGAAGAATGGAGGCCCTCCAGAGGTTCCAAGAAAAGAGTAGCCTTCTAGCCAATCTTTCCGATGACGATATGACTTTCTGATTATTTGACCATCCACCAAGGAAGAGGTGTGTCGTTCCCCGCGGCTACGAATTTTCCTTGATTCACCGCAAGGTCTCTGAGAAGACGTTCTCGAAGAGTGGTCATCATCTCCTCAGCATCATTCGATCGCATCCTCATACTTTGAGCGAAGACGTCCAAGTCCAACGGTCTTCTGGGCTGAGTCATCAACGCATGCGCCAACTGGCGCTCCTCATAACTACCCAAACCTTCACTCAGACCTGGTGATACTTTACTCATCACATGCTGATGAAGCGCAATCACTGCATCACGCTTCTCATCAATCCTCTCAAGGCACTCATCTAGCTCCGATAGAACCTGCATACCTTCAACTAGCGGGATGCTTCTTCTAGTTCCCAGCTGTGATACAAGGTCATCTAGCTCCTTAGGCAGTCTTGAAGAAAGCCTGAGAGGCCCCCCCCTTGGCATCTTTCTATGCTCTGCTCTGAATAGATCAGGTCCTAGATCTAATCTCAATGAGAAGGACTGATTGACCGTGTAGACTTTCCTTGGTGGCCCCCCCTTCTCAGAAGGGATTTTCTCCGAATCAACAAATCCTCCTTCTTCAAGGACCTTTAGATGCTTCATCACAGCCTGCTGACTAACATCAAGCATCTCTGAAAGTTGAAGGGGGTAATGTGGCTCCTTAACAAGGAATTTCAGTATACTTCTCCTGGTGGAATTCTCCAGTATGCTCATAGCATGCTCAAAATCCACCATTTCTAACCAACTCGTAGTTGTCTAATCAGCCCTCTTCTAAAAACCCAACTTGAGCATAGTATAATATTCGGCCAATAGATGTGGTATCATGGGCACCGCCAAGACGGTCATTAAGACCGTAATTGTGATTATGGGGATTCTATTGATTTTAGCATCATTTGGAGCATTAGTCGTGGCCAATGAGATTGATAGCAGAGTATCAGAGGACTGTGAGGATGCTGTAGGCTCAATCGGAGAGATCATTGGAGCCGACGAAGAGCAATGTCAGGATGCCAGAGATTTGAGGGACAACCTAAGGTCGGCTTTCTTGCCCTTAATCGTCACTGGAGCGCTTCTAGTTGTAATTCCCATACTTCCAAATTTCTGGAACAAGAGCGAGGGCTGATAATGTTAAGCAAATCATCCGTTGTCCCAGTTTTCCCAGCTCCCCCTTTCCTCTTGGTCCTCTAATTCTGGGTAATCCTCCAAATCTGGCCCTTCTCCTAAATCAGTGAAGGGCCCTGGTACCATTTCCTCCTCGTTATCCAAATATTGTTCTCTGTGTAACGATTTGTAAATTTCATCAGTGGTCAAAACAGGAGTCTGTATGTTTACTTGAACTGGAGACTTTTTTCTCCTCCACCCAATTAGAGCAAGGACCAGCCCAACAATTCCGAATGGCCCCCCGATACAGCATCCTGCAACCATCACTAGGATGGACACCGGACTATCTTCAAGCATCTTAGTTTGAGACTTGATATCGTCCACTAGCCACAAGTCCCCTTCTTCAGCATCGTTGTAGAGTGTATATGTGCCACTGCTCTCTGGTACAAATACCCTAACTGTCCTAAAATTTGGGGAATCGCCGTCTATCTGCCTATCTACATGCAAGAAACCGGGCTCAATCCATTCACAATCCGCTGAACCGGTAATTAGGCGGACATCAGGCTCGGGAGAGCCATCCTCTACTATACGCATTACTAGATACTCCCTCTGGCCCATAATGGAAGTAGACGAGAGGTTCACGCTGACGCTCTCGCCGGGTCCAACGACAGCCTCGTTAAATTGAGCAGGATCAAGATACTTCTCACTCTGCTCTGATGCCGAGCTCCATGCTAAGGTAGCCATCAAAAGAAGGAAGAAAGAAATTGCTGAGATGGTCTTGGCCCATCCCATGACATCCCGGCTCATGGGGTAGCCACAGGCTATACGCTTTCAGTATTAGTCATCAGTATCCAAGTCCGATTCCATCTAGTTTCTCAGGTAGATAGGTATCGGTAACGAAATCAAGACCATACTTGGCCAGAGACTGCTGCTCCGCCTTTTTTCCTAACTCCTGCATGAGTTTGATCTGCTCCTGCCACCAGCCGGTGTTGAACCTAGGGTCACTCAGCTCAGCCTCCAGAGCATTGATATCCTGTTTTGATAGATCGTCACTTGGAAGATCATATGCTAATATGTCGTCGGCTGTTATCCCTAGGTATGTTGCCTCTTTGGTCGCCAGATATTCAGAAATATGAGCGGTCTTTATCGCTCCATAAGCAATACTGGCAAAAATTCTGAAGGACCACGGGTCACAGTCAGTAAATACCACTATTGGCTTCTTCCACTCGTCACTAATCCTTCTCATTATCCTCCTTGTAGATCTAGCCGGTTGTCCCTTTAGATGAATTAGTGCACACCTCGATTCTTCGTCGAATCCATTCTCTATCAACCTGTCAAACATACCTCCAGTTTCGATGGCCATAACGAAGTCAATATCCTCGTCAACGAGTCTCAACTTCTCCTCTTCCACATTGTAGGGAACCCCATATCCAGAATCGCCCACGTCGTCTCTGCAGTTTATTGTCATCCACTCGCCTCTCCTGTTCCTCTCTTCAACAGTAATATTGCCAATGATTCTAGCTCCGTCTTCCTCAGGTCTTAGCTTGAAATCCTCTCTCAGACACTTCGTTACTATCTCTAGATCCTCAGCTAGATTATTACTCTCATTTTGTGAGCCAAATTTACCATTACCCCAACCTTCGGAGATATAGTACATCTCTCTCAATGTAGAGGACTTTCCAGAGTCAATCATCTCCTCAATGAATTCTGTGATATGAAGAGTCCTCAGCAGCTGTCTGGCAGACCCTAGCTTTGTCGCATCTCTGACAGTCTTACTTTTTCCATACTTGAATACCCCAAGTCTGTTGTCAAAGGAGATATTGCTCTTCGATCGCACGGGAAGAGTCATCCTAGGGGGGTCTCCCCTTTGCATTCTATTGTGCATCTCAGCCGCTACTTGATGTAACGAGTCTACGACCTGTTGCCTGCTCTTTCTGGTTGAATCGCTCATTGTTCATCACTCTCCATTCCGAACCAGTCGGTATCTTCAGATGGGACGAACTCCGTAACATCTGAACTTACTGATTTTTCATCACTCAAATCAGAGATACTTTGATCTGATTTCATATCAACAGTGTAAGAAGGAACATCCTTACTCCTAACTTCCTCTACAGCGGCCTCCAGAGCCTCAGCCTTACGTTGCTCATCTAACAGTGCCTCATCCATCTTTGTAGCACCAATAATCTCTCCATTCCCTCTGAAGAAGATATCAGCTTCATTCCAATCTCCCTTACTTAGTCCTGATATCCCAAACTCTAGAACTGTAGAAGTTCCAGGATCCAAGGTGTCTAATCTCCAAGCCCATAACCCCCGAGCCTCTTTCCTCCCTCCTCTGGGGTTAAACTCCATGGAGGTTTCAGAACTCTCAGGCCATTTAGCTAGGATAGTGTAAGCTCTAGCCCTAGCGGTGTAGTTGTGTATTGTTATTGAACATAGGGAAAGCCGTCTTTCTTTATCCCATGACAGGACCTCCTCAAGAAATACAGCATTCATGATCTGGGTGATTACTGGGGCCAAATCTGGCTCCTCCCTCCCCAGTAGCTCTGAGGATTTCTTGGAAATTTCAGGTAGAATAATGTTCACGAGCTCAAACTTCTCCTTGGCTTTCTTCCGTTGGGAGCTCTTCTTCAGATGATTTTTGAGCCCCCTTCCAACCTCCAGCATCGCCTTTCTAATTTCATCAAAAACCTCCTCATTGTAAGAGACCGCCTCTTTTGCCTCACTGGTGAATTGGACATTGGTAGAAGCTAGATGAATCAAGACCGCCGCAGGTCCCTTTGGTATTCCGCTTCCTCCTGGCTGTTCCAAACCGTAACTCTTCCAGTTCACGGCTTCGAGGGCCTTAGTCAATAAGCACCCCCCTTGCTGATACATCAGAGGGACCCTATTGGCGAATCTGAGGATCTCTATCGGTCCGTCAGAGGTCAGGTCTCCCCCAAAGACCAATCCAACCTCGATTTGGAAAGGATTTCCCTGACTAACAGAGGGATTCCTTGTAACTGTAGATGCAAACCGAGAATCTATGGCTTTAGAGAGTCCTTTCTTGATCAGCAAATCCTCTATCGGGGACAAGCAATCCATAGGCGGTTTCAGGAGCTTAACAGTCTGAAACGCGGAAACTATCATCTTCGCCTCCTCTGCTTTAATCCTCTTCGGGGTTCTGCCTTCCTCTACCTCTGCTATGGCTAAAATTTCCTTAGCAGCCCTAGGACTGACTCCTGAGAAATTATGCTTTAGGAATGAAGTCATCTTCCTGTCATTGGCTTCTCTGAGCATTCTTTGTAGTGTGCCGAGCTGTATCCCATGAGGGTGTGGCTTGATCTCCTCGACTACCCTGGGTAGTTTGTTGCTGGTCCTAATCCAGTTCCCCTCTTCAACAACAGAGCCCTCTTTGTCATACACAATCAGTGATATTGAAGCATGAGGATTAACAATAGACGTCATTCTAAGATATTGATAGACAGACTTCCTCCCCCTCTGATACTTCGCCTTCATCTGAGTTCTTATCCTGAGGCCATGGGATATCTCATTCCCAGTTTTGTCGTCTATCCATATGTCTCTCCTCTCCCCAGATTTGATCGCCTTGTTCTTCTTAGTGTCCACACCAAGGTCAACATATACCGCCGAAGAGTCACTTTTAATCTTCGAAACAACATGCGTTTTGGAGCCTGTAGTCAACTGACTATACATCACAACCCCAGTTATCCCTATTCCTTGTTGCCCTCTTGTCTGCCTGATGGCATGAAATCTAGAACCGAGGAGGAATTTACCAAATACATTCTCTATTGCATCTCTTGGTATACCCGGGCCGTTGTCTTGTGTGATCAATTCCAGCTCGTCTCCTTTCGTCCGCCTTATCTCTACTCTGATATCAGGTAGGATACGAGCCTCCTCACAAGCGTCTAGAGAATTGTCAACAGACTCCTTCACTGCAGTAATTACCGCTCTTGGCAGGGTATCGAAGCCAAGGAAATGCTTATTCTTCTCGAAGAACTCACTCACTGATATCTGCTTTTGTTTACTAGAAATTTCCTCTGCCTCATTCATGCGAATCACCCCATCAGGTCCTCCCAATTCCCTGATGGAACGGGGCCTGCTTATGGTTGCACAAGCGCGCACACTGATACCTATTGAATGATACTGATTACAAAATCCCGAGAACCCCTTTTTCCACCATCAAAACATTCTCCAGATTGATGATGAATTACATCACCTTATATGCATTGAGAGATTTTTGATACAGTCTTTCATTAACTAAACTTGAATCCAAGCGTTATGAATAACAGAGTTGTAACTATGACCATGCTAGTGATTGCCAGTCTACTGGCTTCACCAGTTGTTGTCGCAGACGATACTCAAGACATACCAACGAACGCACAGAACACAGGAGCCCACGACTCTCTCGTGGCAGCGCTATCGCATGCAGGACTTGTTTCCGCCTTGCAGGCAGACGGTCCATTCACGGTCTTCGCACCAACTGACGATGCATTTGCAGCTGCAGGAATCGATCTCTCCACATTCGACACCGACGAGGAGAACGCAACCCTCAGCGACATACTGCTGTATCACGTAGTGAGTGGCGCGGTTGCCTCCTCAGATGTCTCTGATGGTATGTCTGCCGAAGCACTCAACGGCGACGATGTGTCATTCACAGTATCCGGGGGGTCAGTCATGGTAAATGACGCAACAGTCACATCAGCAGATGTAATGGCTTCGAACGGAATAATCCACGTAATCGACAAGGTACTGATGCCTCCAGCTGAC
>CENG01017879.1_pt1 | contig 32158 bp, 33 predicted proteins | sample 530131 | NCBI WGS metagenome assembly CENG01 (sample SAMEA2591057, study PRJEB7988) | marine metagenome | biome: marine biome (ENVO:00000447); feature: surface water (ENVO:00002042) layer; material: saline water (ENVO:00002010), including plankton (ENVO:xxxxxxxx) | depth 5 m
GGACATGGCTAGTGATCCTAATGTCCTTCCTAGCGCTAGGCTCCGGTGCGACTAAGTGGAAGTTTGAGGAGAAGATGGCAATATCTCTTGCCGAGGCCAATGAGGGACTCAGAGGGTGGCGTAATGTTCTGGCCAATGGCACCGCTCCTATGGTGGTATCTATCATTCACTGGCAACTACCCGGGACTGGTTGGGACTATCTGGCCCTTTCCTCATGCGTCGCAGTAGCCTGCTCAGATACCCTTGCATCAGAAATAGGGTCACTCGACACTAGAACTAGGAGCATCATCAATCTCCAGGCCGTACCACAAGGAACCAATGGTGGAATGTCTCCCACGGGCACATTGGCCGCAGCAGCTGGAGCACTTTCAATAGCTATAGTATCAGCCTTTCTAGCTTCTCAGCAGGAATATGAAATATCACTACTGACCTTGATCCTGGTGGTGTCATCAATAGGTTGGTTGGGTTGTCAGATAGATTCACTATTGGGGGCACTGTTGGAGAACGATGGATATGTGGGAAAGCACACAGTGAATCTACTAGCGACTTCCGCTGGAGCGGTACTTGCAGTGCTGTTCACCAATCAGTTCCTGTAGGAACTGTTAGCCGTTGGGTTTGAACACCACCCCCTACAGCGGAGTACATGTCAGATGGCGTGCCAAGCTCGAGGGTAATGATTCCTCTGGCATTATTCATGCTTTCAGTAATGATGTGTTCTCCTCTGGTATCAAGCCAGTCTACAACAGGTCCCGAGGGTCCGGGAGAGAGCTGGTCCCTCCCCGCCGAGCACAATCTTTTCCTGAAGGGTGATCTTAGCGAGCCCTTCCTAGATAGGAATTGGTCCAAGCTTACAGGTGAGCCCCTGGGCAGGGCTGAGTTCACCAAGTCCAGCTCCGCTCTTTCCCCCAATCTGATTGATATCCAATCAGCACCTCTCACAGAGTCACTGAGGTTTCAAGGCAACGTCACAGTGAAACTTTTCGCATCTCTGGAGACTACCAATGATGCCTGTAGACTCTCCAATGTACTTCCCGGTTCTGCTGGTTCAGAGACGTCATTCATTGTTTGGCTCAGCATGGGGTCAAACCCTGTTTTGACTCAGGTTTCTTCTAATTCTATTGCTATGGAGGAATCTTTCGGTATGGCCCACGAATTCACAGTACAGGCTAATGACGTAAACGTCTCATTGTCATCAGGGGACATGATATCATTGAGAGTGGACGTTCAACACGAATGCATTCAAGGAGGTGTTCTTTGGTGGGGTTCGTATGATGCGGGCTCGAGAATAATCCTCGACGGAGACATCTTAGATCCTTCATTAGAAGTGAAGATTGATTCCAACAGGATGGCTAGAGTACAGTTTACTCCACTCTCTCCTTGGGGCGAGTCAGACTTTGACTGGCAGGTTATGGAGATAGTGGGCCCTATGGACTGGGACGAAATGGTCCATGGTAATGGTGATGAGGATCAGAGATTGGACCACTTCGAGATTCCTCATACTACTATGGTAGGGGAGGCAAACCGGTCTGTGAGGGCGTGGTCAGCTGACAAGCCCCTCCTCCCTGGAAAATATATGGTAGATGGATGCTTCGTTCTCACCGACCAGGAGCCAAGTAGTACCTGCCATTCGATCGGGATGCTGAGATTCGAGGTTCTTGAAGACCCCGAGCCCCTCCTCGGAAGCTCATGGGCCGTCTTTATGATCCCTCTTTCCATGATATTGTGGATATTCTTCTCAATTCGCGAAGCAACACTTCCCCTGATGGCTTACTTGGTGATCATCCTTCTTGCTATTTCAGTACTGGGACCGGCTTCACAACTGCCAAACATAGATCCAGAGTCCGATGGAGGAAGGGGGGCCGCTCCCTCATTCGTTTTATTGTCCCATAGCTCCGATCAGGTTTCTGTATCCCTAGCAGATCTAATGGATGGTTCCGATGCTGTGGTGGTGGGTCTGTTCCAATCTGGATCCCCCTATGCAGAGCATCAGAGAGGCGACTTCGAGTCAGCTAAAATAATTCTAGAAAAAGATGTAAAGTTCGTCCAGATTGCAACTGGGGGAGAACTTTCAGCTGTCAATCTAGATGGACATGCGCTTTCTATCAATGAATCCTGGCCGTTACTCATGGATGAACCAGACTCTAGTACGGGCTTATCATTTCCAAGCGGACCGACCGATGCAGTGATAGTCATTGATCCAGCAGGATTCATCTCATCTTGGAGCCCCGGAACAATGGCTCCGAATGAGATTAGTGATGCTGTCGAATCGGGCCTCAAAGGTTCTGGAAACGGTCCTTATGACTTAATCTCGATGATAATATCTACGGCACTAATACCGCTAGCTATCCTAGGACTTCCTACCACGAACAGAAGAGAGGATGAACCAGGAAAGGGAATGAATCCGTTCCTGGGGGTAATCATGACTACTGCGGCGGCCTCTCTAGGATTCGCAATTTGGGCTATTCCTGTATCCGTAATGGCGTCTCTGGGGTTCTCTTCATCGTGGCTTCTAATTGAGATTGCCCTGTCCATCGTACTAATCTATCATGGCCTCTCGACTCTACTCAGTGGTTCGATTCTAGAGATAGAGAAACTATCTCCTATCGCATACTCAAAGTTGCCCACTGCTTACAGGGAATGGAGGGGGCAAAGTGACTTCACCAGAGACGCATACCTCGGACTATGGCTAGCATGGCTTTCATGGCTCAGAATGCCATACCTAATCCCACAAGGAATAGGTTCTATTGCAAGGTCAGGACTACTTGGGACGGTTTCATCTATACTGGTACTGATTATATTCCTTATTTCAGCTGGAATCACAGTGTCAATAATTCGAGCTGTAGCCTCTTCCTTTGGAAAGACCTCGTTCCTCCTTGGCCAGATGAGTAAGGGAATCAGGCCCAGGGCATGGGGACTAGCCTCATCGATGATGGGACTCTGGATGCTAACAAGTCTGGTTGTACTGATATTGCAAGTTGGCGTATGAGGCATCTTCTGAGCCGTCGTGACCGAGAGCATCATAAGAGTGGGGCGCTACGGAAGGTTACTCCTACGGGGGTATAGTATAACCTGGTAGTACCGCGGGCTCCAGTTGCACGGGAATGACGACGAGTGGGTATCTGATGGATCTGATGACCAACTGGAGCACCGACCCGTCGCAACCCGAGAGCGTGCGCTTGCCGGGTGCACGCTAAAGTGGGAGACACCCGCTGATCTGGGTTCAAATCCCAGTGCCCCCACCATCAAATAATCCAATCTTTGATTTGAATCGACTCGCAGAGGCGTTTAGTTGATGGATGATTACTGTCTCGCGAAGAGAGATGGGGCGTAGTTCAATCGCAGTTTCTCTGGTTATCATTCTGCTATCGCCTTTGGTAGGTAGTATAGCTGCACCTGGAATGATCGAAGCAGAGGTGGCAGATAGGGCAGAAGACGTTCAAAGAATTGAGTCAGGACACATGGATAGCGTCCCACTTCAAGCCCCTATTTGGTGGGACTCTGATGCCGATTGGTGGACCCATACATCCTTGGATAGAGACAAGAATGGGATTCATGACTCACTACAATCTGCAGAAGGTACTGTAAATATCGGTCTTTCATATTCGAGACCAGTCTTGCAAGGAGATATCGATTTCCTTACCTCACTAGGCTACTCTGTAAATGTTGAACTCCCAATTGTAAACGCACTTCTGTTGGGGGATGTCAACTCCTCTCATATCTGGAATCTGGCCGATGTCGAGGGTGTCATAATGGTGGAGAGATATGGCTCACTGAAATTCTTTGGGGATATTCAAACACCTGCTGTCAAAGCAAGGAATTCAAGCGAGTATCCCATCGGTGCATGGGATCTGGGAGTTACTGGTAGTGGGATGAATATAGCCATGGTAGATACAGGGGTAGACAACGAACACCCTGGCCTGAGTGGAAAATTTGTGGCAGGTTACGACGCCGTATGTTTCGTACACTCCGATCCACAATGTATCCTGGCAGGTGGCAGACAGGATGACGGTTCGTTCGACCCAGACGATGGTAACCAGCACGGTACTGCTTGCATGGGTATGGCCAGTGCTAGCGGTATCGATGCCGATGGCACACAGACAGATTTCTATGGTTCCGCACCAGACTCTATGCTAGTTGATGTTAGAATTGGTACGGACGTCGGTGCCGGGCCATTCGAGAATTATGCATTAGAACAGGAATTCTATGAGTCTGCAATGAACGGCCTACAATGGATTATTGACCATAGGGACGATGCATGGCCAGGAGCTCCAGAGGAAAATCACGGCATAGACATAATCTCTCTGTCATGGGGCATCACCAGTCATGAAGATGGGGGTTCAGATGGTACTGATATGCACAGTAGAATTCTCGATGAGGCCATGGAACTGGGAGTTGCAGTATCAAATGCAGCCGGAAATGATGGCGAAAATAATGATGGCCTGTCAGGAATGAGCGCATCATCGCTCTCTATCACAGTCGCCTCAACTGATGATAAGAATACTATTGATAGAGATGATGATACTATTGCCAGCTACTCTTCAAGAGGGCCAAGGAAGGATAATGGAGATCAGAATCCCTTGAATGAGCTAATTCCCGAGATTAGCGCCCCGGGTACGAATATCATCCAAGCAGAGGGATGCGTTTCAAGTGGGGGATGCAATAATTTCGTAGGAGGTGATGCCTCGGATAATACATACACTGGAAGAGGAAGTGGAACATCATATGCGGCTCCAGCGGTCACAGGAATTGTTGCTCTCATATGGGAGGCCAATGAGAATCTAACTCCTCTACAGATTAAGGAGATTCTTAAGCATACATCTGAAAGAAGGGGCGAGCCAAGCGCACCGGAAATTGACCCATATTGGAATCGTGAATTTGGTTATGGCATGGTAGATGCATTAGCCGCAGTGGAACTAGCTTTATTTCTCCGAGATAGTGGACAGACGGAATCCATTAAGGAGACAATTCAAAATCACCTCCTCAACGTCACGGCTCCCTCTGAAAATAGAGGACTTCTGAATATGACAGGACATGCATGGGGGCAAGATGGCGTCGTTGATCGCGTAGAATTCAGAATTGATGGAGGTCAGTGGTCAGAGGCAACTTACTCCGATACTCCGTCGGAAGTAGGGGCACTGACTCCATTCAATTGGCATGTGATACTTGACACTAAGGTAATGTCGCCAGGGGAGCACTCTGTAGAGGTTCATGCCGTCTCCGGGCTATCTCATTCACTCCCAGTTTTCTTTGAATTCAATGTAACTAGAACTTCATCTGATTCCCTGTCAATCTCCCCTGTTTTGGTGGGCGTGATTATCCTAGTATCTGTGGGATGGGTATCCTCTATCGCCTTAACCCGCTCGTTTTCTCCGCTGGCAGCTATCAATATTGTCAATGATTTGCTGAGTAAGTCGGGCAATGGACATAACGAAGCCATAATGGATGCGGAGATAATTGAGTCTGACTCCGAGAAATAGGGAGGGCATACTTCCGCCTTCTTCAAAGCCTAGGTCACCTCTCAAAGGCACATGGTGCGCTTCTCCGACCGGGCGAACAGCATCCGGCCAACCGGTGTTAGGCGTATGTTTGACATGGCTGGAGATGACACTATACAGTTCGGTTTAGGGGAGCCAGACTTTCAACCGCCACAACTAGCGATAGAAGCTTTTGACAAGGCTATGAGGGATGGTAGGAACAAGTATACCACCACTGCCGGACATCCCGAACTCAGGGCTAAAATTGCATCACTCTGGCACCATCTCGTGCCTGAGCTTGATGAATCTAATATATGCATCACAATGAGCGGAACGAATGGACTTCTGGATATATTCCTGGCTTTGGTCAATCCAGGGGATAACGTCCTGATTCCGGAACCATATTTCCCTCTTTATCCTCCCGATGTGGAGATATGTGGAGGTTCTCCAAATCTTTATCCATGTAGATTTGAGAATGGCTTTGTCCCTACAATTGATGACTTGGAAGACAGAGTCAATGACTCTACAGTTGCCATTCTCTATAATTTCCCCAGTAATCCAACCGGAGGTAACGTGAACCCCGAGCAAAGGGACGAGCTGGTGGCATTTGCAATCAAGCACGACCTATGGATAATTACTGATGAGGTGTATGACAGAATTGTCTACGACGCTCCACATGTTTCCTTCATCGGAGCTGGCTATGATAAGGTGATCATGGTTCAATCATTTTCCAAGACCTTCGCTATGACTGGTTGGAGAATAGGGTATCTTTTGTCTCCAGACAAAGAAGCTATGTCGCAATTGACAAAAATGCAATATTATGTTACAGCATGTAGTAATGATGCAATGCAACATGCAGTTCTCGAAGCCTTGGAGAAAGCTCCGGAGTATCCGGAGTCAATGTGCGAAGAATTCAAAGAAAGAAGGGATTTAATCTGTCAAAGGTTGAATTCTATTCCGGGGGTATCTTGTCATGTTCCGACAGGTGCATTCTATGTTTTCCCAAAGGTAGATGTTCCGGGAATGTCCAGTGAGGAAATCGCTATGGCATTACTCGAAGGTGGAGTTCTTTGTTCTCCTGGAACCGCCTTCGGTTCGGCTGGAGAGGGTCACCTCAGATTCGCATATACCATCTCAAGGGAAGATATTTCCAAAGGAATGGACAGAGTGGAGAAAATCTTGAAGGACTTGCGAAGGAATCTGTGAGGGTCCAACTTGATTTCCTTAGCTTCCCTAATTTTATCTGCTATATTCTCATGGTATGTTCCCAGTTTTTTCACCTCGAGAGGGCCAGAAATTGAAATATCCCTATGTACCCTAATCCTAATCTTTGCTGGCACTCAATTGTGGATATCAGGACCTAATCCTATTATGTTTGGAATGGTCATTGGCTCAGGGTGGTTCCTTCTAAACCGAACTTCTGACCTAGTCTTCCCCGTCTCTGCCGAATAATTCGAATGGTAGGTCGATCATCCCTCCCGGGGTGCTTTCCTCTTCGATCTCGATTGTGTCCATAGACTCTCCTTCATCTGTCAGTGATGGAAGCAAGTCATTGTCCATTTCAGACTTGGGCGCCTCCAGCGATTCTGTCTGTAGATTCTCCAAACGCTCTTCCGGGTCCAGCATCCAATCCGGGACGCCATTAGAACCACCAAGGACTGAAATCGATGTAAAAGTTGCCAATGGAAGGACAGAGATTGCTATCAGGAAATCGATAACTGCACTTTTCGGTATTTCAGCATCAGGGGAAATAAATCCAAGAACCATAGCATCGATTTGTAGGTCATTCCAGTCGGCATAGTCGAGTTCCAGCCACCCCAGTGATGCCTCAAGGAGCATTCTAGCAGCATACCAGAAAATGACTATTGGAAGAACCCAAGAGAAAATCGAGAATCTCCATATTACCGTCCTGAGGACGGAAGCAAAACCGACCAGATGGTTGGAAATAATTGGCTGAATCTTCATTGCCAACCATAGTGATGCTAGATAGCCAGCCATGCCAAGTTCGAAAGCGCTTCCCGATTTTACTAGAGAGCTAGGAAAACCTTCGATAATGGCCAATGGAACAGCAATTAGTAGAATCTGCAACGGAACCGCAATTAGTTGTAGTCCCCCATGGACAGCAATCAGATCATATCCGTCCCTACTTACTCTCCGGTCCACCAATCTTGCCATTTTCCCATACGGACTGGAACTTACTGATAGCCTCGATCTATCGACTAGCTCTGGATCTCCTTTTCTTGTTCTGAGTCCTAGGAAAGATGCCAAACCGCCTCTTTTAACGATAAAGTAAGGTCTGAACCCACCCAAAGATAAAGCTAGGAATAGTGAGAAAACTCCATACAAAACCCCAGAAACAACAATCCACTCAATTAGATTAGTCTTCACTGTAACGGAGAATCCCTCCCTGTCAATTTCGAAAAGGTACCTAGTAGAGAATCCGAAAATAGGTATCAAGGTCACCTGTAACAGAACTAGTAACGATAGAGTCAGCCTATTCTTTAGTGACTGATCTTCACTCATGAATCAACGCATACGCAAGCCATCATAAGCTCTTCACTATCTGTGCCAGTATTCTCGCGACTTATTCCACCTTATCATGAGTCCCGACCGGGTTTATTCTCAAGTCGAACGCAATGTCCCAACCTTCATACATGTAGCTAAGCCCCCAATTATGTTAGTATGCGTGTCCTCACTCCCCTGCTACTCTGTTCGTTGTTGCTATTAACCTCAATGGCTCCCATGTTCGGAGGAGGAAATCAGCTTGGTTTGGATGATGGGGCATCCGTACAAGCTAGGTCATCTCTGATCGACTTCGAAGTAACCTCGATCGAGTTCGGAACCGGTGCAAATCAGGCCATGCAATGGAGTCAACCAGATGGCAGTATCCAAGAATATGTCATCAGAGGCCAGGAAATACAGATAGAGGTCACATTCACTCAGGCTGGCACCTCTAGCCAGCCAGCTTATGCTGAGGCATCACTTCAAATCTGGCATCCGGTAGGGTTTATGATAGACGAGTTCACTTCCAATATGACTCTATCAGGTCAACAATCTGTGGTGCAACAAATTACTTGGATTCCAAATATGTCTCACAGTGTTCTTGATGATCAAGGACTGTTAACTGGGGGAATCCAACTTCTAGGCATGGTAGATGGTGGCCTAGCAGATGATAACCAAGATAACAACCAGTTAACTAGATTGATGCCAGTTGCAATTTGGCATGACTCAATGGATAACGGATTTTGTGGAGACACAGACGGAGATGGCGTAAATGACTGTCCAAATGTTCCTTATGCAAATGAGCCCGTTTGGGTCGGAGGTGGCTATGAGGCAGATGGCTCATTATCTTCTGATCCGGATACGTACGGCCATTGGAGGATGATTGACTCAGACGATTCTGCTGAGGGGGATAAACATTGGAGAGTTGCAAGAGAGGATTCTGATTATGCCAGTAACAGGCATGACAGACTTTGGTGGGGATGGTTTACTCCTTTCCAGAATTGCGATGACCCGGGACACGGTCTTGGATATGGGATACAGGACCTATCCTTGTCTGAACAGTATGGTTCGAGGTTCTGTAAGATGAATCTACGAGGATTTGACTATCTAACAATGCAGATGGTCACCTATGCTTGGGGGGAGATGGGTCCGGGTGATTCCGTAAGTATTGAAGCAGATGCATCTTCCTCTGTTGAATCATTCAATTACACCGGTCTAGGACTTTCTCCTATCGACTATGACTGGTCAATGAGCGTCTGGAATATGACGGGATTGCACCAAACCGGCGAGTACAATCTTGCATTCAAATTCGATTCGGATAGCTCTCAAGCATCCGGGGGAATAGCGATCGACTCTTTCCTAATATTTGCCATAGAGAGGGTTCCGCAGTATACTGTGGATGTTGATTGTGACGATCCTCTCCCTAACGCGTACTTAGTTGTACCAGCCGAGGTTGAGTCTCTCTACTGTAGGATAACGAATAATGGATACGTCGATGTCACATTGAGGCTTTATACCGAGGTAACCAACCAATCTTGGATGTATGGTTATCCGATTAGAATCGACTCAAATAATCCTGTTGATCATGATAATTTCGTTGTGACAGATGTTGTCAAGGCTCTCGAAACTACAGATGTCTGGTTTAATATCACTATCCCTGATGGTGCTATTGTTCAGGAGATGATGTGGTTTGTGGATATCAATGATGGCACTACAAACTCAACTAAGGCAACGCTTGGACTACCTGAAGTAAGGGGCATACCACTTTCCGTTCAAGCAGCCTACTCCTGTAAACTGGAACCTGAGACTCTAGCTTATCCCGATGCCACTATTCTACCCGGGGAAAACGCCACAATTCCAATGAAATTCAAGAATACCGGCAATCAAATCGCAACATGGAATCTGGGCGCATCTTTCGCAGATACTAGCTGGGGGCCAGAAAATGTCGAGTGGTATGATGTAGAAGGAGACTTGGTGACCAGCTTAGACCTGGCCATTAATGAGGAGCTCGATTTATTCGCTAAGATTCTGACTCCCGATCAAATTCCACCCGGTATATACCAAATCACATTGATCGCCAGCGGAAGGGCTCCAGCCCAATTTATGTCTACGCCAATGATTGAGATAGAAGTTCCAGTTCAGTATGATATTGATGTAATGCCGTTCGTGACACAGTTTGACGCTCCAGCAGATGGAGTGTTCAGGTCAGTAGAGGTATTGTTGGTTAACAATGGTAACTCTGAAGAGGCCTTTGACCTGTATCTGGATGCAAACTGGAGACTAGGGGCATCTCTCAATACGGATAGAACTTTGGGAATCACACCTTTTGGAGGCGACTCAACCTTCTTCCTGATGCTTCCAATGCCATACGGTCTAGAGCCAGAGACTTACGAAATTAAGATAATTGCCAGGAGTGTATCCGACCCAACATTCGAACAGACTAAAAGAGTGTATCTTACAATCCCCGAGACTCATTTAGTTGAGGTGGAAGACTTAGACATGTTGCAAGAAGTCTTCAGGGGAGGGGATGCACCAAGGACGGTAAACTGGGAAGTAACGAATAATGGTAACATCGATGACGCTTTCTATATCGATTTTGATCACCTCTCTGATGTTTCAGCGGAAGCCATGAATCTAGTTTCGGACTCAAATGGACTCAGGACACCATTTATCGCTTCAGGTGAGTCATACAATGTCACAGTTACTTACTCATTCGATGACGAAGCTTTCGGAGATAGGACAATCTCAATGATAGCTACAAGCAAGTCATCCCCCAACGACTCTCCATCCGTATCGGGAACTGGTATAGCTGAATTCCACGTTGGGGATCAGGGTTGGATTGTTTTGTTACCTCCAAATGATGTTACCATCTCAGAGCCAGACAATGATATTGAACTAACATTCTCTGTCAAGAATGACCATCCTACTGATGCACAACTAGTCAGGACCGATGTAGATAGGGACTCGGATCTATTCTTCAATATAGTAAATGCTAGAATAGAGCAAGAGGATAGGGATTTTGTTCTGGATGTAAATACAACTAGATTGATTGTAGTCACTCTCGAAGTCACCGACGAAAATCTTGACTCACTATCAGATAACTCAATGACTTTCGAACTGACTCTAGATGTTGATTCCGATATAGACAAGATATCCAGAACGGTCATGATAACTCTGCTCAGGCCCGTTCCAATCGACGAAGGACCCACCGCAGAAGAGGCGGCGTGGTTTGGAGGAAATATCCTTTTCCTACTGGCTGGTGTAGTTGTAGTCATGGCTCTTCTTGCTGTGACTCTGAGGACAATGAGGTCTGCAACAGGCCCCCTTGAGGAGATTTCATCACTAGATGACTACGAGATGAGTGTAGCAGGAAGCGGCTGGTCCTCTGGCGATCCTCCGGCAGTCCCTCCTCTGCCTTCCTCAGATGAGGTTGCAAACTCAATGTATGGGGGTACTAAGGAAATCTTTGAACAGCCCCCTCCTCCAATTCCAGTGAAGCAGAATGTTGAACAGGTCACGGAACCAGAGCCTGAGAACATTTCAGAAGAGGTTCCCCCGATCCCTGAAACCGGTCTTCCCGAGGGATGGACGATGGAGCAATGGGCTCACTACGGTAAAAGATGGCTAGATCAGCAAAACGACTAGCGGTAGAAAACCACTAGTTAGTCCAGTGCGAGCCCTTATGACCCCCCCTTAGGTGGGCTGTCTCCAAGAATAAGGAGTCTAAGCAGATGTATGGCGGTCAGCAACCAATTTTCATATTAAAAGAGGGTACTGAGAGAACTAGTGGCAAGTCCGCTCAGAGTAACAACATTGCCGCGGCTAAGGCAGTGGCAGATGCAGTAAGATCTACATTAGGGCCCAAGGGCATGGATAAGATGCTAGTTGATAGCATGGGGGATGTAGTAATCACCAATGACGGCGCTACAATCCTAAAGGAGATGGACATAGAACATCCAGCAGCAAAGATGATCATAGAAATTGCAAAAACACAGGAACAACATTGCTATGATGGCACAACTAGCGCCGTGGTTATAGCTGGAGAACTGCTCAAGAGAAGCGAGGATTTAATCGAGCAAAACGTTCATCCTACTGTAATCTGTGAAGGATTCAGACTGGCATCTGAGAAGGCTTCCGATTTGATAGAATCACACGCTTTGAAGGTCAATGAGGAGATTCTCAAGGAAGTGGCTAAGACTGCCTTAACAGGTAAGAGCGCAGGCGCCGTCAAGGACTTCCTTGCAGACATTAGTGTTGAAGCGGTTATTGCTGTTTCTCAGTCAGACGCAGAAGGAAATATAGTCGATGTAGACGATATCAAAATTCAGAAGAAGCAAGGCGGCTCAATAAGAGATAGTGCCCTAATCGATGGAATCGTTTTGGACAAGGAGAGGGTACACAGCGGAATGCCAAAATCAATCTCGGAAGCTAAAATAGCATTGATAAACTCGGCTATTGAAGTTAAGAAGACAGAGGTAGATGCAAAGATTCAGATCACCGATCCAAATATGCTATCACAGTTCCTTGATGAAGAAGAGCAATATCTCAAATCTTTAGTTGAGAAATTCCAGTCAGTGGGAGCAAATACAGTAATTTGTCAGAAAGGAATAGACGATCTTGCCCAGCACTACATGTCTAAAGAGGGAATTTTCGCTATCAGAAGGGCGAAGAAGAGCGATATGGGAGCTCTTTCCAAGGCCACAGGCGCGAGAATAGTCACCAATATAGATGATCTAACTTCAGATGATTTAGGCTCTGCTGCAAATGTTGAGGAGAAGAAGATTGGCGATTCTGACATGGTATTCATAGAAGGATGCCCCGAGGCCAAGAGTGTCTCTGTCTTAATCAGAGGCGGGACCGAGCATGTTGTCGATGAAATAAAAAGAGCTTTTGATGATGCAGTCGGCGTTGTAGCTGTCGCCCATGAAGATGGATCCGTACTGACTGGAGGTGGCTCAGTCCTGGCTGCAATTAGTAGAGACCTTAGGTCATACGCCGAAAGAATAGGGGGAAGGGAGCAGATGGCAGTGGAAGCATTTGCAGGAGCTCTAGAAGTAATTCCCAGGACTCTTTCTGAAAATGCTGGACTTGATCCTGTGAATACAATAATTGACCTAAGAAAAGCCCACTCTGAAGGTAAAAGCCACTTTGGAGTTAATGTGTACGAGGGTGGGGTCGCCGATATGAGCAAATCCCAAGTTCTCGAGCCAAGTAGGGTAGTCGAACAGGCTATTCAGAGTGCATCTGAGACTGCAGTAATGATCCTAAGGATAGATGATGTCATTTCCAGTAGGGGAGCTTCTCCCGGGGGAGCAGGCGAATTCGATGGATTAGACATGTAGTCCCGATTTTCTGAGATTTAAGAAGTCCTTCCGAGAAGTCTGAAGCATCATATTCAATAATCGGCGTCCACTGGAAACATTATCCAGCCTACGGCTGGTATGGTGATTGTGTGTCAGAAGACGGTGGTTCTGCAGAGGGTGGTCTCGAAGACTTCCTTAATTCCGGTGATAGATCATTGGAGGTCCTATTCGGTTCCCAGTCAGGAAATGCGGAAGGTCTAGCCTCGAAGATAGCTAAGATTGCCAAGTCTTACGGTCTTCAAGGTAATGTGCACGATATGGATGGATTTGATTTCAACTCCCTGTCCTCAAAAAAGAGAGTAATCATAGTTTGCTCAACATGGGGAGAGGGAGAGCAACCAGATAACGCAGAGGAGCTCTGGAAATTTGCTAACTCAGGTGCCGCAACTAGACTTGAAGGGACCCATTTCGCTGTCTGCGCTTTAGGAGACACTAGTTACGAACTATTTTGTGAATCAGGAAAGGAATGGGACGGATTATTCGAAAAGTTAGGCGCTACAAGAATAGTCGAACGTATAGACTGCGATGTGGATTACGACGCTCCCGCGTCTGAATGGACTCTCAAGGCTCTTCCCGCTCTCGCAGCTGTTGATAGTACAGGGCAGTTCTTTGAAGACATGGTGGATGATATCGTACAATTCGCCAGTGGCTCTTCAGTCGGTGCAGGGGGCGAAGATGGTTTCACAGTCCCAGTAATCGAAGCCGAACCGATCCAAGTCGAGATTTCCATATTCAGATTCGATCCGTCGGATAATACTACTGGTAGAGATTCTTGGGCATGTTCGATACCTGGTCATCTTTCTGTTTTAGAAGCCTTGAGAGCTATCAAAGAAACCCATGATGGAACCTTATCATTCAGGGATGGAAACGATGATGATCCAACAACAGCCATCTCAGTCAATGGGAGACTTATAATTCCTGGAAGAGCGAGACTCGATAGTGTAGTTACATCTAGAGGGGACTCAATGAAACTAAGGATCGACCCAATACCTGGGTCCGAAGTAATCAGGGACCTCATAGTCGATCACTGGGCCCTAGAAAGGAAGAGGGAGTCTTCCAGGCCTTGGATGGTGGCAGCCACCAGAGAGGGGATCCAGACCCCACAAGGGGTCTTCGGCTCAATGAATCAGTCCACTGCTCTCAGGATTCACTCTCTTGCTGATTATGACAGTGCTCCACTTCTACATTCTAGTTCCGATGCTGTTCCTTATGCTAATGGCTTCCTCGGACCTGCAGTCTTGGCAAGTACATGGGCCCGACGCAACGACCCTAGGACGGCCCCCGAGAGAGTAGTAGAACTGGACGCTATTCTTGGGTCAAGCAACGGTATCAAGGCAGAAACTGACTTGGCCCCTATATTCAGGAGAAAAGGGTACTCAAAATCAGTATCCGAGGGCCTTCTAGAAGCCAGAACTAGCGCGATTGAAAACGACTCATTCAATGGTAAGCTCGGTAAGCATGTTTGGTGGTACTGTTGGACAGTCAAGAGTAGTGGTAAGGTAAACGATACAGTACTCTACAGACAAGTTCTGGGCCCAATAGGACTCCTAGGAAATCTATTCTCAGGAGTTACGGCAAGAATGTTTCTCGGATTCACCAGGACTGGAGGAAATGTCCTCAATAGTTTACAGGGAATGGTAGCTCCTCCTGCAGGAATAGGAAAAATGCCCAGACAACTCAATTCTTCTGTCGCCAATCACCATCAGGTGATCGCCATCTACAACGAAATGGATGGTAGGTTCTGATGCCTCTAAAGTATGCCTATCACCCGGGAAATGTAGCTCACAGTGGTTCGCCGGAAGTAGCAGATACCATGGATGCAGTTGCTAGAAATCTCGGTCTCGAACTTACGCCCTTGGAGGGCGCAACATCCTGCGGAGCAGGGATCATCAAGCAGGCCAATCAACGACTTCAATTAGCACTCAATGCCAGAACATTCGCAATGTCAGAGTCACTAGGTCTAGAAATCCTTACTCCCTGTGCAGCAACAGCTGGAAATCTGAAACAGGATTTAGAAAAGCTACGCTCTGACAATATTCTGATGAAGGAAATTAATGATGTCCTAATCAAAACATGTGGCATGGAATTCACAGGAAATACCGAGGTTCACCATCTCTTGCACGTCTTAGTTGATGAAATAGGACTTGATAAGGTCGAGAAACTGGCTGTAAATAAGTTCGACTTCAGGGTGGCACCCTATTACAGCCCCTATTTCCAAATGGAAGGGGCGTGCGGAGGAGATAGTGTTAATGATCCAGAATATTTCGAGCAATTGGTTCAATCCCTGGGAGGAAGGCCAATCGAATGGGAGGGTAGGGTTCTCAGTGTCGGCGCCCCAGGCATATTCTCAGAGGAACCGACCGTACTAAGGCAATCAGCAGCTGTAATCTCCGAAGCCAAGGAAGAAGGAGCAGATATAATCGTCAGTGCGTGCAATCTCTCCCACTCAATACTGGATATATACCAGGGAAAGGCATCTAGGGCAACTGGAATTATTACTAATATCCCAGTGATACATCTGACCGAGCTACTTTCTTTCGCCTTCGGCAATCACAATACCAGATTCGCTCAACTAAGGACTAGGATAGCAGTAATCGGAGACTAGTCTCTAGAACTCATCAAGACCGTACTGGCCCCTAGGTCGTATTTTCTCAGAGGGAAGGTTCTTGTTCGATTTATCATCAATATCTGCAGGAGTCAAATCAGTTTTGGAAATTTGACTCCTTCTCTTCTCCCTCTCCGATATTACAAATTCATTGGCCGGTAGTAAGAATCCTTCGTCAACGACTGAAAACCTACCCAAGTTGGATAGGTCTGAGTGATGTACGCGAGGAAGACTTCTCCTTACTCGATGTACAGCCCTCTGCATATTCTCCTCCCTCCTCACCGCCGCGGCCTTGGCCCCTTCGTCTCTTGTACCCTCAGCAATCAGAACGATGACCTCCCCAAGACGCCGTCTTCCTGTTCTACCCCTTCTCTGTATTGTACGTATCTCACTAGAAACCGGTTCATAGAATATTACCAGGTCAGCAGACGGTATATCGAGGCCCTCCTCCCCTATCGAGGTCGCCAAAAGTACATTTGCCCCACCGCTTCTAAACTCATCGAGAACACTCACCTGATCTTTTGGAGAAAGACCCTGCCTCCCCCCTCTAGCAGATTGTCCAACAAAACGTACTGCTTTCACACTATCTAGTCCCTCCAGAGAGGACTCTAACGATGCTACTGTGTCTCTGTAGTTAGCGAAAACAATTACTCTACTATTCGGATCCCGTCGTAATCTTTCTCTTATCATCCTCCTGACCGCACCAATTTTAGAGTGTATCTCGGCCATTCCCTCTAGCTTATCTGAAAGGTCCCTGACACGAGGATCTCTGAGGAAATCTCGGACTGTTTTCTTACTTGAATCATCACCATTTTCCAATCTGTCCAAGTATTCTCTAGATGCCGATACTCCTTGGCTCAAAAGACAATTGATAAGATGATGCAATCTCATAGCAATTGCAATCTGGGAGACTGATTGATATCCACTAACTTCTCCTCTCCCAATTGCGGATCTTGATCTATCCATCGCACTGGATAGTCCCGCGAAACTAATCATTCCAGGTAAAATGTATCTTCCAAGACGTCTCTGCCTGTCCACAATGCCTTGTTGCCAAATTACGAATGGTTGGGCCAGTTCCTTCATTTCCTCAGGAACTCTAACCGTAATCTCTCTAATCTCCAACTCTGATAGATATCCCTTAAGCATCTCCTCATCAGAATTTCTAATGTGTATTCTACTGGCCCCAGTCCTAGTACAAATTTCCCTCACAGTGTCTGGTCTGTGACCGGGACTAGCTGTCGCTCCAAGAATGTGAGGTGAGCTACTTGATGAGATGTAGTAATCACACACCATTGCCATTGCATGCTCCCCAGTACAGTGGTGTGCCTCATCAATAACTAGAAGTGAGAATTCCGATAGTTTCAGAACATCATTCTTGACATCATTAACAACCACTTTTGGAGTAGCTATGATTAGTCTAGAAGATCCCCACAAGCCAACTCTATTGGAAGGAGGAATCTGACCAGTAATTGAAACAGCCTCTTCCTCAAGTGAAAGCATCTCTCGTATTGACCTGAGGTGCTGATCAACAAGGCCAACGGTTGGAGCAATCAATATTACGCGACCATTTTCTTCAGACAGCTTATTGGCGATCGCCATCCATATCACCGCGGTCTTACCTGCTGCCGTTGGCATTACCAAGAGCATGGAAGTGGTCAGTGCCTCGTCAACCGCCTCTAGCTGGTAAGCCCTAGCTTCAACAAGACCTTCACTGAGCAAAGCATGGCTCACATAGGGTGACACGGATGCTTCCATTATCGCAGGGGTTGAAAATAGTTTCAGTGGGATTGTTTGTTTGCAGTGATGTTTTCTCTATCCCGATTCGTTCATATAGGGCATGTTTGTCGGAAGGCTGCTCACTACGTGAGGTACCAGACACCTGAAGGCTCTGCAAAAGCATCCTCAGAACCAGCCGACCACTCGGAAAGCTGGAATGGTGTCACGGTACCTCCCTGACGTGGTTAGCCCGGAAAAACGCCGTTTACGGCAATATTCCGGTTATTGCAAAGGAGGATTAGAATGGCCGACAAGAGTAGACCCCGCCGAGGTAGCATGGGCTTTAGCCCACGGAAGAGGGCACTCAGAAAGTTTGGTAGAATTCAAGCATGGCCTGAAAATTCCGACTCCGAGATCAGAGTACTGGGTTTCGCGGGCTGGAAAGCAGGAATGACCCATGTACTGATGAGGGACACCAATCCAAACTCGACTTCCGCTGGACAAGAGGTCCGAAAAGCGGTTACTGTAGTGGAATCACCACCAATGAAGGTTCTAGCAGTTAGGGGGTACAAGATGACTCCCTATGGTATGCAGACAGCCGGTGAGGCTTGGGCAGACCTGACAGACTCAAGCCCAGATGGACTAATGCCGAGACTAGCAAACCAGACTCGTGGAGAGAGGGACGCAGAGCAAGGCAGGAAACCAGCAAAGAGAGGCGGTAGAATTCCTTCAAGAAGTGGCTCTGCCGAAGGTGCTCTAGACTCCCTCAAAGATCAGGATTTGTGCGAAGTTAGACTGATAGTCGCTACCCAGCCCTCCCTCGTTAAGAGTATCCCGGGAAAGACTCCAGAGATTATGGAGGTCGGACTCACTGGAAGTGATAACTCCGCCAAACTAGAATGGGCCTCCGAGAAACTAGGGGGAGAAATTTCTGTTGCAGATGTTTGGAACCCCGGTCAAGACGTAGATGTAGTCGGCGTTACCAAGGGCAAGGGATGGCAAGGAGCAGTCAAGAGGTGGGGTGTGAAAATCCTGAGCCACAAGAATAGCAAGAGAAGGCGTCAAGCTGGTAACCTCGGTGACTTCGGTACTGGATACGTTAGAAAGACTGTACCTCAGGCAGGACAGATGGGGTACCACCAAAGAACCGAGCTCAACAAGAGAATACTGAGGATATCCAATCCAGAGGAATCTGAAATCACTCCTGCAGGAGGTTTCTTGAACTACGGTGAGGTCACTAATCCATATGTCCTATTCCAGGGAAGTCTTCCCGGCCCCTCTAAGAGGATGCTTAGATTTAGAGATCCAATAAGGCCAAGATCAGATAGTCAAGAAGTCGTACTTACATATGTCAGTACATCAAGCAAACAGGGGGTCTGAAGTTGAAGGTAAAGGTTTACGATTTAGTCAACTCCGTCGACCAAGAGGAGCTGGATGCCGGATTACTAGCTGAGTCTTTCTCCGTAGAGGCCAAGCAAGGGAAGGCAGTCAGCCTGCCAGATGCCTTCTCATCAGACATCCGAATGGACCTCATCCGCTCTGCCGTACACTCCTCTAGGGCCAATCGACGCCAGCCTTACGGGCACAGGGAGCACAACGGGAAGAAAGCACCACAACCAGGTATGAAACACTCCGTGGAATGGTGGGGCAAGGGAAGAGGTGTATCTAGGATTATGAGGAAGACCGGCCAAAGAACCGGTGCTCAAAATCCACATACGCGTGGTGGACGTCGTGCGCACGGCCCAAAAGTCGACAAAGACTGGACACAGAAACTAAACTCCAAGCAAAGAGCGGTCGCGAGAGATTCCGCAATTGCAGCTTCTGCAGACCCTGATATTGTCGCAGCTAGGGGGCATAGATTCGATGAAGGTACTAATTTCCCCATAATCATCGATGGCTATGTCGAGTCTAGACAGGGATCTGACGAGAAGTATGATGTTGAATCTCTTCCACTTCAGTACTCCACTAGGAAGTTCATCGCAATGATGGAGGGCATAGGCCTCGGAGAGGACTTAATCAGAGCCAAGTCTGGAAAAACTATCAGAGCTGGAAAGGGGACCATGAGGGGAAGAAAGACAAGAACACCGAAGTCTATCCTTCTGGTGGTTTCCAACAGAGATGGCCTCCACAAGGCCGCTTCAAACGTTCCAGGGGTAGATGTTGTTGTTGCTAAGGATCTTTGTGCAGAAGACCTAGCTCCAGGGGGGGACCCTGGAAGGCTGACAGTTTGGACCAAGCAAGCAATAGAGGCAATGAGGTGAATATATGACAGATCCATTCGATATTATCCTGATGCCTTGGATTACCGAGAAGACCCTTGAAGCTAGAAGGGTCTCAGATCCAGATATCGGATTCCTTCAGAACAACAACAGAATAGAATTCATAGTACACAGGGACGCTACTAAAGCTCAGATTAAAATGGCGGTTGAAGAGCTGTTTGAGGTCAAAGTAGCCAAGGTAAATACAAGAATCACAATCACCGGCAAGCACGCTTCTGTGCGTTTGGCCGAAGGTTACGATGCAGAGGAGGCGGCACTCAAGCTTGGTGCTTTCTGATGAGGTGATAATATGGGTAAGAGAACACGTTCACAACGCCGAGGTTCGAGTCCTAAGAATAGGGTCTCAAGTCATAGATTCCCAGCATCGAATACCCTCCCAAGGGTGAAGGATAAGATTGGAGAGGTAGTTGGCCTGATCCATAGTCCTGCCCATACAGCCCCACTGGCCAAAATCAAGTTTGAAGACGGTACAGAGGGTCATATGGCAGCTCCAGAGGGAATTTCAGTAGGTCAACCAGTTTCATTTGGAGAAAATGTTGAGCTGAGGCCAGGTAATGTTACAATTCTCGGTAGTATCCCAGAAGGTACGCCGGTGTCTAATGTCGAGTCAAGGCCTGGAGATGGTGGCAAATTCGCCAGATCAGGGGGGAATTCAGCAATAGTCGAAAGTAGGACTGGCGACAGAGTCAGAATTAGATTGCCCAGTGGCAGAATCAAGGAACTACTTTCCACTTGCAGAGCAACAATAGGCGTACTTGGAGGTCACGGTAGAACAGAAAAACCACTGATGAAGGCAGGGGCTGCTCATTACAGGGCCAAGGCCAGAGGAAAGCTGTACCCGACTGTATCTGGTGTGGCCATGAATCCAGTAGATCACCCTCATGGTGGCGGTAATCATCAGGCTGTCCATGGTCCTAACTCGGTCAGTAGAAATACTCCCCCTGGTAAGAAGGTAGGAAATATCGCACCTCGCAGAACCGGCCGTGGAAGAGTAAGGCAACAGGAGGTCGAGTGATATGGCCCGTCGTTCCAAGAAGGCATTCAGGTCACCAAAACTTGCCAGGAGGCAAGCTAGGAAGAGGAGATCCAAGATTAGCGAGAGGAGGAAGAAAGAATTCCTCTGGAGAGGTTACACGTTAGACCAGCTTCTTGAGATGCCACTGATGCCTCCTGAAGATGACTTCGAGGCCATCAGTATTGCTTCTCTAATGCCATCAAGGGCGAAAAGGTCCATCGTAAGGATGTACGAGGGGCTAAATCCCGAATCTGAGAAGCTCCTAGAAAAAATAAGATCAAGTGAGGGCAATAAGATCATCAAGACTCACTGTAGAGGTCTGTACATTCTACCTGAAATGGTTGGAAAGAACATTGGGGTACACAATGGTAGAGAATTCGTCAATATCGAGGTCGTCCCTGAGATGATCGGGCACTCCCTTGGAGAATTCGCAATAACGAGGAAGTCGGTAACACACACAGGACCAGGTGTTGGGGCAACTAGATCCTCGACCCATGTAGCATTGAAGTAGGTGAAAAAATGAGTAGGAGATCAGGAAACTCGCAGAGCGGATACACCCAGCTGCTTGAGGGTTCAAATCTTGTCACTGCTAGGGCAGTCAATGTTGACATGCATCACAAGCACTGCTATCACATAGCCAAGGCACTACGCGGAATGAACGCGGCAGATGCAATTTCCTATCTCGAGGACGTTATAGAAAAGAAGAGGGCAATACCTTACGTCAGGAGATCTAGAAGAGGAAGGGGCGGAAATACCATGGCTGGACACAGAAAGGGCAAGATGGGCCCAGGAAAGTATCCAAACAAGGCCTCAAAGGAATTCATCAAGCTAATCAATAGCGCCATGGAGAATGCCAGACAGAGATTCGATACCATCGATCCCGAGGATATGACAATTACACATTTAGCCGCACACAGGGGACAGATAGCTAGACACTGGAGGCCAAGAGCACAAGGTCGTGCCACCCCCAAGAATCACTATCAAGTAAACCTCGAGATATTTTTGGAGTATTTCGGTGACGAAGATGAAGGGGATGATTTCTGATGTCTCAAAATACAGTTAGAACCTTCATTCATAGGAACGTCGAGAGACAACTAGTCAGAGAGTACCTGCTCAAGGAGACCGAGAGAGCAGGGTTTGGGGGCTTACACTTCCAGAGGACTCCAGAGGGCACCAAAGTCACCCTTCAAGCAGAGCAGGTTGGCCGAGTAATTGGGAGAAAGGGCAAAGTTATACGAGAACTCGAAACACGTCTGAAGTATGATTTCAAGCTTCAAGAGCCAAAACTCGAGGTCGAGGAGATTACCGAGCCAAGACTCAACGCTCAGGTTATGGCAAGCAGAATGGCCAGCTCACTTGAAAGAGGCTGGTTCTTCCGTAGAGCAGGCCATAGCACAGCACAGAGCATAATGGACGCTGGCGCAAGAGGATGCTTAGTCACATTGAGTGGAAAGATCACAGGCGCTAGACACAGAGTCGAAAAGTTCCAGCAAGGGCACATCAAATTCTGTGGAGAAACCGCTCTTCAGTTCATGGATGTCGGGTACTCTGTAGCAGTAAAGAAGCTGGGAACTGTTGGATGTTCAGTAAGGATAATGAGGCCCGGTGTTAAGCTACCCCATGAAGTAACTATCCTGGATAGGCACGAAGTAGGACTCCCTCCTCTTGAGGATGTCGCATACATTATTCCCGAAGAAGAAGAGCCAGTTGTGGACGAATCATCAGAACCAGTCGCCGACACCGAGGAAGTGATTGACTCCGCTCTGGAAAAGATGGCGGAGATCGAGTCAGACCCCAGCAAGGAGGAAGAGTGAATGTCACACGTCAGTCCCCGAGATATCGAAACGATGAGCTCAGAGCAACTTCTGAGGACATTGGACGATTTAAAAGACGAGCTTTTGCAACTCCGAGCACAACAAGCACTTGGGGGCTCATCATCAAACTCCGGATCTTACAAGCAAACTCGAAGGAGTATTGCTAGGATACTCACTAAAATCAATCAGGAAAACAAGGGGGGCGAGTAGATATCTGGGATATGCAATACGTGTGGCCTTCCACAAGAGGTATGCATATGCCAGGAGATTGCCAAAGAGCAACAGAAGGCAGTCATCTCGGTAGTTCGCAGACGTTATGGGAAAATGGTGACCATAGTGGAGGGAATAGACGACTCGGCAATAGATTTGGGGCAGTTAGCCAAGATTCTCAAAGGGGCATGCGCGAGTGGCGGGACAGTCAAAGATCGTACCATAGAGCTTCAAGGAGATCACAAGAAGAGAGCGTCCAAAGTCTTGGAACAGAATGGATACAAGGTGGAGGTAAGATGATGTCTAGAATGATTAATCTCCCTTGGATATCTCATACATTGAGTGTCGTCAATTCAGATGACCCAACCCTCATAGGGGTCTCGGGAACAGTACTAGACGAGACCAAGAAGACAATACTAGTTCGTACTGAATCCGGTGACTTGACATTGGCAAAAGAAGTAATTACATTCACTATTGACTCAGGAGAGGCCATCGATGGATCCAGAGTCGCACAGAGAGCAGAGGACAGGATTGGGAGGAGATACTAGATGACCGGAATCAGAGATATCGGAGTTGATGTGATTGCCCCAACAGGAGAATGGGATGGGGACGATAACTGTCCTTTCTACGGAAGTCTAAGAGTCAGGGGCCAGATTATCGAGGGCTCGGTCTCTACTACTGGCATGGCAGGATCAATAGTTGTCGAAAGAGAGATTACAAGATACATGAAAAAATATGAGAGGTATGAGAAGAGAACAAGAAGGTACCCAGCCCACCTCCCATCATGTATTGGAGGAGTCGAGGTAGGAGACAGAGTACGCATAATGGAGTGCAGGCCTCTTTCCAAGACGGTCAATTTCTGCGTCATAGAGAAGGGGGCACCGATATGAAGGGAATTCCTGGTAGAGTGACAAAGGCTCTACCTTCGCAAGCGAAGCTTGAATGTGCTGATAATACAGGTGCAAAGGTAGTCCAGCTAATTACGGTTCTAAACAAGGGCGGAGTTGCTAGGAGGTACCCAGCCGCAGGCGTCGGAGACATGACAAAAGTCACCGTGAAAAGAGGTACTCCGGAGACACGAAGGCAGATGTTCAATGCAGTAGTAATCAGGCAGTCCAGGCCATTCAGAAGAGTAGATGGAACATGGGTCCAGTTTGAGGATAATGCCTGTGTTATTACCAACGAACGTGGTGAAGTTCAGGGTTCAGATATCAAGGGCCCTGTAAGCAGAGAGGCGGCCGAGAGATGGCCAAGGATAGCCGCGACTGCGAAACAGATAGTGTAGAGAGGTGAATGATTATGACAAGAAGCAGCAAAGCAAGCAAACAGCGCCTCAGTCAATCTGACGCTCCTACACATGTCAAGAGGAAGAGAATGAGAGCCAGGCTCGTCACAGACGATCCAGATTTAATCAATATCAGAACTGTTACTGTCAGAGTCGGAGACGAGATAGAGATTGTAAGGGGAGATTTCGGCCACCCAAACAGCGCCAAAGCAGATACTAAAGGAAAGAGACTCGGACAGCCCAGGGGAAGGGCTGGTATCGCGGCAAAGGTCGCTAGAGTGGATACTGGCAGTGGCATGATTTTCGTAGACGGCCTCACGATGGCTACCGCTGACGGAAAGGAAGAAGCAGTCCCAATCCATCCTTCTAACGTGATAGTTACCAAGCTATTCGAGGGAGATACGCTCAGACTTAAGAGACTCATCGAGAGAACTAGTGGAGGCGACACAGAATGAGCAGTAGCCACATGAAGAGACTAACCATGCCAAGGAGCTGGCCTCTTCCAAGAAAGTCCTCAGTTTGGATTCAGAAGCCAAATCCTTGCGGGCATCCTCTCGATCTTTGTATGCCCATGGGAGTAATCCTCAGAGACGTTCTCGGCGTGGCTCAGAATAGACGTGAAGCTAAGAAAATACTACACTCAAAACTGGTCAAGGTCGATGGAGCCATTGAAACCGACATCGGAAGGGGAGTGGGGCTAATGGATGTCCTAACTGTCGGAGATGTTAGCTACAAATGCGTCTTGGACACCAATGGCAAGCTTAGATACAGAACGATACCAGCCAAGGAAGCATCGACTAAGATATGTAGGGTGATGGGGAAGACCACAATCAAGGGGGCTAAGACGCAAGTTCATCTTCATGATGGCAGAAATTTGCTATTCAATGAGAACCCCGAATATAAGACTGGAGACTCCCTTGTAATCTCCTTGCCAGATCAAGAAGTAAAATCATACCACAAGTTCGAGGAAGGATCAATTGCATACCTTACCGGTGGTAACCACATCGGAGAACTAGCTACTGTCAGGGGCCAAGACATCAAGAGATCATCCAAGGCTAACGAGGTCCAATTCGATGACTTCGGTACAATCTCAGATTATGTTTTCATCATCTCAAGCGAATCAGATATTCCAATGGGGGACAACTCATGAGCCAGTCAGTAAACCCAATGCGTGCCCCCAGAATCACCAAGGTCACAGTAAATATTGGTGTCGGAGAAGGTGGACAAAGGCTACAACTAGCTGAGAAAGCACTAGAGATGGTGACCGGAATGGTACCTGTTAGGACACTGTCTACTAGCACCAATAGAGACTTAGGAACTAGGAAAGGGGCCCCGATCGGGTGCAAAGTAACTATCAGGGATGAAGAAACAATCAATGCCTTCCTCAAAGACGCATTCTGGGTTCGCCAGCACACTTTGCCAACATACAATTTCGATGCATCAGGAAACCTGTCATTCGGAATCTCCGATTATACAGACTTCCCAGGTCAGAAGTATGACCCTGATGTGGGAATCTTCGGAATGGACGTCAATGTAGTCCTAGAAAGACCAGGTCACAGAGTTTCCAGGAGAAGGAAGAGATCACGAAGAGTTTCAGCTAGCCATCGTGTTGGTCCTGAAGAAGCTAGGGCTTGGTTCTCGGCTAGCTATAATCTGAATATAGTAGGATATGGGGAGGAAGCTGAAGATGACGAAATCGATGTCCCCGTGGATGAACTTCCAGACAACATCAAGCAAGCGGTTGAATCCGCTGTACCCGGTGGCAAAATAACAGAAGCTGAGCTTGAGATGGAAGACGGCCAGCAAATCTACGAGGTCACTGTCGAGAAAGACGGAAAGGAGTTTGAGGTTGAAGTTTCCAAGGACGGAGAAGTATTGGAAGTAGAGCTTGAGGAAGAGGAGGAGTGATTGAGATGGCAAAAGATCACGGTGAGAGAATCGGTAGATCTGTCGGATGCAGGAAATGCGGAAGAAAGAGAGGAATGATTAGGCGCCACGGGCTTAGACTTTGCAGGCAGTGCTTCAGAGATATGGCCCCAGAAATAGGATTCAAGAAGTATTCATGAGGTGAAAAGATGCAGTACGACCCACTAAACGACGCCTTCACACGCATTTTCAATGCGGAGCAGGCAGGACACTATGAGGTTTCAGTGAAACCAGCAAGCAAACTACTTGGACAGATGTTGCAAATCATGCAGAAGTCCGGATATGTAGGAGAATTCGAGCGAATCGAAGACGGAAGAGCAGGCTCATTCAGAGTTGAGCTAATAGGCGCCATAAACAGGTGCGGAGTAATTAAGCCACGTCATTCTGTAAAGAGGGCCGATTTCGATAAGTGGGAGTCAAGATATCTCCCAGCCAGAGATTTTGGCCTACTAATCGTCACTACTAATCAAGGCATAATGGATCACTATGCCGCAAAGAAGGAACGTGTCGGAGGACGTCTTCTAGCATACATTTTCTGAGGAGTTGATTTTCATGCCAAAGTTAGATCAGATAATCCATAATATCGCTCTCTCGGAGGGTTCCAGCGTAAGTATTGAAGACAATTCAGTAACAATATCTAGTGGAGGTAAAACAATTACACGAGAATTCAGGCACCCAAAGGTTACAGTGAGTAGCTCCGAATCAGGAATCCTAGTCGCCTGTGATCTTCCACGCAGAGCTGACAAGGCCATAGCTGGAACATGGGCCGCACACCTCAAGAATATGGTTAGGGGAGTGGAAGAAGGATTCGAATACAAGCTGCAAGCAGTCTACAGTCACTTCCCTATGACTCTGAAGGTCGAAGGGAACAAGATGGTAATCAACAATCTCTTTGGAGAGAAGGTGCCTAGAGTAGCAAAACTCCCCTGGAGTCCTTCAGATGTCGAGGTCAAGGTTGAGAATAAAACCGATGTAACTGTCAGCGGAGCCGACAGGGAGAAGGTTGGTCAAACCGCGGCAAATATCGAGCGCGCCTGTAAAATCAAAAAGAGAGACAGAAGGGTATTCCAAGACGGTATTTACATAGTTTCAAAGGGGGCATAGAATGACTGAAGAATTCGAAACAATGACTGTTCCTGAATTGAAGGAACTACTTAGGGAGAAGGGACTAAAGGTAGGAGGGAAGAAGTCAGAGCTAATTGAAAGACTATCTGAGAGCTCCACCGTAAAGGAAGATCTAATCGACAACTCGGACTCTGATTCAGTAGATGACTTGGAGGAATCAGACTTCATGGATGATGATGAAGACTTCGAGGACGACTTCTTCGACGAAGATGATGATTGGGACGACCTCCACACTGCGCGCCAAAAGCCGGTCCTTGATGAGGAGACGGCAGCGGCCCTGTCTTTCAGAGCCAAGCAGAAGAAGAAGCAACCAGCTTTCAAAAGACAAGAATGGTACAGATACAAGAGGCTGTCAAGGTCTAGCTGGAGAAAGCCAAGCGGACTCCAGTCTAAAGTCAGGCTAAATAGGAAATATAGGCCTCCAATGGCACGAATAGGATATCGCAAGATTTCCTCTGTGAGAGGACTTCACCCCTCAGGTTTCGAAGAAGTAATGGTTCACAAATCCAGTGACTTAGATGGATTAGATCCAGAAACACAAGCAGTCAGAATCGGCGCTAGAGTTGGAAACAGAAAGAGATTAGACATACACGACAGAGCAAACTCACTCGGACTAAGGATACTCAATCAAAGAAGAATCGAGAGAAAGGGGGACCTCTGACATGATAATTACGAATCAGAGGAGAATGGCCGCTGCAATTCTTTCTCAGAAGGAAGGACGACCGGTAGGGGTTCACAGGATTTGGATCGACCCAGACTACCTAGACGAGGTCATCTCAGCAGTCCAGAAGGATGATGTCAGAAGACTAATTTCCGATGGCATAATCAAGGCTAGGCCTATCAAGGGAACTAGCCGGACTAGAGCTAGGAAGGCAGCTTTACAGAAGTCCAAGGGAAGAAGAAAGGGACACGGATCTAGGAAAGGCAGCTCAAATGCTAGGGCACCAAAGAAAGAGAGATGGATGAGGCTAATTAGATCCCAGAGGAGGGAGCTTAAAGAATTCCGAGAGGACGGGACACTAACTAGATCCCAATACAGATACTACTACAGAAAGGCTAAGGGAGGCTCTTACCGATCCATAGCCCACATGAAGACAAATATGGAACTCGATGGTATTGAAATCGGGGGTGAAAACTGATGGCATATGGTAAAAGTCAGAGATTGAGGCCCAAGCGTCGTCGCCAAGGAAAAACGGATTACCACAGGAGATTGAGGCTACTCAGGAGCGGGGCCCCTAGAGCAGTCGTCAGAGTTTCCAACACCCAGGTAATTTGTCAACTAGTTTCTTACAATCCTAGTGGGGATGCAATCTTACAGTCGGTAAATGGAAAGTCGCTTACTGATTCCTACTCATGGCCTGAAGATGCTTCCAAGAAGTCAATACCGGCTTGCTACGTTGCAGGTTATGCACTCGGTAAGAAGGCAATATCTGCGGGCAACCATGAAGCTGTTCTAGACATAGGATTAGCAGCATCTTCCCCAGGAAGTAGAGTTTTCTCCGCTCTAAAAGGTATGATTGATGCAGGTCTTGACATCCCTCATGGAACTTCCGTCCTCCCTAGTGAGGAGAGGCTGAATGGCAAACACATAGACGACTCACTATCATCATCAGTGGAAGCATCCATTGAAGCAATAGAGGGGGCACACAAATGAGCGAAGAAGATATCCAAGAATCTGTCACGTCCGAGGAAATCACACTCGCCCCAGGACTAGCCAAGGCATTCGAGTCATCTGACGATGGCGCTGGAGAGAGGGGAAGGAGAAGAGGAGGTCCAGATCCACTCGCGGCACTAAGGACATGGCAACCAAGGACTAGACTAGGTAGAATGGTCATGAACGGTCAAATACTGACTTATGAAGAAGCACTTTCTTCAGGACTTCCAATTAGAGAAGTAGAAATTGTAGATGCGCTTCTTCCAGATATCACCGACGATGTACTAGCCGTCAATATGATTCAGAGAATGACAGATTCCGGTAGAAGGGTCAGATTCAATGTATTGTGCGCTGTAGGAAATGGCGATGGATATGTGGGACTATCTGTCTGTAAAGGAAAGGAAGTCGCTAGTACAATAAGAAAGGCCATCGATAAGGCAAAGCTCAACATGATCCCAGTCATGAGAGGAAACGGCTCTTGGGAGTCTTCAGAGGGCCCTGGTACTAGTGTTCCTTTCATGGTGACAGGAAGGTCCGGATCAACTAGAATCACCCTCATGCCAGCTCCTGCAGGAAAGGGGCTTGTCATTGGAGACTACGGTAGAAGAGTTCTCACACTTGCTGGTGTCACTGATGTTTGGTCACGATCCTCGGGACAGACTCGTACTACGATTAATTTCGCTAAGGCGACTTTCAACGCCCTAGTACAACTAAACAGGACAAGGCTTTCCGAGGGAGTTAATAGGCGCCTCAGTATTATCAGAGGGAGGGAGTTGAGTTGAGTTTTCTTGTAATAAGGGCCAGAAGTGATCGCGGGGTAACCCGAAAAATCCGTGAAACCATGGCCATGCTAAATCTTACCAGGGTAAACCACGCTACCATAGTTATGGACAACCCCTCTTACCGTGGAATGCTACAGAAGTCCAAGGATTACATCACTTGGGGTGAAGTAGATGCAAAGACCATAGAGAAGCTGATCAAGGAGAGGGGAAGGATGTCAGGCGATAAGCCAGTAACCGACTCAACAGTCAAAGAATTCAGTAATTTCAATGGAATCAAGCAACTTTCGGAGGCCATCGCCTCTGGTGAGGCCACAATGAAGGATGTAGAGGGGCTCAAACCGATTTTCAGATTACACCCTCCCAGGGGGAGCAAAGGATGGGGCGGAATCAAGAGGGCCTACACCGTAGGCGGTGCTCTTGGTTTCAGAGGAGATGCAATTGGCGACTTAGCCGATAGGATGATCTGAGGTGATTAGATGGTTTCAAGGACTAACAAATTTCGAGGAAGGAGTCGCTACCACGGTCGAGGAAAGAAGGCTGGAAGGGGCGCTGGAAAGAGAGGCGGAAGAGGAAGAGCTGGAATAGGCAAGCACAAAGTTATGTTCAGGAATAAGTACCTCCCCGGCCATTGGGGCATGCATGGTTTCAACAGACACCCAAGTCTTAGGAAAGTCAACGTATCCATCAATGTAAGCGAACTGTCAGGATTGACCGATGGAGATGAGGTGAATCTAACCGAGATGGGATACGACAAGCTTCTAGGCAAGGGGCCAATATCTAAGCCACTGAAAATAGTAGTCGATGAAGCAAGCCCCAGGGCAATAGCCAAGGTCGAAGCCGCTGGAGGAACAGTTTCAACAAGCTCCGAAGATGGCGAAGACTGGGGAGAATGGGAAGAGGAATAGACACCTAGGTAGGCGATATCATGGTCGAAAGAAAGGTCTCATACCCATGGCTCCTGATTATTTCTGGGCTATACTTCGGTGGACTTTTCTACTGGATTCAGGACGACCTTCTCAACGCAACTGGTGAAGTTCAGACTCGTGCTTTGCAGATGTATGTCACAGCTATCATTTACGTCCTATACGTCGTTTGGGGGACAATAAGCGATCTACCGGAAAGACTCAGGGAGATGCCCTATGGAAAGGCTACGAAACCCACTATATGGCTCCTTTTCGTGCTCGCATTGGCTTGGTGGGGATGGGTCGATACCGCAACTGTCGGATTCTTGCTTGTAGGTGTCGCACTACTCGGATTCGGAGCAGGGCTGGGAATCTCTGTTTCCCTGTACACTGGAAGCGAGTCTAGCAGACTTTATGCATTGTCTAGACTAGTGGACGTATATCCAAGCATCACTAAGCCGGAAGGTCACGTTAGATTCAATCAGAAGCTGTGGACTACCACTCTCGTCCTGATAATTTACTTCATGATGACCAATGTCATGATTTATGGATTATCGGATTCTACTTTGGATATTTTCTCATCTTTCAGGTCAATCATGGCTGGTGCATCTGGTTCAATAATGCACCTAGGGATTGGCCCGATAGTTACAGGTTCAATCATCATGCAACTGTTCGCAGGTGCTAAGATAATCCAGTTAGATCTCCAAGATTCTGCAGATAAGCAGCTGTATCAGGGAATTCAAAAACTCCTTGTGTTGTTCATGATTCCTGTAGAGTCCATACCTCAGGTTTACGGCTTCTTGGATCCTCATGAGACAATGATCTACGACTATGGGGTCGGATGGGCGAATGTTGTTATCGTTTCACAACTTTTCCTTGGTTCGTATCTGGTTTTCTTACTTGACGAACTAGTAAGCAAATGGGGAATAGGGTCCGGAATCTCACTTTTCATTGCCGCTGGAGTCGCTCAATCTACTTTCGTTGGGACACTCTCACCTCTTCCAGTCAGTCAAGATTTCCCAATGTCTCTGGACAATCCCCCGTCTGGTACTTTACCGATGATCTTCTACACTCTCAGAACCGCCTCCAACTCACAATTAGTTTCAGATAACGGCTTCGAGCTAATTTTACTTAACCATGCCAATCCCATAGCGGCCCTGGTATCTTCAATTATCGTATTCCTTGTTGTCGCATATGCAGAATCGAGCAAATTAGAGCTCCCACTGACCCATGGAAAAGTCAGGGGGCATAGGGGCCAATACCCTATTAGGCTGGTATATGCCAGTAATATCCCAGTAATCTTGATGGCCGCTCTCCTAGCAAATATCAATATGTTCACTCTCCTATTCTGGAGTCATCCAACCCTTTCCACAGTTCCGATATTGGGACGTAATGGTTGGAATTCCAAAGCACACTGGTTTGGATCTTATGAGGTAGGGGCCACCACCCCTTCCGACGGTTTCGCATGGTACTCGTCTATGGTAAACGGTGTTGGAGATTGGCTCC
>CENG01071142.1_pt1 | contig 31622 bp, 29 predicted proteins | sample 530131 | NCBI WGS metagenome assembly CENG01 (sample SAMEA2591057, study PRJEB7988) | marine metagenome | biome: marine biome (ENVO:00000447); feature: surface water (ENVO:00002042) layer; material: saline water (ENVO:00002010), including plankton (ENVO:xxxxxxxx) | depth 5 m
AGGACCCTCTCCTTAAAAGGGAGATGCTCTACCAACTGAGCTATCGAATCAGATTTCAGGCTGCAAATATAGTATCTATTCTGTAACTTTCAATTTGAAAATATATAAATTTGACCCTTATCAATACAGGGCATGCAGCAGCTTTTCTTAATAGGGTATATGGGTTCTGGGAAATCTACACTAGGCAAAGCCTTAGCAGCTTATTACTCAAAACCATTTATCGATTTAGATGCCTGGATAGAGCAGAAGGAGGGTGGTTCGCTCAGCGAAATCTTTTCCACCAAAGGCGAGGTATACTTTCGAACAAAAGAACACGAATACCTTCAAAAAATTATAAATAGCCAATCGTCTAAAATTGTTTCTTTAGGCGGAGGTACTCCTTGCTATCACAACAATATGGAACTGCTCTTATCTGCGAGTAATACCCAAATCATCTACTTAAGCGCTTCCGTTAAATTTTTGAGTAAACGCCTTTATAAAGAAAAAAATGAACGCCCTTTGATCAGCCACATCGAATCGGAAAGTTCCATGCAAGAATTTATTGGAAAACATTTGTTTGAGCGTCTTTCCTATTATCAAAAAGCAAATATAATTCTGGAGGTGGAAAATAAAACGATAGAAGCTTTAGTTCAAAGTATTGTTAGCTGAGATAGACTCCTTCATCGGGGCCTCCAAAAACAACTTCAACGTGCTCTTTATTTGAGGTGGATAATGACAGCCCTTTGAAATCGGCTTTTACAGGATAGCGTTTGTGATTACGATTCACCAACACAGCTGTCTGTATCCTTTTTAGAGAGACTTTTAACAAGTAATTTACCGCGTAAATGAGTGTACTTCCTGTGTTTAAAACATCATCCACCACAATCACGGCTCCATTTTCACAGACTTTCAAGTCGGTGTCAATTTTTATTTTATCCAATGGATTTCGTTTATTAATTTCTAAACCAATCAAATGAATTTTTTGGGATGAGAGGCTCTCCAGTATTTTTTTTAGCCTTTGAGCAAATAACAAACCATTGGAGGCTACTCCCACCAAAAACAACTCCTTTTCATCAACATTAGATTCTAGTATTTGAAATGCAATACGTCGTGTACTGGCTTCAATTTTTTCAATAGAAAAAAGCTGGTGTGTAGATGTACTGGTCATAAACCAAAGATAGGCACTTTACTACTAATCCGTTTGATCTTCATCTTCTAAAAAGCCGTCTATATTCCTTCGATCTTTTTTGGTGGGCCGACCCAATCCTTTTTCTCTGGGACGAAAAGCATCTAGGTTCTGCATTTCTTTATGTTGAAATGCTTCTGAAGGAGTGAGATCCTGTCGATAGATATCCACCAATTTAGCTCCAACGCGACTTTTGGGAATATCCATAATTTTAAGTTGCAGCCATATTTGATCCCTACGAACCGATATATTATCTAAGGGGAGCACCTCTCGGGAGGGTTTCACGGCAGATCCATTTACTTTTATAGCTCCTTTCCTACAGGCCTGGCTGGCCATATTCCTTGATTTGTAATATCGAACACACCACAAATACTGATCCACACGCATAAGCACTTAATTAATTGAGTTTAAAAGTAAAGGATTATTGTATATTTGTCCCTCCTTAATAAAGGATTTTCTTCATGTGGCAACCCAAACGCACTCCGTTTTTTATTGTTTTTTCGTTGATGTTTCTTTTCAGTATTTCTTGTGGAGACAATACCAATGAAGTAATTGAACAACGAGATTTTGGAAACCAATATAGTGATGACGATCAAACGCTTCAAACCTTCCTAGAGACGCATTTTTACAATTATGAAGAATTTGAATCAAACCCAGAGGATTACAGCATAGAAATCACCATTGATACTTTGGCTGGAGATAATGCCAATAAAACGCCCCTTATTGAACAGGTAAGCGTTAAGCCAGTAGAAACCAATAATGGCTCAGATGAGCTGGTTGATCTCAATTTATATTACCTCGTTACTCGGCAAGGAATAGGAATTCAGCCCAGTAGTGTTGATTCTACCTATGTGACTTACAAAGGGAAGTTACTAGATGGACTTGAATTTGATTCCAGTGACTTGCCTGTTTGGTTTAATTTACCCAGTCTGGTTACTGGGTTTCGCAATGGCGTAACGGAGCTTCGTTCTGGAAGATTCACAGAAAATGCTGATGGTACTTTCGCCTTCTTTGACTACGGTCAGGGTGTCGTTTTTATGCCCTCTGGCCTTGGCTATTTTTCCAATTCACAGGGTGCAATACCTCCCTATTCTCCTCTTATTTTTTCAATATCACTCTACATTACTAAAATGACAGATCACGATGGCGATGGTGTGCTTTCAAGAGATGAAGATGTTGACGGTGATGGAAATCCGTTGAATGATGACAGTGATGAGGATGGTGTATTGAATTTATATGATATTGACGACGATGGCGATGGCGTTTTAACTCTGGATGAACTTGATTTGGATGAAAACAACCAACCTGGAGATTCTGACTCCGATGGCATACCAAATTATTTAGATCCCGATTCGAACTAGTCCAAAGCATAGGATATCCCCAAAGACCATTTTTGTCCTCTAGCATCAAAGGTTTGTGTGACTCCCTGGGCATTCAATAAAGCAACCTCACTTTCTTTCAATCCCCTTTCATAACGAAGGTCTATGGCGAAACTTCCCAAGTGGAGTCGAGAACCAAGGTGCAATCCCAAGGTAGAATTATCCCCAAGCGAAGACGGATTTATGTTTATGTTTTCATCCAAACGGTATTGAATGCTTGGACCAGCAAAAACGCTTAGTGGAGGGAGGAGTTTATAACCAATGGAAATTGGAATTTCAAGATTAGTCGATTGAAATGATATTGTGTCGAATTTGGAGCTAAGATGGGTCAGATGTAGTTCGGGACGAAGGTAAAATATAAAAATGTTTATTTGTCCGTATAGGCCTACGTAATAACCTGTTCTTCGCTGGGCAGTCTCTTTAAAATTACCGACATCGATTACCGAAGACTTTAAATCACCGGAGGCTTGGAAATTGGCGCCCCCAACAATTCCGTATTCTAGTTGACTGAAGAGGGGTGAGCAGCTAATAAAGAGCAAACCCGTAAGTAGGATTTTTTTCATTGTTTGTTATTTTCTCTGGAGTACGCTTTTCACTTTCTGAATGATAGCCCCCTGATCAATTCCATATTTGGACATCAATTCCTTTGGAGTTCCCGATTCACCAAAAGTGTCTTGAGTAGCGACCATCTCTTGAGGAACAGGATGAGAGGCCGTGAGTGTTCGGGCCACACTTTCACCCAATCCACCCAGATAATTGTGTTCTTCAGCCGTCACAACACAGCCTGTTTTCTGTATAGAATTGATAATGAGCTCTTCATCCAACGGCTTAATGGTGTGAATATTGACAACTTCAGCAGAAATTCCATCTTGTTCAAGAGATTGGGCGGCTTCTAAGGCTTCCCAAACCAAATGCCCAGTAGCAATTATGGTTACGTCGGTTCCTGGATTCAATAGGATTCCTTTCCCTATTTCAAAGGGAGTTTCTTCTGTAGTAAAATTAGCGACTTTGGGGCGCCCAAAACGCAAATAGACTGGTCCTTGATGATCAGCGATGGCTAGCGTTGCGGCTTTGGTTTGATTATAATCACAGGGATTAATTACCGTCATTCCAGGAAGCATTTTCATCATACCTATATCTTCGAGTATCTGATGTGTAGCTCCATCTTCACCCAAGGTAACCCCCGCATGAGATGCACAGATTTTCACGTTTTTACCCGAGTAAGCGATGGATTGACGAATCTGATCATATACTCTACCTGTGGAGAAATTGGCAAAGGTTCCTGTGAAGGGAATTTTACCTCCAATTGTCAAGCCTGCTGCTAAGCCCATCATGTTGGCTTCTGCAATTCCAACTTGGAAGAAACGGTCTGGATTGGCTGCAATAAAATCATCCATCTTGAGTGATCCGACTAAATCGGCACAGAGGGCCACTACATTGGGGTGGGTTTTTCCCAGTTCAGTGAGTCCCGCACCAAAGCCTGAGCGTGTATCTTGATTTCCTTGATTCGTATAGGTTTTCATTCTTTAATTGCGATTTAATAGTCCCCTAGGGTTTCTGGATTCTGTGCCAAAGCGGCTTCGAGTTGTTCGTCGTTTGGAGCTTTACCATGCCAAGCGTGGGTATGCATCATAAAGTCTACTCCATTACCCATTTCTGTTTTCATAATAATAGCAACGGGTTTTCCTTTATTAGTTACTTTTTTCGCCTCGCTGAGAGCAGCAAGAATAGCTTCTATTGAATTTCCTTCCTCTAGTTCCAAAACCAGCCAACCGAATGCAGTTAGTTTGTCTGCAACACTGCCAAGGGAGAGAACTTCGTCTGTTGCGCCGTCAATCTGTTTACCATTCAAATCGATGGTTGCAATGATGTTATCGACTTTATTGGCTGAAGCATACATAAAGGCTTCCCAATTTTGACCTTCTTGTAATTCACCATCTCCCATAAGAACATAGACTGTTTTGGAGTCGCGATTTAGTTTCTTCGCTGAAGCAGCACCAATAGCAACTGATAATCCTTGACCAAGCGATCCAGAGGCGATTCGAACACCAGGAAGTCCTTCATGCGTTGTAGGATGGCCCTGCAATCGCGAGTCGAGTAGGCGAAAGGTGTTCAGTTCCTCTACTGGAAAATACCCACTTCTTGCAAGTACACTATAGAATACTGGTGAGATGTGACCATTGGAAAGAAAAAACAAATCCTCATCCGTACCATTCATTTTAAAATTTGAGTCGTGAATCATCACTTCTTGATAAAGGGCAACAAAGAATTCAGCACAACCTAGAGATCCTCCTGGATGCCCTGAATTGACTTTATGAACCATACGTAAAATGTCTCTTCGAACCTGCTGTACTGTCGATTCGAGTTGTTGAATATTGGGCATAAAATGGAATCAATTAATTGAAACAAAAGTAGGGTTTGCCCAAGGAGTAGCAAAGCCATCCGATTTCTATTTTAAGTGATTTTTCACCAAAGCATTAACATTTATCATTCCACCATTCCAAAATGGTATCTTTGGTGGGATAAAAATTAATGGTGTTTACACTCGAGACAACCGACCCATCTTCTAAAGCCCGCGCAGGGATCTTAAAAACAGATCATGGCTCTATACATACCCCGATCTTCATGCCTGTGGGTACTGCAGCTACAGTCAAAGGAGTTCATCAAAAAGAATTGAAAGAAGTGGTAAATCCCGATGTTATTTTGGGAAATACCTATCATCTATACCTTCGCCCCGGAACATCGATATTGGAACAAGCTGGGGGTTTGCATCGATTTATGAATTGGGATCGTCCAATTTTAACGGATTCCGGCGGATATCAGGTTTATTCATTATCGGCTAATCGGAAAATTAAAGAGGAAGGGGTCAAATTTAAATCTCATATCGATGGTTCTTATCACTTTTTCACTCCAGAGAATGCGATTTCTATTCAACGAAAAATAGGGGCAGATATTATTATGGCATTTGATGAGTGCACCCCCTATCCTTGTGACTACGAATATGCAAAAAAATCCATGTATAGGACTCACCGTTGGTTGGAAAGATGCATTGAACAAGACCAAAAAGAACCCCCTTTATATGGCTATTCTCAAACCTTATTTCCTATTGTTCAAGGGAGTGTTTTCAAAGATTTGAGGGAACAATCCGCTGAATTTATAGCAAAACAAAACGCTCCAGCTAATGCCATCGGCGGTCTCTCAGTGGGTGAACCTGCAGAAGAAATGTATGCGATGACAGATGTTGTCTGTGATGTATTGCCCTTGGATAAACCTCGTTATTTAATGGGGGTGGGTACGCCAATTAACCTATTGGAAAATATTGCATTGGGAGTGGATATGTTCGACTGTGTTATGCCTACCCGAAATGCACGCAATGGAATGCTTTTTACTGCCGAGGGGATCATTAATATTAAAAACAAAAAATGGGAAACCGATTTTTCTCCTATTGATCCAACAGGCTATTGTTTTGCAGATTTAGAATATTCCAAAGCCTATGTGCGTCACCTTTTTACGGTTAATGAAATGCTTGGAAAGCAAATTTGTACGCTTCACAATTTGTCTTTTTACCTATGGTTGGTTCGAGAAGCTAGAAAACATATATTAGCTGGCGATTTTGCTTCATGGAAGTCGAAAATGGTCTCCCAACTCAATCATAGATTATAGCATGTTTCTATTGGATCGTTATATCATAAAGAAATACCTAAGCACCTTCATGGTGATGGTATTTTTATTTATTCCGATTGGAATTTTGGTGGATATGGCTGAAAAAATTGACAATTTCAAGGAAAAAGAAGTCCCTTTTGCTGAATTGGTCGAATACTATTTCAACTTTACACTGTATTTTTCGAACATGCTTTTCCCCATATTCTTATTTCTTTCGGTGATATGGTTTACTTCCAAAATGGCCAATAATACCGAGGTGATTGCGATGTTAAGTTCAGGAATTTCATTTGGGCGATTTTTACGTCCCTATCTATTTGCAGCGAGTTTTATAGCTTGTTTTGCTTTTATCGGGGGAATGTTTGTCGTGCCCAAATCTAATGAGGGTTTTAATGCGTTCAATTATAAATACATCAACAAAACCAAAGCCCGAGAGACCACAGATCTGTTTAAGCAAATCAACTCGAACGAGATTATTTATGTCAGTAATTACAACCCTGTTCGAAAACGCGCTAATAATTTTTCAATTGAACGATTCGAAAATAATAAACTCGTATCTAAATTAACAGCAAATACGTTACGGTGGATTCAACGTGATAGTGTCTTTCGTCTTTCAACTGTGGTTGAGAGAACCTTTGATGGTGATACAGAGCTATTAAAAAGCTCCACCCGAAAAGACACTCTCTTTAATTTTGCAATCGAGGAGTTGGCTCCAGTAACTTACAAAGCTGAGACGTTGAATTTGTTTGAGCTGAACACTTTCATCCAAAAAGAACGCGACAGTGGTTCCAAACTGATTAATGCTCATCTACTCATTCGCCATAAGCGTTGGAGTTTGCCTTTGTCGGCCTTCATTCTCACAATTATTGCTGTCGCAATGTCGTCATTCAAAAGGCGTGGAGGAATGGGAGTAAATCTGGCTATTGGAATCACTTTAGGGTTTTTGTATATATTTTTTGATAAAATATTTAGCGTAATGGTATTGAAAGCCAATTTCGATCCAATGATAGCTGCTTGGCTTCCGCTGTTCTTGTTTGGATTCTTGGCTTTTTATTTATTGAATTATGCCAAACGCTAGAAGTAAAAGCCTCATTCATTTTCATTTTATTGTTTTCCTATTTGGATTTACCTCAATTTTAGGTGCTCTTATTCAATTGAATGCAACTCCATTGGTTGCCCATCGTATGCTTTGGGCTACAGGCTTTATTGGGGTGTATATATTCATACGGAATCCAAATGATTTTTTGGTTCTCAAAAAGCACTTTAAACTCTTGATTGCCGGAGGTGTTTTTATAGCGTTACATTGGATGAGCTTTTTTTATGCCATTAAGGTAGCGGGGGTGTCTCTCACGCTTTCCATGTTATCGATGGGTGCTTTTTTTACAGCTCTTCTTGAACCTTTTTTCTTTAAAAGAAAGATCATCCCTTACGAACTCGTATTTGGAGCTCTAGCCATTGTTGGGTTAATTTTAATCTTTCAATCCGAGTGGAATCAATGGTGGGGTATGTTAGTCGCCCTATTATCTACGATTCTGGGTGTTTTTTTTACATTGGTCAATGGCAAACTTGCCCATCGTGTTCCTGCTGCTGCGGTGTCATTTTATGAGTTGGGATTTGGGGCGATTCTCACTTGGCTGGTGGTTGCATGCAATCCCATTTTTTTGGAACAGGCATTGCACCTAGGCTATCAAGATATGATTCTCCTTGGTGTTCTAAGTTTGGTATGCACAGCCTATGCTTTTGTAGGATCTGTACACGTAATGAAGGTCTTATCGCCATATTCGGTGATGATCACTATCAATATGGAACCGATTTATGGAATTTTGTTATCCGTAGCTGTTTTTGGAGAAAAGGAGCTCTTGGGGGGACTGTTTTATTTGGGTGTCATTTTGATTCTTGGTGCAGTGCTGGGCAATGGATATTTTAAAACGAAGTCCGATGCAACCCAATCTAGTTAGTTTATTACATTTGTAACTGATAGACCAAAAGTATGGAATATTTAGAATTTGAAACCCCGATTAAAGTATTAGTAGACAAGATAGAACAGTGCAAAGAATTGGGTGATCAAACACAAGTAGATGTGACTGAAACTTGTGACAAACTCAAGAAAAAACTCGAAGAAACCAAGAAAGAAATATACAGTCAACTCACTGCCTGGCAGCGGGTACAACTTTCCCGTCATCCCTCGCGTCCCTACACTTTAGACTATATCAATGCACTGACCGAAGGGACCTTTATGGAATTGCATGGCGATCGTCAATTTGCAGACGACAAAGCCATGATCGGTGGGATGGGTAAAATTGGTAAGCAAAGTTATTTGTTTATCGGAACCCAAAAAGGGTATAATACTAAAACACGTCAATATCGAAATTTTGGAATGGCCAATCCTGAGGGTTATCGCAAAGCATTGCGTTTGATGAAATCAGCAGATAAATTCCAAGTACCCATCGTGTGCCTTATCGATACTCCAGGAGCCTATCCTGGTCTTGAAGCTGAAGAACGAGGGCAAGGGGAGGCTATTGCACGTAACATCATGGAAATGATGTCCATCAAGGTACCCGTAATTGTAATAATCATTGGAGAGGGAGCATCTGGAGGTGCTCTTGGGATTGGTGTTGGAGATCACATCTGCATGTTGGAAAACACTTGGTATTCTGTTATTTCGCCAGAGTCATGTTCTTCGATTCTTTGGCGCAGTTGGGAATACAAGGAACAAGCTGCCGAGGTATTGAAACTAACTCCCTCCGATATGCTGAATGCTAAATTGATTGACAAGGTGATACCCGAACCGCTGGGGGGTGCCCATTTTGATCGGGATAAAACTTTTGACACTGTAAAAAAAGAAATCCAAAGTGCCTTTCGAAACCTCTCCAAAATAGAGGCAGAACAGCGTGTTCAGCTTCGACGAGAAAAGTTTTATAATATGGGAGTCTATTCAGAGTAAGAATTACCCCTCTTGTAAACATTTTTTTATACTTATCAACATTCATTTTTCATTACTATTGGGATATCTCCTGCAAAGAAGTATCGAATTCCTACGAAAAGAAAAGTTACATTTAGGCCATGGAAGAGATCAAAAAAGTAGTAGGAGCAAATAGGGGAGCAGGAAGTGTCATTCCTTTAGAAAAAGGTAAAATTCCACCACAAGCGGTAGATCTTGAAGAAGCGGTATTGGGGGCCATGTTAATTGACAAAAAGGGGGTAGATGAAGTAATAGATATTCTCCAGGGAGATGCCTTCTATAAAACCAGTCATCAATTCATCTTTGAATCAATTTTTGAACTGTTTGAAGCCTCAGAACCCATAGATTTATTGACCGTATCTAACAACCTTAAAAAAAAAGGGAAATTAGAAGTAGCGGGAGGAAATCCTTATTTGGTTCAATTAACTCAAAAAGTAGCCAGTTCAGCCCACATAGAATTTCATGCTCGAATCATTCTTCAAAAATTTATCCAACGAAGCTTGATTAAAATATCCAGTGAGATCATTGAAAATTCCTACAAAGATTCCATTGATGTGTTTGACTTACTAGATGAAGCAGAATCGAAACTTTATGATGTTACTCAGGGAAACATTAAAAAGTCATCCGAAACAGCTCAAAGCTTAGTTATTCAAGCAAAAAAACGAATCGAAGATATTTCCAAACGCAAAGGATTAAGCGGAATCAGCACTGGATTTGAAAAACTTGATTTGTTGACTTCGGGTTGGCAACCTAGTGATTTGGTCATCATTGCAGCTCGCCCTGGGATGGGAAAAACCGCTTTGACACTGTCAATGGCACGAAATATAGCCGTTCTAAAAGAAATCCCAGTAGCTTTTTTTTCCTTGGAGATGTCGTCGGTACAATTGATCACTCGACTTATTTCTGCTGAAACAGGGCTTTCTTCTGAAAAATTGCGAACAGGTAAACTCGCACCTCACGAGTGGGAACAGCTCAATGTTAAAGTAGGCGATCTAGAAAGAGCCCCCCTTTTTATTGATGATACTCCTTCACTTTCCATTTTCGATCTTCGAGCTAAGGCAAGGCGTTTGGCCTCACAGCACGGTATCAAATTGATTTTTATTGATTATTTACAGCTAATGACAGCTGCTACTAATAACAAATCGGGAAATCGCGAACAAGAAATTTCAATGATTTCTCGAAACCTAAAAGCGCTGGCCAAAGAGCTAGATATTCCAGTAATTGCTTTATCTCAGTTGTCAAGAGCAGTTGAAACACGAGGCGGAACCAAACGCCCTTTGCTTTCCGATCTTAGAGAATCTGGAGCTATTGAACAAGACGCAGATATTGTTTCTTTTATTTACCGTCCAGAATATTATGGTATTACTGAATGGGATGATGAAGAACGATCTCCTTCCGAAGGGCAAGCTGAATTTATAGTGGCTAAGCATCGAAATGGAGGCTTGGACAACATCCGGATGAAATTTATAGGACACTTAGGGAAGTTTGAAGACCTTGCCCAATTTGACACTTCATATGAATTTCCCTCTAAAATGAATACGGAAGGCGTTTCACCTACAATTAGTCCCAATGATTTCGGTGAACCGAGCCAGGCGTTTGGAGATGGAGCAGAAGATGAGGATACCCCATTTTAAAAAATCCCCCGTTGGTTTAAGTCTTTTTCTAGTAAAGGGGCTTTGGTAAAATGATGTGTTTGAATCCCCAATTGTTGAGCGGCTTCAATATTTCTTTTATTATCATCTATAAATAAACAGTTCTCTGCTTGCAGAGCATAGCGCTCTAGGGTTAATTCATAGATTTGGACGAAGGGTTTTCTAGTTTTCTCTGCACCAGAAACAACGATTCCTTCAAACCAATGCAAAAATTCAAATCGTGCCAGGGCAACAGGAAAGGTTTCTGCGCTCCAATTGGTTAGCGCTATTACCTTATACGAAGGGTCTTCAACCAATTTCTTTAGAATAGCAACACTTTCTTTTATAGCGCCTCCAAGCATTTCCTCCCAGCGGCCATAATACATTCGAATCCATTCTTCGTATTGTGGGAATAACTTTATCCGATCTTCTGTTGCCTGGGCAAGAGGATATCCTGCGTCTTGATTTTCATTCCATTCGAAGGTACAGATCTCTTCAAAAAACCAATTCATTTTTTTCCGATCACCCTCAAACACTTTCAAATAAACATATTCGGGATTCCAATCAATTAATACATTTCCCAAGTCAAAGATTATTGTATTGATATTATTCATCTGTTTTGGATTGTCCATTAAACATTAAGTAGCCTTTTAAAAAAGCATCGAGTTGACCGTTCATTACCCCGTCTACGTCAGCTGTTTCTACTTGTGATCGCACATCTTTAACTAATTTATAGGGGTGCATCACATAGTTTCTTATTTGAGAACCCCATTCAATTTTCTTCTTAGAGGCTTCAATTTCATTTCGAGCCGTACGTTTTTTTTCCATCTCCAATTCATAGAGTTGCGATTTTAATAATTGCATGGCCTTATTCTTATTTTCTAATTGTGAGCGTGTTTCTGAATTTTCAATAACGATTCCACTGGGTTGGTGCCTAAGGCGTACTGCTGTTTCGACCTTGTTCACATTTTGCCCCCCAGCACCACTGGCACGCATGGTTTCCCAAGAAATATCTGCAGGATTCACCTGAATTTCAATGCGATCATCCACTAAAGGATATACATAGACGGAAGCGAAGGAAGTATGGCGTTTGGCATTGGAATCAAAAGGCGAAATACGGACCAAGCGATGCACTCCATTTTCTCCCTTTAGCCATCCAAAACCGTATTCTCCCTGAAACTCTAAAGTCACTGTTTTGAGGCCAGCGACATCACCAGCTTGATAATTGAGTTCACGGATTTTAAACCCATTTTTCTCACCCCACATCAAATACATACGCATCAACATTGCTGCCCAATCACAGCTCTCTGTCCCCCCAGCACCAGCAGTTATTTGAAGGACAGCATCCAGACTGTCACTTTCATCCGACAACATGTTTCGAAATTCAAGAGCTTCTAGTGCCTCCAATAAATGGGTGTGGAGTAAGTCAATTTCTTTCTCGCTGGCTTCACCCGATTGATGAAATTCGAGAAGTACCTCCAAATCGTCCAACAGATTTTTAATAGCGTCGTAATCTGAGACCCATTTTTTTAGACTTCGGAGATCTTTCATGTGCTTTTCTGCATTCATGGGGTCATTCCAAAAGTCTGGAGCTAGAGTTTTTTCTTCTTGATTGTTAATATCAATGCGTTTTGCATCAATGTCAAAGATACCTCCTTAGCGCACCGTGGCGCTCCATCAATGATTTCAATTGGTCATTTAGAACCATCTTTTTTTTACAAACATACATTTTTGAAAGGGTTTTTGAACCTCGACTACGGTCTTATTACTATTTTGTTTATTAGGGGTTGCATTGGAGTATCTTGACAGTGTATTGAATAATGATACTGCTTTGAATTCCATTTTGGGAGACTGATATGTTTTTTATCTTTAAATTAAATTTAGCTTATGGGAGTCCGCAACCTTTTAATTATAATTTTCTCGCTATCAATTACCACAGCAACCGCAAAGCAAAAACGGCACTTGCTCTACCGCAGTGCTAAAAAAAATCTAGAGAAGACGAACGCAAACTCCTACAATGGATTTTTTTCATTTGAATACAAGGAATCAAACGATAAGATTCTTCTAAAGGTGTCTGAATTAGACAAGGAATTCCTTTATGTAAACAGTCTTTCGGAGGGTATAGGTAGTAATGACATTGGATTGGATCGTGGGCAATTGGGACGTCGACGCATAGTTAAATTTGAAAAAGCGGGGGATAAATTGTTGTTGGTACAACCCAATTACAAGTATCGAGCTACCACGAAAAATACCTTAGAGAAAAAATCTGTTACGCAAGCTTTTGCAAAATCAGTCTTGTTTGGGTTTCCTATTGAAAAAAAAACCAAGAATGAATATTGGATCGATCTCACCCCTTTTTTGAAGCTGGATGCACATGGAGTCGCCAAACGATTAAAAGAAACTAAACAAGGAACCTATATAGTTGATTCCAGTCGTTCAGCCCTCTCTTTGGAACGAACCCGGGCTTTTCCAAAAAATGTTGAATTTGAAGTATTGTTAACCTTTACTGGAACCCCAGAAGGAGAATGGATTCGCAGTGTTACTCCCTCAGCTGAAGCAGTCACTGTTCACCAACACCATTCATTCATTGAATTACCAGATAATGAATATGAACCTCGTAAGTTTGACCCGCGCGCTGGGGTGAATGCGTTACGGTATTATGATTATGCAACCCCCGTAGAAGAAGCTACCCTTCAAGAGTGGATTGTTCGTCATCGATTGAGAAAAAAAGATCCCAAAGCTGAATTAAGCGAAGCAGTGGAGCCTATTGTATATTACTTGGATAATGGCACTCCAGAACCTGTTCGCTCTGCATTATTGGAAGGGGGACGATGGTGGAACGACGCTTTTGAAACCATTGGATTTAAAGATGCTTTTCAGGTTAAAGTCCTCCCGGATACTGTTGATCCAATGGATATTCGTTATAATGTGATTCAATGGGTACATCGTTCTACTAGGGGATGGAGTTACGGAAGCAGTGTGGTAGATCCAAGAACAGGAGAGATAATTAAAGGACAGGTGAGTTTAGGGAGCTTACGAATACGCCAGGATTACATGATCGCTCTTGGCTTGACAGAAAAACCCTTTGTTGGAGAGCAATCGAAACCTGAAATATTAGAAATGGCTTTGGCTCGTATACGTCAACTTTCAGCCCATGAAATAGGACATACCTTGGGATTTGCTCACAATTTTGCTGCCAGTACAAAAGACAGGGCTTCTGTGATGGACTACCCACATCCAACTCTTGAATTGATTGATGGAAAAATTTCATACGCCAATGCCTATGATACAGGAATTGGAGAATGGGACAAAGTCAGTGTTGCCTACGCATATAGTGATTTCAGTGCAGAAACAAACAAGACCCTGGCACTCAGAGAAATACTAGAATCAAGTGAAAAGTTGGGCTTGCCTTTTATCACTGATCAAGATGCCCGTCCTTTGGGGGGAGCGCATCCGAGTGCTCATCTGTGGGACAACGGGTCGAGTCCGATTGAAGAGTTGAATAACTTACTTGAAATACGAAAAGTGGCGCTGAATCAAATGGATTTGGACCATCTAAAAGAAGGAGAAACCTACACTCAATTAGAGGATCGCCTTGTTCCTATTTATTTATTGCATCGCTACCAAGTGGAGGCGGTTAGTAAACTGATTGGAGGACTTTCCTATGAATATGGTGTAAAGGGGCCCAAAACCTATACTACTTCTTTCCTTGATGCAGCCATTCAAAGAAACGCACTGTCTTCTTTTCTCAAAACATTATATCCAAAAACACTGTTGTTGCCAAAAAAATTTCTTTCAATTCTTCCGCCAAGATCCTTTGGTAATCCACGGGGAAGAGAAAGTTTCAAAAGTCAAACAGGAGTTGCCTTTGATCATTTGAGTTTAGCCGAAACTCTTACTTCTATGCAATTGAAGATGTTGCTCCATCCTGAAAGAATCAACCGTTTAATCCAACAAACGACTTTTGACCCTTCTCAGTTGGGATTTGAAGAGGTGTTGACGGCTTTATATGAAAATATCTTTGAATTTACTACCGCCAGTAATACAGAAAAAAATATTCAAATGATACTTAAAGATGAAATAGTTAATCATCTGATTGAATTGTATTTAAATAAAAAAATATTCCCACAAGTAGCATCTCAAATAATTGCATTTTTTAGCCGTTTGGAATTGGTTGCTGATGCAGAGTCAGCAACCGATTTTGATCGTTATTTGCAGCACAAAATACAGCTGTTATACACCCAACCCAACGCATTCAAAACCCATGATACCCCCAAAATTCCCGATGGATCTCCCATTGGATCTTTCCAATGCGATTTCGTTTATTAACCCAACTGTTCTACCATGAAAAATCACATTTTATCCATTATGGGCATTGTATTTGCAATGTCCTGCCAATCCAAAAAAAAAATGACCCCTCCAGAAGATTTATCTCCTCCAGAAGTTGACAAAATTGCCTATCAGCACAAAATCCACAATGACATTCGTGTCGATAATTATTATTGGCTTAGAGAGCGAAACAATCCCGAAGTAATCGATTATTTAGAAAGGGAGAATGCTTACTATGATAAAATGACAGTACATACAGATGTCCTAAAAGAAGATCTGTATGAAGAAATGAAAGGACGTATTAAGGAAAACGATGAATCTGTTCCCTACTTTTTCAACGGCTATTGGTATATCACGCGATACGAAGAAGGGAAGGAATACCCTGTTTATACTCGAAAGAAAGACAGTCTGACCGCCCACGAAGAGTTATTATTTGATTGTAATAAAATGGCCAAGGGGAAGGATTACTTTCGTTTGACTGGGATAAATATTAGTCCAGATAACACAAAAGTTGCCTTTGGGCTTGATTTAGTGTCGCGACGACAGTACAAGATTTATGTAAAAGACCTATTGACAGGAGAAATTCTCCAGACCGAACTCGAAAACACAACAGGTGGAAGTGTATGGGATGCCTCTGGACAATACCTCTATTACACGCACAAAGACCCAGAAACGTTACGTACTGAATTTGTTTTCCGACATGACACCCATGCACCAAATGTGATTGACGCTTTGGTATATGAAGAGAAAGATTCAACTTTTTCTGTGGGAATTGGTTTATCAAAGTCTCGAAAATACATCAATATATTTTCCTACAGCACACTTACAAGTGAACAACGGTTTCTCCCGGCCAATGAACCAATGGGAGAATTTCAAGTGATTCAAAAACGCATTGGAGGACTTGAATATTCAGCCGCTCATTTTGGGGATCACTTTTATATCACGACTAATGCGGATAATGCCTCCAATTTTAAAATTATGAAGACGACCGTTCAACAGCCAAGTAAGGAACACTGGGAAGAATGGGTGCCGCATCGAGAAAACATTCTCATTGAAGATTTAGAATTATTTCAGGATCATTGGGTTCTTACACAAAGAGAAAAGGGTCTAACACGAATGACAATTAATCGTTGGGAAAACAAAGAAAGCTTTACACTGCCATTGGAGGGGGAAACTTATACGGCATATGTAAGCTATAATCCACAATTTGAAACCCAAAAACTTCGATATGTCTATAATTCATTGAATACACCCAGCTCAGTTTATGAGTTTGATATGGAGAAAAAAACACAAATAACACTCAAGACACAGGAGGTTATGGACCCTTCTTTTGATCCAGCGAATTACCTTGAAAAACGGCAATGGGCTACGGCAAGGGATGGTGTCGAAATTCCCATATCTCTGATCTATCACAAAAACACCACTCCCTCAGCAGACACACCACTACTATTGTATGCTTACGGATCCTACGGGAGCACTATAGATCCTAATTTTTCGTCTACTCGGTTGAGTCTTCTCGACCGAGGATTTATATATGCAATTGCACACATTCGGGGAGGTGAATATATGGGCCGTGAATGGTATGAGACAGGAAAACTATTGCATAAAAAAAATACTTTCAATGATTTTGTAGACTGTTCTCAGCATTTAATAAACAATAAATATACTTCGGCAGATCATCTCTATGCCTATGGGGGGTCTGCAGGAGGGCTATTAATGGGAGCGGTAATTAATCAAGCACCCGAATTATACAATGGTGTAATTGCAGCAGTTCCTTTTGTAGATGTTGTAACGACTATGCTCGACTCCTCGATCCCTTTGACAACCTATGAATATGATGAATGGGGCGATCCAAATCAAAAAAAATATTATGATTACATAAAATCTTATTCGCCATATGATCAAGTAACTCCCCAGATCTATCCCAACTTATTAGTAACAACGGGTTATCACGATTCTCAGGTGCAATATTGGGAGCCTGCCAAATGGGTCGCACTTCTTCGTGAAAAAAAGAAAGGAGACAATTTATTATTTTTGAAAACCAATATGAAAGCAGGACATGGAGGGGCCTCAGGGCGTTTCACTTATTTAAAAGAATTGGCTGCGAAGTATAGTTTTATACTTCAGCTGGAAGAAGACTAAAAAACTCATTTTTTTTGTAAATTTGCACAACTTACGATGTAGTCCAAATAAAATACGCTTTTGGTGAACATACATGATTCGATTTTAGAGTTGGTAGGAAACACTCCACTGATCCGACTCAACAAAGTAACCAAGGAATTCCCAGGGCAATATTTCTCCAAATTTGAAGCTTTCAACCCAGGGCATTCCAATAAGGATCGAATTGCGATTCATATTCTAGACCAAGCAGAGAAATTGGGCCATCTTCAGCCTGGAAGTACCGTTATAGAAACGACTTCTGGAAACACAGGGTTTAGTTTGGCAATGGTTTGTCAAATTAAAGGGTACCAATGTATTCTTGCTGTAACTTCAAAATCTTCCAAAGACAAGATTGAGATGTTACGCTCCATGGGCGCTAAGGTACATGTATGCCCAGCCAACGTGAAAGCTGACGATCCCAGGTCTTATTATCAAGTAGCTAAACGCTTGAATAATGAGATCAAAGATTCTTTCTATATCAATCAATATTTTAATCACCTCAATACAGAAGCCCATTATCTCACTACTGGACCGGAAATTTGGAATCAAACCCAAGGAGGGATTACCCATTTGGTCGCTAGTAGTGGAACAGGAGGTACGATTTCTGGATCAGCACGCTACTTGAAAGAGCAAAACCCAAATATTAAAATTATTGGTGTGGACGCCTATGGTTCTGTACTTAAGAAATATCATGAAACAGGCGAATTAGATATGGATGAAATCTATCCCTATCGAATTGAAGGCCTGGGAAAAAACTTAATTCCCACAGCCACCGATTTTGAAGTCATTGATCACTTCGAAAAAGTGACTGATGAAGACAGTGCTCATGCAGCGCGAGAAATCACACAATCAGAGGGGATGTTTGTGGGCTACACATCTGGAGCTGCTCTTCAGGCGATAAAACAATTGAATGAACAAAATTATTTTGATGAAAAAAGCCGTGTTGTAGTAATATTTCCAGACCATGGCTCCAAATATATTAGTAAGATTTACAGTGAAGAATGGATGGTTGCACAGGGCTTTTTAGATGCCGTTCACAGCAACCAAGAGAATGAAGTGTGATTTATATGTAAACCAATAACTATGAGAGATTTATTTGATAGAATATTAGATAATAAAGGCCCCCTAGGTAAATGGGCGGATCAGGCTGAGGGGTATTTTGTATTTCCCAAACTCGAAGGTCCTATTTCCAATCGGATGAAATTCCATGGAAAAGAAGTAATCACCTGGAGTGTCAACGACTATCTCGGGTTGGCCAACCACCCTGAAGTTCGTGAAATCGATGCACAAGCCGCTGCAGAATACGGATCGGCTTATCCGATGGGTGCCCGAATGATGTCGGGACATACCCAATTGCATGAGCAATTGGAAAACGAACTCGCTGCTTTTGTAGAAAAGGAATCTGCTTATTTATTGAACTTTGGATACCAAGGGATTCTTTCTACAATCGACACCCTAGTTTCCAAGAATGATGTTATTGTATATGATGTTGATGCTCACGCGTGTATCATAGACGGAGTAAGACTTCACCTAGGGAAACGATTCACTTATAAGCATAATGATGTAGAAAGTTTAGAAAAGAATCTCATCCGAGCTACCAAAGTAGCGGAGCAGACGGGAGGTGGTATTCTTGTGATTTCTGAAGGCGTTTTTGGAATGCGTGGTGAACAAGGTCGACTTAAAGACATTGCAGCACTAAAGAGCAAGTATAACTTTCGTTTCCTTGTTGATGATGCACACGGATTCGGTACTTTAGGTAAAAATGGAGCAGGCGCAGGAGTAGAACAAGGAGTGCAAGATGATATTGATGTATATTTTGCCACTTTTGCCAAATCCATGGCCTCAACGGGTGCCTTTATTGCTGCAGATCGTGAAATTATTAACTTCTTGAAGTACAATATGCGTTCACAAATGTTTGCTAAATCTTTGCAAATGGTTCTTGTAAAAGGCGCGTTGAAACGCCTTGACATGCTCCGTAACAACCCTGAAATTAAAGACAAATTATGGGAAAATGTCGATGCTTTACAATCCGGTCTTCGCGAGCGTGGATTTGATATCGGATCAACTCAAAGCTGTGTCACACCTGTTTATTTAAAAGGATCGATCCCGGAAGCTATGGTGTTGGTTCGAGATTTGAGAGAAAACTTTGGTATATTTTGCTCTATAGTTGTCTATCCGGTAATCCCTAAAGGGTTAATCCTGTTGCGACTTATTCCTACTTCATCTCACAACCTAGAAGATGTGTCTATTACACTTGATGCATTTTCAAGTATTAGAGAACGGTTAGAAAGTGGGGTTTACCAACGACAGTCCGAAACAATTCAATCCGTCTAGGCTGCTATTCATTAAGCATAACAGGCATCACTAGCATTGTTATGTCTTCTCCTTCTTCGGTATTGTCCAAGGGCGTAAGTATACCCGCTCTGTTGGGTAATGACATGGCCAGTTGAATGCTGTCCGCTTGGAGATTATTGAGCATCTCGATAAGAAAACGTGAATTGAATCCAATCTGGATGTCATCCCCTCGATAATCACACTCCAACCTTTCTTCCGCTTTGTTACTAAAGTCATAATCTTCAGCAGATATTTGGAGGGCACTCCCAGCTATCTTAAGACGTATTTGGTGGGTGGTTTTATTAGAAAAAATACTGACACGGCGAACCGAATTCAATAAAAGATTGCGGTCAATTTCCAATGTATTTGGATTTTCTTTTGGAATAACAGCCTCATAGTTTGGGTATTTCCCCTCAACTAAACGGCAGGTTAGGGTGGTATCGCCAAATCGAAATTGAGCGTTGGTTTCGTTAAACTCTACAGTGATATTTTCCTCACTTCCTTGGAGTACGGTCTTGAGAAGTTGCAAAGGCTTTTTGGGCATAATAAACTCCGAGCTCTGTGGGGCAGTCGCGTCTGTACGTCTATACTTTACTAACTTATGAGCATCGGTAGCTACAAAAGTCAAGCCCGCAGTATCAAATTGAAAAAAAACGCCACTCATTACAGGTCGAAGTTCGTCGTTTCCTGATGCAAAAAGAGTTGTATTGATAGCATCTGCAAGCGTATCACCAACAATATTAGTTTGAATAGGATCACTTACATGAGCCGCTTTAGGAAACTCTTCTCCTGGGACATAAGCCACAGCATACTTTCCATTATTAGCACTGATTTCAATGGTATTGGCTTCTGTTTTAACAAAAGTCAAGGGTTGTTCGGGGAAAGTCTTTAGTGTATCTATTATCAAGCGAGCCGGAAGCGCTAAAGAACCCTGGTCTAAGGATTCTACAGCAATTTTTGTGGAAAGGGTTGTTTCCAAGTCTGAGGCCGTCAATAAGAGTTGATTCTGCTGGACTTCAAATAAAATATTGTCTAAGATGGGTAGGGTATTGGTGTTGTTAATCACCCCACCCAAAACCTGAAGTTCTTTTAAGAGGGCCGAACTGGAAACAATAAATTTCATGCGCTAGATTTTCTCAAATATATTGGAATTGAAAGGCTTCAAAAAATAATTTTATCCCAACTTATTAACGAAGCTGCCGATGCCTAAGCCCTCTAAATAGAAGGAATATAATAATTAGAATGAGCGTTGGAACAACCGTAGATAAGATTTTTATTTTCCCCTCTTTTTGAATTGTTTTTTGAGTATCAAAAACGGCAATCTCTATATTCCTTGTTCTCATTTTAACCCACGTATCGTTTCCCATCAAATAATGTACCCCATTTTGCAGCAAGAGTTTATTTTGATAAAAATTATTAGTCCATTTGTCATAACCAAGGGCAAGAGGCTTTCCCTTGTCTAGTTGGTTTTCAGCAAAATTACCATCTGATATGAGTAAGGTTTTTGATTTCCCAGAATCAATTTTTTCGATTTGTTTGATGGGCGCAATGCGATTTTTAAAAAGAGACTCAAAATTTCCCTCTACAAGCACGGATAAGGGATAGGATTTACTTTGATAGTTTTCAGGATTTTTAGCGATGGATGCTTCTTTCAATTCCACAATAACAGGAACTCCTAAAAGTTTATTCAATGGAGACGAAGCAACCAAAATACTTTTGTTTAATCCATTATTTAAGGTGTCAATTGGAGTCGTAAATTGGTAAAGAACATTACCAACCCCTTTACTGATAGGATGCCCTTCACTAGCTGCAGGGATAGGGTAGTAGCTCCAAGGATAGGGGATGTATTGCGTTTGATCATTAACTCCTTGCGCCATAACAATTGGGGCACAATACAGATCCGAGAGAAGTCCGTTATTCAAACGCAAGCCTTGCTTAAAAAAATAATCTTCCAAATTTAATGTTTTAGGAAAAGTGATGGCTCGGCCAGTTTTATTGAACAAACTATCACGATCCAATGCTAGGGCATCGATTGTCCATAGCGTATGCCCCCCTCGCATTTGGTATTGGTCCAAAATAAATTTTTCTGTTGCGGAGAAGGAGCTATCAGGATTCGAAATAACTAGTAATTTAAACCGATTGAGGTTCTCAAGTGTTTTCTCTGGATCATCAGGAAAAGCCTTCAAGTCAAAAGAAGCCAATTTATAATACGGTTTTAAACTTTGAAGAAAATCTGAGAGAAGAATATCCTCTGAGGTGCGATGTGAAGTCAAAACAGCTAGGGGTTTTTTCTCTTTTAAGGTCAATTGTTTGAAACCGTCCAAAAATTGAAACTCCAATTCTGAAACGGATCGAAAGAATACATCTCTGACTTCATCACCAATAGTTTTTTGCCATAGAGATACACGAATCGACTGATTACCATCACTGATTATTGCCCAAGGAAATACTACTGTCTGATCCACAGATTGGTTGTTGTCACTCACTACCGTCCTTGGTATTAGGCCAAATTGTTGCATTTCTTGCATCACAAGCTCTCTACTGTCCTCGGTGTCAAAGGGATCGATGTATTCAACAAATATATTGGCGTTTTCCTTCTGTATATTATTCAAAACGGTTTCCACTTCAGTACGGAGCCGTTGGAAGGTTGGGGGGAGTTTACCAGCTAAAAAAACATCAATCTTGTAGCTTGTTTGTAGTTTGTTTAGTTCTTCCTTGGCATGTTGTGACAAGGTAAAACGTTGATCAGCGGTTAGATCCCATTGGTAAGGCAGGAATAATCCTAGAAGGCCTACAAATAGAACGAGCCCCAATTGGAAATAATGAGATCGATGTTTCATTGGGCTTGTAACTTTTGAATGCGATACTGCGTCAAAACAAGGAGAAACACTGTTCCACCTATAAAATAGCTAAGATCTCCTGTCGATAAGATTCCGCGATTAATACTTGTATAATGCGCCTGCATACCCATGTTTGAAACCCATTTGTACCAAAAGAAACTAGGCAATGAATTGGCGAGTTGCCCCCAAAGGTAAAAATGTCCAAACCCCAAAAATAGACTCACTAAAAAGGCTGTTGTTTGTTGGCGGCTTACACTAGAGACGAAAACTCCCAAGGCAGCAAACATGGCAAGGAATAATAACAAACCGATATATCCTCCCAGGAGCATGCCCTTATCAAGAGTTGTCTCATCAGGGAGGAGAAGATGTACAAAATAAATGTAGCTAAGCGTAGGTAATACAGCTAAAAAGCCTACAAAAAAGATTGCAAAAAACTTTCCCCATACGATGGATCCAATGGAAACAGGTTTGGATAATAAAAGCTCTATAGTTCCTGTTTTTATTTCTTCAGAAAAACTGCGCATACTCAGAGCAGGTATCACAATAAGAAGAAGCCAAGGCGCTAATTCAAAAAATAAAGTGAGATCGGCAAAACCAGATTGAATAATATTGAAGGAACTGGAAATCACCCATAAAAAAAGAGTATTAATGATAAGAAATAGTCCAATTGCAACAAAGCCAATTACATCATCAAAAACAGTTTTAATTTCTTTTATAAAAATGGGCCACATATCAATAAAATTCAATTGTTATTGGGTCGCGATAATCCAACCCGAATAGGGTGTGAGCGCTACCAACCGTAAGGGGATTACTTTTGTATACAGCTAATTCCAAATGCCCTGCAGTATTAAACAAAGCCAATTTTTTTCCATCTTCCTCTCTTTTATTGGCAGGTAATGAAAAATCAATGGCTTCACTGTAATGATTGACTATTTTACGAAACTTTACTGTACGTGCAAAAATGACAAAATCTCTTGACTTGCCAATTTCTTCAAATATATTTTTGGTGATATTTGTAACCACATTCCCATAATTGTCAATATAAATGATGCTGCCTAATATGATATTTCCTTCCGGAGGCACAACGGGCTTGATATCTGTTAGTTGCTTAATTGTTTTGAGGGGTTTACCAATGATTTCCAATTGTCCCTTACGCGCTAAATGTCCAGCAACCTTTACGAATACATCCAGTACTGGAAAACTACTCACTAGATTTTCATGAATATTAATTTCAACAATTTTTTCAGGTTTAGTTCCTTGGGCAATCAAAGAAAAAATTCCATTGTCTGCACCAATAAAATAATGTCCATTGAGGCGCATTGCTACGTGTGAAGTTTCCGGAGTTCGCTCAGAATCGACACCCAAAATATGTATGGATCCTTCTGGAAAAGCGGTATAGGCATTTTTGAGAATATACCCTGCCTCGGTGTGATTGAAGGGGCTCACCAGGTGGCTAATATCGATAATTTGCACATCTGGTATTTCGATTTTCAAAGAGGCTTTAATGGCAGAAACCGAATAATCCTTGTCTCCAAAATCTGTCGTTAAGCTAACAATCGGCATGGGTAAGTTAACAGTAAGTTTATATTAAAATTATGTAAATTTGGATAGCCACTCGATGGTAAAATTAATTCTTTTTAATGCGATAGCCTTTGAATGAAATCAAAATCGAACTCTCTGAAGTAAATCCAAGGGAGTTTTTTGGACAGCAAAATGTTCATATCGACCAAATTAAGTCCTATTTCCCTAAGCTCAAGATAGTTGCCCGGGGTTCAACATTGAAAGCCTATGGAGAGGAAACCCTTCTAGATGAATTCGATAAACGAATCGAAATGCTTCAAGCCCATTTTGGAAAGTATAATGTGTTAGATAAAGAAACTATTGATCGCGTTATTCAGGCGAGCAGTGCTGAGGAATATGATCCTGCCCTAGAAACGGAGTCCTTCATTCTTCACGGTGTTGGGGGGAAAGCGGTCAAGGCCAAAACAATCAATCAATTAAATTTGGTAGAACTTGTGAATGAAAACGACATGGTTTTTGCTATTGGTCCTGCAGGAACAGGAAAGACTTACACGAGTGTTGCACTAGCAGTTCGCGCTCTTAAAGCCAAGCAAATCAAAAGGATTATACTCACTCGGCCTGCCGTTGAAGCAGGTGAAAATCTCGGTTTTTTACCAGGCGATTTAAAAGAAAAACTAGATCCGTATATGCAACCGCTCTATGACGCTTTACGAGACATGATTCCTCAAGAAAAGTTAAATAAATACATTGAAGAGGGCATCATCCAAATTGCACCATTGGCTTTCATGCGAGGACGAACGCTAGACAATGCTTTTGTTATTTTGGACGAGGCTCAAAATACAACGCATGCACAGATGAAAATGTTTTTGACTCGTATGGGCCCCAATGCTAAGTTTATCATTACTGGGGATCCAGGTCAAATTGACTTGCCAAGGCGTGTTATTTCGGGTCTTAAAGAAGCCCTTTTGATATTGAAAGAAACCAAGGGGATTGGAATCCTCTATCTAGATGATAAAGACGTTATACGTCACCAATTGGTTAGAAAGGTTATATCGGCATACAAAAATATAGAGCATCAAAATTAAGACCATGAATACATTGATGCACACCAATTTGTCTCTACCAGGGCTGCAATCAAAGTATACTGGTAAAGTTAGGGAAGTATATACCCTATCTGATGGGCTTTTGGTTATGGTGGCGACAGACCGCCTGTCTGCTTTTGATGTGGTGATGCCTAAGGGGATTCCCTATAAGGGTCAAATTCTAAATCAGATTGCCTTTCGAATGTTGCAAGCCACGGCCGATATCGTTCCCAATTGGCTAGAGGCCTGTCCTGACCCAAATGTGGCCGTTGGCAAGGCCTGTGAACCCTATAAAATCGAAATGGTTATACGAGGGTATTTGGTAGGCCACGCCGCCAGAGAATACAGCAAAGGTAAGCGAATCTTATGTGGCGTTTCACTTCCAGAAGGGTTGCGTGAAAACGACGCTTTCCCCACACCTATAATCACTCCAGCAACCAAAGCTGAAGAAGGACATGATGAAGATATTTCACGTGAAGAAATCATTGCCCAAGAAATTGTTGTCGAATCGGATTACATTCAATTGGAAGCATATACACGTGCCCTTTTTGAACGGGGTACTGCCTTGGCTGAAAAACAAGGTTTGATTTTGGTGGATACCAAATATGAGTTTGGGAAAAGCGCTTCAGGAGAGATCTTATTAATCGATGAAATTCATACTCCAGACTCATCACGCTACTTTTATAAAGAAGGTTATGAAAGTCGACAAGTCAAAGGAATTCCTCAAAAGCAACTATCCAAAGAATTTGTTCGTCGGTGGTTGATTGAAAATGATTTCCAGGGCTTGGAAGGGCAAAAAGTCCCATTCATGGATGATGCCTATATCCAATCCATAAGTGATCGTTATATTGAACTCTATGAGAATATTACTGGGGAAAAGTTTGTTCCAGCTGATCTTAACTCAATTGAATCTAGAATACAAAAAAACCTCGGTAAATTCCTAAAGGATTAGTCTTCAAGATAATCTATGAGTTCTTTAAGGGGCGTATTGGCTGGCAATACAACATTTTCCCCATAGCGCTTGAACCAAGTAATTTGTCGCTTGGCATAGCGACGTGTGTTTTTTTTAATTTCAGAGATGACTTTATCTCGATTATAAACACCATCAAAATAGTTCCACCACTCTTGATAGCCCACCGTTTTCATACTCGACATTTCTCTGCATGCTTCTAAATTTTTTACTTCCTCTTCTAATCCTTCCTCAATCATTTGATCCACACGAATGTTAATGCGTTCATAGAGTATTTCTCTTGGTTGGTGAAGTACTACAATTTGAGATTCAAAGGGTCTACTCTTTTTATTTTTTCCGAGAAAGGAAGAGTAAGGAACTCCGGATGTAAAGCAAATTTCAAGGGCGCGTAGGAGGCGAACTGGATTTTGGCGATCTACTTTTTGATAGTGGGTCGGATCTTGGTCACGTAAAAGGTCTTGAAGGCCTTGCAATCCGTGGGTTTTATAAAACACACCAAGCTGTGCTTTGACATCCTCTGGAACCTCAGGAAACACATCGAGCCCTTCTAATAATGCTTGTGCATATAATCCAGAACCGCCTGTGAGAATTACATTTTCATGTTTCTTAAAGAGTTTGTCTAAGACAGTAAGCGCTTGTTTTTCATAGGCACCAACACTTATTGGATGCTTAATACTCTGATGGTGAATCAGATGATGTGGTACCTGAGATAACTCGTCTTCTGTTGGGACAGCGGTCCCTATTCTCATCTCTTTGTAGAATTGACGGGAATCACATGAGACAATCTCAGTGTTGTAGTGTTTAGCAAGCGTGATGCTTAAGGATGTTTTGCCAACCCCAGTAGGGCCAGCGATATAAATTAATTTAGGGCTCATGATTTAAAAATTCTCCACAGGCATGACAGTAGATTGCATCATCCTTGTGATCGGGGTTCATACAAGCTTTACACGCCTGTGTATTGGTATCTATTTTTTTATTTTGTTCGGCAAATTCTGCTGTGACAATTCCTGTGGGTACGGCAATAATGCCATATCCCATAATCATAATGATAGCGGCAAAAAACTGTCCCAATGCAGTCGTTGGAGCAATATCCCCATATCCAACTGTAGTTAAGGTTACGATGCACCAATAGATGCTTCTAGGGATACTAGTGAAGCCACTCTCATCGGATTCAACCAGATACATCATCGTGCCAAAAATAATGCACAAGACAAGTACGCTAAAGAGAAAAACACCAATTTTTGCTCGACTTGCAATCAAAGCTTTAGCCAAAGCATTGGAGGCACCTATGTAACGGGTGAGTTTTAGAATACGAAATACTCGAAGTAGTCTTAATGCGCGCAAGGCAAGTAAAGATTGCGATCCAACAAGAAACAATGAGATGTATTTAGGAAGAGTAGAGAGTAAATCGATGATTCCATAGAAGCTAAAAACATAATTAAGGGGTTTATTAACTGCAATCAAACGGAGCAGGTATTCAATGGAAAACAGGAAGGTAATCCCCCATTCTAGAACATTAAAGACAGATTCATACTGGTTATTAATACTGGGAACACTCTCAAGGCAGACCAGTAGCACACTGAATAAAATTAGAACCAAAAGGACCAAATCAAAAGCTTTCCCCGATGAAGTATCTGCTTCATAGATGATCTCGTGTAAACGGTGACGCCAAGACAGATTATTGGAAGGCTTCAAATGGTGTGGGCTTAAACAGAGGTTTTGGTTTCGTTTAGGAGTAGCAATTTATGATATTTTTCATTTTTAATAAAATGCAGCAATAAGGCCTTACTATCTTCATTTGATTCTATAGTTGTAAGTCGACTTTTTGCCTTTTCTAACGAATTGATCTGATGATTTAAATCGTAGTATCCATATCCTTTTAATTGCCCTTTTTCTAGTAATAAAAAACCATGCTCACCTGCTTCACGACCCTTACTAGTGAGGATGCAATTTTGCTGGGGCAGGGTCAGTTCATCGACAAGTTTTTGCACCCTTTCGTTGTAATTAGTTGAGCTTTCAATACCCTCACAAGCCCCCGAGCATTTTTTAATGGCACTTCTTGTGCAGCGTCCGTTATTTGTTGAGAGGCTGGTTTTATTCTCACAAAGGGCATACTCATCCATCCAATACCAAAGCTGACCAATTCCAGCTTTTTTGTTCCGAAATGCTTTGAGATAGCTTTTTCCAGTCACTACTTGCTCTAATATCAGTTGATTGTATCCATCGGTATCTTTTTCAAGACCTATACCCATGGGGAATAGGCGATACTTTGAAGCGTGATTGAAGGGGGGCTGATTGACTTTAATCTCATGTTGTTCTTTTAAAAGCGCTATAAACTCACAACCTGTTTTTTCAAATGCAACACGGACTAGTTGTTGTTGAATTTTTTTGGCTTTTGCCGTTTTACTCGTCAGGTGGGAACTCACCCGTTTACGTATGTTTTTACTTTTACCGATATATAATAGTTGATTGTCTTTTCCATATAAATAATACACTCCAGTCTCCGTGGGAAGGGTTTCTATAATTTTATAAAATGCCTGGGACATTTCTTTTTTGTGAAGTTGCTTTACATGTTCTGTCACAATCGTCTTTTTACTGTCTTTCTCAAGGAGTAGTTGAAACAGTTTCAGCGTGGCTAGTGCATCGCCTTGTGCACGATGACGATCGCTTATGGGAATCCCTAACGACCGCACTAGTTTTCCTAATTTAAAGGAAGTTTCCTCGGGCAAGAGCAATTGTGATAAACTGACGGTGCACAAGGATTTACGGTTGAAGGTGTATCCTAATCGGCGAAATTCTGTTCGTAATATGCGATAATCGAATTCGGCGTTATGGGCAACGAGAATACACCCTTCTGTAATTTCAATAATGCGTTTGGCTATTTCAAAAAATCGAGGAGCCGACCGGAGCATTTGGTTATTGATCCCAGTCAATTTTTCAACAAATGGTTGAATTTTACGCTCAGGATTAACAAGACTGGAAAATTGATCGATGACTTGGTGTCCATCAAATTGATAAATTGCAATTTCGGTGATCCCTTCTTCGTCGAATTTTCCACCGGTTGTCTCAATATCAAGGATTGCATACATAGTTCTATTCTCTTGCCCCAAAAATCAAGCTTCCTACTCGGATCATTGTACTTCCTTCAGCAATAGCAATCGGGTAGTCCCCACTCATTCCTATTGAGAGAATGGCTTCTTCCGAAGAGTCAAAATATTTAAAAAAAAGGTTTTTGAGGTATCGGAATTCTCGTTGTATTTGTTTTTCATCTTGCGTAAAGGTTGCCATTCCCATTACCCCCCTGATGCGTACACATGGAAATTCGTGTTGCTTGTCCATAATATCTTCCAACGCAGCAGGATCAAAACCAAATTTAGTAGTTTCCTCTGCGATATGAATTTGGAGAAGACAATCGATAATACGATTGTGTTTATGAGCTTGTTTATTGACTTCCACCAATAATTTTTCGGTATCTACACCATGAATTAATGACACAAAAGAAGCCATATACTTAACCTTATTTCGCTGAAGATGACCAATCATGTGCCACTCAATATCTTTAGGAAGCTGGTCGTGCTTTTGGACCATCTCTTGGACTTTGTTTTCCCCAAAGACACGATGCCCTGAATCATAAGCTTCTTGAATCGCCTCATTTGGTTTTGTTTTGGATACAGCGACAAGGGTCACCTTGCTTGGAATTTCCTTTTTGAGGGCTAATAAATTGGCAGCAATTTTCATTGAAGCAAAGGTACAGAAAACTCTTGCTACACGCTTTGTAAAATCAAACCGGTTAAGGTCTTTGGAAGCAAATAGGTGGATTTGGCTGGAAGAACCACTTTTTTTTCACCCATTTCCATTATTTGATTAAAATTAAAAGGCTGATAATAGACTTGTAGCTTTGTATCTGGAATCTCCTCTTGCTTATTGAGAGAGGTCCCTATCATAGGTTTAAAGTATAATGGAATGGATTGTTTCAAATAAGCGTTTTTAATTTCATCTAAATGAGGTAAGTAGACCCTGTTTGGTAATTTGTACCATTGTTCATTTAATTTTATTACCAAGGGGTATTCGCTTTTTAGAGTAGATGGCTTTTTGTTGATTGGGATTAACCCTGTTTGTATTATTTTTTTAATTTCAACGGGAACTTCATAAGCAAACCAAACATAGCTATGGGACTTTATAGATGTGTGTGGAATACAATAACTAAGTAATCCCGTATTCATTGATGTTTGACTGAGTTCGGATATTGCTGCCCTGCGATGATGACCATCAACTAAATAAAGCGTTTTTTGGGCTTCAAAAAAATCAAATAAAGACTGTGCCAATGATTCTTTTTGAGGAAGGGGCCATAGTTGGTGAATTGCATTGTCTTTTTCGAATACAATAGAGGGTTTAGATTGCTTTATTCTCTTTTCTAACGACTGCCATTGGCTATTCCATCGAAAGGCGAGGAGTGTGGGCTCGGCTTGAATCTTTACATTTTTGAGATAGTAAGCAAATTTGGAGACTCGTTCCGCAAGCACTCTTTCGTGGAGGGTGACCCGTTGGTTGAGTTCAGAGGCAGGAATACATCCAACAATACCCATGAAATTATTATCACCACTTACTTGATAGGCAACATAGGCAGTCTCATTTAGATAATAGACTTTTGAATATAAAGCTTGATGAATTGTGGAACGTATTAAATTCCAGCGTTGCGTTCCATCAGGGAATTGATTGCCCGCATTGAGGAAATCATTAAAAGAGCAATTCTCTAATGATTTATTTTTTTGTAGCAGGGTTACTTTTTTAAAACCCGTGCAAGACTGTTTGGTAGGGTTTTTAGCGAGATAATAGGGAGCTGGAAGCAGGGGCATAGATTAGGGAGTTTATTCATAAGCGGCAATAATTTGATAGGCGAGTTCCAAAGCTTTTTTTCCATCTTCTAGGGAGACTTGGACAGCATGCTCATTTTCTATACTGTCTGCAAAGCTTTCCAACTCATCTTGTATGGCATTATTGCTTTCAATTGTTGGGTTTTCAAAGTAGATTTGTTTTTTTTCACCTTCGGCATTTTCAAGAATAAGAGCAAATTCTTCGGGTTGTGCTGGTGGGATTTTCATTTTTACAATCTCCACATTTTTAGCTAAAAAATCTACTGAGACATAGGCATCTTTTTGAAAAAATCGAGTTTTTCGCATATTTTTTAATGAAATTCGACTGGCGGTCAAGTTGGCAACACAACCATTCTCAAATTCGATACGCGCATTGGCAATGTCTGGAGTAGAACTAATTACAGATACTCCTGAAGCATGTACTTTTTTAACTGGAGATTTGACGATACTTAAGATTGTATCTAAATCGTGTATCATTAAATCAAGGACAACGGGTACATCCGTTCCGCGGGGATTAAATTCTGCCAAGCGATGCGTTTCAATGAACATGGGACTGGTGACATGGGGGCGAGCTGATAGAAAGGCCGGATTAAACCGCTCGACGTGACCTACCTGTCCTTTTAGATTCTTTTTTTGAGCTAGCAAACAAAGCGACTCGGCTTCTGCGACCGTAGTAGTTATAGGTTTCTCTATAAACAAATGTTTTCCTGCCTCC
>CENG01021609.1_pt1 | contig 31341 bp, 31 predicted proteins | sample 530131 | NCBI WGS metagenome assembly CENG01 (sample SAMEA2591057, study PRJEB7988) | marine metagenome | biome: marine biome (ENVO:00000447); feature: surface water (ENVO:00002042) layer; material: saline water (ENVO:00002010), including plankton (ENVO:xxxxxxxx) | depth 5 m
GATTTTTTCATTTTTTAACTTCCTTGTCGCTGGTATTTATGTTTGAAGACCATTTTATTTTTTGTTTCCTCCCACTCCTTATAAGTCTTCAAATATTATTAATACTTTTAATTTGCCAAGCACGGCTAAAATAGCATCAAATATCATCAACATCTACAGTAAGTTCATTTGAGGTTGGATACCCTTGACAGGTCAAAATCATACCTTCATCAATTTCACTGTCAGTCAAAATATAATTCTGCTCCAATTCTACATTACCAGATTTTAGTTTTGCAATACAAGTCGCGCATGCCCCCCCTTTACAAGAATAAGGTGCGTCTATATCGTTTTCAATTGCAGTATCTAAAACAGTTTTGTTTTTATTACCCTCCACGGTAGTTTTTACGCCATCAACTATAAATGTTATTTTTATTGAATTCAAAACATATATTTTAGGCTAATTTAACTAATTTCATTGTACCGATGATTGTAAAAAAAGTATTTGGATACAATATGTTATAAATGAATCGGTTTTATTATTTAAAATTAAATCTATTTAAAGTTCGTGAAGAGTAATTTTATATATATATTTTTCATCATTTTAATTTTAGGCTCATGCTCTAGAAAAAAAGATAAATTCCTAAATAAAAAGTTTCATTCAACGACTACCAAGTATAATTATCTGTTCAATGGAAACAATCTTCTCATTCAAGGGATTGATCAGGCCAATTCACAGCTCAAAGAGAGTTTTTGGGAATTAATTCCAATTGAAAAATTTGATTTAAATAAAATTAATGAAAAAGAAGATGAGCGATCAATATTTACTGACGCTGAAGAGAAAGCAACATTGGCAATCCAGAAACATTCAATGAGTATAATGGGTGAAGAGCGAAACCCTATTATGGATGAGGCTTATTTATTACTCGGAAAGTCAAGATATTATGACGGAAGGTATATTCCATCACTCGAGGCATTTAATTACATATTATACAAGTATCCTAAAAGTGAGTTAATAAATGAAGTTAAAATTTGGAAGGAGAAAATTAATGTAAAACTCAATCAAAATGAATTTGCGCAGACAAACTTGAGAGATTTACTTGAACAAAATAATTTAAGCAATCCAGACAAGTATAATATTTATAGTCTTTTGGCTCAGACAGCAATTAACATGCAAGAATTTGATAATGCAATTTTTTATTTAAAAAAATCTTTAGAAATAGGGTTCAAGCCAGAAACAATATATAGAAACAAGTTTTTATTATCACAATTATATGAAAAAGAAGAAATCAAAGACACTGCTTTTAAAGAGTACTCAGAAATTATTGATTTTAACAGAAAAATTCCAAGGGAGTTTTACATCCAGTCATATTTAAATAAATCTAATGTTGCAGATTCTCTTAATCTTTCTGTAACTGAGCTAAGTGATCTCGTTAAAGACTATGAGAACTATAAATTCTTAGATATTATAAATTTTCAGATGGCAAAATTGTATTTAAATGAATATAAGGCCAATGAACAAAAGGAGGATGAGTTAAAAAGTATTGTTTTTTTCAACAAATCATTAGAGGCAAATTCTAGCGACAATTATTTAATTTCAAGAAATTATTTGAATTTAGCTGAGATAAATTTTAACAACAAGAATTATTTTAAAGCAGGGTTGTATTATGATAGCACACTTACTAGGTTAGACCAAAAAACTAAAGAGGCGAGAACAATTAAGAGAAGAAGGGAAAGTTTAAATGATTTGATATTTTATGAGACTGCCAAACAGCAGTCAGACAGTCTAGTTGCCTTACTCTCAATGAATGAAGAACAGCAGTATAAATTCTTTGAAAACTATTTAACTAAGCTGGATTCAGAAAAACAGGAAATAGTTAATCAAGATTTCGGGTCCGAAAACAGCTTTGATTTTAAACCAATTAAAGAAAGTGCAGTATTCTATTTTTATAACCCCAACACAGTATCTTATGGAAAGACCAACTTTAGGAACTATTGGGGAAATAGAAAACTAAAAGATGATTGGAGATGGTCTATTGAGGAAAAGGAAAAATCAGTCAAAAAGAAAATTTCAGAATCAGCTATTGCTAATATGGGCATGGAGGAGCGAATAAAAGTGATTTTAGAAACTATTCCAAAAGAATCAAAACAGATTGACAGTATTAAAAAATCGAGACAGGAAGTTTATTATAAACTGGGTTCAATTTACAAAGATCAATTTGATGAACCACAATTATCGAATGTAATTTTTTATGACTTACTAACTTTCAATTCTGACAAACAGCTTGTTCCACCAACCAAATATTTTATATATAAGAATCTAGTAAGTTTGGATTCGTTAAGTGTAGCAGAAAATCTTAAAAATCAAATAATTGAAAACTATCCTGAATCAAAATATGCTGCAATTTTGTTAGATCCAGATTATAATTTAAATAATCTTTTAAACTCATATGATGAATATAAGAAAGCTTATGAAATTTATTTGGATCAAAAGTTTGAGGAGTCCTTGGTTATTTGCGAGAGATTAGTCAAAGAACTTGAGGGGGATGTTTTATTACCAAAGTTTGAGCTCCTCAGAGCTCAATGCATTGCTAAGATATATGGGTATGATAAATATGAAAAAGCTCTAGAAGCTATTAAGCTCAACTATTCCGCAACAAAGGAAGGCAAGAATGCTGAAATTATAATTAATGAAATTTTACCATTAGTCGAGGATAAAAGTTTTAAAAAAATTGATGAAGGAAATTCTTTTAAATTAGTATATGAGTTTTTAGATTCAGCTGATGGAATCATTGAAGATAAAATTTTAAAAATAAATGAATACCTAAAAAGTATTAAAGCTCTAGATTTGAAGGCATCCAAAGATTATTACAATAATATTACTACATTTGTTGTAATTCATGGTATTACAAGCTTTGAAGGAGGAGTGGGGTTATCGGAAAATATTGCAGAACTTTTTGATAAAATAAACGAACCATCATTCATTAGTTCTTCTACAAATTATAAAACCATTCAAATACATAAAAATTTAGATGAATATAAATTAAAAAATTCTTTATGAGCAACAATCAACAAAACATGATAACGCAAGGCACAATTCTAAGTGGGGATATAATTAGTGAAGGTGATTTTAGGGTTGAGGGCACAATTAATGGGAGCTTGAAAACATCTGGAAAAATTGTTGTGGGAAAAACAGGAATGATTGATGGCAGTGTAGATGCCGAAAACGCAGACTTCGAAGGAGGCTTCACAGGAAAATTAAAACTTAATGGAACGCTTGTACTTAGGTCATCTGCTTATATTGAAGGCGAGGTAATAATCTCCAAACTTTCTGTTGAACCTGGGGCAACATTTAATGCAACTTGTTCCATGGAAAATGGGGTTAAAGAGTTAAGTATAAAAGAAGAAATTGACAGCCCTGAAAAAGAAAAAACCGCGTAATTTTATAATCTATAGCCAACTAGCATTTCAAATGCTAGTTGTAATTGCAGGTGGAATATTTCTTGGATTCAGACTTGATGATTATTTCAACAATTCAAATAAATTATTTACTATTATTTTTTCTCTACTTTCAATTTCCATTTCTATCTACTACATAATAAGCCAAGTCACAAAAAATGATTAATATTCTGAAAGAAAGTACAGATTTCACCATCTTTTTCTTAGGTATAATTTTATTATATAACCTTCATTCAAATTTAGAGCTAGACTATTTAATTTTTGATAAAACACCTATCAACTCAATCTATATATTTAATTTCCTTGCAGTGTTATTTTTTTTGATAATTTCAAGGCTTAATGTAGCACATAAATTAGTTAACCCACTCATCATTTTCATACTACTCACATTCATTAAAATGCTTGCTGTGATAATTTTCTTCATTTATTATAATAATCAGTCCTTTTATGATATTGAAATAATTGTATATAATTTTTTCCCAGTTTATTTTTTGTGCCTGCTATATGAAATTTTTAGCTTAAAAAAAACCTTTAATAATATTTAAAAACTTCTTGTTTTTTTTTGTTTGAAATTTCCTTTTATGTGTGTACATTTGCAACCATAACAATTGCAAGAAATTTCAGCAATAATGCTCTCAAGTTTTTCAACGAAATTTTTATTAGTTTTTTCCTTTCTCTTTTTTGGAAGCAGCATTACTCTCTTTGCTGAAAAACTAGATGAAAAAAAAGATTTCGATGTTAATGAAATGATCATGCATCACATTAAAGATTCACATGAATTTCACATAATGGATATCAATGGACACAGTGTTTCCTTTCCTCTGCCTGTAATTTTATGGACCGACAAAGGGATGGTTACTTTTCTTTCATCTGCTTTTAATCATGATGACTCCGGGAGTGTCATTGTTAACAGAAAGGGCCAGGACTTCGTTAAGTATCATGAAAAAATATTTTACGCAAACAATAATGGATCAGAAAAATTTATTAGCTATGATGCAAGTGGGAATGTAATTAATAAAAAGCCCATTGATTTCTCAATAACCAAGATGGTTTTTTCTATGTTCATTTCTATGATTCTTTTAGTTTTAATTTTTGTTGCAACTGCTAAAACCTACTCCAGCTCAAGAAAAGGGGAGCCAACTGGGCTAGGCAAATTTACTGAACCACTGATAATGTTTATCAAGGACGAAGTTGCACTGCCTATGATAGGAGAAAAAAACTATCATAAATACATGCCATTTCTTTTAACATTATTTTTCTTCATTTGGATAAATAATGTGATGGGTCTTATTCCTTTTTTTCCTTTTAGTGCAAACTTAAGTGGCAATATTGCTTTCACTTTTGTGCTGGCAGCAATAACCTTTATAATTACTACATTAGTTGCAAACAAAGATTATTGGAAGCATATCTTTTGGATGCCTGGCATTCCTGTTCCTATGAAATTATTTTTAGCCCCAATTGAGTTTTTGGGGATTTTCATTAAGCCTATCTCGCTGATGATAAGATTGTTTGCAAACATTTCAGCGGGACATATTATAATATTAAGCTTAATATCTCTGATTTTTATATTTAAAAGTTTGTGGTTAGCTCCGGCATCACTTTTCTTTTCTGTCTTTATCAGTCTTATTGAGGTTTTAGTTGTTGCCATTCAGGCATACATATTTACAATGTTGTCTGCTTTATATATTGGCAGTGCAATAGAAGAACATGAACATTAATTTTAAATTTTACAAATATGAGTTTAATAATTTTTTTACAAGAAACACTAGTTGATTATGGTGCATTTGCGGCAATTGGGGCTGGTTTAGCTGCGATCGGAGCTGGAATTGGAATTGGTCAAATTGGCGGTTCAGCTATGGAGGCTATGGCAAGACAGCCAGAAATGCAAGGGAAGCTGCAAGGCTCTGCAATTGTATTGATTGCTTTCGTTGAAGCAGTTGCTTTATTTGCAGTGGTTGTATCACTGATTAAGTAGATAAGTAATTACTTAAATTTATTAGTATGGATTTAGTTACCCCAGATATTGGTCTCATTTTTTGGACCACAGTTTCATTTGCTATATTATATTTCATTCTTGCAAAGTTTGCTTGGAAGCCAATTTTAGGTGCAGTAAATGAAAGAGAGAAATCAATCAAAGACGCACTATCTGCAGCTGAAAAGGCTAAACAAGAAATGGCAAGTCTAAAGGCAGATAATGAAAAAATTCTTAGCGAAGCAAAGCTTCAGAGAGAGTCATTGCTAAAGGAGGCCAGAGAAATCAGGTCCAGAATTATTGCTGATGCTGAAAGTGAAGCAATGGACAAGGCAAATAAACTCATAGAATCTGCAAAAACGGCTATTGAAAATGAAAAATCTGCTGCAATGAAAGAGTTGAATAATACCGTGGTTGACCTGTCTTTAAATATTGCTGAAAAACTTTTAACCAAAGAGCTTGATGATAAAGAAACACAACTAGAAAATATTCAAGAAATTCTTGAAAACATAAAACTTAATTAATGCAATCAAGAGCAGCTATTAGATATGCAAGAGCAATTTATGAAATTGCAGATGAGGAAAAACTTGTTGAAGAGGTTTATAACGATATGATTAGAATTAGTAAGTTGAATCGTGACTCATTTGATTTCAAAAATTTATTGTCAAATTCTATTATAGATAATATTGATAAGAAAAAAGCAATTTTATCTTTAATAGAGAAAAATAATTCAATAACTGAAAAACTTTTAGATCTTTTGATTCATAATAAGAGAGTTGCAATTATAAGTGATATTTCAAGTAGCTTTATACAGTTGTACAACAAACACAACAATATTAAGGAAGCAGTTGTTATAACTGCTTCTCCAATTAACAAAAATCTTGAGAATCAGATTTTGTCTCAGATTAAAATTCCTGAAGCAAAGTCAATAACCTTGACAAATCTTGTAGACTCAAGTATTATTGGGGGGTTTATAATTCAATATGATGGCAAGGAATACAATGCTAGTATCAAACAGAACTTAAAAAACTTAAAAACAGAACTTACAAATTAAAAAATTATGTCAGAAGTGAATCCAGCTGAGGTTTCAGCTATATTAAAAAAGCAACTTAAAGATTTTGACTCCTCCTCTTCTTTAAATGAAATAGGCAGTGTCTTAACTGTTGGAGATGGTATCGCAAGAGCATATGGGCTTACGAATGCTCAGTATGGTGAGCTTGTTGAGTTTTCCAACGGTACACAAGGAATTGTACTGAATCTTGAAGAGGATAATGTTGGTATTGTACTACTTGGATCATCTACTGAGATAAAAGAAGGTGATACTGTGAAAAGAACATCTACAATTGCTTCGGTTAAAGTAGGCGAAGGTATTGTAGGAAGAGTAGTTGACACTCTTGGAAACCCTATAGATGGTAAAGGGGAATTGAAAGGGGAATTATTTGAAATGCCTTTGGAGAGAAAAGCACCAGGTGTAATTTTTAGACAACCAGTTAATGAGCCTTTACAAACTGGTATTAAATCAGTTGATGCGATGATCCCAATTGGTAGAGGTCAAAGAGAGCTTGTAATTGGTGATCGTCAGACAGGAAAAACTACTGTTTGTATTGATACAATTTTAAATCAGAAAGAATTTTTTGATGCGGGAGAACCTGTTTATTGTATTTATGTAGCTGTAGGCCAGAAAGCTTCTACTGTTGCAGGAATAGCAAAAATTTTAGAAGACAAAGGCGCCTTAGCTTATACTACAATTGTTGCTGCCAATGCATCCGATCCTGCTGCAATGCAAGTATATGCACCTTTTACAGGAGCATCTATTGGAGAATACTTTAGAGACACAGGTAGACCCGCTTTAATAATTTATGACGACCTATCAAAGCAGGCAGTTGCATATAGAGAAATATCTTTGTTGCTTAGAAGACCTCCAGGAAGAGAAGCTTACCCTGGTGATGTTTTTTATCTACACTCAAGACTGCTAGAAAGAGCTGCTAAAGTAATTGATGATGATAAAATTGCTAAAGAAATGAATGATCTTCCAGCATCGTTAAGATCAATTGTTAAAGGGGGTGGGTCCCTGACTGCACTTCCAATTATTGAAACTCAAGCTGGAGATGTTTCTGCATACATACCAACTAATGTAATATCCATTACTGACGGACAAATATTTTTAGAATCAGATTTATTTAATTCTGGAGTACGACCGGCAATTAATGTTGGAATTTCGGTATCTAGGGTTGGAGGATCAGCTCAGATAAAATCTATGAAGAAAGTTTCAGGAACTTTAAAATTAGACCAGGCTCAGTTTAGAGAATTAGAAGCATTTGCAAAGTTTGGATCTGACTTAGATGCAGCAACATTAAATGTAATAGAAAAGGGTAAAAGAAATGTTGAAATATTAAAACAAGCTCAAAATGACCCTTTTAAAGTTGAAGATCAAGTTGCAATTATATATGTAGGGTCAAAAAATTTATTGAGAGATATTCCCGTGGAAAGAATTAAGGATTTTGAATCAGAATATATACGAGTTCTAAACGATAAACACTCAAAAGTTTTGTCAACTATTAAACAAGGAAAGCTTACGGATGAGGTAGTTAAAACTTTAGAAAAAGTTTGTGCTGAATTAGCAGGAAAATTTTAGTAAATGCCAAATTTAAAAGAAATAAGAAATAGAATAGGATCAGTATCTTCTACGATGCAGATTACTAGCGCCATGAAAATGGTTTCCGCAGCTAAATTAAAAAAAGCTCAAGATGCAATAACAGCAATGCGGCCCTATTCTGATAAGCTTACTCAAATGTTGGTTGATTTATCTTCTTCTATTGATTTTGAAAATATTTATTTAAAACCCAGAAAAGTAGAGAACTTATTGGTGGTTTGCATCACTTCTAACAGAGGGCTGTGTGGAGCATTTAATTCCAATGTAATTAAAAAATGCTTTGATTTAGCCGATAATCCAGAAGGAAATATTAGTTTTTTTTGCATAGGGAAAAAAGGCGCGGATATTTTATCAAAAAATTACAATATAATAGATTCAAATAATGACATATTTGATGACCTCTCTTTTGAAAACATTTCCTTAATTTCTGAAGTATTAATGAAAAAGTTTGTCGATAAAGAGTTTGACAGGATACAGATTGTTTATAATAAGTTTAAAAATGCTGCCACACAAGTTGTAATGCAGGAACAATATCTCCCAATTGAAAATACTATATCTAAAAATAATCATCAAGAATTTGCTGATTATATCTTTGAACCATCCAAAGTTGAAATTATTTCAGAACTAATTCCAAAATCTCTTAAAACACAGCTATTCAAATCTGTTAGGGACTCTTATGCTTCTGAGCATGGGGCTAGAATGACCGCTATGCACAAAGCTACAGATAATGCCACTGAACTTAGAGATCAATTAAAACTCACATACAACAAAGCTAGACAAGCAGCTATAACCAATGAAATATTAGAAATTGTTGGAGGTGCTGAAGCCTTAAATAGCTAGTTGATTATTGACCCCCCCTTGTTTTCCAAATTTTATTAGTTTATTTTTAAATCTAAATTCATCAAGCTTGCAAAAATTCATTGAATTATTTAAGCAGACATTTATTTATGGACTTGCCACAGTATTTCCTAGATTAATAAGTGTTATTCTTGTACGAATTCATACTGATAAAAGTGTTATTAGTGAAGTTGCTGAGTTTGGCACATTGTCTTTAATTTTCTCTTATATAATTTTATTTAATGTTGTTTTATCATATGGAATGGAAACCTCTTTCTTTAGGTTTTATAATTCTGAAAAGAAAAAGGATGATGTGTTAAGTACATCAGCTATTTCAATTGTGTTTACCTCAGTTGTTTTCATGTGTTTTTTTAGCATATTTAAATTAAATATTTCTGAGTTTTTAGAAATTGATGTAAAATATTTAAATATTGTAGTATGGATTCTAGTAGTTGATGTTTTGACTGTAATTCCTTTAGCATATTTGAGATTAAAACAAAGAGCATTAAAATACTCTTTAATCAAAATAATCAATATATGTGTTTATTTCTTTCTAAATATTTTTCTCTTGATTTTTTTAAAGGACTTGGCAACAAACAGCTCAATTCTTAAAAAGATTTATATAGATAATTATGAGGTTGCTTACATATTTATTGCAAATCTTTTGGCAAGTATAACATCACTACTTTTACTAATTCCATTTTACTTTAACATAAAGTACCGGGCAAATATTAATCTTTTAAAGAAAATGCTAGTTTATGCTTTTCCCATTTTAGTTTCTGGTCTTGCATTTACAGTTAATGAAACCTTTGATAAAATTTTATTAGATTTTTTACTGCCTGAGTCTATTGCTAAAACTCAAATTGGAATGTACTCGGCTTGCTATAAACTAGCTATTTTTATGATGTTATTCTCAACTGCCTATAAGCTTGCTATTGAGCCCTTTTTTTTCAGTGAAGCTGACAAAAAAGATCCACAGAAAAAATATGCTTTAGTTTTAGAAACATTCGTTATTATTGGTTCATCAATTTTAGTTTTGATCGTTGTTTCATTAGACTTACTTAAAGTAATTTTTATTGGAGATGAAGAATATTGGAAGGCAATGTATATTGTTCCAATTATTTTAATCGCAAACTTTTGCTTAGGAATTTATCAAAATCTGTCTGTTTGGTACAAGGTAACTGACAAAACTAAATTTGCCGCTTACATTTCTATATTTGGTGCGTTTTTAACTTTATTAATTAATTTTTTAATGATCCCTAGCTATGGATTTTTTGGCTCAGCAATTGCCACCTTGGTAGCATATTTCTCAATGATGATTTTGTCTTACTTTATCGGAAAAAGATATTATCCAATTCCTTATAATGTAAATAAGATTATATTTTATTTTATTATTTCTGTATCCTTATCTTTACTATCTTTTTATTGTTTCAGAAATAATCTACAAATAGGTGTTTTATGTATTTTAATAATGAACCTTATAATTTTTGTGATTGAGAAAAAAAGAATTTATAACTTATTTGCAATTTTAAGATGATTATAGATATTGTTAATAAATCAAATAATGATTTACCAAAGTATGAAACAGAACAGTCTGCTGGAATGGATCTTAAGGCATTTTTGATAGAACCTATTACTATCAAACCCTTAGAAAGAAAAGCAATAAAAACGGGCTTGTTTATTTCATTAAAGAAGGGTTATGAAGCACAAATCAGACCCAGAAGTGGCTTGGCCCTAAAAAATGGAATTACAGTTTTGAACTCTCCTGGTACTATAGATGCTGACTACCGAGGAGAGATTGCAGTTGTAATAGTTAACCTTTCATCACAAGATTTTGAAATTTGTTCTGGTGATAGAATCGCACAAATGGTTGTAGCTAAACATGAAGTTATTTCATGGAATCCAAAAACTAGCCTTGGCAAATCTGTCAGAGGAGAAAGTGGCTTTGGAAGCACTGGAATTTAGAATAATAATGAAAAACTATATTTTACTATTTATTTTACTATTTATTTGCTCATGTTCTGTAAAAAAGAATGTATTGACAGATGGAATAAAAAAATATTCTGCTAAGAAAGTACTGAGAAATGCAAATAAAACTGTTAAGGATTTTAAAAACTTACAGGCCAAGGCAAGACTTACAATTAATAACAATGGGAAAGATAGATCTAATAATCTAAACATCAGAATTGTAAAAGATCAGCAACTCTGGGCTAATGCTGCATTGGGAGCTGTTCGTTTTCTTATAGATAACGACTCTGTTAAATTCTATAATAAATTAGAAAAAAAGTATTTAATATCTGATTTTAGCTATTTCAATCAACAAGTAGGTTTAGATATTGATTTTAAAACATTACAAAGACTTATATTAGGTGAGATTGTTACAGGAATTAGCTATAAGGATTATGTAGGTGAATCGGAATCTGGCTATTCTTTTAAAACCTCAATAGATTTTTTAAATAAAAGTTTTGAAGTTTTGACCACCTTAAGTCCCTATGATTTCAATGTACGAAGTTATGTCTTTGACGATGGTGCTAACAAAATTTTTCTTAGCTATGACTCTTTTAATACAATAAACGGAAGTCAATTTCCAGCACAAATTAGACTATTTAAGAACGGAGAAATTCTACTTAAAATTGAATTTAAATCATTCAATTTAGTTGAAAAAATCAATATGCCTTTCAAAATTCCAAATAACTATAAAGCTATTTTGCAGTAATGAAAAATGTAAGCACTATTTTAATAATTGTTTTTGCATTTTGTTTTCAGGGAGTTGCTCAAAATAAATCAAGTTTAGAGAAACAAAAAAAAGATTTATTGACTGAGATAGCAAAAATTCAAAACAAACTATCTAACTCTAAAAAGGAAAAAAAGCTAATTCTGTCTAATGCAGAAGATGTAAAATATAAGACTAGTTTACAAGAGAGGCTAATAGAAAACATGAATGATCAGCTGAATCTAATTGTTTCAAATATTGAGGAAAATGAAATAAAGTTTAGAAGCTTAAAAGACAGAGAAACTAGCCTGAAAGATGAACTTTCAAAAATGATTCTCAAATCTTACAAGACAAAGTCAAGTTTAAATAAAATAAAATATATTTTTTCTTCCTCATCATTTTACCAGGTATTTAAACGCATCCAATATTTTAAACAATATGCAAATTATCAATCCAAAATATTATCAAGATTAGATATCACAACGTCAGAAATTAATAGAACAATTATTTTATTGGATTCACAAAAAACAGGCAAGGAGCTTCTAATCAAAGAAAACAAACTAATAAGAAAAGAATTGGATTTGGAGCTTTTAAATTTAAATGAATTAGTTTCTCGAATCAATCAAAATCAAACGAGTTATATTCAACAAATAAATTCTAAACAAAAATTATCCAGAGAAATTGATGCTAAGATTCAAAAGATTATAGCTGATGCTTTAGCAAAATCAAGAAGTAAGAAAAAAGGATTTGAATTGACTGCTGAGGCAAAACTAATTTCAAAAAATTTTAATAATAATAAAGGGAAATTGCCTTGGCCTGTAGAAAAGGGCTATGTAGTTCTTGGCTTTGGGAAGCAACCCCATCCTATTGTTAAAACAGCTACAATTCAGAGTAATGGAGTAAGAGTAAGAACATCAGAAAACTCTTATGCAAGATCAATTTTTGAGGGTAATGTTTATTCAGTTATTTTATCAAAAAATAATTTATATACAGTTTTAATTCAGCACGGTAGTTTTTTTACAGCATATAAAAATCTTGAAGCAATTTTTGTCAAAAAAGGAGAAAAGGTTAAGCTAAAACAGAAAATAGGTGAGATTACAACAGACAAAATTACAAAACAAACAATTTTAAGTTTTAGTATTTTTAAAGAAGGGATTCCACAAAACCCTGCAAGCTGGATTTACAAAATGTAATTAGTAAAATAAAGCTTTTAGTTCAGTAGCTTCGTTAACACTCAATTTACCAGCAAGAACTAAGCTCAGCTGCTTTCTTCTGAGAGCTGCTTCATATCTTTCTTTTTCGATACTAGTTTCTGGAAAAATTTTATCAATTTTTGTTGGACGTCCATTTTTGTCTACAGCAACAAATGTATAAATTGCTTCATTAGCTTTGATTTTTTCTCCATTACTATTGTCAATCCAAACATCTATATATACTTCCATTGAAGAATTAAATGCTCTGGACACTTTTGCTTCTATAGTCACTGTGCTTCCAAGCGGTATAGGCATTCCAAATGACACATTATTAACAGATGATGTAACAACAAATTGTTTAGAGTGTCTTTTAGCTGAAATTGCAGCAGCTCTATCCATCCTTGCAAGGAGCTCTCCACCAAATAAATTATTTATTGCATTTGTTTCTCCAGGCAGAACAGTATCTGTAAGAATGGTTAAAGAGTCTTTAGGTGTTTTACTTTTTGGAGGCATTTTGGGCTAACCTAATTTTTTATAAGAAGCCAAGCATTCTCATCTTCGGAGTCTCTTAGTAGCTCAAGGGCAGCTCTTGCTGATTCTACAGAATCATAACTGTTATAAGCAACTTGAATTAGTCCATATGGGTTCACGCCGACTTTTCTTGCTTCAATAAAACCTTTTTTCTTTAATAAATCAATCATTTTTAGTGAATTCTCTTCGAACCTAAATGATCCAGCAATAATATGAAAATTTCCATATTTCTTTTCAATAGGTAAAGTAACCAAGGGAATAACAGGGTTTATACTAAAAGTTGCTCTTTGAATTTTTTTACTGACTTCTTTGCTTGCAACTAAGTAAGAGTTTTCGTTAAAATTTTTTACAGAATCAAAATAAGAATTTAAAGCAATTGCAGAAAAGGAAACAAACAAAATTAAAATTGCAGCGTATTTAAGCATTGTATTATTAAAAGAAGGCTTAATTATTTTTGTTTTATTTATTTGTAGAGTATGCACTGCCGACAAACCGTAAGAGCTTTTAAGAAATATACTATTATGGTTTGGCTCAAAAATGAAATTCTTGTCAATTTTTCTTAAGGAACCTATTTTTTCAAATGCAATACTTTTGCCCTTGTTAATTTCCTTTTTAATTTTCTTAACCCATGAATTAATTTTTTCTTCTGCGTCAGAGTATGAAATATTTTTTAATTCTGAAATATTTTTTACCAAAACGCCGTCATTTTTTTTCAAGTTTTTATTAAATACAATTTCTTTGTTTGGAGGGAGTAGCTTTGAACGATTTTCACTAAATTTTGCGGAGATATTTCTGCAAACAAAAGATCCAAAATTTGGAATTACAACACAGTCGTATTCTTTTAATAATGGAAAAATATGGTTGTTGAATTTCATTTCAAAATAATATATATCAATATATAAAAAATATTAAACTCTTTATTTAATAACCTAATTTTTTACGCACTCTATTCAAAACTTTATCAGCAGTTACATTTGCTTTTTTTGCACCATCTTTTAATATCTTTTCAACTTTGTCTGCGTTAGCTATATAATGCTGGAACCTACCTCTCTCAAGTTCATATTTTTTTAGTATCAGATTAAGTAGTTCTTTTTTAGCCTGACCATATCCATACCCCCCAAGTTCATAATTTTTTTTCATTGATTCAATTTCATCTTTTTTTGCAAGTAGTCTATAAATTTTAAAGAGGTTACAGTTTTTCCAATCTTTAGAATCTTCAATTGCTGTGGAGTCCGTTTTTATTGACATAATTTGTTTTTTTAGAACTTTTTCGTCTGCAAAAATATCAATTATATTGTTCTTACTTTTGCTCATTTTTGCTCCATCCGTTCCAGTAATTAATTTTGTATCATCTTGTAAATGGCCGACAGGTAATGTAAATGTATTTCCAAAAACATTATGGAATCTGTTAGCCACATTTCTGGTGATTTCTAAGTGCTGTAGGTTGTCTTTTCCTACTGGAACTACATCAGCATCGTACATTAATATGTCAGCTGCCATAAGCATGGGATAGTTAAACAACCCTGCGTTGACATCATCTAGCCTATCTTGTTTGTCTTTGAAGCTATGTGCTAATGATAGTCTTTTAAACGGAAAAAAACAGCTTAAGTACCAAGCTAGTTCAGATACCTGTGGAATATCACTTTGTTTATAGAATACTGTTTTGTCTGGGTTTAATCCACAAGCTAACCAAGCTGCAGCAGTATACAATGTGTTTTTCTTTAATTCTTCAGAATTTTTAATTTGAGTCAAAGAGTGAAAATCTGCAATAAACAAATAGCTTTTAATATTTTCTTTTTTTGAAAATTCAATAGCAGGAATAATAGCCCCTAGGATATTGCCAAGATGAGGAACTCCCGTACTTTGTACGCCCGTTAGAATTCTCTTTAATTTTTCACCCATAAAACAAAGTTAACCCTTTTATTAAAATAAATTAATTAGTTTTGAAACTTGTGAAGGCATTGAAATATATTTTTTGGGCGTTTTATAATATTTGGTTTTATTTATTAGTATTAGTTCTCACAATTTTAATTTTATTTCCATCATTCTTCTTTGTTGCTCTAAATCCTAAATTATTTAAAAAATTTTCTAAAATGGCTGTATTCTGGTCTGATTTAGTCTTATTTGGAATGGGAATGTTCCCAAAAGTTGAAAGTAAAATTAACTTGTCTCCTGGATCACCTTATATTTTTGTTGCTAATCATGTTTCAATGATTGATATCATGTTAATGGTTTCATCCATTAGAAATCATCCTTTAGTTTTCATAGGCAAAAAAGAATTAGAAAAAATTCCATTTTTTGGTTATGTCTATAAAAAAACTATGATTTTAGTTGATCGGTCAAGCAACGAAAGCAAAAAAAATGTGTTTGTACAAACCGAAAAAAAATTAAAGGAAGGGATTAGTATAGTGATTTTTCCTGAAGGTACGGTGCCCTCTCTTGATGTAAACTTGGGGCCATTCAAACATGGTGCATTTTCTATAGCAATCGACCACAAAATACCTATTGTCCCCATGACATTTTTAGATAATAAGAAAAGATTTCCTTGGAGTTACGGTGGCCTTTTAGCTGGATCAAAGGGAAGCCCTGGCCAATTGAGGGTTAAAATTCACGATCCAATAATTACTGAAAATATGACAAGAAAAGATGTCAATACATTATGTAATAAAGTAAGGGATTTAATACTTTCAGATTTGGAGACCTCTTAAAAAATTTCCTTTAATTTTTTTTCAAGTGTTTCACAAAGATCAGGATTATCCTTAAGCAAAGCTTTTACAGAATCTCTTCCTTGACCTAATTTGGTTCCCTCATAACTAAACCATGATCCACTTTTATTAATAATTTCAGCATTAACACAAAGGTCAATTATTTCTCCAACCTTTGAGATACCTTCCCCATACATAATATCAAATTCAGCTAATTTGAATGGTGGAGCAACTTTATTTTTTACAATTTTTACCCTAGTTTTATTACCAATTACTGCTCCATCACTGCTTTTAATTTGAGTTGATCTTCGTATATCAATTCTTATGGAAGCATAAAACTTAAGTGCATTTCCACCTGTTGTAGTTTCTGGATTTCCAAACATGATTCCAATTTTTTCTCTTAATTGATTAATAAAAAAAACTGTGCAATTAGTTTTACTGATTGAGCCTGTTAGTTTTCTTAATGCCTGAGACATTAGTCTTGCATGTAATCCCATTTTAGAGTCACCCATCTCACCTTCAATTTCACTTTTTGGCGTAAGAGCAGCGACTGAATCAATAATGACCATATCAATTGCGCCAGAGCGGATCAGGTTATCAGCAATCTCCAAAGCTTGTTCACCATGATCAGGCTGAGAGATGATAAGATTCTCTATATCTACACCTAATTTTTCTGCATAAAACCTGTCAAAAGCATGTTCAGCATCAATGAAAGCAGCTATGCCACCTTTTTTTTGACATTCAGCAATTGCATGTAATGTTAGCGTTGTTTTTCCAGAGGATTCGGGTCCGTAAATTTCAACAACCCTGCCTTTGGGGTAACCGCCTACACCCAGAGCTAAGTCAAGTCCAATGGATCCAGATGATATGGCCTCAACATTTTCATCTGGTCTATCACCCATTTTCATTACGGTTCCTTTTCCATATGTTTTATCCAGTTTGTCAAGCGTTAATTTTAAGGCTTTAAGTTTGTCTTCTTTTTCGTTCCCCATAGTAGTTAATTTTCATTACTAATTTATGACATCTTTTAACACAATACAATATAAGAAAGGATGAATTTTATCTTTTTTATCTACTTTTGTAATTAATTAAAACAGTATAGCATGCAACTGTACAACAAACTCAGCTCTAATGAGAGAGAAAAAATATTAGAGGCTTCAAATTTAGAGAGAATTACATTGTCATTCTACAAATATGCAAGTATAAAAAACCCGTCAAAACTTAGAGATGATCTTTTCATTTTTTGGAATAGCATTGATGTTTTGGGAAGAATTTATATTGCAAATGAGGGTATAAATGCCCAACTTTCTTTACCTAAGAAAAATTTGAATACATTTTCAAATCATTTAATGAAAATTTATTTTTTGAAGGATCTTCGAATTAATGTAGCATTACAACACAATTTGAAATCTTTTTTAAAGCTAAAAATTAAGGTAAAAAATAAAATTGTTGCCGATGGATTAAATGATAATTCTTTTGATGTAACAAAAAAAGGAGAACATTTAAATGCAAAAGAGTTTAATAATCATATGAAAGACAAAAACTCTATAGTATTGGATATGAGAAATCACTATGAAAGTGAAATTGGACATTTTAAAGAAGCAATCTGCCCTGATGTTGACACTTTTAGAGACTCATTAAGTATAATTGAAAGAGATATTCTAAAGAACAAAAAAAACAAGAAATTATTAATGTATTGTACAGGTGGAATAAGATGTGAAAAAGCAAGCGCTTATTTTAAACATAAAGGTTTTCAGAATGTTTACCAACTTGAGGGCGGAATTATAGAATATGCAAAACAAGTCAAAGAGCAGGGTTTAGAAAATAATTTTATTGGGAAAAACTTTGTTTTCGACGGTAGAATGGCTGAAGAAGTTGGCAAACAAGTTATTGCAAATTGCCACCAATGCGGAACCCCTTTTGACATTCATACTAATTGTGCCAATGATGCCTGTCATTTATTATTCATCCAATGTAATGATTGCAAAGAAATAATGGAAAATTGTTGCTCCTATGAGTGTAGAGAAACTTTTAGAAAACCTTTTGATGAGAAAAAGGTATTGAGAAAGGGAAAAAAAACAAAGTATGATATTTTTAAAAAGGGCCGAACAACAAAAGTTTCACGAATTAATTAAATGATGCGAGATGTATTAATTTGTTTAATGTTTATTTGTATTCTCTCATGTGAACCCAACCCAATTTTTATTAAATACAATTCGATTAAGGGAGCCTGGCAAAAAGATTCTATTCAAAATTTTCTCTTTCAAAATGAAGATAAACTAATACATACTAATTCTTATTTGATTTTAAGACTTAATGAAAAATATAGATATAACAATATTTTTGTAATAATCACTGTTAGTAATTCAAGTGAAACAATTTCTAGAGATACAATTGAGTATGAGGTTGCTGATAATTTCGGAAAACTTATTGGTTCCAAAATGATTAATATTAACGAATTAAATTTACTTCATAAAATTGATTTTCAACTTATGTCAAAAGAAAATTATTTTATTAATATTGAACATGCTATGAGAAATGTAAATGAAACAATTGGAGTTGAAAAGCTGGAAGGAGTTTTAGACGTAGGATATAAATTTGAAAAAGATAAATAATATGTCAAAAAGTAAAAAGCTATCTCAAAAAAAATTTAGATTTTATTCTTTTATTCTTTGGCTAATAGTTATAACACCAATCTTTATTGTTTTGGGGCTTTTCTATTTTGCTTCAGTTGGAGGTTTCGGAGATATGCCAGACCTTGAAGTATTAGAGAATCCAAAAACTAAGTTGGCATCTGAAATAATTTCATCTGACAAAAAAACTTTAGGTAAGTACTACTTTAATGACAATAGAACACCTGTAACATTTGAAGAACTACCTAGCCATCTTGTTGATGCCTTAATTGCCACGGAAGATATAAGATTCTATTCACACAGCGGTATAGATTTTAAAAGGACATTTGGTGCAATAATAAAATTTGGTAAAGATGGAGGGGGTAGTACAATTACTCAGCAGTTAGCTAAACAACTATTTACTGGGGAAGGATCAAGGGATATGATTGAAAGGATTTCCCAAAAAATTAAAGAATATATTATTGCTGTTCGTTTGGAAAGACAATATACCAAAGATGAAATTATTGCTCAATACCTAAATATATATGATTTTAATAATAATGCTGATGGCATAAGAAGTGCCGCAAGGATTTATTTTGGTAAAGAACCAATTGAGCTTAATTTAAATGAGTCTGCAATTCTTGTAGGTATGCTTAAAAACTCTTCTTTGTATAATCCGCGACCACACAGAAACCCCGTTGGCGTAAAAAACAGAAGAAATGTTGTGCTAAATCAAATGAAAAAATACAATTATTTACACAAAGAAATAGTTGATTCACTGAAAATGCAACCCCTGAATTTAAAGTATACTCCAGAATCTCATCGTGAGGGGCTTGCAACTTATTTCAGGGAGTTTTTGAGATCCTATATGAAAAGTTGGGTAAATTCTAGTGAAAACAGAAAGCCAGATGGATCTAAATACAATTTAAACACAGATGGATTAAAAATTTATACAACTATAAATTATGAGATGCAAAAAATTGCTGAAGAGGCTATAAGTCTGCATATGCCAAGGCTGCAAAAAGAATTTTTTGAACAAAATGAACAAGTTGATGACTCCATTGCTCCTTTTAGAGATTTAACCATAGGAGCTGTTGATACTATTTTAAGGTTGTCAATGAAAAGATCTGAAAGGTGGAGAAAAATGAAATATGATTTAAGTAAAGATGAAGAAGAGATTAAAGAATCTTTTTATGAGCCTGTGAAAATGTCAGTTTTTTCATGGAATGGAGAAATAGATACAGTTATGACTCCCATCGATTCAATGAAGTATTATAAATCCTTTTTTAGACCTGGTATGATGTCAATGGATCCTACAAACGGAAAAATTAAGGCATGGGTTGGAGGTATGAATTATAGGCATTTTCAATATGATATGGTAAAAAAAGGAAAACGTCAAATTGGCTCAACTTTTAAACCCTTTGTTTACGCAGCAGCTATTGATCAATTAAAACTTTCACCATGTGATACTTTTCCAGATAGTCAATTTTGTGTAGAAAAAAATAAATTTGGGAATATTGAAAAATGGTGCCCCAAAAATTCAGGAGATAAATATGGAAAAACAAGAACTCTAAAGAATGCTCTTGCGAATTCTGTAAACACTGTAACAGCCAGGTTGATTGATAGAATTGGACCAAGGATTGTTGCAAACCTTGCCAAGGACTTAGGTATTGAACAGAAAATTTTTCCTGTTCCATCAATAGCTCTTGGAACTCCTGACTTAAGTGTTTATGAAATGGTAGCAGCATATTCCACTTTTGCTAATAAAGGGGTTTACACAACCCCCACTTTTATTGAAAAAATTGAAGATAAAAACGGAACAATTCTTTTTCAATCAAACCCTAAAATAAAAGATGTCTTAAGTGAGGAAGCAGCATATGTTACTGTAAATTTATTAGAGGGCGTGACCACTGCTGGGTCGGGTACAAGGCTTAGAACAGTTGGTGCAGATGAATATAATAGAGCATATCAAAAAGTTGTTACAGGCTACCCTTATGAATTTAAAAATCCTATAGCTGGTAAAACTGGAACAACTCAAAATCAAAGTGATGGATGGTTCATTGGAATGGTTCCTAATTTGGTTACTGGTGTTTGGGTTGGCGCTGAGGATAGAGCAATACATTTTGAAGATATTGCATACGGACAAGGGGCAACAATGGCTTTACCAATATGGGCAAACTACATGAGAAATATTTATCTTGACTCAACACTTATGATTTCTCAAGAGCCGTTCGAAAAACCAGAGATTTTGAACATTAAGCTTGACTGTAATCATTTTGTGATTGATAGTATTGGTTCTGGAAAAACTACTGATCAAGAGATTCAGGATATTGATTTTTAAATCATTATTATTAATGCAGTACAGAAATGAGTTTTTTTGTGTAACTATTTTTTGGGGTCTTGAAAACTTTTTCGGCGCTATTTAGTTCTACTATTTCCCCTTTTTTTAAGACCAATATTCTATCTGCAATCAGCCTAGCCACAGAAAGATCATGTGTTATAAAAATATAGCTTAATTTCAACTGTTTTTTTAGATTGTTTAAAAGTTTGATGATGGTATGTTGAGTAGAAATATCTAAGGCTGAGACAGCTTCATCACAGATTATTAGTTTTGGATTTAAACTAATTGCCCTAGCAATACAAAGTCTTTGTTTTTGTCCTCCTGAAAGCTGATGAGGATATCTTTTTAAATAACTTTCATTTAAGTTTACATTTTGAAGTAGCTCAATTACTCTGGATTTTATTTGACTTTTTGATTGTAAAATCTTATGGTAACTTATACCTTCTGACAAAATCTTTTCTACAGTTTGATTTGGATTTAATGAAGCGGAGGGGTCTTGAAAAATAGCCTGAACCTGATTTCTGAATTCATCTAATTTTTCTCCATTCAATTCAGAAATTTTTTGTTTTTTGTAATACACATTTCCTTGATCAATATTACATACTTTTAATAAAATATTTGAAAGAGTACTCTTGCCACTTCCAGACTCTCCAATTACTCCCAATGTTTCGCCTTCGAAAACATCAAAATTTATATTTTTTAGTGCACAGAAATCATTTTTATTAGAAAATAAATCTTTAGATGTCGAATAATATTTATACAAGTTTTTCACCGATAATATTTTTTGATTTTTATCATTAGAAATTTTTAAGTTTATTTTTTTGTTTTTGGCGTGGAGAGAAATTAATTCTTTGGTGTATTTTTCTTTTGGAGATCTAAATATCAATTTATTTTTTCCTTGTTCAACGATTCTTCCAGCTTTTAATATTAATAACCTTTCAGAAAACTTATTTACTAAACCCAAATCATGAGAAATAAATATTATCGAAAGGTTTTCGGTTTTCTGTAACTCTTTTAATATTAAGATTATTTCTTTTTGAATTGTAACGTCAAGGGCTGTTGTAGGTTCGTCTGCAATTAAAATTTTCGGACTACATGACAGAGCCATAATTAACATTACTCTTTGTTGTTGTCCTCCAGAAAGTTCGTGTGGATATTTTTCATTAAGATTGTTTATCGAATCTAACCCTGTTTTTTTTAAAAGAAAATTTATTTTATTCTCTATTTCAATCAAATTATTGGGAAAATGCGTTTTGTAGCTTTCAATGATTTGTTTTCCAATTTTCATAGTAGGATTTAAAGCTGTCATAGGCTCTTGGAAAACCATAGAGATTTTATTACCCCGAACATTTTTTATATTTCCGTAATCACTATCCAGTAAATTATTTCCTTCAAATTGAATATTACCAGAAATTAAAAAGTTGTTCATATTTAACAACTTTAATATACTCATTGATATAAGGCTCTTTCCACTTCCCGACTCCCCAATTATTGAAAATATTTCGTTTTCATATAGCTCAAATGAAACATCATCAATTATTTTTTTTGCAGGATTTTTCTTGAGACTAATACTCAGTTTTTTTATTTTTAATATTGGTTTTTTTAGTCTCAAGAATTAATTTGTTGAAGAAGCAATTTTATAACCTTCTGCGATATAGTGTTGAAGATCGCTGGTTCCGTTACCTTCTTCAACTTTGTTATTAAATTCACCTTGTCTTACGATAATGATATTTTCATCTGGGAAAGAAATAACAAATTGTCCTCTGTGTCCATTCATTGTAAAAACTTTTTTACCCTTAAATTCATACAACCACCAACCATATCCATAATAAGGGCTTTTTTCAAATACTGGATTTAGAGATAAGTTGATGAAGGAGGAATCTAATATTTTTTTGTCATTCCACATTCCATTATTAATGTAAAGTTTTCCAAATCTTGCAAAGTCCTTGGCTGAAGCTGAAAAACAGCAATAGGCCTTTTCCATTCCATTTTTTTCGCTGTCCAATTGCCAAAGTGCTGTATTTTCAGCACCCATTGGATTCCAAAAATGTTTTTCCAAAAATTCGCTTAATGTTGATTGTGTTGCTTTTTCAATTACCATTCCCAGAAGCTGTGTATCTCCACTTAAATATTTAAATGTTTTTCCAGGCTCACTTATTATTTTTCTGTTTAATATTACTGGCCTTAGGTCTTTTGTGAAATAACTTTCAGCAGTGATATTGAATGGGGAATAGTACTTTTCATTCCAATCCATTCCTGAGGACATGGAAGCTAAGTTGCCTACTGTCAACTTAGATGCCAGCCCAACTTTATATTCATCAAAGAAATCGCTAACGGGCTGATCAACCCCCTTAATATATCCTAACATTATCGCTTTCCATAACATACTCACAACAACACTCTTAGTAACTGAGAAGGAATTTGAAATACTTGATTCGCTGTAACCATCATAATATTTTTCAAAAACTATACTATCATTTTTAATAACTAAAAATGACTTTGTTTTTCTAGTTTGATTAATTTCCTTTAGTTTTTCAGACGCTTCAATTTGGTTATATTGTTTGTGTATTAACCAGGGCTCAGGGCTTGAGGCTATTATTTTTCTATTATCAAAGTATTTATAATCTGAAATAAATGCTGTATTATTTCCTGTGAAATAAATAGTTTTGATTCCACTAAATATGTAATCAACTTGTAGTAAGTATATTAAAAAAATTAAGAATAGGGAAGTACCTACCAGCCACTTTAATCCTTTTTTCATATCTGTGTTTTTTGCAAATATAGGAATTATAAAACCTTCTTTTTTCCGATTTAGTTGATTAAATCAAATTGAGAAATAAATAATTGTTAATTTTATTATTCACTAAAATTAATTTTCATTTGAAAAAATCAAAAGAAAATAAAGTCTCCTTAAGTTCAAGAATCTTCTTTTATATGATGGTGTTTGTTGTTGTCGAATCCATCATGATTGCAGGGGTAACCCTATATCAGTTTAATAAACAAAATTCTGAGTATCACAAAGACAGACTTGAGAGAAAAGAGAAGAATTTGTTAGTTGATATTCAATACGAAGTAAAAAAATCTCAAAATGCAACTTTAGAATCTTTATCTGATTCTACAGTTATGGAAATGGCAGATATCCATAATATGGAATTTGAACTTTATAATTTAGATGGGGTTTTAATTAAAAGCTCAACTGCTATTAAGGGAATACCCGGTAAAACAGAGTTAGATAAAAATATTCTTAATTTTTTTTCTGAAAACTCATCGAACAGATATATGCAGGAAGAAAAAAATAACAGCTACTTTAAACCTTCATATAACTTAGTTTTGTCCATAGAAAATAAGCCATTAGGAATTATTTATATTCCTTATTTTGCTGATGACACTGTGAGTAAAGAGGAAAGAAGTAGTTTTTTAATCAGGCTTGGCTTTGTGCATGGAAATATGATTTTAGTGGCATTTGTAATAGCCTTTTTTATTTCTAGTTTTGTTACAAAGTCTCTTGATGCAATTGGAAAAACAATTAAACAAACACGTCTTACTGACAAAAATGTAAAAATAGAAAATCATAACACACCTAAAGAAGTTGTTGCTCTTGTTGAATCATATAATACAATGATTGACAAGCTTAAATCAAGTGCTGTAAAACTTGCTAAAAGTGAAAGAGAGACAGCTTGGAGAGAAATGGCAAAACAGGTTGCACATGAGATTAAAAACCCCCTAACTCCAATGAGATTAAGTATCCAAACTTTTGAAAGATCTTACAGCAAAGGGCAGCAATTTAGTAAAGAAAAAATAAGAGAATTTTCCGATTCTTTAATTCAGCAAATTGATACAATGAGTTCAATAGCCACTGCTTTTTCTGATTTTGCTGAAATGCCTACACCAAAAAAAGAGAAATTAAATGTAATTCAAATAGTTGACGTTGCTTTGGACATATTTAATAGAGATTTTATAGAATTTGAATGTGAAGACAAAGAAATAGAAGCTAGGTTTGATAGAACACAATTAATTCGCATTATAACTAACTTACTAAAGAATGCATTTCAAGCAATCCCTGAAAACAAAATTCCTGAAATTAAAGTTAGTATAAGTCAAAATGCTAAACACGTGTTAATACTAATTTCAGATAATGGCTATGGAATTTCAAAGTCTGATACGGAAAAGATCTTTGAACCCAACTTTACAACAAAATCAAGTGGCATGGGGCTAGGATTATCAATGATCAAAAGTATATTAGAAGCTTATAACGGATCAATTTCATTTAAATCAAAAAAGAATAAGGGGACCACTTTTGAGGTAAAATTCCCAAAAATATAAATTATGGAATTTAAAAATTTACTAATTGATACAAAAAATAACATTACGACTATTTCTATTAATAGACCTAATAATCTAAATGCCTTGAACATTAAAACTTTAGATGAAATTGCTAAGGGGATTAATTTAAGTATAGATAATGATAAAACTAAATGTATAATTATTACGGGTGTTGGTGATAAGGCATTTATTGCAGGTGCAGATATTAAAGAATTTATGAAATACGATTCTAGTAATGCATATATCTTTTCTGAAACTGGAAACAAATTACTCTTTGAAGTTATTGAGAACTCTCCTAAACCAATAATTGCAATGATAAATGGTTATGCTCTTGGAGGGGGATTAGAGCTAGCAATGGCATGTCATATTAGAGTTGCATCTGAAGATTCAAGAATGGGACTTCCAGAAGTTTCTTTAGGCATTATTCCTGGATATGGCGGAACTAAAAGACTACCACTTTTGGTTGGAAAGGGAAGAGCAATGGAGATGATAATTACAGGAAGAATGATTAATGCTGAGGAGGCACAATCTTTTGGTTTAATTAACCACGTGGTTAAAAAAGAAAAACTAATCGATTTCTGTAATAACCTTGCTAGCAAAATAATGGTAAATTCTCCTAACGCTATAAAGCATGCAATAAAATCTTTAAACTCTAATTATAAGGAGGGATTTAGTAATTTTTCTGATGAAATTCTTAATTTTTCAAAATGTTTTGATTCAGACGATTTCAAAGAGGGAACCTCGGCATTTATTGAGAAAAGAAAACCCAAGTTTAACTAAGTATATATTTTTTGATTTGAAAAAAATATTATTCTTTTCTGTTTATTTTATTTTTTTAACATTTACTAGTTTATCTCAAACCAACAAAGACCTGCAAGTTACAATTGATGCATTTATTTTAGATTTTTCCAATAATAAACCAATTGCTTTTGCCGAAATAAAATTAGCAGATAATAATTCAGGTACACTTAGTGATGAGAAAGGAAAATTTAGTTTGATTTTCATACAAAGTAAAGTCGACCCTGAAACAATCCTAAAGATTACAAGCCCAGGGTACGATACAATTTCGGTTAAATTGGATCGGGTTTATTCATTTTTAGAAAATACCAATAAGTTTTATTTAAAAAGAAGTAGTAAATATATTGGTGATAGAATAAGTGAATCAAATCAACTTGTCACAGGTAGAATTTTTTCTGCAGAAACTCCGATTCAAGGAGCTATTATTAAAGTGAAAAACAAATATGTTGAGTCAAGATCTGATTTTAACGGAAATTTTAAAATTGCTGCAGATTTAAAGGATGAATTAATTATTAATTTCCTTGGGATGAATGAGAAAATAATTCGCATAGAAAATTTTGAAAACAACAAGATTCAATTAGAAACAAATTCTCAAATTTTAGATGAAGTTACCATTAATAGTTATTTGGATAATCTAGAAAATTTTGAAACAGGTTATGGTAAAAAAAACAAAAAGTCTATTGGTTATGCTGTTTCATCAATCAGTGCTGATGATATTTCCTCTGCAAACACGCGAATGGTCGACTTGATACGAAGAAGCTTTAGTAATGTCCAAGTTACTTACAATGAAGATCAAATATATGTAAGAGGGGGTACGCTCTCCATAAATAATCCAGCTGCTGCAATTTATGATGTGGAAGGGATTATTTATAAGGAAGTCCCTGCCTTTTTGGATACCCAAAGAATTCAAAGTATTACTTTATTAAAATCACTTGCTGCTACAAACAGATATGGAAGCGAGGGAAGAGGTGGAGTTTTTTTAATTAAGCTTAAGTCACTATCTAAGGGAAAAAGAATAAAAAATAAAGACTTAATTAAAATTAAAGGAAACATTTACAATGAAAATATTCCTCTTTTAAATCTTGATAATTTACAATTAACATATATACAGAAATTATACACCTCCAATTCATTAGTTGACTTGCGGAATAATTTTTATACAATTGAAGAACTGTATACCTCTGACCCCATTTTTTATCTAGAGAGTTATAAGTTTTTTTATGAGATTGATCATGATTTTGCAAAAAATATTGCTTATAATTTTATCAGAAGATATAAGGATAGTTCAATTCTTTTAAAAGCTATTGCATTTATTGCAGATGAGATTGGAGATTACGAAACTGAAAATGAGATTCATAGAAGATTAATAAAAATACATCCTGAAAATGTACAACCATATAGGGATTTAGCTCTTACTTATATAAAGCAAGGTAAATACAATCTTGCTTCATTTATGTATAATTATATTATTGAATCAAACAGTAATATTAGCAAAACCCCAGATTTTCAAAAGATATTATATGTGGAAGCCTCTAATTTACTATTGAATAATTTTACCCCATATACTTTTTCAGCTGAAACCGTCAGAGAATTAAAGTCTTTTTATTCTAATAATAAATGGAAAAGTTTTGGATCTGATTACAGAATAATATTCGAATGGAATGATCCATTCGCAGAATTTAATGTTCAATTTGTTGACCCAAGTACAAAGTATTTTAATTGGACCCACAGCTCTATTGAAAATGAAAACACTATTGAAAATGAATTGATGTTTGGTTATAATTCTAAGGATTTTTTTATTGATGATGACATGCAAGGAACATGGCTGATTAATTTGGAAAATTATGACCTAGCAAATAAAGAATACCCTGTGTTTTTAAAGTATACAGTTGTAAAAAATTATGCTAAGTCCAATGAAGAAAGAGAAGTTAAAACAGTTGAATTAAATAAACTTTTAAACAAAGTTACTATAGGGGCTTTAAAAAATAATTGACTTAGCAAAACTCATTGTAAGCACCTGCAAGATTTTGAGATATTATTTCTGCTGACCTTCCTTCAATATGATGTCTTTCAAGCATGTGAACCAATTCACCATCTTTAAATAGCGCAATTGCTGGGGAACTTGGCGGAAATGGAGCTAAGTAATATCTTACTTTTTCAACAGCTTCTCTGTCGACACCGGCAAAAACTGTTGTAAGATGGTTTGGCTTTTTTTCATTTAAAAGACTAGAAATAGCTCCAGGCCTGGCATTTGCTGCTGCACAACCACAAACGGAATTAACAACTACAAGAGTAGTACCTTTGTTTGAGATCATATTATCAACATCATCTAAAGATTTTAGTTCACTGAAACCTTGACTAGTAAGTTGTTCACGCATTGGTTTAACTATTTCTTCTGGATACATATTTAAAATGTTTATAAATTAGCACAAATATATAACCTTTTAATAAATAATGATATTAGTTTTATTAATTTCACAACAGAAATTATGGAAAAAATAGTAGGTCTTCTTGAGGGTTTTTTCAATTACTTAGAAAACCCTATTTTACAAGCTCTATGTGCTGGATTATTTACCTGGGTTCTTACTGCGCTGGGGGCTTCATTAGTTTTTTTCATTAAATCTACTAACAGAAAATTTCTTGATGCAGCTCTAGGATTTACGGGGGGGGTAATGATTGCAGCAAGCTTTTGGTCTTTATTATCTCCAGCTATTACTGCTGTAGAAAAACAACATGAATTAGGATTGACGAACCTTCCTTCATTTTTACCTCCTGCAATTGGATTCTTTCTTGGAGCTTTTTTTATTTACTTTTTGGATAAAAAAATACCGCACTTGCATCTTTTTCAGAAAATAGAGCAAGCAGAAGGCCCAAAAACTGATTTAAAAAAAACAGAGCTTTTGGTTTTGGCAATTGGAATACACAATATTCCTGAAGGCTTAGCTGTTGGAGTTGCCTTCGGCGCTCTTGCTCAAGGGATGGACTTAGGTATCACGCTAGGTGGAGCTATTGCTCTTGCAATTGGAATGGGTTTGCAAAATGCCCCTGAGGGGTTTGCTGTATCTATGCCAATGAGAAGAGCAGGATTTAGCAGATTCAAGTCTTGGCAATGGGGTCAGCTTTCAGCAATTGTAGAGCCTATATTTGCAGTTATTGGAGCAGCTATTGTAATTTCTGTTTACCCAATTTTGCCTTATGCACTGGCTTTTGCCGCAGGTGCTATGATATTCATTGTTGTTGAGGAGGTTATTCCAGAGAGTCAAAGTGGAGGAAATGCGGATATTGCAACTATGGGTTTAATTGCAGGATTTATTGTGATGATGTGTTTAGATGTTGCACTAGGATAATTTACCTTCTTGAACTGTTTGCAATTTCTTCAAAATCTACATTTTTATATTTGAAATATTGATTTTTCATTAGTTTCTTACCATAATTATCCAGCCAGTCTTTATGTAGGGATAATTCTATATGAGTTGGAGGCAAAATATTAAATTCAACTAAATATAAATCATCATTACTTCCGGGCAAAGAAATATTTCTTGCGTAATGGTAATTGTCTACAAGATTTATATGTGGCAACAAATCAATAAAAGTACTAATTCCAGTTTTTTCATTTGTAATCTTTGCAGTAATGTGCAGATATGCAACAAATCCGCCTGCAGGTGTACCAATAGGAATGTTTTTTGTATCCCAGTTTACACGAGCTTCAATGTGAATATTTGTTTGAACTTCTTTTAAGTGCAGCCCATTAGGCATAACATGATCTTTTATGGCTCCTTCAAAAATGAATACAATACCTGGATCCACTGTTTCTTCCCCAATTATTAGCTCTTGTGAAAAGGCTAGGCTTAAATTTAAAATCAATAGAAAGTGTATAATTTTTTTCATTTATATGAGTTTTTCAAAATTTTTAAATCATCTAGCAGCAAATTAATTTCATCAATTTTTGTTCCGTCATAAAAGCCCCTTATTTGACTTTCTTTGTCAATCAAAACAAAATTTTCGGTGTGTATCAAATCGTGTTTTTTAAATTCAACATCCTCAGCCGCTAAGTATGATTTTCTTGCTAGATTATAAATTTGTTCTTTATCTCCAGTAACCAAATTCCATTGATTATCATTAACATTATAATCTATTGAATATTTTTTCAAGGCTTCAACATTATCTACCTCAGGCATTACAGTATGAGATAATAATAAAATTTCGCCATCATTTTTTAATTTTTCTTGTAAAACATGCATATTCCTTGTCATTATTGGACATATATCTTGGCAAGTTGTAAAAAAGAAGTCAGCTACATAAATCTTTCCTTTGTAAAACTTTTCAGTTATAGTATCTCCATTTTGATTTATCAATGAAAAGTCTGATATTTTGTGATACTTCGAAACATATTGAATGGATGAATCAACAAGTTTTAAGTTTACAGTTGCAGGTTGAAATATTGGAAGAGTTTTTTGAGGTTTCAAGATCCAATAAAATATTGAAACAGAAATTAAGGCAAATACTAATCCCCCTGAGTAAACTAATAAATCTTTTTTTCTAAATAGTTTCAAACCTTATTTTTTGTGAATTGCAAAAATACAATAGATTCGCTTTTTAATTATTACATTTAGAAAAATTTTTATTCGTGCATAAATATATAATTCTACTATTTGTTTTTACAAACCACTTGTTTTGTCAAGTAGAATCTGTTGAGTCCATTGCAGATTTTGAGTCAAAAATTGCAACAAAAAAATTTAAAACTATTTCAAATATCCAGACATCAAATTATGATTTGAAGTATCATAAGTTAGAGCTTAATATAGACCCTTCACAAACTTCTATTTCGGGTGAGATTTCAAGTTCTTTTTTAGCTAATGAAAATATGGATGAAATAGTTTTTGATCTTTCAGACAATATGACTGTTACTGAGGTAATAAAATTGTCTAGTAGTACAGAATTATCTTTTTTACATCAAAATGATAGTCTGTTTATTGATTTGGACCAAATAATATTACAAGGTGAAATGGATTCTGTAAAAGTATCCTATTATGGAAACCCAGTTAGTTCAGGCTTTGGATCATATGAAGTTTCTGAGCATAATGGTTCACCTGTTATGTGGACTCTTTCAGAGCCATACGGCGCGAAAGGATGGTGGCCTTGTAAACAATCACTAGATGATAAAATTGATTCAATTGATGTTCATATAACCACCCCTGTATTAGACCCTAATGGAGATGAATATGTTT
>CENG01125697.1_pt1 | contig 31319 bp, 35 predicted proteins | sample 530131 | NCBI WGS metagenome assembly CENG01 (sample SAMEA2591057, study PRJEB7988) | marine metagenome | biome: marine biome (ENVO:00000447); feature: surface water (ENVO:00002042) layer; material: saline water (ENVO:00002010), including plankton (ENVO:xxxxxxxx) | depth 5 m
TTCTCGGTATGCACTTCGGGTTCCGTGGTAGTCGTCAAAGCCAAAATACGCCCCCGGACCGAGAATGATACTGGTTATTTGAAGTTTTTTAAAGCTCTTTCTGACTCCCTTTTAAGATCATCAATTTTTTTTGCATGTTTTTTATCGTAGTTTTTCTTCCCTTTCGCAAGTGATATTTCTAGTTTAGCCAATGGTCCTTTCCAAAATAGCTTTACAGGTACGCATGTCTGGCCCTTAGCAGAAAGAGCAAAAGATATTTTTTCAATTTCGCGCCTATTTAATAAAAGTTTTCTAAAACGCTCAGGATTTAAGCTATCCTTTTGATTAATAAAGTTAACAGGGTCAATTCTTGATCCCACCAACCACAGCTCGTTTTTAATTATTTTGATGTACGCCTCTTTTAGATTTAAACGCCCATCTCGCAATGATTTAACTTCCCAGCCCTCAAGTTCCAAGCCTGCAACAAATTTATCCTCAAGAAAGTAATCGAATCTTGCTTTTTTATTTGTTGCAACGGTTTTATTATTCATATGTATGATTTTACAAGAACAATCAAAGCTTCTCAGCTATTTAGGTCTTTTGCCATTTATCTTTTCTTGTATCTTGATTTGGATTATACCAAGCCTAGCTATCTACATTTTGATAGGGTTCATTGCTTATTCGCTTCTAATTTACATTTTTCTTACAGGAAGTTGGTGGGGATTTGCTTATAGCTCAGGCAATTCGTTATATATTCCAATTCTTTTATTTTTTTCTCCCTTCTTAATTTTTCTACCCTTTGTTTATATAGAGCAATTTATAAAGGATAACCTCAATCTTCTTCAAAACTACAACTTAATCCTGAGCTCTCTTGTTGCTCTTGTATGCTCCTATGAGATTGGTCATTTATATGAACTAAGAAAAATTAAATTAAAAAGCGAATATATCAATTTAAGATTTCAATTAACTTTTTCAGTAAGAATTTGCCATTTACTAATGATTGCGTTTATATTTATGTAACACAAACTTATGCAATCAAAATCAAATCAGTGGAATAACAATCTGGCCTTTTTGCTAGCAGCAACAGGATCTGCTGTTGGTTTGGGCAATATTTGGGGTTTTCCTTACAAGGCAGGGGAAAATGGAGGAGGTCTTTTTGTACTTCTTTATTTATTCTTTGTGATAGTTTTAGGTCTACCCGTTTTTATGGCTGAAGTATTTATAGGCAAAACTGGTAAAGGAAATCCAGTTTCAGCAATCGAAAACCTTGCAGTGAAATCAAAATCATCTAAAAGTTGGAACCTTGTTGGTTACGCTGGTATTCTGGCTAGTCTCATTATCGCAGGCTACTACGCAGTAATAGCAGGTCTAGTTGTAAACTATGGCTTTATTGCAGCCGCAGGTTTTGGGGTAACTGACCCATCCACAGTCTATGCATCTGAAGTTGCTAATTTTTGGGAAATGACATTTTGGTTCTCAGCTTTCTTAATTGCTTCTGGTGTTGTTGTTGGCTATGGAATTGATCAGGGGATCGAAAAAGCAATGCGTATTCTTCTGCCCATGCTATTTGTTTTGGTAATTTTAATGGTGGGCTATGGAGCTGTAAAAGGTGATATGGCATCTGCGTTAAATTATTTATTCTCATGGAAAGCTGATCAATTTAATGCAGGAACAATCCAAGCTGCTGTAGGACAAGCATTCTTTTCTCTAAGTATTGGCATGGGAACTTTAATGGCTTTTGGATCCTATATGCCAAAGGATCAAAAATTGGGAAATGCCTCAGTAGTAGTTGTAACAGCTGATACCGCAGTTGCACTATTTGCTGGATTAGCCATTTTCCCATTAGTGTTCTTTTTTGCTCTTGATCCTACCGCAGGAACAGAACTTGTATTTAAAACAATGACGACCGCTTTTTCAGAAATGGGACCTCTTGGACAGTTTATAGGGCCGTTATTTTATTTCTTGCTAGCTGTAGCGGCATTTAGTTCAATGATATCTATTTTAGAACCAAGCGTTGTCTTTTTGTCTGAGAAGTTTTCAATATCACGCGTAAAAGCCACAACATTTGTAATCTTATTCTGTTTCTTGCTATCGCTAGTTAGTGTTGCTGGTTTCAATGTTTGGAAAGATGTCTCAATAGGCGCTCTAGATAATCCATTCGAAGCTATGAAATACCTCGCGGATGATTTCTTGCTTCTTTTAGTAGGCACCGGTATATCAATTTTTGTTGGCTGGAGACTTGAGAATACAATCAACTCAGAAGCTACGGGCATTACCAATAAAGGATTACTAAATCTTTGGGTGGTTATCCTTAAGTGGATAAGCCCAATAAGTCTACTAACTATTTGGGCACTTGGTAACTTACAAATACTATTCGGCATTTCTTTCTTTTAGTGCAGATAGAGGTTATTCAAATAGGCGAAGCTTACTTCTCGCAAATAGTAGAAGTTCCTAATAACTGCACAGCTAAAGAAGCCATTCAGAAATACCTCCCTAAACAATTAAGTCATAAACTTTCATCTGATTTTTCATTAGGCATTTGGGGTGTAAATCTTGATGGACGTTTTTTACCAGAGCCAGCAAGTTATCGTTTGAAACCAGAAGATAGGCTAGAAATCTATTATCCTCTTAAGTGCGACCCAAAAAAAACTCGGAAGGCTAAAGCTCTGAATCAAGCTTCAGGATAATTACTTCTTCAAGGAGACCGTTCGCATCAAATTTAACTTTTATTTTATTCTCGGCCAGAATCTCATCTCCTTTAGCCACTTGATAGAAATAGTCCCAGACATCTGGTTCAAAAAAATTCTCAAAAGTAGGGTTCCCAAGAATAAAAACAACTTGATCTTTGCTCATACCAATCTGAAGCTTATCAATATTCTCCTGATTAAAGACTGTACCCTGGGTAACTGTAACTCTATATAGGCCTGCACTTGCGCATGAGGCAAGTATTAAAGTTATAATAATAAGGATAAGGATTTTTTTCATTTGAGATAGGATAAAGGTAATGTCAGAAAATACCAAAAAAAATTTACAAGAAGCTGGTCTTAAATCAACCCTCCCAAGATTAAAGATTATGGAAATACTACAATCTGGTAAGCATCTTAGAGCTGAAGAAATTTATAAATATCTCATTGATAACAGTTATGACGTCGGTTTAGCAACAGTTTATAGAGTTTTGACTCAGTTTGAGAATGCTGGGATAGTCATCAAGCATTCATTTGAATCATCTAAATCTGTTTATGAGTTAAATGATTCAGATCATCACGATCACATGGTATGTCTAGAATCAGGAAAGATAATTGAATTTCATGATGAAGTTATTGAGGCAAGGCAGGAAGAAATTGCTAAAAAGCATGGATACGATCTTGTTGACCACAACATGGTTCTGTATGTAAAAAAGAAAAAATAACCTTATAATTCTCAAAATGAAAGAAGACAACAACCAACCAGAAACAATAGAAGAGCCTTTAGAAAAGCAAGAATCAGGTGAAAATTCTGAGCTGAATACCCTTACCTATGAGGAGCTTCAACAGAAAAATGAAGAACTACAAGAAGAAGCTCTAAGAGCAAGAGCAGAACTAGAAAACTTTAAAAAGCGCGTTTCAGCAGAAGTTACCAACACACTTAAATACGCAAATACAGAACTTCTAAATGCATTAATACCAATTATCACGTCTTTAGAAAAAGCTATAGATAACACCGAAGACCAAAAAAGCATTGATAAAGAGGGTGTTTTGCTAATATTAAATTCCTTTGAAAAAACACTTGAGAATTTCAACATAGCTCCTATAAATCCCATTGGAGAGGAGTTTAACCCCGAGTTGCATGATGCAGTTTCTATGGTTAACGAATCGGGAGAAAACGACAATATTGTCGTAAAAACTCTCGAAAGAGGTTGGTTGCTCAATGAAAGAGTCATCAAGCCTGCTCTGGTAGTTGTCAATAAGCACAACTAAGAAAAAAAGAGGACAAAATGGGAAAAATTATTGGTATTGATTTAGGCACGACTAATTCGTGTGTCGCTGTAATGGAAGGAAATGAACCTGAAGTTATTTCAAACTCAGAAGGAAACAGAACCACACCATCTGTTGTTGCATATTCAACAGATGGTCAGATACTAGTTGGCCAACCAGCTAAGAGACAAGCAGTTACAAATCCTGAAAAAACCTTGTTTGCTGTGAAAAGGCTTATTGGTAGAAAATTTAAAGACGATGAAATTCAAAAAGATCTTAAAAATGTTCCTTTTGGTATTGTTGAGGCTGAGAATGGCGATGCTTGGGTTGAGGTTGATGGTAACAAAATAGCTCCACCTCAGATTTCAGCAGAAATCTTGAAAAAAATGAAAAACACAGCAGAAGACTATCTTGGCACTAAAGTTGATGGAGCGGTTGTCACTGTTCCAGCATATTTTAATGATTCACAAAGACAAGCTACAAAAGCAGCAGGAAAAATTGCGGGTTTGGACGTAAAGAGGATTATTAATGAGCCTACTGCAGCTGCATTGGCATTTGGTCTTGATAAATTAAAAAAAGATGGCGTTATTGCAGTCTATGACCTAGGAGGCGGAACATTCGATATTTCAATTATAGAAATGACCAATGTTGATGGTGAATATCAATTTGAAGTGATTTCTACCTCTGGTGATACTCATTTGGGTGGGGAGGATTTTGACTTCTTATTGATAAAACATTTTATTGAAGAATTCAAAAAGGAATCAGGTTTTGATTTAAATTCAGATCCTATGGCCCTACAAAGATTAAAAGAAGCAGCTGAAAAAGCGAAAATTGAACTATCTTCTTCAGAGCAAACCGAAATAAATCTACCATATATAACTGCAGATGCCTCTGGACCAAAACACTTTGTACAGAAGCTAACAAGAGCAAAACTTGAATCTCTTGTCGGTGATCTTGTGGCTAAGAGTTTAGATCCAGTAAAAACAGCTTTAAAAGACGCAAAATTCACACCGAAAGATATTGATGAAGTAATTCTGGTTGGCGGCCAAACCAGGATGCCCTTAGTGCAGAAAACAGTAGCAGATTTTTTTGGTAAGGAGCCAAGAAAAGATATCAATCCAGACGAAGCGGTTGCTCTAGGTGCAGCTACTCAAGGGGCGGTTCTTAGTGGCGAAAGATCCGATGTATTGTTGCTGGATGTTACACCATTAACTTTAGGCATAGAAACACTTGGCGGTGTCATGACTCCACTTATTGAAAAAAATACCACCATACCAACAAACAAATCACAGGTCTTCTCAACAGCAGAGGATAACCAAACTGCAGTAACTGTCCATGTCCTTCAAGGTGAAAGAAAGAAAGCTACAGACAACAAGTCATTAGGGCAGTTTAATCTTACAGATATTGCTGCAGCACCACGAGGCACACCTCAGATTGCTGTGACATTTGATATTGATGCCAATGGTATCATTAATGTATCTGCAAAAGACAATTCAACAAATAAAGAGCAATCAATAACCATCCAAAGTGGAAGTGGTTTATCAGAGGAAGAGATTGAAAAAATGGTAAAAGATGCCGAAGCAAATGCTGAGGAAGATAAAAAGTTCGAAGAATTAATAACATCTAGAAACATGGCCGATGGATTAGCTAGCTCAACTAAAAAAGCTTTAGAAGAAAATGGAGACAGCTTGTCAGAAGAAGAATCTAAATCACTTCTAGAAGCAATTTCAAAAGTTGAAGAGGCTTGCAAAGGAGATGCAAAAGAAGATATTGATAGTGCGGTAGAAGAGTTATCAAAAATTGCTCAGCCTCTATCAGATAAGCTTTTCAAAAAAGAGTCTGCAGAATCACCACAGTCAGAAAACTCTGATGAGCAGACCGATAATGATACTGTCGATGCTGACTTTAAAGAAGTTGACGATGATAAAAAATCCTAGTAGTGAAAAGGGATTATTATGAAATCTTAGGGGTTGATAGAAACATCACCCCTGAAGAGCTAAAAAAAGCTTTTAAAAGATTAGCAATAAAATATCACCCTGATAAAAATCCTGATAATAAAGAGGCAGAAGAAAAATTCAAAGAAGCTGCAGAGGCCTACGAAGTCTTAAGCGATCCATCCAAAAGAGCTACCTATGACCAGTTTGGTCATCAGGGAGTTAGCTCGAACTTTGGCCAATCTGGCTATAGAGATGTAAACATTAACGATATCTTCAATAATATTTTTGGTGACGAAATTTTTGGGGATATATTTGGCGACATCTTTGGCGGAGGTAGGACAAGAAGACCACCAAGAGGAAGACATATTCAGATGTCTTTAGACTTGTCTTTAAATGATGCTGTCTTTGGGAAAACAGTTGAAATTAAGCTGCCGAACAATTCAAAAAAAGTTTCTGTTAATATCCCGCCAGGAGTTGATGCTGGCAATAAAATCAGATTGTCAGGAGAAGGTGAGCCAAGTCAATATGGAGGTGAAAATGGAGACCTTTATATTGTGGTTAATGTTCTTAAACATCCTTTCTTGGAGAGAGAAGGAAATCATTTATACTGCGAAGTGCCTATAAGGATTGATCAAGCAATCCTAGGAGCGGAAATTGAAGTTCCAACACTCACAAAGAATGTGTTGTTAAAAATTCCTTCCGAAACTCAAACGGGTAAGGTGTTTAAATTAAAAGATAAAGGTGCAGGCTCAATTCACGGCAGGGCTTCAGGAGATTTGTATGTGAGGATTGTGATTGAGACTCCTCAAAGAATTTCAGACTCACAAAAGAAAGCCATAGAAGAAGCATTCAAAGGGATGGAAAAGAATTTTTCTGAAAGCGCTGATTTTTCTAACAATCTCAAAAATAAATAATAATGAAAATTTCTCTTCTTGGTTCATCTGGTAAGATGGGCAAATCTTTGATTGAACTCGCTCATAATGACCCAAGTGTTTCAATTACCAATGCACTTGTGAGGCCAGATTCAATATATTTAGGCAAAGATGTTGGTGAAGAACATTTTAACAAAAGATCTGGTCTAACGTTTTGTGCTTTTCCAGATGAAAATTTTGATATTTTTATAGATTTCTCTACGAATAATCGACTCGAAGAAAAGATTGAACTATATAAAAAATTTGGAAAATCTTTGTTATTCTGCGGTACAGGCCTTAGCAAGGATGAGGAGCTTAAAATTAAACAGCTTAGTTCAAGCTTTCCTGTTTTCTATGCACCAAACACATCTTTAGCATTGAATTATCTAATGAATATGGCAAAAAAAGTTTCTACCTCACTTGATTTTTCAGAGATCATAATTGAAGAACAGCACCATAAATCAAAGATTGACATCCCTTCTGGCACTGCAAAAGAGATAGCAGAATCTTTACATATTGATGCAAATAACATTCTATCTAAACGTGAAGGCAGCTTAGGCAATTACCATAAAATCATATTTAAAAATAAAAATGAGGAGATCCAAATTTCTCATTTTGGGTTAAGTAGGAAACTGTATGCAGAAGGAGCAATTAATATTGCAAAATGGTTTTACCAAAAGCCTAAAAACCTTTATCATATGCAAACTTTAATTAAAGAAATTTATGAGTAAAGCAAAAGTTACAATAGAGCAGCTCTTCGAGCTAGGAGCTCATTTTGGCCACAGAAAAAGGTTTTGGAACCCTCATATGGAGGATTACATCTTCTGTGAAAAAAATAATATACACATAATTAACCTATATAAGACACAAGAGAAAATTCTGGAGTTATACGATACATTCAGAAATTTATCAGCAGTTGGTAACAAAATAATGATCGTAGGCACAAAAAGAGTTGCATCTAGCTATGTCAAAGATTTTGGTGAGAAAACAGGCATGCCATACATTTCGCATCGTTGGCTTGGCGGGATGCTTACTAACTGGAAAACTATCAAGATCCCAATCAACAAACTTTTAGAGTTTGAGGAAAATAAATCATCAGGACAACTTGGCGGAATGATTAAAAAAGAAGCTGTTCAGCTCGAGAAAGAAATGAAAAAACTTTCTTTAAATTTTGATGGCGTAAAAGATATGAAAGGTTTACCAGACGCGCTGTTTGTCATTGATGTTGAAAATGAAAATATTGCAGTTGAGGAGGCCCTTAAGATGGGAATTCCTGTGTATGGTCTTGTTGATACAAATAGTAATCCAAAAAACCTTACCAATTTTGTTCCTATTAATGATGATTCATCAAAAACAATCAAATTTGTATTAGATCTATTGTCTGAAGCTGTGCTTGATGGTCAGGATTCAGCAAGAAAGCAAGGCCTAGTGCAAAAACTTGACGGCGACAAAGGGCCGAAAGTCTTCTCACTAAACGCTACAACTAAAAAAGTTTCAGTTAAGCCTGTTGAAGAAAACATTGAGAAAGAGAAAGATCAAGTTTTAAGCCAAGAACCAGAAGTGCAAAACGAACAGCCTCCTAAAGTTGAAGAAAAAGCAGAAGTTCAAGAAACAAGTGCAAAGATGACCAAATCTGCGCTTGCAAAACTTACCAAAGCTCAGCTTGAAGAAAAAGCAAAAGAGTTAGGCATCACGATCGAAGGAAAGGTTCTGAAAGCAGATCTTGTTGAACAAGTCTTTAAAGCACAATAAATATTATGATCACAGCTCAATTAGTTAAAGAACTTAGAGAAAGAACTGGCATCTCAATGATGGATTGTAAAAATGCCCTTAGCGAGACAAATGGTGATGTTGATGCGGCTATTGAAGTTTTAAGAAAGAAGAGTGTTCTTAAAGCGGAAAAGAAAGCTGATCGCGCTACAAATGAAGGCGCCCTTGTTGTAGGTGTAGCAGATACTTATGGATTCATAGTTGAGGTTAATACCGAAACTGACTTTGCAGCCAAAGACCAAGATTTCCAAGAATTTCTCAACGCCTTAAAAGAGTATTGTAATACTAATAAGCCAGATTCATTGGAGGAACTCAACGATGGTTTTAAAGACAATCTTTTACAAATAATTCAGAAAATCGGCGAAAATATAAAAATCTCCAATTATCAACTGATTGAAGGCAATGCCTCTAATATATCAACATACATCCATTCTGATGGGAAGCTTGCTTCATTAGTATTGCTCGCGAACAGCAATGATAGCTTAGGTAAGGACATAGCAATGCAAGTTGCAGCAAACAATCCATTAGCAATTTCACCAGACGATATCGATGTGGCAATACTTGATAAAGAAAAAGAGATTGCTTTGGCTACACTTGAGAATGAAAACAAGCCTGAAGAGATCAAAGAAAAAATCGTTCTTGGAAAATTAAATAAGTTTAAGCAAGAAAATTCTTTGCTTGAGCAGCCATTTATCAAAAACCCAGACCAAAAAATTCAAGATCTAACCAAAGATAATTCCATTCTAGGAATTATAAGGAGAAAGGTAGGAGAGTGAGCTCTCTTACTTTTAAGAGAATCCTTTTAAAATATAGTGGAGAAGCTGTTGCTGGCTCAAAGGAGCAAGGGATAGACCCTTCTGTTCTACATTTCATGTCCAATGAAATAAAAAGCATTGTTAATAAAAAAGTTGCCGTCGGTTTAGTTATTGGTGGCGGCAATCTCTTTAGAGGTAAAGAATTAAATCAAGATGGTATAGACAGAGTTGCGGGTGACCACATGGGCATGCTTGCAACGGTTATGAATGGTATAGCACTAAGAGATTCACTTGAGAGGCTGGGAGTAAAAACAAGAGTAATGTCAGCAATACCAATGCCAGGGATTGTAGAGCATTACGATAGAAGATTAGCTATTCAATTATTAGATGCTGGTTTTGTTGTAATTTTCACTGCTGGAACTGGAAACCCCTTTTTTACTACAGATACAGCAGCGTGCTTAAGAGCTATTGAGGTTGGAGCGGACTTGATGCTAAAAGCCACAAAGGTTGATGGCGTATATTCCGATGATCCTAAGATTAATCCAGAAGCTAGCTTTTATAGAGACCTCACTTTTAATGAAGCTATCTCTAAAAACCTTAAAGTAATGGATACCACAGCACTCACACTTGCCAGAGACAATGAAATGAAAATTAAAGTGTTCAATTTTCGTAAAGAAGGAGCATTGCTTGATATAGTAGACGGTGGAGAAGAAGGAACGATAATTACAAATGGATAGTTACGAAAATATAATTGGAGACTGCGAGAATAGAATGCAATCTTCATTGAATAACTTTAACGACAACCTAAAAAAAATTAGAACTGGAAGAGCTAACCCATCAATGCTTGATGGAATAATGGTTGATTACTATGGAACCGAAACTCCGTTAAATCAATGTTGTTCAATAACAGTTGAAGATTCTAAGACTCTAAGTTTATCTCCTTGGGATAAGTCTCTTGTACAAGAGATAGATAGAGCAATACAAAAATCTGACTTGGGAATAAATCCAACTGTTGCTGGAGAGGTTCTAAGAATCATCATGCCTCCACTTACTGAAGAGTCTAGAAAAGATCTGACTAAACGTGCAAGAAATGAGGCAGAAAATGCAAGAGTAGCAATAAGAAATATTAGAAGAGATTCATTGGCTTCAATGAAATCTCTAGAAAAAGATGGTGAGCTAACTAAAGATGACATATCAGATTCTGAAAAAGACATACAAGAAATAACCAATAAATATATAAATTTGGTTGATCAATCCGTAGCTGCAAAAGAAAAAGATCTTCTAACAATCTAATGGCAGAACCAAAGTCAGTAGCCATCGTCATGGATGGAAACAGAAGGTGGGCAAAGAAAAATAATCTTCCTGTATCACAAGGGCACCGTGCAGGAATTGAATCATTAACTAAAATTGTTAAGCATGCAAAAAATATTGGAGTAAAACATTTGGTTGTTTATGCATTCTCGACAGAAAATTGGAATCGCAAACAATTTGAAGTTAATGCTTTAATGAATTTAATAAATTTTGGAGCTGATACAAAATTAAATGAGCTTATTAATAATGAAGTTAAGTTAAATTTTATTGGTGAACTGGACGCACTTCCTACTTCCTCAAGAAAAGCTATTGATAAGTGCAAAGAGAGCACAAAACAATTTGAAGGCTTTACGCTAACGGTGGCAGTAAATTATGGCGGCATATGGGATTTTATAAATACTATCACCAAAGCAAAAAAAATAGAGACTCCTTTAAACGAAGAAAACTTAATCTCACTTACAAGTTTTGGCAATGAAATTGACCTCTTTATTAGAACAGGTGGAGAAAAAAGACTTAGTAATTTTCTCTTACCTAACATCGCTTACGCAGAATTGTTTTTTACTGAAACATTGTGGCCTGACTTTAGTGAAACAGATCTAGATCATATTCTTGCAGAATATAAACTAAGGAAAAGGAGATTTGGCGAATGAAATCCATTTCAATTTTTGGGTTTACCGGATCAATTGGCACACAAGCGCTGAATATTTTGGCAGATTCAGAAGATTTTGTTTTTGATTTTTTTGTGTGCAACAAAAATGTTGATGTAGCAGCTCCGCTAATCAAAAAGTTTGCCCCAAAATATGTCTTTGTTGATGATAAAGAGGTTAGAGAAAAAATTAATCAGAGCGAATTCCCTTCAAGCATTTTCATTCAAGATTACAATAATTTGCTAAATCTTATTGAAGAAGATCCAAGTGATATCTACCTTTCAGCAATAAGTGGCTTTAGCAAGGTAGAACTTACCCTTCTAGCCGCACAATCTGGAAAAAGACTTTTATTAGCAAATAAAGAGTCTTTAGTGATTATGGGGACAAGACTTATGCAGATTATCAGAGACAGTGGTACTGATTTAATCCCAATTGACTCTGAGCATTACTCAGCTTATTTATCATTAAAGCAATTGGATAGATCTGAGATATCAAAGCTTACTTTAACAGCATCTGGTGGACCATTTGAAGGCCTGCCTCTTGAAAAACTTAAGAATAAAAATATTGCAGAGGCTCTTAACCATCCAAACTGGGAAATGGGAAGTAAAATTTCTATTGATTCTGCAACCTTAGTGAACAAATGCTTTGAAGTCATAGAAGCCCATCATCTATTTAATCTTAGCGAAGAGCAACTTGGTATAGTTATTCATCCACAAAGCATCATTCATTCATTAGTAGAGTTTAAAGATGGATCATACGAGGCTCAGATGTCTGAACCAGATATGGGATTTCCATTGTCGTATGGATTTTATAAACAAAGAGTTGCTTTTAAAAAGAATAAAAGAGCAGATAAGCTGTTAAATAGCTTAAATTTGACTATAAAAGAATTTCCTCAAGATAGAAGTTTCTTGTTGGACATAACTAAAGATATTATTCAGAATGGGGGCAATAGAGGCTTGGTTTTTGCAGCTATAAACAATTATGCTGTTGAAAAGTTTTTAAACGAAGAAATTAGCTTCATCGATATATATAATTTAATTAGAAGCAATTACGAGGAAATTGAAAAGAAAGACTTGTTAGAGCCTGGAGAATTGAACGAAAACTATATAGAAATTCAGGAACAAATAAGAAATTGATATGTACATTTTAGTTGGAGCTGTAATCTTATTCTTGGTGCTAGTAACATTCCATGAATATGGGCATTATTCAGTTGCAAGGTTTTTTAAAATAAAAATACTTAAATTCAGTATAGGATTTGGGCCGGATATCATTAATTGGAGAAATAAAGAAGGTGTAAGATTCTCCTTATCTGCAATTCCTCTAGGAGGCTATGTGGCTTTCCATGATCCAGGTGATGTTGACAACTATAACAAACTCTCAAGCGAAGAAAAAAAATACGTTCTTGCAAATAGGCCAGCACTAGAGAAAGCTTTAGTGACACTTGCGGGCCCTTTTTATAATTTTATTTTGGCTTTTGTAGTTTTTGCTTCTATTGGGATGTTTTTGCCGCGAGAGTCTGATGTAGCAACAGCGCGGGTGACAGAATTAAGTGACTCAAAGCTATATCAAGTCATATCTATTAACGATGTTGCCATAAAAAATGCTCAAGAACTTGAGCTTAGGTTTTTCGAGCAAACGGGCTATACGGGCAATTTAGAAATAAAACTATTTGATTACGATATGCAATCTGAAGTAGTTTATTCAAAAGAGGTTACAGATTTAACTTTCCCTCAAGATAGAAGTCCATCAGCATATTTCTCGTTTCAGCCTATATTGGATTTTACACCTGTTATTTCATCGGTTGAACAAAGTAGTATTGCTTTTCAGTCAGGCATTAGGGCGGGAGACTTAATAACAAAGATTAACGATAAGGATGTTTTTTCTACGCTACAAGCAAATGAACTGTTAAACCAATTCAATAAAAGGATGTATATTGAGGTGCAAAGAGACGATCAGAAGCAATTCGTTACATTGCCAATAAAACGTGATGGTGAAATTTATGGCATCAGTTTAATGCCTGGAGGAAATAATTTATTTGAATCTATTTCTTATGGTGCTAGTCAAACCTTGTTTTGGATTACAAACACATTTAAATTTTTAGTTAGAACTTTTACTGGCAGTTTAGGCCTAGATAACCTTAGTGGTCCGGTGGGCATTGCAAAGGTTGCTGGAGACTCACTAAGTAATGGCATTATTCCATTTTTAATGTTGATGGCTATTTTAAGTATAAGTTTAGGAGCTTTTAACCTTTTACCTTTGCCAATGCTTGACGGCGGACAATTTTTGTTTATCTTAGTGGAGGAGCTAAAAGGTTCTCCAATTAGCATGAAACTAAAAGCAGCACTTTTTAATCTAAGTTATTTATTAATAATGGTTTTATTCGTTTTTGTAATTGTGAATGATATTGGGAGACTTCTGTGAAAAAGTTTTTTCTTCTAGTATCAACTATATCAGCTCTTATAAGTGCTGATATGGTCGTCGAAGACATTCGAATTCTTGGGCTACAAAGAGTTTCTTTAGGTAGCGTGCTAGATACAATTCCAGTAACAATTGGAGATAGAATAGGCTCAAGAGATTATCAGAGAGTCATACGAACACTTTTTGCCACCGGCCAATTTGATGATGTCGAGTTGTCTTCTGATGGCAATGTTTTATACATTTCAGTGGAAGAACGACCGACTATCTCATCCATTAAGATTGATGGCAACTCGGCAATAAAAACCGAAGAACTGTTAGGCGCACTTGGCTCAGAAGGGGTTGCCGAAGGCTCAGTTCTTAAAAGAGCTACCTTAGATTTAATAACTAAAGGCTTGCAGGCTCAGTATTCGCAACAAGGCAGATATGGTGCTTCAGTTGAAGTCTCACAAAGAGATCGCCCGAGAAACAGAGTAGAAGTTAGTATCGAAGTTGATGAGGGCTCATCTACTGCCATAGCCTCGATAGAAATAATTGGAAATGAGGTTTATTCCGATGATGAGCTAAAAAGAATTTTTGAACTCTCTGAGGGCTCAATATTATCTGTTTTTACCAATGATGATAAATACACTCGAGAGAAGCTTGTAACCGATCTCGAAAATCTTGAAGCGTATTACAAAGACCGAGGGTATTTGCAATATGGCCTTGAATCATCTCAGGTCTCAATTAGTGATGATCTTGAAGAGTTATTTATAACTTTAATAATAAATGAGGGAGACCTTTATACTGTGAGCAATGCAAAAGTTTCAGGTGAAATTCCATTAGAAAAAGAGTTTTTTGAAGAATTTATTAATATCCCTGAAGGTTCTTACTATTCAGAAGCTTTAATAACAAACTACGAGGAATTTTTTGCAAATATTTTAGGGAACGAAGGCTACACTTTTGCAGAAGTGGAGGGAGTTCCAACCATCGATGAGGAAAATAAGTCGGCTGAGATTACATTCGTATTTAATCCAGGTAGGAAAAACTACACTAGAAGAATTCTTTTCAATGGTAACGCTTTTACAACCGATGAGGTTTTAAGAAGAGAAATGAGGCAATTTGAAGGCGCCCCAGCTTCGAACCAAAAAATCGAACAATCAAAAATTCTTTTAGAGAGAACTGGCTATTTTAAAACAGTAAACGTTGAGACTGTTCCAGTTCCAGGGGAAGAAGATTATGTGGATGTAATTTTTGATGTTGAGGAGCAACAATATGGAAATGTTGTTGGAGGTTTTGGTTACTCACAGTTTGGATTTTCATTTAATTTTAACATCCAGCAACAAAACTTCCTTGGAAGCGGAAATACTGTGGGCATTGGATCCAATGTCAGTGACTACTCAAAGAATATTTTCCTTCAATATGACAACCCTTACTATACAATAGACGGTGCAAGTAGAGGCTTCTCATTAAATTTACGAGAATTTGATTATTCAGCATTTGGCTTGACCGATTACAACACCTCAAGCTACGGAGCTGCGATGACATTTGGTTTCCCAATTTCTGAAATTCAGCGATTAGGAGTTAACCTATCTTTTGATCACACTGAACTTCAGCAGCAAGGTCTTTCATCGAGAGAGATTCTTGATTTTACTCAAGCAGAAGGCTCAGAATTTGATACTTTCAAAGTTCAAGGATACTACACAAGAATTACACTCAACCGAGGGCTTTTCCCAACTGAGGGGACCTTAAATCAAGTTTCATTGCAAACTACAGTACCTGGGTCAAGCCTAAATTACTTTAGATTGGATTACAAAAATGAATACTACCAGCCTCTGTTCGGTGACTTTGTATTTAAAGCAGCTTCCAGAGTCGGGTATACAGGTGCCTTTGGCGACACAGAGATACCTCCTTATTTTGAGAATTTTTACGCAGGAGGACCGTACTCCATAAAAGGATATGAGGCAAACAGTCTTGGCCCAAGAATCACACCTGTTCCATGCTATGGTTACGATTCGGCAAATGACTATTGCCCACCCTTGCAGGATACAAACTTTGATGGGGTGGCAGACACTCCCGCTTACAATCAATATGCTACTTATGGCTTTAATAGACCAATTGGTGGAAATGTATTGCTTGAAACAAGTTTAAATTTAATCTTCAAACTGCCATTTGTTGAAGATAATAATCAATTTAGATCGGCATTTTTTATTGATATAGGAAATGTTTTCTCATCATTCTGTCAAAGCTATCAGACACAATGCTACAGTCCTAATTTTGAAGATTTAAGAGGTTCGTATGGTCTTGGAGGTAGTGCAATTACTCCTTTCGGTCCAGTTAGTGTTTACTTAGCTATACCATTCAACAACGACCCAATTGATAGGGTTAAGAGATTTGAATTTACAGTGGGAAATAAATTCTAAAAACCTCGATTCTTTAAGAAAAGTTAGCTAAAATACCGTCACTTAAGGATTAAAATTATGAACATAATAAAAAAGACACTACTACTAGGTTTAATCGCAGTTTTTTCAGCAGCAGTTTTTGCTGAAGGAACTTATGTATTAAATGCTGAAAGAGCAATGCTAAGCACACAGTATGCAAAAGATACATTTAAGAAGCTTGAAGAAGATGCTGATTTCATCGCTGATAGAGAAAGACTTGAGCTTTTACAAGCAGAAGGTCAAGAACTAGTTGAAAGCTTTCAGCAGGACCAAGAAACAATGTCCGATGAGCAGATTGTAGCCATGCAGAAAAAAGTGCAGGACAAGCAAAATGAAATTCAGTTTCTTGCAAACAAGCTACAGACCAAGGCTCAAGAAGCACAGCAATCAGTAATAAATGATCTTTCAACAGATTTTCAAAGAATTTTAGGTGAGCTCATCAATGCAAAGAGCATGGATATGGTTCTATCACCACAAGCACTATTCTACGCTGATCCAGATCTAGATATTACAGATGAAGTTACAGCTCTTCTGGATGTAGCTTTAGCTGAAAAATCTGATTAATAGACTTAATGTTTTCTATCTCCCTTGGTGAGCTTGCAACAAAATTAAATGGCAAGCTAGAGGGAGATAAAGACAAAATCATCCATCAATTACAAGACTCACAAAAGTGTGACAGTGATTCAGTTTGCTACATCAAATCACATCTATACATTCAAAAACTATCCTCAAGCCCAGGTGCTGTAATCACTACTGCAGGCCTAGCTAAAGAAATAGATGCAAACTGCATTATTGTTGAAGACCCTTATTTTTGCTTTGCACTAGCAACAGGAATTTTTAATGTAGGTTATGAAAAGCTCAATAAATCAATAGAATCTGATATACATCCAAGTGTAAAATTAGGCTACAATTCGGTAATAAACCCAAATTGCAAAATTGGAGCAAATGTTGTTATTCATGACAATGTTTCAATATATCCAAACACTACAGTAGGCGATAATTGCATAATCCATTCGGGTGTTGTTATTGGAAGTGACGGCTTTGGTTTCGCGCCTAAAAACAATCAGTGGCAAAAAATTTATCACCTTGGAGGCGTCGATATTGGAGATAGTGTTGAGATTGGAGCCAATTCAGCAATTGATCGAGGCGTGCTTGGTAATACCCAACTAGAGGATGGTGTAAAACTTGATAATCATGTCCATGTAGCACACAATGTCAGGCTTGGCGCTAACACAGCAGTGGCAGCACAAACTGCGTTTGCTGGCAGTGTGAATGTTGGAGCAAATTGTCAAATTGCAGGCCATGTAGGGGTTACTGGTCATCTTTCGATAGTAGACGGAGTTACTGTGCTTGCTAACACTCTAGTAACTAAATCAATTAATAAGCCTGGGGTTTATAGTGGGATCATGCCGATGATGGAGCACAATGAATCTTTGAAATTTGTTGCAAAATTAAAAAAGAAAAGTGAATAGAGAACAAATTAAATCAGTTTTACCGCATAGAGAACCCTTCTTATTCTTAGATGAGATAGTAAGCGTTAGCAGTGAAGAAGTGGTGGCAAAAAAAAATGTGTCTATTGAAGAAGATTATTTTCGTGGTCATTTCCCAAACTTTCCTGTCATGCCGGGAGTTTTAATCTTGGAGGCAATGGCTCAAACGTGTGGAGTTTTAGGGTCACATATTATGGGCAAGAACGCCAACAAGAACTCGGTATACTTATTTGCTGGCATTGATAAGGTAAGGTTTAAAAGAAAAGTTTTACCAGGCGATGTTCTTACAATAAAATCAAAAGTATTAAGTGAAAAAAGGGGCATTTGGAAATTCATTTCTGAAGCGCATGTTGATAACAGCTTGGCATGCAAAGCAGAAATACTTTGTGCAGATAGAAGCTTAGATGAATAAAATACATCCTACTGCAATTGTAGATCCCTCATGTTCGTTACATGAGTCAGTGGAGATTGGTCCTTACTCAGTTGTCGGACCAGATGTAGAGCTGGGGCCTGACTGTGTTTTGAATGCACATGTAGTAATAAAAGGACCTAGTAAGTTCGGGTCAGATAATTCATTTTTTTCATTCTGTGTTATTGGTGAAGATACACCTGATCTTAAATTTAAAGGAGAAAAAGCTACTTTAGAAGTTGGCTCAAATAATACTTTTAGAGAATTTTCAAAAGTCCACAGAGGAACAGCTGCAGATCTTGGATATACCAAAATAGGTAACAATAATTTAGTCATGCCTGGAGTTATGATTGCTCATGACTGTGTTTTAGGGGAGGATAATATTTTAGTAGATAATTGTGCTTTGGCTGGCCATGTAAAAATAGGTGACCATGTTACCTTGGGCGGATATACACTTGTGCATCAATTCTGCCAGCTTGGGTCTTATTCATTCACTGGAATGGGATCACATGTGACTATGGATGTACCAGCATTTATAAGAGTTGCCGGCAATCCCACAAAACAGGCAGGCGTCAATTCTGTGGGCATGGAAAGGAAAGCATTTTCCAAAGAGCAGATCGCTAACATTAAAAAAGCATACAAAATCTTTTACAGGGAAAATTTAAGAGTCGAAGATGCTGTTGAGAGGATAAAGGCAGAGTGTGAGTTAGATACCCATATCAATCTTTTTCTAGATTCTATCCACAGCTCAACTAGAGGCATTTTAAGATAGTTGAAAATAAAAGTTGGTATTATTTCTGCTGAGCCCTCAGGAGATCTTCTTGGCTTGCAGGCAATTGAAGCACTTAAAACAAAATTTTCAGAAGTTGAGTGTGTTGGTATAGGCGGTGGCAAGTTATTAGAGTATGGCTTGTCAGGCGACAGGAAGCCTATCCAAGTGATGGGATTCATTGAACCATTGCTCAACTTATTTAAGATAGTTAGTTTCCGAAATCAGCTCATAAAAAAATTTAAACAAGAAGAAATTGATCTTTTTATAGGGATAGATTCTCCAGACTTTAATTTTGCAATTCATGAACAATTGTCTAAAGCAGGCATAAAAACAGCACAATTGGTTTGTCCCTCTGTTTGGGCTTGGCGTCCCGGTCGTGCTAAAAAATTTAGATTTCTTGACTACATGCTGTGTATTTTTCCTTTTGAAGTTGGATACTGCTCGAATGTAAGAAAAGAGTCGTTTTTTGTTGGGCATCCACTTGTTGGGACAGAAGATGATTATGCAAATAATTATAGAGAAGACATAATTGCTCTTTTGCCTGGCAGCAGGTCGTCAGAAATAAGGTTTAATCTTCCAGACATGCTCAAAGCTTTTAATAGCTTCAACGAAGAAAATAACTTTAAAGCAATAATCCCTGCGTACGATAGTTCTGCTCAAGAACAAATCAATGATCATATTAAACACTTGGATAATGTTTCTTGTGAGCTATCTCCATCGATTAAGATTTTAAGCAAATCAAAAGCTGCCGTTATTTGCTCAGGAACCGCATCATTCGAGGCCTTGTTAGCAGAAACCCCAACCGTTGTAGTTTACAAAACCAATAGGTTTAATTATTTTTTACTTGATAGATTTGTAAATTCAGATTTCATTGCCATTCCAAATATTTTAGCTAACACAAAAATTTTTGAAGAGCTTGTTCAGGATAGTTTTACACCAGAGGCTGTTAGCAAAGAATTGCAAAAACTATTAGATAACTTTGACCATAAAGTAAAAGAGCTCAAAGAGTTAAAAGGGCAACTTTCAAAGCCAGACTTTCAGCCTTTTGCAAATAAATTCTTTAATGATTGCAGGGGTTGATGAGGTAGGTTTAGGGTGCCTAGCTGGACCAGTAATCGCCTCAGCCATAATTCTGAGTGGTAGAGGAAGTGAAAGGACTTACAAAGATTCAAAAAAAACTTCTGAAAAACAAAGAGCAGAAAATTATTATTTTTTAAGAAGAAATTGTTATTTTGGCATTGGCGTTGCATCGCCAATGGAGGTTGATCAGTTAAATGTACTTAAGGCCAGTCATCTTGCAATGATTAGAGCTGTGGATAGCTTGCCTGTTAAGCCAAGCAAGATAATTATTGATGGCAAATATATTCCGGAAGGGCTTAAAAATGCAGAATCTATAATAAAAGGTGATCAATTTATTCAAGAGATCTCTGCTGCTTCAAATTTTGCGAAATACTACAGAGATAGTTTGATGGCTGCATATCATCTGCAGTTACCAAACTATAATTTTAAAACAAACAAAGGCTACCCTACACTTGAGCATAAAGATGCAATTTCTGCTTTCGGACTATCAAAGATTCATAGAAAAAGTTTTAAAATTAAATGATGTCTGAATTTACTCATCTACAGGTTAAATCCCACTTTAGTATTAGCTCTGGGCTGCCAAAACCAAGTCAAATCGTAGATGCTGCAATAACAAATAAGATGCAGGCCGTTGCATTAACAGATAAGAATAGTTTTTTTAGTCTAGTTAAGTTCTACAGGTATGCCTTTGAAAAAGGTATTAAGCCAATCTGTGGAGTAGATTTTGATATTTCAACGCAGACAGGAAAGAAAGGCAATGTAATTTTGCTTGCAAAAAATAAAATTGGTTTAGAGCAGTTGTTTAAGTTAAGTACTAATGCTTTTGTTTCATCCAGCCAGGGGGAGCGAACAATACAGGAAGAAATGTTGCTTGAGAATTCATCAAACTTGATATGCATTATGCCAACTACATCTGAAGATGTAGTTGCATTGGCTTTAAATAATGAAGCAGAAATTAATCTTAAGCTAGACGCTTACCAAAAAGCCTTTGCCGAAAACTTTTTCATTGGTAGTTCGAATTTTGGAGAAAGTTACAGCCAAGTCGCTGCATCGGTAAGTGATCTTGCGTTTGCAAAGTCGATACCAGCTGTGGCTTTAAATGATGTTTTGTTTCTTGAACCAGACGATCACTTAGCCCATCAGGCCAAAGTGGCAATAAATAGTGCCACGCTACTTAAAGACGAAATGGATAGCATCAAAATTTCGCCTGAACAGTATTTTAAAAGTTATCAGGAGATGGAGAAAATACATCCTAAAACCTCTATTGATAATACACTTGAAGTTGCCAAGCTTTGCAACGTTATGGTCGGCGCAGGCGAGCATTTTTTACCCAGATTTGAGGTTGAAGAGCAAACGGATCTTGGGAGCTACTTAGCAAAAATTTCCTCAGCCAAACTGGGTGATTATTTAGATGCAAACAAAGAGCTTGATCAAGCTGCTTATAAAGATAGGCTGGATTATGAACTTAAGATTATCACTGAAAAGGGCTATCCAGGATATTTTTTAATTGTTATGGATTTTGTTAAGTGGGCCAAAGAGCAAAATATTCCAGTTGGTCCAGGCAGGGGTTCCGGGGCAGGCTCTCTAGTGGCATATGTCTTATCAATAACAACACTTGATCCTTTACAGCATGGGCTTTTGTTCGAACGATTTTTAAATCCAGAAAGACCCTCCTTGCCTGATTTTGATATTGATTTTTGCATTGAGGGAAGGGATAGAGTGATTGAATATGTGCAAAAAAAGTATGGAGAAAAATCAGTTGCCCAGATTGGTACCCTTGGCACGATGGCAGCAAGAGGAGTTACAAGGGATGTAACCAGAATACTTGGAAAGCCATACGGTTTTGGCGATATGATTGCAAAAATGATTCCTTTAACTCCAGGAATTAAGCTCAAAGATGCCATTGAAGACTCTGAAGAGCTACAAAATCTTCAAAAAGAGAATGAAGAAGCAGCTGAGGTTCTAGAGCTGGCATTAAAGCTTGAAGGTTGTGCTAGAAGCATAGGCAAACATGCTGCAGGAGTGGTCATTGCCCCAAATGATATTCATGAATTTACCCCTCTGCACTACGATTCAGAAACCAACTCTATAGCCACCCAGCTTGATATGTACGATGTCGAGGATGTGGGTTTGGTGAAATTTGATTTCCTTGGTTTGAGAACATTGACGGTAATTAACAATGCAGTCATGTCTATAGAAAGAATCAATCCTGATTTTAAGCTTAAGGAAATACCCTTCGATGATGCCAAAGTATTTAACCTTTTAAGCTCAGGAAAGACGAAAGGCCTATTTCAGTTAGAATCCAGTGGCATGATTGACTTGATTAAGCGACTTAAGCCGGAAAACTTTTCTGACATCGTTGCTTTAGTTGCCCTATACAGACCTGGACCACTCAATTCTGGAATGGCAGATGACTACATTAACAGAAAAAATGGCCGTGAAAGTATTGCTTACCAGCATACTAATTTAAAAAAAGTGCTCAATGAAACTTATGGTGTTTTTGTATACCAAGAACAAATTATGGAAGCAGCACAGGTTCTAGCTTCTTATTCGCTAGGCGATGCTGACAATTTACGCCGAGCTATGGGCAAGAAAAAAGCAGATGTCATGGAAGAAGAAAAAGGCACCTTTGTTGCAGGGTGCAAAAATAACAACATCTCTGAGAACAAGGCCATTGAAATCTTTGATAATATTGAGAAGTTTGCAGGGTATGGCTTCAATAAATCTCACTCTGCTGCCTATGCATTTATTGCCTATCAAACGGCCTATCTAAAAACACACTACCCATCCCATTTTATTGCTTCGGTGCTATCCTCTGAGCAAGACAAGACCGATAAACTTGAACCGCATGTGAAAGACTGCGGTCTCATGGGGATTGAAATCTTACCGCCAAACATCAACACTTCTTTTGAAACCTTTATTGTCAATAATAAGAATCAAATCGAATATGGGCTTGGTGCTTTGAAAGACGTGGGTAGAAAATTTATTGAGGAGGTTTGTAAAGAGCGAAGCAATGGCAAATTTACAAGTTTAATGGATTTTGCATCCAGAATTGATCTCAGGAAAGGTGGTATCCGATCACTTCAAAGTCTGGCAAAATCTGGTGCTTTCGACGAAATTGCCGATAGAGACTTAGCCGTTAGTTCGATGCGAAATTATCTTGAAGCCTCAGAGCAAAAATTTAAGTCAAAGGAATCTGGCATGCTGGAAATGTTTGCTTCCAACGATGACCTTAAAGTAAGTGAAGTCACTGTAAAAAAATACTCCGAGCCAGAAAAGCTTAAGATGGAGCTTGAATCTTTTGGATTTTATTTCAGCAAACACCCCGTCTCACTCCTAAGAAAAACGCTCTCAGCTAAGCTTAACCCGATAAAAAAATTGGTGACCTCAAACAGTGAGAAATATATTCCGGTTTTAATCAATCAAAAAAGAGTGATCAAAAAAGGGACAAGTATATTTATTTTTTTAGAGGTTTCGGATGAAACAGGATTAATCGATGTCTCAGTACCCCTTGAGTTGCATGACCTAAAAAAACCCTTGTTCAAAGAAAATTCATTGGTGGTTATAAAGGGTACGGTTGCAGCCGATGATTATCGCAGAGAAAACTTGGAAGACGTTGGCATAAAATTACGGGCCACAGATATTTATCCTATTGATATCGCTAGATCAGTTGTAAACTCGGAAATTAGACTCAGCTTAACAAGAGAAAAGATGCAAACCTTGGGCAATGGAAAGTTTGAAGAGCTAGAGAGTTTAAGCTCGCCTGAGGGTGTGGGTGTGGTCCTTGAATTAAAAGACGAGAAACTCAATATCTCAAGTGAAATTAGAGTTGACAGCATGAAGATTTCCCTTGAGGATAATACGTTCGCAAAATTAGATGAACTAATTGGCGAGGAAAACTATCAAATTTTTTAATGATGGATCAACACTTAGATTTTGAGCAACCAATATACACCTGCTTAGAAAAAATAGAGGAGCTGAAAAAAGCTGTGCCTGCTCCAGAAAACTTGTCAGGGCAATTAAATCAGTTGCAAATTAAAGCCGAAAAAGAGACTGCCAAGATATATAAAAACTTGTCGCCTTGGCAAAAAGTTTTGGTTGCACGTCATCCCAATAGACCGCACACCATAGACTACATAAACAATGTCTTTGATGGATTTGAGGAACTGCACGGTGATAGATTGGGCGACGATGATAAGGCCATCGTTGGAGGTATGGCATTTCTTGATGAGTATCCGGTCGTAGTTATCGGCCATGAAAAAGGTCGTGAAACCGAAGAAAGAGTTGCAAGAAATTTTGGAATGCCACATCCTTCAGGATTTAGAAAAGCCAATAGGTTGATGGAGTTAGCTGAAAAATTTTCACTTCCATTAATTACATTAATTGATACTCCTGGTGCTTATCCGGGAGTTAAAGCTGAGCACTCAGGCCAGCATGAGGCAATAGCAAAAAGCCTAGAAGTGATGTCAGATCTTAGAACCCCAATAGTGAACCTTGTTATAGGTGAAGGTGGCTCTGGCGGAGGTTTTGGCATTGGACTCGCAGATACCGTTGCTATGCTCGAATATTCCATTTATTCAGTGGCATCTCCAGAAGCTTGCGCTTCAATTCTTTGGCGCACTACAGAAAATGCTGAACAAGCAGCGGAGGCATTAAAACTCGATGCCAGCAACTTAATTAAGCTTGAAGTCATTGATAAAGTTGTTAATGAACCAGTTGGAGGGGCCCACAGGAATCATCAGGAGACTTATCAGATAGTTAAAGATTTCTTTCTCAATGAGCTTTTGGCCTTGAGCAAAATATCACTAGACGACCTTACTGCCAAACGCTATGAAAAGTTCATGAAAATTGGCTCTTAATGAATTTTTTTACTCCAGAGGAATTATCGATTATCTTTAACGCCAAAAAAGTGGTAGTTGCATTTAGTGGTGGTCCGGATTCCACCCTAGCACTATTGGCTACTAAAGGGAGTCTCAAAGATAGTTCTAAACTTTCAGCCTTACACATCAACCATCAAGCTCAAACTGCATCCAGTGAGTGGGAGCAGGATTGCGAAAAGCTATGTCAAAAACTAAGTATTACTTATAAATCTGTAAAGGTAAAAGTTAAGGTCGAAGACCAAGGTTTTGAAGCAGCAGCAAGAGTGGCAAGACAAAAAGTTTTTCAACAATTTGAAAGCGGGACGGTTTTAATTTTAGGTCATCACGCCGACGATCAAGTTGAGACTGTGCTGTTTCGAATTTTCAGAGGGACAGGCATCAAAGGTCTTGCTGGCATGAAAAGAATATCAAGACATAGTGATTTGGTATTCATTAGACCCTTGATGGGGCTAAACAAGTCTGAAATATTAAATCATCTTAAAGCAGTAAAACAAGAATTTATTATTGATGAAACCAATAATGAAAATGTTTATAGTCGGAATTTCTTGAGAAATGAAGTTATTCCTCTAATTAAAGAAAAATGGCCCAATGTCGATAAGAGCATCAACAGAATGGCTCAGATATTGGATCAGCAAAACACTCTTTATGAAAAGTTAATCGCTGAAAAATATTTACTACTCTCCGATGAAGAAGGTTTATTATTTCAGCAGCTCTCTGAGTTGGATTATTTCATGCGCTCAGAGATTATTAGATTTTGGTTGAATCAAATGGGTTGTGCTGTTCCCAATGAAAGCCAGATGAAAGAAATTGATAAATCTTTCTTTCAATCAAGACAGGGCGCGAATCCTGTACTAAAATTTCAAAGAGATGATGGCCAGAATGCTGGGGTAGTTTTATCAAAATACAATAATTATTTAATCGCGGAGAAATTGGATGAGTGAACCTAAAGTACTGTTTGAAGAGCATGACAATGTTGCAGTTATAAAGATTAATCGACCAGATAAAAGAAATGCTCTTGACCGAGAGACTGTTTTATCGATCAATAAATGTACTGAAAAAGCCAAAGATAAAAAATATAGAGCAGTTATATTGACTGGTGCTGGTGGTGCATTTTGTGCTGGTGCCGATTTAACAGAGTTTGCCACAGTGGAAGATATGGATTCAGCTCCAAGTGTGCAAGAGTCTCTACACAATGGTTATCACATTGGTTTGGGCAATTTAATTACCATGGAAAAACCTGTTTTTGCTGCAGTAGAGGGGCCATGTGCAGGCATTGGTTGTGCCTTTCTTTTAAGTTGCGATGTGGTTCTTATGAATCAGTCTAGTTTCTTTCAAGTTGGATTTTCTAAAATTGCTTTGATACCAGATGGAGGCACAAATTGGCTGCTAACAAGAGCTGTTGGCTACCAACAAGCATTTCGTATGGCGGCAGAAGCTAAGAGGGTGTCTGCAGAGGAATGTCTTTCAGTTGGCATATGTTCTGAAGTTGTTGAAGATGGTAAAGTGTTTGAAGTAACACTTAAACTTGCACAGCACTATGCTGAATTTGCACCTGATGCCATTGGCAAAACAAAAAGCTTGATGCGTGAGGGCTTTAATAGATCTTATTTGAAAAATCTTGATGAAGAAGCTGAAGCACAAGCAGCGTTTGTTGGCAGTGCCGATAACGTTGAAGGTGTTATGGCTTTTGTCGAAAAGAGAAAACCAGATTTCAAAGGCAGCTAACACAATAATAGAAAACTTTTCAGAATCTCATCTTGATGAGGTGTTCACCATTGAGAAATATTCCAACCCAACTCCATGGCGACTTCAAACTTTTCAAAAAGTACTGGTAAATAGAACCTTAAGTTTTGTTATTAAAGCCAATAACAAAATCATTGGGTTTTGCATTGCCTCAGCTGTGCACGAGGAATGTCATCTACAAAACATATGTGTTGCTAAAGAATTTAAACGCCAAGGGTTAGGCAAAAGTATGCTTAAAACGCTTACAACTAGATGTCAGGTTGCTAATTTAAAACAAGTAATTCTCGAAGTTAGAGCATCAAATTCTGCAGCGCAAAACTTTTACAAGCAGTGTGGTTTTTCTGAGATAGGCCGACGCAAGGATTACTATAGACTTGGTGACGGCAGGGAGAATGCAGTCCTTATGAGCTTATCTCTTGAAAAGCGATTTTTATAGAAAAGTCTTCAAACCTATAATTTTCAATAAAACCGTTGTGACCACCATATCGGGTAAAAAGAATTTTTAGTTGGTCATTTTCATTAAGATGTTGAAAGGTTGAAGCAGGCACCACCTCATCATCTTCAGCTGCAATAATAGTAGTTTTAGCTAAAAGTTTATCCACGACTTCATTGGTTATCTTGTAAGCGAGGAAATAGTCATCAACATTGGTAAACTCAGGCAAAATCTCAGGCAGAAGTTTTGCTGTCATAGCTTTAAAGTCTTTTATTTTGTAAATCTGTGAAAAATCATAGTCGGACCACCTATCTTCTTTATATTTAAAACTTTTTTGCCATTTTCGTTTGTAATACCATTTAAAAAAAGGCGATTGCATGGCTGCAATTGATCTTTCGTGATCTACCATCGGGCAGATTGCTACGATCTTTTTCATTTTTTTTGCTATCTCCAGTGTACCAATCCGGATGGCATAATTGCCCCCAAACGAAAAACCCATTAGAGCATTGGTATCCTCTTCATTGAGGTAATGTTCAAGGCATTCAGCCACAAGGGTATGCTGCAGAGCATTAAAAATTTCTTTGTTAAGTGGCAAGCTATCGCCATGATCAACTGGATTTATGCGAATAACGTTCCAACCCTGGTTATAAAAATACACTAATGAGGACTGCATATAAGAAGTGTCTTGATGTGAAAGATAGCCTGGAATAAGAAAAAGTGTTTTGCTGCTTTGGGACTGTAAATTTTTATGCACCGATAGTCTAATGCCATTGACGCAGGTAAAAACCTCCTTAATAGTATTGTTCGTGACCTCAGTAACTGCTTTTTTGTGCAGGTGAATACGTAGTTTGCTTAATACCGTTGCTATGAAGGGATTGGCAAATGGAAAGGGCGGTTTAAAGCTTTTGTATTTTTTATAAGAGCTTTTTAACATCATCTTCTAACGCTGCTGGATCATCAAGGGAACCATAACGGCCAACAACATTGCCCTCTTTATCCACTACGAATTTGGAAAAATTCCACTTAATTGGTTCTGTATCCATAAAGCCTTTTTTGGCATTTTGTAAAAATAAGAATAGTGGGTCGGCATTGTCACCGTTAACGTCAATTTTGGCAAACATAGGAAAGCTTATCGAGAAGTTGGTTTCACAGAAATCTTTAATTGCTGCCTCACCACCTTGCTCTTGAGCTCCAAATTGGTTGCAGGGGAAGCCAAGCACAACCAGCCCTTGGTCTTTAAAAGTATCGTACAGTTTCTGAAGTCCTTTGTATTGCGGTGTAAAGCCACACGTACTGGCCACATTAACGATTATTAAGACCTTGTCTTTGTAGTTAGACATAGCAACTTCTTTGCCATCAATATCTTTAACTTTGTAATCGTAAATAGATTCTTTCATAATGCATTAATGCTCCACTTAGATGAACGGATAATCTTAAAAAATTTTTCTCAGCTCAGCAACAGAGAATTATACAAAATACTTGAGCTTAGAATAGAGGTTTTTACGGTTGAGCAAGATTGCGCTTATCAAGATCTTGATGATAGAGATAAAGATTGTCGTCATTTATGGTTAGAAGAGGATGATATAATTCTTAGTTATGTCAGAATTAACCCTCCAGGTATCAGATTCCCTGAACCATCACTGGGCCGCATCGTGACCAAAGAAACCGCAAGAAACAAAGGTTATGCTGAGGTGCTAATAAAAAAAGGTTTGGAAGTGATTCAAGTCGATTATGCTATGCCGACTAAAATTTCAGCTCAAAGCTATCTCGAGGACTATTATTCAAAGTTTGGTTTTGTAAAATGTAGTGAGGAATACTTGGAAGATAATATTCCGCACATTGAAATGATTAAAAATGATTAAATTTAGTAGATCAACAGTGGAAAAAGCGCTCAGCTGCCCTTTGTGTTGCATCTATGATCACAGGCATAAATGCCGTCCCTTTTCATTACCTTTTACATTAAACAGTGCCGTGGACAATTTATGTAAAAATGAATTTGATCACTACAGGGCAAAGCAAGAACCACATCCCTTATTTGTGGAGCATGGTATTGATGCTGTGCCATTTCAGCATGAGAAAATAGACGAATGGCGAACAAACTTTACAGGCATAAGACATATTGATGAGGAGGCTGGCTATAATTTTGGCGGAGCAGTAGATGATGTTTGGCAAAAGCCCAATGGCGACTTGATTATTGCAGATGTTAAAGCAACTTCAAAAAAAGCTTTTTCTTGGGATGACATGAAAGATTATCCCTATGCACAAGGATACAAGAGGCAGCTTGAGATGTATCAGTGGTTGTTTCGCAAAAATGGATTTAGTGTAGCCAATGAAGCATATCTAGTTTATTTTAACGGCCTAAAGAATGAGGCAATGTTTAATCAAGAACTAAAATTTGAATTGCATGTAGTTAAACTTGAATGCAACGCTGATTGGGTCGAAGAGGCTGTACTAAATACAAAAACCTTATTAGAAACACCGGGCTTACCTGCACCAGGAGCAGCCTGCGATCACTGCAAGTATGTCAGAGATAGATCAAGAATTAGAAAAGAAAATCACTAGCTTTATTGTATCTAAAACAATTATAAATTCTGAAATGACTCTCTATGAAATGACTCTCTAATAGCAGCATTGCATATTCCTATTCTCTCCAACAAGAAAAAAAATAAAAAAATATGCAACTTTGCTTTGAAAAAAAATTAAAGACTAGAAAAAATACATATTAAGATTTACTATTTAAAGGAGGTAAAAAAATGAAAGTAACTAAATTTACATACAAAAACCCAGACGAAAGAGGTGAGGTCGATTTTGAAGCTGAAGTTTCTGTTGAGAATAGTTCAGATTTTGACATTGAGCTAATTAGAAGCTCAATGATTGTTGTTAATGCAAATGGTACAACCGTTTGTGGGTCGTCAAATGACGATGATAACGAATTTATTTCTGCCAAAGATACAGGTGAGTTTGCTGTAGGCGGATGGGGCGTTAGTGCGAATAAAGATGCTCTTGGTGGCAGTGGTAAGGATGCAAAAGCATTCATATCTGTTACAACCTACAGAAGAGAGTTTGTGAAAATAGGCACACTGGATTTCCCACAAAAAGAAGGAGATGTGACTGAGATCAAGAAAACTGTATCACTTGGTGGTGTCGCAGAAATGATTGGTGTTTCGTGTTACCGAAATAAAAATAACGATGAAGGTGAGTGTGATATTGAAATTAGAGCAGGTATGAGAAATACCTCAGATAACTTCATTGCAAGAGGCCAGATTACTATGAAGCTGATGGATCAAAGAGATGCTGAATTAGAGAGCTCAGTAGATTATGAAGCATTTCCAGCAAAAGCAGGACATGTTTTTCAACCAAGTTTTTGGGGTCTAGCGCCTGGAAAAGTAAAGAATGCAAGTTTTACTGTAACTGCTTCGGTATTCGTTCCAGTTGATAACTTTACAGCAGAAGCAAATCCTACTCTTTCAGAGGACAAGTGGTAAGCTGAAAGCCGATCTAAACTTAGAGAACTTACAAAAGCACCTCAAGGCAAATTATTCTTTGGGGTGTAAGTTTTCTTTTTCCAACTCTAAAACTTCTACACATAAAAAATTTACAACTTTAGAGATTCATGATGGCCTTCTAATTGCAGATTTGGTTTTTCATTATTCAAATCAAGGTATAAATTTAGAGATTTTTAATCAGCATGGTCAATCAATTCCCTTTGATCAAAATTTAAAGAATGCTTCAACTTATAGTTTTGATGTCAGTGAAGATAAAATATTCAATACCTTGTTGAAATCTTTAGATTCGATATCTTCTAATTCAAATTACTCGGATGTTGAGTGGATCAAACGAATATTTATGCAAGCCATAAGAAAATCAAATAATAATGAAAAACGAGAAACAGTCAAAGATAAGTTAAATGAGATTTATGAGTCAAACGAACGATTTTTAAAACCAGATTACGAAGATATACTAAAGCATCTATAGCTTAATTTTTTAAAAATTTGATGAAGAATATTATTCTGTGTGATATCGATGGCACTGTAGCCAACAATGATCATCGCCAGCATTTTTTAGAGGGCAAAAAAGATTGGGAAGGTTTTTTTTCTGAACTTTCAAATGACTTGCCTATAACTTCTGTTATTGAAAAAATTAATGATCATCATAAAGATGGACATGAGATTGTTTTTTTAACAGGCAGACCACAAAGATATAGATACAGTACAACTTTATGGTTAAGTGAATACTTTAATTTTGACTTTAGGCTTCTAATGAGACCAGATAATGACCAAAAGAATAAAATTGAAGTAAAAAGAAAAATATTTTTAGAGGAACTTAGCGCTGAGAAAATTTTATATGTTTATGAAAACGATTTAGAGCTAATTTCAATGTGGAAAGAGTTCAATCTAAATACTGTTGACGTAAA
>CENG01004940.1_pt1 | contig 30954 bp, 30 predicted proteins | sample 530131 | NCBI WGS metagenome assembly CENG01 (sample SAMEA2591057, study PRJEB7988) | marine metagenome | biome: marine biome (ENVO:00000447); feature: surface water (ENVO:00002042) layer; material: saline water (ENVO:00002010), including plankton (ENVO:xxxxxxxx) | depth 5 m
ACCGTAACGCTCTTTGCAAGGTTACGCGGCTTATCAACATCGGTGCCCTTGTAAATTGCGGTGTAGTATGAAATTAATTGCATTGGCACAATGCTGATAATTGGGTTCAAAAGATCCAGCGTTTTAGGGATATTTATGTGCCCCCCTTCTTTGGTTATTTCTGTTTTGCTTATGGGTCCTATCGAGAAGACTCTACCTTTTCGAGCGGCAACTTCTTGGATATTAGAAAGTATTTTATCCAGGTGCTCGTTATCGGGCACCACCGCAAGCACTGGCATGTTTTTATCAATAAGGGCCAGCGGACCATGCTTTAACTCACCAGCAGGGTATGCTTCGGCATGAATATAAGAAATCTCTTTTAGTTTAAGTGCACCCTCTCTAGCAATAGGAAAATACATGCCTCTACCTAAAAACAGGGCGCTGTTTTTATTGAAGATTAATTTAGCAACTTTTTTATATGGCTCTAAGTCTTCTAAAGTTTGCTGTATATTTTTTGGCAAATCCATTAAAGCTTTGGATATTTTTTTGATTGAATTTTCAGGTTTATTGTTGATCTTCATTAAAGTGAGCAGCAACAAACTTAAACATGAAAGCTGGGTGACAAAAGCTTTAGTTGATGCAACACCAATTTCCGGCCCAGCATTCGTTAAAATAGTATAATCCGATTCACGACACATTGAGCTGTTGGCAACATTGCATATGGTTAAGGTAATTGGATTGTCTGTTTTCTTTGCAAACCTTAACGATGCCAAGGTGTCTGCTGTTTCTCCAGATTGAGATATTGTAACCAATAAAGTTTTTTGTGTTTTTATGGGTTCTTGGTATTGGTATTCAGACCCATAATCAACTCGACAATTAATGCCTAGGAACTTATGAGACCAATACTCAAATATTCTGCCAGCATGATAACTTGTACCACATGCAACTATCTGAATGTTAGAAATATCCACCAAGGCCTCTTCAAACCCTGCACCAAATATGCCTTCTTGCGGACCACTTTCTAAAACCCTTCCTTCGATTGAGTTACTCACAGCAGTTGGTTGTTCAAATATTTCCTTCTCCATAAAATGGCTATAGCCGGCAAGATCGTTTGTATATGCGGTTGAATCAATCTCTTGGGTAGCTATGTTTTTAGGAGCACCATTTTTTCCAAGAATTTCTATGTTGTCATTTGAGATTATTGCTATCTGGCCATCCTCTAAAAACTTAAATTTATTGGTTACCTGTGATAGAGCCATAACATCCGATGCAATAAAATTTTCATCGATACCCTCACCAACAACAAGAGGACTGTGTTCTCTCGCACCAATAACAAAATCTGGATTATTTACATCCATAATACCAAGAGCGTATGCGCCTTTAAGGTCTTTAATTGCTCTTATAACTGCTGAATCAAAATCATGACCTGCATTTTTGTAATAATTTATTAGATGTGTGATCACTTCCGTATCGGTGTCTGAGATAAATTTATAGCCTTCGGCTATTAGGTTATTTCTTAGCGGCTCATGGTTTTCAATGATGCCGTTATGGACAACAAATATTTCATTAAGACTTGAATGGGGGTGAGCATTTTTGGTATTTGGCACACCATGTGTGGCCCATCTAGTATGTGCAATTCCATTGTTTGACTCGTCGGATTTTTTTAGTTGAGATTCTAAATCTGCAACTCTACCAACAGTTTTTACTTGTGTAATTTTTTTATTGGCAGTAAATGCTACACCAGCCGAATCGTAGCCTCGGTATTCAAGTCTCTTTAAACCCTCTACCAAAATTGGCAGTACGTTTCTTTTTGATGAGCCGCCAACAATTCCACACATTACTTCTTCTTCCAGTTTTTCTTAGTAGATTGGCGTGCTCTGCCAAATGCTAAAGAGTTGTTTGGCACATCTTGGGTAATGACAGACCCAGCTGCTATATATGATTTTTTGCCAATGTTTAGTGGGGCAACCAACGATGAATTGGTGCCAACAAAGACATTATCACCAATAATGGTCTTGTTTTTATTTTTGCCGTCGTAGTTGCAAGTGATCGTGCCAGCACCAATATTGGTTTTTTTGCCAATCTCAGCATCGCCTAAGTATGCATGATGGTTTGCTTTTGTATTTGTGCCAATTTTTGAGTTTTTGACCTCTACGAAATTTCCAATCTTGCTCGAACTGTCAAGCACAGCTCCATTGCGCAGTCTTGCAAAAGGACCAACCTCGACGTTGGAGCTAATCTTGCTGTCTTCGATTGAACAAAAGTCTTTTATTGTTGAGTTTGAGCCAATATTTACGTTTGATAGCAGCGCATTCGACTCAACCACAACCCCATCACCGAGCCTAACTTTCCCTTTAATGGTAACGTTGTTTCCAATTCTGACATCTTTGCCGACACTGAGCTCACCCTCTACGTAACACGTTGATTCGTCCTTAAAAATTGCCCCTTTATTTTTAGCATTTTTGATATTCATCTTAACCAGAGCTTTATATAAGTGACCAAGCTCGGATTTATTATTAGCGCCCAGAACTTCATCTGCAGTAGTTGTGTGAGAGCCAACCTTAAGCTCTCTTTTGGTGGCATATCCAACTAGGTCTGTCAGGTAATATTCCCCGGCTTTATTGTTTCTAACCAGGCCTCTTAAGCCTTTTTTTAAGAATTCATTTTCAACGATCATGATCCCACTAAATATTTCTTGTATCTTCTTCTCTTCTGCGGAAGCATCGGCTTCTTCTCTAATACCAACCGGATCTTTTTTTTGAGATCTAATAATCCTGCCATAGCCTTTAGGATCATTGAGCAATGTGGTCAGAATTGATATTTTTTTTCTTGCTGAAGATCTGATGAGTTTTCTTGCAGTCTTGTCTGTTAATAGCGGCACATCAGAGTACAAAATAAGTGTTTTGCCTTTTTCTGGTAAATAGGGTGCTGCTTGCTTTACTGCATGACCTGTTCCAAGACGCTCTTTCTGCTCACAAAAAATATAGTCTCCTGCATTGTTTTCCAAAACATATTTTTTTACCTCATCTTTCTTATGCCCAGTTACCAAAAAGACCTGGGAAGGTTTAAGTTTCTTAATGGTATTTAGTGAATGCTGCACCAAAGGCATATCTCCCAGCATAACCAAGGGTTTTGGTTGGGATGTTTTCATTCTCTTGCCTTCACCAGCGGCAAGCAATACTACACTTAAGCTCATGTTTTGCGTTTATATTTTAAACTTAACTTTTAAGTTTAACGTTCTTTTTAAGAGCTTCAATAGCTCTCAGCTGCGATAAAGATTGATTTAGCTGTGATGATACTTCTGCAAAGTCTTTTTGGTCCTTCTTGTCCTTGAGTAGTTTTTCGGCTTCTTCTTTAGCCTTTAGGATTTTAGCTTCGTCCAAATCATCCGCTCTGACAGCAGAGTCGACTAGAATGGTGATGCTCTCTGGTTGAACTTCAGCGAAGCCACCATTGGTAAAGAATACTTGTTCACCTGATTCCTGAATCATTCTTACTGGGCCAGGTTTTAAGATTGCCAGCAGTGGTGAATGGCCTTTAACAATTCCGAGCTGGCCCTCTTGGCCATCCATTACAACCATTTTAGCCTCTCCCTCAAAAAGAGTTTTTTCTTGGGAGATGAAACTTATATTAATCACTCTTAACTGTTTTTGCCTTCTCTAGTGCTTCGTCAATAGAACCAACCATGTAAAAAGCTTGCTCAGGCACATCGTCGTGAACGCCCTCAAGAATTTCTTTAAACCCTTGGATAGTATCCTTAACTGAAACATACTTTCCGGGAGAGCCTGTAAAAACTTCCGCAACAAAGAAGGGCTGAGATAAAAACTTCTCAACCTTTCTAGCTCTAGAAACAGTTTTCTTATCCTCGTCTGAAAGTTCATCCATACCCAAGATAGCAATGATATCTTTAAGCTCTTTATATCTTTGTAGCACACCCTGAACTCTCTGAGCCACATAGTAATGCTCTTGACCCACAACCAATGGATCTAGCTGTCTTGATGTTGAATCCAACGGATCCACCGCTGGGTAAATTCCAAGCTCAGCAATTCTTCTTGATAAAACCACAGTGGCATCTAAGTGAGCAAAGGTTGTAGCAGGAGAGGGGTCAGTTAGGTCATCGGCTGGGACGTAAACAGCTTGAATGGATGTGATCGAACCAGTTTTTGTTGAGGTAATTCTTTCTTGCAAGACCCCCATTTCCTCAGCCAAGGTTGGTTGATATCCAACAGCTGATGGCATTCTTCCTAGTAGGGCTGAAACCTCAACTCCAGCAAGGGTATATCTATAAATATTGTCGACGAATAACAAGACATCTCTGCCTTCGTCTCTAAATTTTTCAGCCATTGTTAAGCCTGTTAAGGCTACTCTCAGTCTATTCCCTGGAGGTTCATTCATCTGACCATACACTAGAGACACTTTGTCTAGAACTTTTGACTCTGTCATTTCGTGGTAAAAGTCGTTACCTTCTCTAGTTCTTTCACCAACACCAGCAAATACTGAATAGCCTGAGTGCTCGATCGCAATGTTTCGAATAAGCTCCATCATGTTTACTGTTTTACCTACACCAGCACCGCCGAACAAACCAACTTTTCCACCTTTAGCAAACGGGCAAACCAAATCGATAACTTTGATGCCTGTCTCTAAAATTTCATTTGAGTCAGATAGGTCAACATAGGCGGGGGGCTTTCTATGAATAGGCATTCTTTCTTCTGTTTTAACCTTCCCCTTCATGTCGATAGGGTCGCCTAAAACGTTCATGATGCGACCTAAAGTGGCTTCACCCACTGGAACACTAATAGGAGCTTTTGTGTTTCTTGTTTTAAGGCCTCGTTTTAGACCTTCAGTGGTGCCCATAGCAACGGTCCTAACAATCCCATCACCAAGTTGTTGTTGAGTTTCAAGCACAAGGTTGGTTTCCTCAATCACAAGTGCATCATAGATGTTAGGAATATTTTCCCTATCAAATTCCACGTCGATAACCGCACCGATTATCTGTTTTACTACGCCAATATCGCTCATTTTTTCTCCTATTAAATTGCTGCGGCTCCTCCAACAATTTCAGACAACTCCTGTGTAATAGCAGCTTGTCTGGCATTGTTATAAACCAGCTGTAAACTTTTTATTATTTCTTCAGCATTTTCCGATGCATTTTTCATAGCAATCATTTTTGCTGCTTGTTCGCAGGCGTTGTTTTCTATAACTGCCTGATAAATTTGTGTTTCTATAAATCGCTTCAATAATCTATCTAAAATTTCTTTGGACCCTGGCTCATATATGTAGTCCCAAACTTTCTGTGTTTCGCCTTCGGTCTTGATTTCAGCAATGGGTAAAAGCTCCTTTATAAAAGGTTTTTGAGTCATGGTATTGATAAATTCATTTGCAAATAGATAAACATTGCTTACCGCACCAGATTCAAACTCTTTTATTGCTGCCTGTGCTGAGCCAACAACATCTTCAACACTAGGAATATCGCCAAGCTTTGTTGCAGTTGCTAACACTTCTACATTTTTAAGTTTAGAAAAAGTATCGGCAGCTTTTTTGCCAAAAAGAACCAATTTGATTTTTCGACCTTTCTCTTGGTTTTCCGACATAAGGTTTAGCGCTTTTTTAAAAAGGTTTGTATTTAATCCGCCACATAGCCCTTTGTCAGTGCTAACAATAATGTAGACATCTGTTTTTTCTTTACTAACTTGAAAGAAGGGGTGACGATATTCTGAGCTGGCTTTTGATAAATTATCGATTAGTTCGATTATTTTATTAGAATAAGGTTTGCCTTTGCTCATAGCATCTTGTGTTTTTTTCATTTTGCTAGAAGCGACAAGCTCCATGGCAGACGTAATTTTTTTGGTATTTTGAACGCTGCCAATTTTTTTTCTAATTTCTTTAGTTTGAGCCATTAAAATGATCCTTCTTTCATAAAGCTATCTAAAATTTTTGTGTATTTCTTTTCAAGATCATCATTCCAATCACCAGTTTTATTAACCTCTTCCCATACGTCTTTATGATTGGATTTAAAGTAATCTCTAAGATTGTCTTCAAAAGATTGCATGCGTTCTTTTTCAACATTTTTCAGGTATTTATATTCAATGGCAAATAGCACAATAGATATACAAGCAACCGATCTTGGTGAAAACTGCTTTTGTTTTAAAAGTTCTGTGATTCTTTGGCCGTCTTCAAGCTGTTCCCGGGTTGCATCATCAAGGTCGGAAGCAAATTGTGAGAACGATTCAAGCTCTCTAAATTGAGCTAGTGCTAACTTAACACCACCGCCAAGTTTCTTGATAATTTTAGTTTGTGCAGCACCACCAACCCTTGAAACAGAGATACCAGGGTTTATTGCTGGTCTTATCCCAGAATTAAATAGGTCTGTCTCTAAAAATATTTGTCCATCTGTGATTGAAATAACATTGGTTGGAATGAAAGCAGACACATCACTTGCTTGTGTTTCAATAATAGGTAGAGCAGTTAGGGAGCCTGTTTTACCTTTGACCCTGCCTTCAGTAAAACGCTCAACGTAGTCTGGGTTTACTCGAGCTGCTCTTTCCAGCAATCTTGAGTGCAAATAAAAAATATCCCCTGGGAAAGCTTCACGCCCTGGAGGTCTTTTTAAGAGTAATGAGATCTGTCTATAAGCAACAGCGTGTTTGGAAAGGTCATCATAGATAATGAGAGCATCCTCACCTCTGTCTCTAAAATATTCTCCCATAGTGCAGCCAGAATAAGGTGCAATAAATTGAAGTGAAGCAGCTTCAGCGGCCGTAGCAGAAACCACAATAGTGTTTTTTAAGGCGTCTGCCTCTTCTAGTTGGCGCACTACTGTTGCAACTGTTGATTGTTTTTGGCCAACTGCAACATAGACACAAGTAATGTTTGAATTTTTTTGATGAATAATGGTATCGATAGCAATAGCAGTTTTTCCTGTTTGTCTGTCGCCAATGATAAGCTCACGCTGTCCTCTACCAATTGGCACCATCACATCAATAGACTTTAATCCTGTTTGTACTGGCTGATCGACAGACTGTCTATCAATAACACCGGGCGCAACAACTTCAATTGCGGAAAAACCATCTGATTTAATTTCTCCCTTGCCATCTAGAGGCCTACCAAGCGCATCAATTACTCTTCCCTTAAGACCTTCACCAACTGGTACCTCGAGAATTCTGCCAGTTGTCTTAACTTTTTGTCCTTCTTTGATGTGTCCTGCATCTCCAAGCACAACAGCACCCACAGAATCTGTCTCCAGATTAAGGGCCATCCCTAGTGTTCCTTCACCAAAATCCAATAACTCACCATACATAGCTTCTTCAAGACCATATATTTGAACAATGCCATCAGCTGTTGAGATTACTTCACCAACATTTGCTTCAGCTTGTGCTCCTTGGAATCCATCAATCTTTTTTTGAATGATGTTGGAAATCTCTGAGGGGTTAATTTTTGTACTCATTTTTTCTCCTTTAATTAATAAGTGTGGTTTGTAGACCGTTAATTTTGTTGTTTATGCTTAAATCAATTTCACTATCTTTGTACTTAAGGATTATTCCACCTAAGACGTTGTCGTTAATTTCGTAGCTAACAGGGGTGTCAGTTCCAATATTCTCTTTAACGAAAACATTAACCTTGTTTTGCACCTCTTCGTTTGGTTTTTTGTTGACAAATACTTTGACAGGGATGTTATTAAGTTCTTTTTGAGCAAAAGTAACGAAGTATTCAAATATCCCAGGAAATAATTCATATCTATTATTGGCATCAATGGTTTTGATGAACGAAGTTAGCTCCTCTGATGTTCCAAAAAGATCTATGGCAAAGCTTAGTTTCTTGTCTTTAGAAATTGTTTTGTTTTTGAAAAAACTGCTTAAGCTTCTTGTGTTTGATTTGGTATAGCTTTGGAAAAGCTCAATAACCTCAGGCACATCTGCTTTATTAAGAGACCTTAAAAGGCCTTTGGAATATACCTCAAACAATTTATTCATTTTCTAAAGTCGTTCAGGCTCTCTTTAATTGTGTCATCGTGGTCTGTAGATAAAACCTCTTTGGCGACAATTTTTTTCACAGCAGCCATTACATTAACAGCAAAATCTTTTTCTAAAGATTTTTTGGCATTTACAACTTCTTTGTCTATTTCTGCTTGAGCAGAGTTAACAATTCTGTCTTTTTCTTCGTTGGCTTTGTTTTTTGCGTCGTCAACTATTTTGTCGGCCTGCTGCTTTGAGTTATCTAAAACTTTTTTAGCCTCAGACTTGGCAGATTTGACAATAGAATCAGCTTCTTCTTGTGCTTTTATGATTTTCTTTGCACTTTCTTCTGAATCTTTAAGTCCTTGTTCTATTTTCTCGGCTCTCTCTTCCATTGCAGCAAGCAATGGTGGCCAAACGAATTTCCAACAAAACCAGACAAATAGCCCGAAAGCTATCATTTGCCCTAAAAGTGTAGCGTTTAAATTCATTGTTTATGCAACAAACAATACATAAAAAGCTAAACCAACAGAAATCATTGGTACAGCATCAACCAAACCAATACCTAAAAAGTATGTTGGTCTTAGTTGGTCTTCTAGTTCTGGTTGTCTTGCAATTGACTCAATTAGCTTAGAGCTTAATACTCCTGCGCCAACTCCAGCTCCAATCGCTGCCAAACCAAACATAATTCCTGCTCCGATAAATTTTGCAGCTTCTACATCCATATTCACAACCTCCTTAATGTTGTTCAAATTTTTCATGTGCCATATTCATATAGACCACCGTAAGCATCATAAAAATAAATGCCTGCAGCACCACTATCAAAATATGAAATATTGCCCAAATCAAACTTAGCATTATGCCAGCCAAGTTTAAACCTATGCCTGTTAAAGTTAATTCTGCAAGATTAATGGATACCATGCCAGCAATCAATAAAAATATCATTTCTCCTGCATACAAGTTGCCATAGAGTCTAAGCGCCAAAGAAAGCGGTTTAGCTATCAAATCTATTATTTCAATAAAAAGGTTTGCTGGAAGCATCCATGGTCCGAATGGGTGTAGCGATATCGATTTGATAAATCCGATAAAACCTTTGGATTTGATACTAAATATCAAATATAAAACGAACACTGAAAGCGCAAGTGCTGCTGTTAGGTTAAGATCAGTGGTTGGAACAACTTTTAGGTATGGCACACCAAGCAGCTCTGCTGGATAGGGTATAAGATCAACTGGAACCAAGTCCATGACGTTCATTAGCAAAACCCAAAAAAAGATTGTTAAGGCCATAGGCGCTATCAGGGTATTTTTGGCCGCCTTAAAGGTTCCTTTAACCACTCCATTAATAAAATCAATCATCATTTCAATAAAGCATTGAAGTTTGGTTGGGCTTTCTAAGGAAAAGTTTCTGGCTGCTCGAGCAAAAAGAAATACAAATATGCTGCCCAGTAAGATGGAGAAGAAAAGGGTGTCTATGTTAAGCGCCCAAAACCCCATCGCCTCGACATCTGTTTTGTTGTTAGCAAGATACCACCCATCTTCAGTTAGGGTTTCTTTGCAATATTTGCTGCCATCATAATCCATCCCTTTGTCTTGGCAGTAAGTGTCTTTTTCGGTAGAAGAATCTCCTTTGGCATAAAACTTTCTTTCATGTCCCTCAGGCAAAGGGCCATACACCAAATTTTGTAAATGGTGAGCTAAATATTCTTGAAAAGTACGTCCCGAGCTTTCAGATGCCATAGGTGCGATAATTTTAATGTAATTTTAGTTTTGTTTACAGGGTTAAATGGAAATTTTCTCAATGATTCCGTCGAGCTCGTCGTATGAGTAATATTTTATAGTAAGTTTTCCCGTGCCTTTTTTGTCATCAATGGTAACTTTAGAACCAAGTTTGGAGCTTAATGCAGACTCTAGATTAATTTCATCCCTTGTTTTTTCTTTGTTGGTGGTTTTTGTGGTTTTTTCTTTTAAGAGATTTTCAAGGGCCCTTACTGATAGGTTTTCTTTTACAATTCTTTCGGCCAAAGCTTCTGCCTTTGTTGTTTCAAGACCAAGCAAAACTTTGGCGTGACCCTCAGATATATTCCCTGAACTGATTTCTTTTTGTATTATCTCTGACAGGGTTAACAGCCTTAATGAGTTGGCAACTGAGCTTCTCGGCTTTCCAATGTTTTTTGATAGTGCTTCTTGGGTGTAGTTAAACTCTTCTTTCAGCCTTTGGTAACCTTTTGCAACCTCAATAGCATCAAGATCTTCTCGTTGTACGTTTTCAAGAATAGCAATTTCCAACGACTTGGTGTTAGAGGCTTTGGTGATTGAAATTGGTACTTTCTTTAATCCAGCAATTTTTGCTGCTCTTAGCCTTCTTTCTCCAGCTATAAGTTCATAACCTTTGGCCGTCTCTCGTACTACCAGAGGTTGAATGATTCCATGTTCTTTAATGGAGCTTGCAAGGTCTTCAAGCTTTTCATCATCAAAAAAAGTTCTTGGTTGGTATTGGTTTTCTGTAATTTTTGCAATTGGTGCTTCATTGGTTGTTTCAATTTTTGTTGCCTTGGTTGGTTTTTTGGTTGAAGGTGTTTTTTTTACATCCCCCAACAAAGCTTCAAGCCCTTTATTTAGTGGTTTTTTTCCTGCCATTTTCAAATCTTCTTATAAATTCACCAGACAAACTTAAGAATGCCTCAGCACCTATAGACTTTATATCATAATCAAGTATTGATTGACCATAGCTAGGAGCCTCTGCCAGTTTAACGTTTCTTGGAATGATTGTGTTGAGAACCAGCTCTTTGAAATGGCCTTCAAGCTCTGAGGAAACCTGATGTGTCAGGTTGTTTCTCCAATCTGCCATGGTGCGCAATATGCCAGCTATTTTAATATTAAGATTTCTAGCTTCATTTAGTTGGTCTATTGTGGATTTAAGTGTTACGAGCCCCTCTAAGGCGTAATATTCACACTGTACGGGCACAAGAACATTCTTACAATACTCCATCGCATTAATTGTTAAGAGATTAAGAGAGGGTGGGCAATCAAAAATAATGTAATCAAAGTCTTTTTTATTTATCTTAAGGTTGTTAGAAAAAAACTTTTCTCTTTTCTCGGTGTTTTCAATAATCTTTTCAGTGGCGACAAGGTTTGAGTTGGCTGGGAAAATTTTATAGTCGCCTGTAGCATCTTTTATGTAGTGTGTCAGGGGTCCGCCTTCTTCAAAATATTCATATAGTGAACTTTCTGAGTTCTTAGGAATGCCTGCTGCTGAGGTTGCGTTACTTTGTGGATCAGCATCAATCAACAAAACTTTGCGTTTTACTTTCGCTAATGAAGCGGCAATATTTACGGCTGTGGTTGTTTTTCCAACCCCGCCCTTTTGGTTAGTTATTGCAATTTTTAATGTCATGGGCTTCTACAACACACATTTCTCCGAGGTTGGATTTATATGGGTATATTTTGTAATGATATAACAAAGGTTTGGCTTCTAATATCTCTAGTTTCGTTTTTTCATCGTTCTTTTTTAGAAAGAGGATGTTTTTTGGTTGTTTTTTTTCGATTAGTTGTAGAGCTTTAATAATAGAAGAAAACGCTTTACACACCAAAGTGTCCGATGTGAGTATTTTGATGTTTTCTATTCGGTTGTGTTCGGCTGTTGCATTTGAAATTCCATATTTTGAAATAAATTCATTTTGAAATTTAACTTTTTTTCGATTGGAGTCTATATTCCATGCCTCTCTTCCAGAAATAATTGCCCACACAAGGCCCGGCATGCCGGCACCAGAACCTACATCAATTGTTCTTTTGCCCAAAAGCTTTTCACACACTTTATAAGCCTCTATGCAGTCATCGATTTGCTCATTAAAGAATTTATTTATTTCGGTATAGCCTGTGAGATTGTGTTTTTTTGATTCTGTGATTATTTCCGATGCCAAACTATTGAGTGTGGTCTTAGTTGGCTCTGATAGCATCTAATTTTTTTAAGTGTATCGAAATAACGTTTAAGGCTGCCGGTGTTATGCCCTCCACCAAAGAGGCTTCGTAGAGGTTGGTTGGTTTTTGTGCGTTGAGCTTTTCTTGCAGCTCTCCAGAAAGGCCTACAACTTCCTTGTAATCAAAAATTAACCCCAGCCTAAATTCCTCTAAATTTTTCATCTTGTTGATCTCCCTGTTTTGTTTTTCAACATACCCAGAGTATCTAACATCATAATAAACCTCTTTAAAAAGTGGGCTTGGTTCATTGATTAATTCTTTAATTTGATTTTCCGAAAAATCATTTCTTTTGCAAAGATCCTCTGCTGTTTTTGTTTCATTGTTTATTTTGGTTTTTGTGTTTTTTAGAGTTTTCAATATCTTGTTTTTGATTTCCTTTTTTTGATAAAAAATAGCTTTTCTCTCTTCATCAATGATGCCGAACTCCTCTGCCAGGTTAAACATTCTTTGGTCAGCGTTGTTTTGTCTAAGCAACAGCCTGTGTTCTGCTCGAGAGGTAAACATTCTGTAAGGCTCACTTACTCCAAACCGTGTTAAATCGTCTACCAATACCCCCAAGTAGCTTGTTTGCCTTTGTGGTGTCCAGGGGTCTTTTTTAATTACACTTAAACATGCATTAATGCCAGCAACAATACCTTGTGCAGCTGCTTCTTCATAGCCTGTTGTGCCATTAATTTGACCGGCTAAGTATAGATTTTGACTCTTTTTAAGTCTTAAGGTTTTTTCAAGATTTCTGGGATCTATATAGTCGTATTCCACTGCATAGCCGTACTGATGAATTTCTGCATTCTCAAAACCCTTGATTGAGCGAACATACTCAAGCTGAACTTCGCGTGGTAAGCTTGTTGAAATACCATTTGGATATACCCAGTCTGAGCTAAGACCCTCGGGTTCAACAAAAATTTGGTGGCTGTCTTTTTGAGAAAACCTTGTTATTTTATCCTCAATTGATGGGCAGTATCTTGGGCCAACACCACTAATCAAACCCGAATACATCGCTGATTTATTAATGTTGTCTGCTATTATTTTGTGGGTATTTCGATTGGTTTTTGTAATATGACAAATGGTTTGCTCTGGGTGTTTGTTTATATTCGTCAAAAATGACATAAACAAACCTTCTTCTCCGGGTTGTTCCTCCATGACTGAAAAATCAATTGTTTTTCTTGATAGGCGAGGGGGTGTCCCTGTTTTAAGTCTGCCTAGCTTTAAATTCATATTGTAAAAGAACCTTTCTAAACCAGCGGCATTCTTCTCATCAATTCTGCCACCTTTTTTTTGATCGTCCCCAATAAGAATAGATCCATTCAAGAATGTTCCTGTTGTCAATACAAATGCTTTAGCATGATAGGTGCTGCTGGCTCCTGTTGCTACCATCACCTCTCCATCCCTTTCTTCAAAACCTACAATCTCATCATCAAAAACTTGTATATTGGTTTCTGCTATTTTCTTTTGAATGGTTTTTTCATAAAGATCTTTATCCGTTTGCGCTCTTGTCGCCTGAACTGCCGGACCTTTTTTTTTGTTAAGGGTTTTGAACTGTATTCCTGAAAGGTCGGTTGCTTCACACATATATCCTCCAAGGGCATCAACTTCTTTAGCTAGATGGGATTTACCAATTCCACCTACTGCCGGATTACATGACATCCTTCCAATCTTTAGTTTGTCGAGTGTTACAAGAGCTACACTTAAACCAAATCTACATCCAACAAGCGCTGCCTCAACACCAGCATGCCCTCCTCCTATTACTAATAAATCAAACTTATTATTCATATTATGTTTATTGTTTTTATTAAAGAGCCCTCTTTTTGTGCATAACTCAAAAATTATATATTTTTATAAGCCTTTCAGACAAACCAAACCACACAAAATAACGGTGTATAACCTTTAGATTACCAATGGCTTCATTGTTGATAGAATGTTGATAGAAAAGAACTCACAACTAATCCACAAACAAACTATTTGCCTATACAGAAGTTTTGAAATATTTCATCTAGGATCTTTTCGTTACTAAAGTCTCCGTAAATATCTTTAATTAACACCAATACATCTCGTAGATCTTGTGCAGCTTTTTCGTAGAAATCATCCCCACCCAAGCTTTGAGCAATAATTTCTGCTGAATTTGACACTTTTTTATAGATTCTTTCTGATACCAAATGGTAGCTGTCATCTATCTTTACCCTTTTTTTAACCTCATTGATTAACAAATCTACACCCTCTCCGGTTTTGGCTGATATCAACAAATCACAGATGAAAGAGGAGGTTTTATTTGTTTTGTCTAGTTTGTTGCCTACCCATATTTCACATCTTGGCCTGCTCACCTCTAAATCACTTAAATCACTCACCCAAATCACAACATTAGCCTCTTCAACAGCAGATGTTGTTTTTTCAATACCCGCTCTCTCAACCTCAGAGGGAGCTTTTCTAATACCTGCAGTGTCGCCAATCTCAACCTCAACACCACCGAGATATAAGTCTCCCCTTACAACATCTCTTGTGGTTCCAGGCTCATCAGACACTATAGCGACATTGTCTCCAACCAAATAATTAAAAAGGGTGGACTTGCCAACATTCGGTTTGCCTGCTAAAACAATTTTTGGTTTGAGTTGTTTTTTTGTTATCGGTCTATAGTTCTTCAATATTTCATTTAAGTCGGTGCTGATTTTTCTAAGACCAATTATTATTTCCTCTTTTTTAACTTCATCAACATCCTCCTCTTCTGAAAAATCCAACTGAGACTCGAGGACAATCAACATCCCCTCACAGGCCTTGAGAATTTTTTCAATTTTTTTGGCTAGCTTTCCAGATCTAAAGGCGTCCATTGAAGCAAGGTCTTTTAATGAGCCAGCTTCAATTCCGAATGATATTGCCTCTGCTTGATCTAAAGTTATTCTTTCATTTAAGTATGCTCTTTTGCTGAATTCACCTGGTTCTGCCTCTCGAATACCAAAATCCTCCAACCATTCGAATATTTCTGTAACTATGACTGGATTTCCATGACAATGAATTTCAACTATATTTTCACCCGTATAAGAGTTAGGTGATTTAAAATAAAGAATGAGACACTGGTCGGACAGTTCTTTGAACTTAATTGTTTTGACAAATCTGGTGTTTGGTCTGTTAGACAAAGACAAGGAAGACATAAACCCGACAGGCAAAGAAGCACCACTAACTCTTATGACAGATATTGCCGATCTTCCCAATGGTGTTGCAAGACCGTATATTGAATCGGTTCTATTATTATCCGCCACCGCCACCAGCATTCGGCTCAACTCGTCCCATAATTATTACTTGTGGAACAATAGATAAAACCATATTTACAACCGAATAGATAACCACACCTGCTGGCATAAACAAAAATATTACAGTAATCATTGGTGGAAAAACCACCATCATTTGTTGTGCAATTTGAGCTTGCATGCCTTGAGTTTGTGGTGGTTTTGGCATCATTTTTTGCGACGCATACATCATCAGACCCATTAAAACTGGCGCTATAAACAGAGGATCAGACTCTGCCAAGTCAGGTATCCACAAGAAAGATTCTCCCCTAAACTCGAATGCTTCTCTGGTAACCCAAAACATAGCAATAAATATTGGTAGTTGGGCAAACAGAGGCAGACACCCAGCAGCCGGATTAAATTTTTCTTTTCTATACAAAGCCATCATCTCCATACCAAGTTTTTGTTGGTCGTTTTTGTAGGTTTGTTGAATTTCCTGCAACTTGGGTTGAAGCTTTCTCATTTGAACCATGGACTTAATTTGCATTATCTGAAGAGGCGACAAGGCAAGCTTAAACAACACAGTTAACAAAACTATAGAGACACCCCAGTCTTGCACAAAACTATATAAGAAGTTCATTACAACTATAAAAAATTCACCTACACCAAACACAAAACCAAGATCTAGGTTGTATTTAAAATGAGGAGCAACCCCCTCAAGAACATCTTTTTGTTTTGGACCAAAAAAAACACTGGTTTTGTTTAAATACTCACCACTTGAAGAAGTGACCTGCTCCTCAAAACCAAACCTATAAACACCACCTGAGTCTGCAGGATACATTGATATTTTCTGCATATTTTCTTTATCAAATACAGAGACAACAAAGTGTTTTTGGGAATGTCCAACCCAGTGCCCAAGGTATTCTTTTTTTGTCTTAATGAATGTGATTGATTCATCTTTAAAAGCATCTTCGCTTGTGCTGAATGCCAAATGATCTCTTGAAAAAGAGGTACCATAATCTACTGATTTTTGTCCATTGCGGTAAAAGGTTTTAAAAAAACTAATAGAACCATAACTAGGAACTGCTAATTCTAGCTCATCAAATATTTCTAAAACATAGCTATCTGTAAGGTTAAATGTTTTTCTAAGCTTGTTGTTGGCAGAATCTTCAGACACCAACACCAAACCATTTGGAGTAAGCTCTTCCAACACATACGACTCAGGTGAAAAGCCAGAAACAGAGGTTTTGAAATAAAAAGTTAACAACTCATCATCTGACATCAGCCTAGTTTTATAGAGCCCTTTCCTTTCATTTTTTTCTGCAAGAAAAACCTCTTTAATAGACCCATCTGTTTGATCAACATAAACCTCCAACAAGCCATTGGAAATTTTTTGATACTGGTTGTCGGTTGTTTGCACAGCAAGAGAGGTGTTGAGTTTGTTTTCTTTGTTGATATTTTCCCAATCAAAAACTAACAACAACACAAAAACAAAAGTTAATGCTAAAAATACAACTCTTGGATTAAACATTTTTAAAATAATTTTCTAGGACTTTTTCAAAACCTACTAAATTAGCGTTAAATTTTACCAAAAAATGTCTGTTAAAGGGGCCATCAATCGATTTTCTATAAATTTCTTTTACTACCCTGCGCAGGTGATTTCTTTTTACAGAGCTCCCGATGATCTTTTTTGGGATTGATACCAAAATGGCGCCCATTTCAACATCGTCGGATTTATAAACAACCAACCCATCACAAATGTTTTCCCTGTTCCATGAAAACATTTCTTTAGAAATTTTCTTTAGTTTATTTTTTTTGTTGAGAGCTGGTGCTTCAGGCATTTACAGCTATACAGAAAGAGATTTCCTTCCTTTTGCTCGTCTGCTAGAAAGAACGGCTCTACCGGCCTTTGTAGACATTCTTTCTCTAAAGCCGTGTGTTCGTTTTCTTTTAATATTTGTTACTTTAAGTGTTCTTTTCATTTTTTATCCACAGGTTTTTCACAAAAAACCAATATATTTGTTACATGTTTTAAAAAGCTTAAGTATTATAAACTTATCGCGATGTCTAACAAGCTTTCTACAATAAATATTTTTAATAAGGGTGTGCAAGAGCTGCAAAAACAACTAAATTCTACTGAATTTAACTCTTGGATAAAACCCTTAGAGTTTGATTTAAAAGAGAATAACTTCAACATTTATGCCCCCAACAGTTTTGTAGAAGATTTCTTTAGAGAAAAGTATTTACCAGTTATTACCAACTTTTTAGAAAACCATATTGGCAGAAACAAGTTCATCTTAAACGTATCGATTAATGAAGATCAGCCAAAAACACTAAACACTACAGGATTAAACAGAAATTACACTTTTGATACTTTTGTTGAAGGCAAATCAAACCAAGTGGCGCTTGCAGCATCAAAACAGGTTGCAGAACAGGCAGCTAATACTGAGTACAATCCGCTGTTCGTTTACGGGGGTGTTGGGCTTGGAAAAACCCACCTGATGCATTCCATTGGAAATAGCCTGTTACAAGAAAGACCAAACGCAAAAATATGTTATGTGCACTCAGAAAGGTTTGTAAGCGACATGGTGAAAGCGCTACAGCTTGGTGCAATAAACGAATTTAAGAAATTTTACAGAAACCTCAACGCATTGCTGATAGATGATATTCAATTTTTTGCTGGCAAAGAACAATCACAAGAAGAACTATTCCATACATTTAACAGCCTTATAGAGGCAGGAAACCTTATGATTTTTTCATGTGACAGATACCCCAAAGAAATAGAGGGCCTAGAAGAAAGACTTAAATCAAGGTTTGGCTGGGGCCTTTCCGTGGTCATTGATCCACCAGCCCTTGAAACAAGAGCGGCCATCTTATTAAAAAAAGCAGATGACATGAATCTCAACCTTCCTGATGACTGCGCTTTTTTTATAGCGCAACAAGTTAAGTCAAATGTTAGGGAGCTTGAAGGTGCACTAAAAAGAGTTGCTGCAAATGCAAAATTTGCTAAAACAGACATTAATATTGATTTAATTAAAGACTCTTTAAGAGATGTTTTAGCTATACAAGCCAAAATGGTTACGATCCCAAACATACAAAGGGTTGTGGCCGATTACTACAACATTAAAATGAGCGACCTTCTTTCAAAAAGAAGAAACAGATCTATCACCAGACCAAGACAAATAGCTATGGCCCTATCTAAAGAGCTTACCAACCACAGCCTACCTGAAATTGGAGAGGCATTTGGTGGAAGAGATCACACCACTGTTATACATGCCTGCGAAAAAACAAAAGAATTAAAGCTATCAAACCTTGAAATTGATGAAGATTATAGGAAACTAAGAAGAAGCTTATCTGCTTGATATGAAACTCAGTATCAATAAAGAACAAATAATCACCCAACTTCAATCACTAGCAGCCGTTGCTGACAAAAAACAAACACTCCCAATTTTAAGCAATATATTAATAAAGGCTGATGAAGAGGAAATTGCTTTTAAAAGCACAGATTTAGAGGTGGAACTTGAATTTGTAATTGCCCACAAAAGTGTAATTCCAGGAGAGATAACTGTCCCAGCAAAAAAAATTGCAGATATTATTAAAGAGTTGCCAGACGGACAAATCCATTTTGAATTAAATGAAGACACCACAAAACTTGTGATTAAATCCTCATCAGGCAGATATAATCTCTCAACAATACCGGCATCTGACTATCCAGATTTTGATGTAGTAAAATCAGACCAGGTGTACAAAACAACATCAGAATCCCTTATAGCTCTGATGCAAAAAACCTCTTTTGCAATGGCAAACCAAGATTGGCGACATTATCTTAATGGCTGCTTCTTTCAGAAAAATTTAAATGATTTAGTTATGGTTGCTACAGACGCCCATAGGCTTGCAACATACACACTTCCTTTGGAACAAGAAGGTGAGTTTTCTGGGATTATTCCAAGAAAAACCATCATTGAACTTTTAAAAATACTGCCAAAATCAGATGAAGTTGTGTCGTTTTATATAAATGCTAATAATATTGTATTTATGTCTAAAAATTTCACATTTAAATCAAAACTTGTTGATGGAAACTACCCAAATTACAATCAAGTAATACCATCAGGTGAAGGTTTAGAGATCACTGTTAATCGGAAACAGTTATTAGATGCTCTTTCTAGAGTATCGGTGTTATCTAGTGAAAAATTTAAGGGAGTAAAATTAAACACCAAAGATGAAAGTTTAGACGTTTCTGCCCATAACCCCGAGCAAGAATCAGCCGAAGAGCTTGTGCCCTTAACAAAGTCAGCCGAAGGGTTTGATATAGCATTTAATGTAAACTATCTTAGAGAAGTCTTGACTAATATTGAAGACGAATATATCTCCTTAGTTAGTTACGGTCCAGACAAAAGCGCCATAATTAAAAGCTCAGATCTTGATCAAACACTTGTTTTAATGCCATTATTGCTTTAGTTGATAATTAAACAAATTAAAGCATCAAACTTTAGATCCTACGAGTTTCTAGATATCTCTATTTCTTCAGGTATATCCTTGTTCTATGGGGAGAACGGAGCTGGGAAAAGCACAATTTTAGAGGCCATACAGCACAATCTAACTGGACGTAGTTTTAGAACCCTTCACACCAATGAAATGATTAGAAAAGGTTGTTTACAATATAAGGTAAGGGTGTTGTTCGACAATGATAATTTTATACAATCAGAAAAATTACACAATAAAAATGTTAAATACGTAAATTCAGACAACAAAACTAAAAAAATTAAAGATTTATTAGAAGACCACCCATTATGTCTGCTTGAAAGTAATGATTTTTTCTTTAGCTCTTCAAGCCCCGAGAAAAAAAGAAGTTATTTAAATAAAATATTGTTCTACGTAGAACAAAACTTCTCAGAGACTCTTCAAAAATTAAAAAAAATACAAAAACAAAGAAATCATGCATTAAAAATAGGCTCTCATGAAGAAATTAAACTCTGGACAGAGCAACTTTGTGACATTGAACCATTATTAACAAAACAAAATGAAGCGATTATTTCAAAAATAAATAGGCGGCTTAAGGATAGCGCACTTGTGCATATTTTTTTGGATAAGAATAAGTGGATAAACGATGTTGAAGTTGTCTACAACACAGGTTTTGGAAAAGAAGTAGATTTAAAAGAGGTTCTTTTTGCAAATTTAGAATTAGATAAACTACTGAAACGTACAAACAAAGGTCCGCACAAGAGAAACTTCACTATCAATACTAATAATGAAGATGTAAATACAAGGCTTTCTAGGGGCCAACAAAAACTTTTATCAATTATTTTACATGTGCTTCAAAAAGAAATAATTGATGAGCATGTAGCAGCAGAAACTTTGCTTTTATTAGATGATATTTCATCAGAATTAGACAGCGATAATTTAAAAATAATGTTAAAATACTTATCTGAACACACACAACAAACACTTATGACTTCTATCACCAACAAATCATTCAGCAAACTTAATGAATTACAAATGTTCCACGTAGAACAGAAGGGAGAAATTTCATATGTCAGATAGCACCTATGACTCAGGAAGTATCAAAGTATTAAAAGGCTTAGAAGCTGTTAAAAAGCGACCTGGAATGTACATTGGGGACACAGATGATGGATCTGGACTTCATCACATGGTTTTTGAAGTATTAGATAATTCTATTGACGAGGGCCTAGCTGGATATTGTAATCAGATAGATGTAGTAATTCATAAGGATGGCAGTTTATCAGTATCAGATAACGGCCGAGGTATACCTGTAGATATGCATGAAGAAGGAGTTCCTGCAGCGCAAGTCATTATGACTACATTGCATTCTGGTGGTAAATTTGATGAAAACAGCTATAAAGTGTCTGGTGGATTGCATGGGGTTGGAGTATCGGTTGTTAATGCCCTTAGTAGTAAATTAATTTTAGAAATTGACAGAGATGGATCAACATATCGTCAAGAATATGCTGATGGACAGCCCACTACAGAACTAAAGCCTATTGCAAAAAGTGACAAAACAGGCACAAAAGTTACTTTTTTACCGTCTAAAGACACCTTTTCTCACACTATTTTTGATGTAGAAATACTAAAAAAACGAATTAGAGAGCTTTCATATCTAAATTCTGGTATTGGAATAACTATTTTAGATGATAGAGATGGTAAGAAATACAATTTTAAATCTGATGGGGGTTTAATAGAGTTTGTTAAGTACTTAACTGGAAAGAAAGAGACTGTAGGGTCCTCATTTTCAGCAAATGCTAATGTAAAAGGTATGGGTGTTGAGATTGCAGTGCAATGGACAACAACCTACAGAGAAAACGTTCAATGCTTCACAAATAACATCCCTCAGGTTGATGGTGGAACGCATTTAGCGGGCTTCAGGGGTGGCTTAACAAGAGTTATTAAAAACTTTATTAAGAAAGAAGACTTAATGAAGAAAAAAGAGATTGAAATTACAGGCGAAGATGTAAGAGAGGGAATGGTCGCTGTCATTTCACTTAAAATGCCTGATCCTAAGTTTTCATCACAAACAAAAGATAAATTAGTGTCCTCTGAAGCAAGACCGGCAGTAGAAACCTTGATCAACGATTATTTTATGGATTACTTGTTAGCCAACAAACATCAAGCTAAAGAAATTTTAGGGAAAATACTGGAAGCAGCATATGCAAGAGAAGCTGCACGAAAAGCCAAAGAAATGACAAGAAGGAAGGGTTTATTAGATATTGGTGGGCTACCAGGAAAGTTGGCTGACTGTCAAGAAAAAGACCCAACACAATCTGAAATATTTCTGGTTGAGGGAGATTCTGCAGGAGGCTCAGCTAAACAAGGTAGAAATAGGGCATTTCAGGCAATTTTACCCTTAAAGGGAAAAATAATTAATGTGCAAAAAGCAAGGCTTGATAAAGTTTTAAGCTCAAATGAGATTGGTACGCTAATTACTGCTTTGGGTACAGGCATAGGTGTCGATGAGTTCAGCTTAGAAAAGCTTAGATATCATAGGGTAATAATTATGACCGATGCTGATGTTGATGGATCTCACATAAGAACCCTTTTACTTACATTCTTTTATAACCAAATGTATGACTTATTAGAAAAAGGACACATTTATTTAGCGCTTCCACCTTTATATAAAATTAAGAAGGGCTCAAAGATTTACTACGCCAAGGATGAGAATGAAAAAGACGATATCTTGAAGGAGATTAGATTTGATAGCTCAGATAACGCTAGAGCCCCTGAAATACAGAGATATAAAGGTTTAGGAGAAATGAATCCTGAGCAATTATGGGAAACAACATTTGACCCACAAAACAGAAGGCTGGTTCAAATTACTTTAGATGAAGCTCGGGAGGCTGTCGAAGAGATTTTTGAAACACTTATGGGTGATGAGGTTAAACCTAGAAGAGAGTTCATAGACGATAACGCTCTCAGAGCTAAAAACGTTGATATCTAAAAATAAGTAAGAAAGTATTGTTCTAGATTTCCCTTAGATATTCTTTCTTGTTTCATGGTGTCACGATCCCTTACGGTCACAGAACCATCCTCTAAGGATTCAAAGTCAATTGTAATACATATTGGTGTTCCAATTTCATCATGTTTTCTATAGCTTTTACCAATATTGCCAGTATTCTCTAACAACACTCTACCAAACCCCTTAGATTGCAGCAGATTTTTAATATTTTTTGCTAACTCAACCATTTCAGGATTATTTTTCTTAAGAGGAATTACTGCGGCCTTTATGGGAGATAGATGAGGTTTAAGTTTTAAAACAAGCCTAGAGGAATCTTCTATTTGTTCCTCATGATACGCTTCATTAAGGATTGCTAGAACTGCCCTGTCAACGCCTGCAGACGGTTCTATTACAAATGGAACTATCCAATCTTTCATATGCGGCTCTTTAATTGCTAGCTTTGAGTTTGAATCATTATTATGTTTGGTTTTTGCACATATATTTAATTCATCTTGGTTTTTGGAGTGTGAGCCAAGGTCAAAATCAGTTCTGTTAGCAACACCTTCTAGTTCTTCTATTCCGTGTGGGAATTTATACATAATATCAACGGTTGCCTTTGAATAATGTGCTAGTTCATGCTCTGGAACATCATAAAGTTCTAAATTATCTCTTGATAAACCTTGCCTTTCCCACCAATTAATGCGCTCTTCTACCCAAAATTTATGCCATTCTTCATCTTCACCTGGAGTTACGAAAAATTCGAGCTCCATCTGCTCAAACTCTCTGACTCTAAAAATAAAACTTTTGAGGGTAATTTCGTTTCTAAAGGCTTTCCCAATTTGTGCGATACCAAACGGCAGGGATCTAGATGTGGAATCAACGACGTTTTTAAAATTAACAAAAATTTGCTGAGCGGTCTCGGGTCGTAGGTAGGCAAAAGATGAACCATCATCAATAGGGCCAATATTAGTTTTAAACATAAGATTAAACGGTCTGGGTTCAGTTAAATCATTGGATCCGCAGCCAGGACACACCTTTTCTTCCAAATGGTCCTCTCTCCAGCGAGCATTGCAATTTTTGCAATCAACCAGCGGATCAGTAAATGTCTCTTCGTGTCCTGAATAATTTAAGACAGTTTTTTTAGTTAATATGGAAGCGTCAAGACCCTCAATATCATCGCGCTCATAGACAAGCTCGCGCCACCAAGAGTCTTTGATGTTCTTTTTTAGCTCCACTCCCAAAGGGCCATAATCATAAAGGCCTTGAAGACCACCATAGATTTCATTTGATTGAAATATAAACCCCCTTCTTTTACATAAGGAAATCAACTCATCTATAGTTTTTGCAGCCATTTAAATTCCTAAACTTAATAATTAAAGCTATTCTATTACTTTAAAAATGTTTCTCATACTTTTTAAACTATTTTCTATTTTTCCACCCTTTCTGTTAAAAGTTGTTGCGAGCTTATTAGCTCAATTTCTAATAATTTTGAATTTAACTCCATACAGAATCACAAAAAAAAACATCAACCACTGCGGCTTTAATGATACAAGCCTTGCTACCAAGAGCATAAAGATGACAGCAGAGACATTCCTTGAATACCCCTATTTATGGGGCAACCCAGAAAACCATAATAAATTACTAGAACACAATAAAGAGTATCATCAAGTATCACAATCGAGCAGACCATCTTTAATATTTACATTACATATGGGTTGTGTTGATGTGATGCTTTTTCATACTTCAAAAAACGTACCAGATTTAAATATTATTTATACTCCTGCAAAAAACAAAAATTTTGATAACGTTGTTCAAAAAATACGCCAGTCTTTGAAAGCGAAACTTCACCCCGCAAATATCAAGGGGATGAAAGAATTATATAAAAGTTACCTAAATGGTGAGAATGTAATTGTTGCTTGTGATCTTGTTCCACACCATAAAGGAACTTACTCAAAACTATTTAGCAAGCCATGCTTTAGCATTGACCTAATTGAAAAGCTTTCAAAAAAAGATACTCATGACCTACATTTTGTTTACCTAACACACGGCAATAAAAAGAAATACAAATTTAATCTAGAAACTATTAACAGACCGATCTCAACAGATGAAATGAACATTTTTTTTGAAAAAGCAATTTCCAAAGCACCAGAGCTATATGGTTGGGAGTACAAGAAATTTAGAAAATTACAGGGAGGAAGAAAAAATATTTATTAATTTTTCCAAAAGGAAGGAAAAAATAATATTAAAACACCAAACAGCTCCAACCTCCCAACAATCATTGCAAAAGCTAGAGTATATTTTCCAACAGCACTTAGAGTAGAGTAGTCATGGGTAAACTCACCTAAGCCTGGTCCCAAATTATTGATAGCTGCGGCAGTTCCAGAAAATGCAGAATAAAAATCAATCCCCTGAAAGAGCAAAATAAATAAGAAAACCAAGAAAAATGTTATGTATATAGCTACGAAAGAAAATACAGCTTCAATTTGAGAGCTAGCTACTTTCTCTCCACTTATTTTTGTAATGTTTACGGCATTGGGGTGCATTAGTTTAGTTATATTGTTAAACCCTATCTTCAGCAACATAAAAACTCGCCAAACTTTCATGCCACCTCCAAACGAGCCTGAACAGGCACCAATGAATGAAATAATAAAAATATAAAATGGCATAACTGGTCCAAGGTCATTTAGTGGAACCAATGTAAAGCCAGTAGTGGTTATAATTGATACCGTTTGAAAGACCCCGTATCGCAAGGATTCAGAAAAACTAAGATTTTCACGGAAAAATAAAATCAGCACTGACATAATAATAGAAAAAATGACAATAAATTTAAAAAACTTAAATTCATCATTTTCCCTGTAGTACTTAAGAGATCTTTTAATAATAGATATAAAATGGAGTCCAAAGTTTGTTGCTGAGAGAAGCATAAAGACAACAGCTACAATCTCAACAGCCTGATTATTAAAGTGACCAAAGTTGTCGTTGTAAATTGAAAAACCACCAATTGATACTGTGCTAAATGAATGAGCAAATGACTCAAAAACTGTCATGCCAACAAGCCAGTAAGATAATGCACAAAGCAAGGTAATGGCCAAGTAAAATTTTAAAAGGGAACGTGCAGTTTCTTGAAGCCTTGGTGAAAAGCTTTTTTCTGCAAAGCCAGATGTTTCTGCTTGTAGCACTTTAACACCGCCAGAAACCGCTGGAATAATCGCTATGACAATAATAACCAAACCAACCCCGCCAGCCCATTGCAATAATTGACGATACATCAACATATAGTCTGGCAAAATAGAAAGATTGGATATGCTGGTAGACCCAGTCGTAGTTAAGCCCGAAACCGCCTCAAAAAATGCGTCAGAAGGAGACATGCCAAAACTAATAAATGGAATAGCAGCAATGATGGAAACCAAAAACCAACTTACAAAAGTGATAATGAATCCATCTCTTGGCGTGTAGTTAAATTTTGTCTGTCGGAGTGTAAAAAAAATTACCAATGAATAGATCAAACCCCAAAAAAGAATGTAGCCTAATAAAGAATCTGCTTGACCACCGTACAAGCTTAAAAGGTAAGAAGGCAAACCAACAAAGAAAGAGAAGAACAGCGAAATTGGTCCCAAAAACCTTAAAACCTTAAGCAGGGTTGTCATTTGTACTTATTATAAAATGAATCAAAGACAGATTTATCTTTATAGAAAATTAATAAATGATCTCTCTCTTGTATTAGGGTTGAGCTGTGCGCCATGATGGCTTCTTCATCTCTAATCAAGCAAGGGATATTCATATCGCCATTCAAATTCAATTCCTGTATTGATTTTCCAATTAAATTTTTTATTGATGAGTCAACATTGAGCTCCATTACTTCTGCAGCCCCTTTTTTTACTTTATGAGCATTAAATACTGAGCCCTTTCTGATGTACTTTAAAATGTGTGAAACAGTTATTTGAACTGGAAAGATAATAATATCTAAATCGTTACCTTCAACCAGATCAAGGTATGCCTCTTTGTTTACAATAGTAATAGTTTTCTTAGCGCCAAGTTTTTTTGCCATCATTGAACAAAGAACATTGGTCTCATCATCCTGCGTTACGGCAATAAATACATCGCAGTTTTCAATATTCTCACTTGCTAGAAAATCTTTATCTGCAACATCGGCATTTAATATAAGAACTCCATCAAGATCTTCTGAGCTTTTCTCACACTGGTCGGGATCTTTTTCAATTACTTTTACATTAAAATCATTGTTTGTTTTTTTAGCCAATAATTTCCCAAGATTACCACACCCAGCTATGTAGATATTTTTGTACTTATCCTCGAGCTGTTGAAGCTCTCTTGTCACATCTTCAATGTGGTTCTCATCAGCAATGAAGTAAACCTCATCCTCTTCATTAATTACTGTATCCCCATTAGGAATAAGGAACTCATCCTCTCTATAAATAGCGGGTATTCTTGTCTCATAATCAGGTAAATCCTTTTTTAATTCTTTGATCTGCCTTCCAACTAAAAGGCCAGTTTTTTTGGCGTAAACACTTACAAGTTTTGTCCTATTTTCATCAAAATCTAAAACTTCCAAAGCACCTGGATGCACCAAAAGGTCTTTTATCTCGTTTGTAATTAGGTCTTCAGGGTTGATAAAGTAGTCAACTCCACTTGCAATTTGATCGCTAATGTTTGTGTAAGTAGATCCAGTAAGCCTACAGACAATTTTTCCAATTTCAAACTGCGATCTGGCAACAATCGAGGCGAGGATATTTGTTTCCTCGACATCAGTTAAGCACAATAATAGAGTTTGGCTGTCAAAGCCCGCTTTTGAAAGAGTTTTGGGGGATGAAGCATTACCCTGAATGACAATAATACCTTCTTTGCCATTAATCTTTTCGAGATTTTTTTCATTATTGTCTATAACAATAATGTCATTCTCTTCTGAAGAAAGTTCGTTAGCAACGCTGCCACCAATTGAACCTGCTCCTAGTATAACTATTCTCAAGCTAGCATCTCTCCTGGGTAAATTATATCTCTTTTTGAATTAAAGAGATCATTAGAATCAATTGGTTTTTTCCCGGGAAATTGAAGAGATTTAATTTTTATAAGTCCATCTGAACAAAAAACGTCCAATGATTTTTGGTCGAAGTTTGAAACACAACCTGTAGAGCCATTAATGTCAGGAATAATTTCTATATCTAAAACTTTAACTAATTCACCCTTTACATTTATTGATGAATGTGGCCATCTTTTAAATGCATTAAACTGATTAATTATCGACTTACCACTCATATTTAAATCAATTACTCCATCAGATTTCGTTATTTTTCCAGCATAAGACACTGCAGATTCATTTTGTGGGACAGGCAGTAAAGTGCCATTTACAATATTTGATATTACTTTATTTAAATTGCTTATTGATTCTTTAATAAGCATGGTTTCTGTCTGAAAAATATCTTTTCCATTGAGAGGTTTTATGATCTGTTTGTATATCGGCCCCGCATCCATTTGACTAACAAGCTTCATAAAGCTTACACCTGTTTCTTTGTCTCCATTTTGTATTGCTCTTTGCATTGGTGATGCTCCTCTCCATTTTGGCAATAAAGAAAAATGGACATTCATACAACCATGGAGAGGATAATTTAACATCCAATCAGGAATTATTTTTCCATAAGCAACCACAACTAGCAGATCAATATCAAATTGTTTGATTGTTGACATGAATGACTGATCATCAAGCGAATGTGGCTGAAAAACTGGTGCGTTAACTTTGTTGTCAGCAAAAAGACTTTGCTCAGCAACCAAGCCTCTACCTAATGGTTTGGAGGTCTGGGTAATTACAAATTTGATATCGTTTCTTTTTGATGAGCATAACTCATTAAAATGCTCCAATGCTAAATTAGGTGTCCCAGCAAACCCAAGTTTAATTTTAGTTTGTGGCATCTTTTTTCTTAACAAGCTTATTTTTAATTCTGTCTCTTTTTAGAGGCGACAGGTAGTCAACCATGAGCTTGCCTTCTAAATGGTCTATTTCATGTTGAACACATACACTTAGAATGCCTTCTGCAATGACTGATTCATGTTTTCCTTCAAGGGTTTGGAATCTTAATTCAATTTTCTTTGGACGATAGATCTCTTCATAAAAAGTTGGAATTGAAAGACAGCCTTCCTTGTATTGCTCAATAGTTTCATCTAAAACGGTAAATTCTGGATTAACTAGAAATAGCGGCTCGTTTTGTTCTTCAGAGACATCAATAACAATAAGCCTTTTATGAAAATCCACTTGTGTGGCTGCTAGACCAATACCATTTGATTTATACATTGTATATAACATGGCTTCAGCCATTTTTTTTAACTCAATATCAAAAATATCTATTGGCGTTGCTTTTTTTCTTAACCTAGGGTCAGGAAATGTTAATATATTTAGCTTATTCATTCTGTAAATTATAATTTTAAAACCTATGGAAAAAATAGACGTTGCTGTAATAATGGGGTCAGATTCTGACCTTGAACTAGGAAAAGCGAGCATAAACGCTTTAAAAAAATTTGATCTTTCAGGAGAGCTGAAAGTTATTTCTGCACACAGATCACCAGATGTACTGGTTGAATATCTTAGATCCTCGAAAGAAAGAGGTTGTAAAGCATATATAGCTATAGCTGGCATGGCTGCTCATTTGGCAGGAGCAATTGCAGGACACTCAGCAAGTCCAGTTCTTGGGGTGCCTTCAGCAAATAGCTCACTTGGAGGCTTGGATGCAATTCTCTCTACCTTGCAAATGCCATCTGGTGTTCCAGTTGCAACATTTGCTGCAGGAAGTGCAGGGGCTACTAATGCAGGGATTTTTGCTGCTCAAATGTTAGCAGTTAACGATCCAACTCTTGCTAATAAAGTTCAAGAATTTAAGTCTGAACTTAGAGAAAAAACAATCGAAAAGGATAAGAACCTAGATAGAGATTGAAATTTACACAATCTATCTCAGAGGCAGCAAGCTGGATTAAAGAAGGTCATATCATTTGTTATCCCACTGAGGGTGTTTGGGGAATAGGTTCGCTGAATGAGCCTGAATTAATAAAAAAAATTGGGCAAATAAAGCAGAGGGATCTTAATAAAAAATTCATTCTATTGTTTGATAGTTTAGATAGCTTGGGCAAGAAATATAGCATTAAAAAAAAATATTTAAAAAGAGCAAAAGAATACCAATACACTTTTACTACTATTGTATTCCCAACTCAAGACGGAGATAAAGTGGCTGTAAGAGTACCAAGCTTTAAGACACTAAAAGAACTCCTAAAAGAGGTTGGTGAAGAAATTATTTCAACTTCTGCAAACATTTCTGGTCAGGACGTCTGTAAAAATGTCACTGAGATAAAAGCTTGTTTTGATAGTGGGGTTTATGGTGTGCTGGGTTTAGAGTTGCAAGGCCAGACAAAACCTTCAACAATTATTGATATAAAAGAAAATGAAGTTATTAGATAGAAATAGGCTTATTGGTGAGGGTTTTGAAGGCATCCAGAATTTTTTGCTTGACCGTTTTTATCTAAAAGAAGAAAAGCCAGCATGGCAAATGGACAGCTGGACCAAGGAGAATTTGGGTGAAGGACTTTCAGCTGTTATTGATGGCGGGAATTTTTTCAATAAAGCGGGCGTAAACTATTCTAGAATTCAGGGAGAATCTTTGCCTGCTTCTTCTGTTGGAACCAATGACGAATATGAAAATAAGCCCTTTTTTGCTACAGGGGTATCAGTAGTCTGCCACCCCGACAATCCGAACATACCTACAGCACATTTAAACGTAAGATATTTTTGTGTTTTTGAGGGTGAATCAATATTGGGTGAATGGTTTGGTGGCGGTTTTGATCTTACTCCTTACTTCCCATTTGAAGAAGATTACTTGCTTTGGCACCAGCATGCGAAAGCCGCATGTGATTCGGCAAATAAGAGCTACTATGAAAAATTTAAAAAAAATTGCGATGATTATTTTTACTTACCCCATAGAAAAGAACATAGAGGAATTGGTGGTATTTTCTATGAGCAGCTGAAGTTTTCAGACTACAAGGAAGGGCTAAATTTTTCTCAAGCAGTAACTAATGCATTCATAAACGCCTATATCAAGATTATTGAAAAGAGAGAGAGCTTAACGTTTGGTCAACGAGATAAGGAATTTCAAAAGTTTAGACGTGGTCGTTATGTTGAATTCAATCTCCTTCATGATCGAGGCACGTTATTTGGTCTTCAATCGGGCGGCAGAATTGAATCGATTTTAATGTCTCTTCCAACAGATGTGTCTTGGCGATATAGATATGAAGATAAATTAACAGATAAGGAAAAACAGATTTATAAATATATTAAGTCAACCAGGGATTGGTGTTAAATGAAGAAGTTAGGTGTTTTGGGGAAAGAAAT
>CENG01045021.1_pt1 | contig 30877 bp, 21 predicted proteins | sample 530131 | NCBI WGS metagenome assembly CENG01 (sample SAMEA2591057, study PRJEB7988) | marine metagenome | biome: marine biome (ENVO:00000447); feature: surface water (ENVO:00002042) layer; material: saline water (ENVO:00002010), including plankton (ENVO:xxxxxxxx) | depth 5 m
GCAACAAACCTGTCTCACGACGGTCTAAACCCATCTCACGATCCCCTTTAATGGGCGAACAACCCCACCCTTCCCAGCTGCTGCACCGGGAGGTTGGGAAGAGACGACATCGAAGTAGCAAGCCACCAGGTCGATATGTGCTCTTGCTGGTGACAACTCAATTATCCCCAAGGTAACTTTTCTGTTATCAATGGCCCCCAGAAATGAGGCACATTGGTTCGTTAGGCCCTGCTTTCGCATCGTCGATCGTTATTGGTCCGATCCACGTCAAGCCAGCTTTTCCCCTTACGGTTTACGGTGGAGACTGAACCACCTAAGCTGACCTTTGGGCACGCCTGTTAGATTTTCGGGCGCGTGGCGCCCCACCCAAACTGCCCACCAAGCGGTGTTCTCTAGAAGAGTTAGTATATTCACGCACCAAGGACGGTGTCTCTATGGACGACTACTCTCGGGACTGACGTCCCGAGGATCAACATCTCCCGTCTACTCAGCACAAGGTGCGCGAATACACAACGCCAGGCTGCAGTAAAGCTCTATGGGGTCTTCGCTTGCAGGTTGAGGTTACTGGACTGTGCGCCAGTAATAGTCAATTTCGCCGGACGTACCGCGGAGACAGTGGGACTCTCGTTGTGCCATTCATGCAAGTCGCCAATTAAGCGACAAGGTATTACGCTACCTTAAGAGGGTCATAGTTACCCCCGCTGTTTACCGGTCCTTCGTCAGGTTGAAACCCGATTTCAGATACCGGCACTGAGCAGGATTCACCGACTATACACATCCTTTCGAACTAGCAGTCGGCTATGTTTTTATTAAACAGTCGGAGTCCCCTTGTTACTGCGACCAGCTTATCTCTAAGCTGGCACTCCTTCTCCCGAAGTTACAGAGCGATTTTGCCGAGTTCCTTCGCGGTACTTTGCCCGTCACACCTTAGGCTACTCACCCAGGGGCACCTGTGTCAGTTCTCGGTACGGTCACCTCTGCGGTTTTTCATGGGACCTAGGCCTCATTCATCTTTTGCTCACGTCTTCTCGATCTTCTCACCATGACGGTTCTCCAATCGATTATTACGCTTCGCCGTCCCGACAGGAACGGTAGAACTAGCCCAAGCCGTCACCACTATTGCAGAGGGGCATACGAATATTAACGCATTTCCCTTTCGAACATCTCGGTTAAGGATGTCCTTAGGACCGGCTAACCCTCGGCTGATGATCATTGCCGAGGAACCCTGGCCCCTTCGGTGGAGCGGATTCTCACCACTCTATGCTGCTACTCTTCCCTAGATTCTCATATGTACACGGTCCACGAGATCTCACGACCTCGCTTCTGCCCGAGCACATCGCCGCGCTACCACATCTCCTTTCGGAGGTTCAGCGTATCGGTGTCCAGTTTGAGTCCCGTCCATTTTCCCGGCCCGCAAGCTTGACCAGTGATCTGTTACGAACTCTTTCAAGGATGGCTGCCTCTAAGCCCACCTTCTGGTTGTCTTCGACCACGGACACGGTTTGTCATTAACACTTAACTGGAACTTTGGGACCTTAACGCTGAGCTGGTTTATTCACCTTTCGTCACGGTAGCTTACCCACCGTGGCTCACTCCCCGCGTCTACGACGATTGCAACTTTGGAGTTTGACAGCGTACCGAGGGATCGCTCCCCCTAAATACCCAATCAGTGCTCTACATCACAATCTATCTCAACGGAGATCTACCTACGAGTAGTCTCGCGCGGAACCTGCTATTGCCCATCTCGATTGGACTTTCACCCCTATACCCAGCTCGTCCGAGCGATTTGCACATCAGCAACGGTTCGATCCTCCACCCAAGTTTCCTCGGGCTTCAATCTGGCCAGGCATAGATCGATAGGCTTCAGGTCTCCCACCATTGACTCCGGGCGAGCGCACCCAGTCCCTGGCCGCTTACGCGGCTGCGGACCTTTCGGTTTCCCTTCGGCTTCGCAGATCGACTGCTTAACCTCGCCAATGATCAGAACTCCCAGGGGCATTTTTCGAAACGCACGAATAGACGCTGCTCATATCTTCGCTTTCACGCCTATTCAGCTTGTTCCCGACTGGTTTCAGGATCTTTTCACATCCCGCTAAGGATACTTTTCAGCTTTCGCTCACGCTACTTGTCAACTATCGGTCTCGAGTAGTATTTAGGATTGGAAGTAACTGCCTCCCATATTCACGCGCGATATCCAACGCACGCTACTCTGGATTCGTCACTTGGCCATAACTAGTACGTGTACGGGACTTTCACCCTCTATGGTGCGCCGTCCCAGGACGACTTCCACTTCCTAGAATTAGGCTACAGACGATCCTTACCCCACATCTCCCCAAGGTTTCCCAAGGGGATTCGGTTTGTCCTATTCCGTTTTCATTCGCCACTACTAACGGAATCTCTTTTGATTTCTATTCCTCCCCCTACTGAGATGCTTCAGTTCGGGGGGTTCCCTTTCCTTCTTTATATCGAGGAATGGCACTGAGTGCCAGGAGGTCCAATTCAGCAATTCGCGGATCCATGAGATTCATGCCTCTCCCCGCGACTTATCGCAGCTTGTCACGACCTTCTTCGGCTCTCGAGCCGAGCCATCCCCCAGTCGGGTTGTAGCATCATTGTGATTCCACATACCCACCTGTGTGAGTTTTAATCGCCCCTCCACAAGTGAAGAGGCGATTCCTCTGGTATTCCAGGCATATCAATTCAGGTTTCTCTGACCACTACGTCTCCCCGCAGGGCGAAGCGGTCTCAACCTTCTTACCCTGATACACGACTGTACCAAGGAGCACACAAAGCATCTCGGCGACCTACATTCGGTATATGAAGTAACCGGGATAGTTAGCTTTCATTAGCTGGCTAAAACATCTCTCAGTAGCACGGTTATTCTTCACTATCTGGAGTATCTGAGAGTCCAAATATTAGCCCTCCTGGAAGAGTCGTTTTTGGAGCATCATCGATTCCAAAGGGAATATTATCAATAAAGGTTGATTTTTCACTGTTTTCTGCATTTTTCTCTGTCTGAATATATTCAGGGGAGGCTTCAAGTCCAAAAACAGGAGTTTCGAGTTTCCTCCTGTTAGACTCTTGAAGATCGAATGGGAGTGTAGTTTTCTGGGATTCCTGATTATGTGTTTTCTTTGTTACGCCAGAAATATTTTTTTCATTTTCTTCGGTTCCGCAGGTCAGACAAATGCCAGAACGAGTGGCCATACCACATACCTCGCACACCCTCATAATAGTGGCTTAAGGCATCATCCCTTGATGCTGTCGCAGTAATTCTTCTACTCTGCCTCATAGTGCGCGCCTTCTGTTGGAGCGTTTCCATAAATCGATGGCAGTAGTGAAAGTGATGCTATCATCATTGCAACTATGATTACCCATTTGACCATCTCATTTGGCCAGTCTACAGCATACCTGACCACAGCATATACAGTAGCAAGTGCTACGCTTAGCAGCATTATCGGGAAACCTGTCTTGAAGAATCTATTGAATGAGATATCATGACCTGCTTCTTCGGCCAGTCCTGCCGCCACAACGTTAGCTGAGGCGCCGATGATCGTACCGTTTCCTCCCAGACACGCTCCAAGGGCTAGTGCCCATGCCAGTGGGCCTAGTTGTAAGTTGAGTTCTGGATCACTTGCAAGCTCGATTACTACTGGTACCATAGTTGCCGTATACGGTATGTTATCAATAAAGGCAGACGCAATTGCCGATACCCATAGGAGCAGAAGGACGGCGACCATCAGCCTATTTTCCTCTGAGGCTTGGGAAATAGCATCGGAAATACCAGTAGCTATTGCATCAATGAGGCCCATATACTCTAGACCATGAATCATAATGAACAGACCTGCAAAGAAAATAATGGTTGTCCACTCCACCGCATCAAGCTGCTCTTCAACATGATGAGGAGAGGTTACTAGCAGCATGAGGACGGCCCCGCCAAGCGCTATGGTGGCTACTGTAAAGAGAGGGTGAGGAAAGCTTGAGTGGGCGAAGAACGCCAGAATAACTAGAATCAGGATGAATCCTGATTTCTTCAATAATTCTGCATCCTTGATATTGTACCTAAGTCGTAGAAGGTCTAAATTGCGGTGCCTCTCTCCCGAAAGGCCTTCAGATTCCAACTTGGATAGGAGCCAGAATGAAGGTGCCATAGCGATTACTACTGCAGGTCCCACGTGGATGATGAAGTCAATGAAAGCTATTCCTTGATCTGCAAGAATGACATTGTCGGAAAGTGCCTGAGATGACAGTTGTGCTCCGATTATTATGTTAGGAGGATCTCCAATTTGTGTTGCCGCTCCTCCGATATTTGAGAACATTACTTCCGCTATTATCAAGGGTATTGGCTCTAGATTTAGAACCTTAGCTATCTGTATAGTAACGGGGACGATTAGGAGTATCGTGGTCACATTATCCAAAAATGCTGAGAAAACTGCTGTTATTGTACAAAGTATAATCGATAATCTCCAGATGGACCCGCCGCTCAACGCATATGCCTGGACCGCAGCCCATTCGAAAACTCCTGTCTTTCCGAGGATATCAACAATTACCATCATCCCAATTAGTAGACCAATTGTCTCTTCATCTATCCAAGTTACCACAGTACCTAGATCTGGGCCGTTTCCAATGATATGAAGAGTGATCACTGCCACTATTCCACCAACGGCAGCTGCCAGGGCCCTGTGGACTACTTCGAAAACTATCAGAGCGTAGACGATGGTGAGAATACCAAATGCCGCAGGGACAGCCCATTCTGGCATTTCTGCTGGAGTCCATACTCCTGGATCAGAGGTCGCTGCAAGGGCTCTTGTAAGCTGCATAACACGTCGAGACAAATTACACCTAAATATATCACTGATGCAGATTCAAGACTTGCGTGGATTATTTACCAGACCAAAGAACCACGATATTGCCTCGACTGAATGAAACAACCGATGACGTTTTAGTAGCTAAAGTGGAAAAAATCTCCGTTCTTTCGGAAGACCCTTTTGCTACTCCTCGGTTAAGCTTAATCTTGACTAAAGACCTACTTGAAAGTTGATCTTTAAGCTCACCTATCACTGAGTCTATCACTCCTGATTTTCCTATTCTGACAGTTATAGGGAGTTCTGAATCAGAAGACTCCCTTAATACTCTGGTTGGAATTTTAGACATACTACCGGCCTCTGAACGAAGGGCCCATTGTTTTGGTTCTACCGCATATTCCACATGTATACTTGATTGACTTGGAACGAATCCTCACTGTAGAGTTCCTTCCGGGAACCATTGCTACTTTACATGACCTGCATATTGCGATACCGCTATAATTTTTCATTCTAGCTCCGTGCTTCTTACCGATTCTTAGAATTAATCTAGCGGAGGCATCAGAAAGACTCTGCTCGTTACTTTCATTCAGAACGTGATGTAGATCCTGAATTGCTTCCGTAGCTAATGCCTTCTTCGGATTTGGCCTTCTACGGAACCTGCCCGACAATCAAAACACCTCTAGCTCTGAGTTGATTGATTCTGCAACCTCATCTATGCTTCCTCTTCCATCTACTGAAATTACCCTTAAATTTGTCTTTTCAGACAGTTTGGAATACCAATCTGACAAGGGTTTTGTCTGCTGATGGTATGCGTTAAGCCTACTTCTTACAGTTTCCTCATTGTCATCCTTTCTCTGAATGAGCCTAGGGAGTATTTCGGAGGGAGCTGGTCGGAATTTAATATGGTAAATATCTCCTGTTTCGGGGTCCATTCTTCTTCCAACTATTCTCTCGACGATATCTTCATCGGGAACTTGTATCATAATTACCATTGACACTTCAGCTATACCGGATAGTTCCTCTGCCTGGGCGATTGTTCGAGGAAATCCATCAAAGAGAACCCCCCCTGAGGCGTCTGAACGCTTGAGCCTCTCAGATATCAGACCGATGATTATGGAATCTGGAACCAGTAATCCACGATTCATATATCCCTTAGCCTCATTCCCCAGATCAGTGCCCTCTCTCACTGCTTCTCTAAGCATGTCACCAGTCGAAATCTGTGGCTTACCGGTAGTTTGGCTAATCCTTACTGCTTGAGTTCCCTTGCCGGCCCCAGGGGGACCGAATAGTATGATGGAATGTGCTTGACTAGAGATTGCAGACATGGGTATGCCAGGCGGCTAACACTGATAACGCTCACGGACGATTCTGTTCCCACCACATATTACCGTAAGCGGCCCATTGCTCCATTGTCCATCCTTCCGGAAGGCCTGAAAGTGGCAAGGGAGGGGCTCCTTCAGGGGCCTTTTCGATAGTTAATGAGGGGAGTGATGATGAGGAGATTGCATCATTCAGTTCTTGCTCGGATACGGTTCCAGTAAGGACTTCTCCTGAAGCGCTAGTCTCCAAAGCGGCCGCCCTTCTCTCATTAGTGGAGCCAGTAAGCAGTGCTGATCCGGGGGGAATCAGTTCTTCATCGGGGCGTGCCGCCAGAGAAGAAGCCCTTCTCGCCCTAACAATCAGAATGGCAGATACTGAAACTACGACAATAAAAATTAATCCTACGGCCCATGAAGGAATGAGTCCTTCTGTAGATTCCCTTGCTTTGCTAACCTGTAATTTTAGGTATGCATTAGTTGAAACCTCGATTTCCCCTGTACCATTTGCAAAGACGTCCAACTCAATAATGCCATACTCTGCATTCCCCCCCGGGTCTGCCACTACCTCTATAGAAATCGATTCTCCGGGCTCTATCGTCCCTGCTGATGATGGGTCGACATCAAATCTCCAATTCTCGTCACCAACTACCTCAAGGGAGACTTCAGTCTGAGAATTACCAATGTTCTGCAAGGTTATATCGAAAGTAGCGGGATTGCCGGGCGATACATCTTCCACGGTGTCATCCGGAACAGAAAGATCTAGCCATGCGGATGACAAGACCAAAACATCTAGCCAAACAGTTTCGGAATGTGTCACGAAGGCAGGTGTTGTAAATTCAATTATTACAGGGATCGATTCTTCCTGAGGTCCTGCTGGAATAGCACCTGGTAGCTCTAAAGCGACAGAAACGACTGCCTGCTGATTCATATTCATTGCGAAACTTCCAGCAGTCATGAATCCGCCAGACCAATCCGAAGGTATGGTGCCAAGAGTCAGGGACACTACCAAATCAACATTGCCGGAATTCTGAATCATGATATTCGCAACCCCTGTTAGTCCCGGCGCCGCGGAAATAGAGGAGTCCCCAGAAATATCCAGCTCTGCCAGTTCTCTGACAACTAGCTTGGTCCCATTGGAAATCACATCTCCTCCAATTTGTGTCACTCTCGTAGTGATTGTATTGGAATCTCCCATTTGAGCCGCCATTGGAACCAGAGTATTAATCTGGAAAACTGCTACTTGGCCAGACAATATTTCAACAGAAATAGAATCCATTGATTCCTCTTCCTCATGAATAATCTGAATTGGCCAAGTGTTGAGCGAAGAGAAAGCATCTACTTCGAATGTCATCGGGATATTGCCATTATTGCTGACTTCTAATGTGGTAGTCACCATATCTCCGTTTATGACGGCCCTTCCGGAAGCTAATGCCAAAGGACCTAGTGGGTTGCCAGAAGGTGAAAATATTTCTGTTCCGAAGTCATCATTGGCCAGTACGAGTACAGATACCGTATCAGAAATACTCAACGAAGGATCGTTAACAGATTCAGTCACACATGTGACATCCTCAATACTTCCCGCGGCGGGCTCACCATTCGGTAATTTAGGAACCCTAATTTTTATTGGGAGAGTAGTATAAAGTAACCTACCTATGGGATCTGTAAGGAGTTCTGAAGACTGGGAATCCCAGATATTCACTGGCCATGAATTTTCAGTTGAGCATGATACAATATATCGAGTAGGGCCGTTTCCGTCATTTCCTACTGCAAGAGAGAAAGAGGCCCAGTCTCCCGGTTCGGCCTCTGCCCCTCCTTCTCCAGCTAGAACTGTGACCAGCCCCTCGATTCTGTCTACCTCTGCTTCGAGTCTGATTACGTTATTCACGGTGGGGGCGTTTACATCGAACAGATTCAAATCGGTTACAAACGTACCTGGGAGAGCATAAACCTCGCCTGGAAGGGATGAAGAAGTGGATCGTGGATGAGCGGTGAGATTTAGCTCGACCACTATCCTATCGCCCTCGCTTCCCATCGGCCCTAGTTCCCATGGTCCTGTCTGATTGAGGATTTTCCACCATTCATCTGATGGTGGTTGCAATACCCCATTCTCTGAAACTATATTTACAGGAGAAACGCTGAGTTGGACGGATATAGTTGAAGTTCCTTCATTTCTAAGTTCGAGAGGGAAGTATACAGAGTTGGTCTCCCTCGGATTCATACCTCTAGTTCTTGAATCTTCAAATTCCAGCGGATTGGATGGCAGATTTCCACTTTCTAAAAGAGGAGTAATTCTCACTCCTATCTGAGAAACCTGTACGATCATTTCGGCTATGTTATTGTTAATGCCATTGGCCTCGTCATTCAACTCGAATACCTCCGAAGATGAGTCGAGGGAGAGTCTGAGTATGTGCTCACCTGTTGATGAGAATGAGTAGGGGAATGAGAGTGAATCAAGTCCGCCTCCTGCAATTGACGAGCGTCTTGAGGTATGCAATAAGTTCCCAGTGGTCATATCGTGGATTTCCACATCATATTCTAATGCAGTAGCGGTAGCTTGGTTTCCCCATGCGGCCTCAATTAGAATAGTGTCGCCTTGCAAAGGATTCTCCACTGAAGTAGATATAGAACCTTCGAAAACAGTTAGATCCGCCTCACTAATCTCACTCGCTATAGCAGATAATACCAGAGAATAGCCCTGTGTATCCCCTCCTGAGTTTCCTACTCTAACTGTCCAAGTACCGGGCGAGGCATCCTGAATTTTTACCCTTTCAAGATTGTTCAGGGAATCTATGGAGTTGCCAGATACACTGAATCCGGAAATGAATTCATTTCCAAGGTAAATTGTCCCATCGGGAGCAGTAACAGAAAGATCGAGATCATTAACTAAACGAGAGGCTGATTGATTTGCGACTGATGACCCCTTTAGATCGTTCCAAGCCAGAGTAGCATCTAGTCCTGCACCTGGACTTACATCGAATGTGTAGGTGAATCCATGACCTGGAAAAAGCTCTCTTGAATAATCATACATCACGTCCATTTCCACTCCATTTTCTGAGACTGGAAAGAGGCTGTTGTCGAGTGAGAGTTGTCCCCATCCCTCAGAGGGGTTGGGAACATTACTATCTCCGATATCTACAGCCCCATTGATTAGAATTGCCCTAATCAGGTCGGACCTGGGCTCACTGATTCCTTCAGACCTCAGAAACTGTCGGACGAGCGCGGATGCCCCCGCAACCACAGGTGTTGCCATAGAGGTCCCATTCATTGCGACATAGAGTGGTGTAGTACCATCGTCGTGAGTTAATTCGGAGCATGATTGTCCATCGACCAGAGTTGCTTCCTCAGCTCTAGCTGAGCAAATGAGGACTCCGGGTGCAACAATTTCTGGCTTTATTCTGCCATCATTGGTCAATCCTTGTGATGAGAAAGAAACTACGCTTCCCGAAGGCTCTGAACCATAAGAACCAGTTGTTGATGCACCCACTGTTAGAGCATTCTTAGAGGTACCAGGAGGGGTGATACCAGTATCATTAGTATTACCAATATCGCCAGCTGAAAATAGGACCATATAGCCCGGATAGTCGCTTACGAAATCATCTACATTAGAAGATGTCTGGCTATAATTACCTAAGTTTGATGTGCCCCAGCTATTGGTATGTATCCTAGCATTCTGATTCCATGAGTGTGTAAATAGGCCATACAATGAGCCGTAAATACCGAAGAAGCCACTTTGAGACTCGTGAGTGTACATGTGAAATGTTGCTCCAGGAGCCATACCAAGTGCGGATGATTGTCCTGAGCCGTCTCCTAGGAGCGTTGCGGCTACGTGGGTTCCGTGGCCACTAAGTAGGTCCGAGTTATCATTATCTGGCCCAAATTGGCTGTATACTGATCTTATTCTTCCATCGAAATCTCCATGATCTTCGTCTAGGCCAGTGTCCGAAATAGCGATGACCTCACCTGTTCCATCCAGAGGTATCGATGATTGCTCATATGCACCTTGTACGCCAGAAATTTCTCTAGCCACGCTATTGTATACCGATGCAGTGCTTGTGGTTTGGATATGCAGAATCCTCCAGTCTTTGGATAAGAGAGGAATCCACATTGAATCAATACTTTCTATCGTACACAGCCACGAGTCACAATTAGTTGATTGATCATAATTGGAAATCAGGGATAGGTCCCTCTCTAGGGAGGTCAGCTCTTCAATAGTTAAGTCATTAGCAGGTAAAATCTGAAGATTTAATTGTGATGAAGGGAGATTTATGTTACTTAGGATTTCAGGAGATACCCTCCAGATATCAGGCATTTGCCCGGACCACCTTACATTGGCTAAAGAGTCTAAGAAATTATCAGCATTAACGTGTAGGGGAAGCCTCACAAGAAGCGCGCTATCGGGCATATAGTCGAGTATTGCGCCCCCTACCTCTTCCACTGAATATGATATTCCCGAAATGTCAGAGCTATCAGATTGAATCACAAAGACTGGCCTATCTGAGTAACTGTAATCGCCGGTATCTAATTCTCCAAAGATTGGGTAGTCATCCATCAATGGATCAAATGACCCATACGGCGAGTGTATTAGGCCTGAAGTTTGCCTGATTTGGTGTACGTGCTCTGAGGCAAATTCCAGAGAGGCCCATTTCTCAAAATGATAATTATCGAGATCCTGAGAATGTATCGAATCTGTACCTTGAGGAGAGGCGGAAACCATTCCCGACCATGAAGAAAATAACAAAACAGTAAGGACAAGGAAAGTTGATTTCCTTGCATACATGGTTCCTTCGGAACCTAATCAGCCTTTTGACAGTTAACCTAAGCTGATTATAGAATAATCATAACCAATAACGAGTAAAAAGCCGTGAAAAAGCTCAAATATTGTAATATCTGGATATTGCTTGGTCTGTCTTCGTGACACTTTCGGTCCAGCTTTCCTCAAGTTTCATTAGAGCCCTTACACAGTCTACGTTCTCAGGGATCACATCACTCTCTTGGTGGATAGCTTGGAAATAATACAGCCTATTTCCTATTAGTCTAACTCCATCCTCCCAGACAAAAATTTCATGCAAATCTCCCCATTTTCTCCCAATATCTCTGGCCATCTCCATTACCTCGGCAGTAGTGGTGATCCTATTGCCCTGGCCGTTCATCACGATAACTCTCGGAGTTTCGTTCCATATATCCAGAATTGTTTGAGTGGTGAGGCCGTGATTCTCCGGAAGATCGGCAATGATTGCATGGACATGCATTATCGTTGTTGGTACCGCTACTGCGAGTGAATTGATCTCAATTTCTGGCTTTACTGTCATCACGTCTGGGCCGTGATGGCTAGGTACCTTCAAAACCGGTTTTATAGCGTTTATAGGGCCTTTATTCGAGTCACCTGGATCCGCCGCCCTTCTGATCATTGTACATTCTACTTTCAGAGAGCCACACAGGTCATACAATGGCACCAATGTTCTAGAGAGTCCCGTGGTATTACAAGAAACAACTCTTGTTGTTTCTGCTCCAAAATTTTCCAAATGATTTGCGCAAGATGTGTAAGAAAGTCCGGTCAGTGAGTGTTTCTCACCTCCTTGAAATATACTCTTTACTCCAGCCTCTTGGTACTTTTTGAGATTGACCGCACCCATTTTTCCCGGAGAGCAATCAATGACTACATCTGATTTGGAAAGTAAGTCTTTGAGTCCACCTTTGCAAACAAAACGAGAGTTCTCGAAGCTAGAAATCATATCTTTGTCATCAGATGTGCAATAGAGGTCAAATCCCTTCTTAGCTGCCATCTCACAACCGAAGCTTGGGCCTGTCTTGGTAACGCCCACGATCTCCATATCATCCTGTGCGTCTATTGCATCCGCAACTCTCTTTCCAATTGTCCCATACCCATTAATAGCTACTTTCACTCGTGCCATACTAACCCCTGAACAATATATCCTCTAGTCGATGCTCTATCAAGATAACTCAATGAAGCTATTATTTATCAGCAAATGAAAAATATCCGTCACAATGAAGACCATTGGCTAGACTCGGAGTACTATGGCGATGAGGGAACAGACCGCAAGGAGTGTCAAACTCAATAGAGAAATCGCTAGGATGTTGCCTGAGGCTATGGACAAAGATCGCTTGGTAAAAATCGGCTATGGATCCGGTGGAGACACCAAGCCTAGAGATGGTGACTTCGGCGTTCTTACTCATCTTCCCAAGGGATCTAGGGTACTACTTCTTGGTAACTTAGGAGAGTGCGTTGGAGCGATGAATAGAGGAGGTACGCTGAATATTGAGGGGAGTTGCGAGTCTATGCTGGCCGCCTTTCAATCTGATGGCAGAGTTGTCGTGGAGAGGGATGTTGGAGACAGGCTGGCAATGAATATGAATGGGGGAAGTGTGACTGTTATGGGCTCTGCTGGTAAGGATGCCTGTGCGGGGATGAATGATGGTATAGTAGTAGTCAGAGGACAAGCCTCGTCTGGTGCTGGATCGGGAATGTTAGGGGGAACTTTGATTGTCATGGGTTCCGTTGGACCCGATCCAGGTTTAGGGATGAAGGGAGGTAGAGTGATTATTGCAGGTAGTTGTCCACCGCCTGGAAAGGGTTCAACGATGAGATCAATAACAGATAAAGAAGTCATTGAGCTGGAAGAGTTCCTAGAGCCGCTCGGTCTTTCCCTTGAGGAGGATGCATTAGTTTTGGTTCCAGACAAGGAGTCTTCGATTAGGGGTATCACACCCAAGAGATGGGTATCCGAAGGCTTCGATGGAATAGGGATTAGTCCATCCAGTTCGGATAGAATTCCTGATTACTCAATAATTGATACATCCATCAGCATAATTCCAGTTGGTTCTGATGAGGGGGTTTTGGAATTGCCAGTCCCTTGGATTATTAGGTCGCCCCGTGGCTTTACTTATCCGGATGGGCAGATTAGAATTCCAAGTATTGTTGATGCGGGACCGAAAAAGGGCGATCTATTGATAGTAGGCGAGGGGGGGCTTGCAGAATTTCCAGACAATGCCGGAGAGATTTCTGGAATTATTCTAGATTTACAGAGTTTACCACCTATGAATGATGCTGAGATTGAGGCTATTTTGGTCTCATTGTCGAGTCATTTGAGTAGCTCATCACTAATCCTCCTTAGAGATGGGGCTGATAGGATAGAGGGGCTTTTCAGGTTGGTAGTTGATCTCGATTTAGATGGCGCCATAGTCTCCTTGGCAACTCCTGGAGGAGGAAGAGCAGCCGCGGCATTACCAAGGATTGGATTAGCCTCGAGAGCAATGGGGTTGGATACCCAGGGAAGAATAATAGGCATAGAGCTTGAGAAGCAACCCTCTGCAGAAGATTTGATCATCGTCAGAGCTTCTGGATGCTCGTTCGTCGTTGGCCCTATTGATGAGGGGAACGAAATTTCAGATATTTCAGAAACTATCATTCCCGAGATTGTAGGAATAATGAAAGAAGCAGGATTATCAAATTTTCACAATGTCGGTAGGCGAATATTAAGAGCCAAGGATATGGAGACTGCGGCAATCAGTGGACTCAGGCTAATTGGTTTTGAAAGGCCTCTTCCGATGTGGTTAGGAAACTGAGGTTCTATAATGCCGACAATTACTTTGAGTCATTCCATGATGAGGAGGATTCAAGAAATCAATGGGGCGATTCATAATAAAAATGATTTGTCAGATTTGCTGCCCAAGATGGGTTGTCCGGTCGAATTAAATGATGATGATGATATTGAAATCGAGGTATTTCCTGATCGTCCGGATCTACTCAGTCATGAAACCATGGCTAAAGCAGTTAGGTCATTTCAGGACGGCGATACAGAAGTATCCCCGGTAGAGGTCTCCGACAGCGGCGTCAGAATAACTGTGGAGGGGGATTTAGAGGGTGTGAGGCCAATAATAATGGGGGCCATAGTTAGGGGAGTAAATACCGGTAACAGTGCTTCTGAGAGGGACTCTTTCATCCAGTCCCTTATGGATCACCAAGAGAAGCTACACATGACCTTGGGGAGGAAGAGGTCGCTTGCATCCATTGGAGTTCATGATTTATCCAAGCTAAAGCATCCATTCAGATATGAGACCGTTTCAAGTGACTTTTCCTTCCAGCCACTAGCCTCCGAGGATGTTATGAGCGTCTCTGAAATCCTGGATAGCCATCCAAAAGGAATTGAATACTCGAAACTTATGGATGGCTTGGACGCATATCCGATAATCCTCGATTCCAATAATGAGGTCATTTCGCTCCCCCCTATCATCAATGGAAATCATACAACTGTTAGTGAAGATACTAATGATTTCTTCATTGACGTAACAGGTTTTGATGAAATAGCGTGTGAAACCTGCCTCCTATTAGTTTCATTATCCTTATCAGAATTGGGAGGTGTAGTCGAAAGTGTAGAGGTACAGGATAAAGATGGTTCAGTAAAGGTGACCCCAAACTTTGGGGCTAAAACCTACAGGGTCCCGAACAGACTCATTGAGAAAATACTCGGCATGGAGCTCAGTGATTCTGAAATTGGCGGAGCGATTCAAAGAATGGGAGGAATATTACTGGAATCTAGGACCATCACCCATGGTTCAGAGAGGGCGGAAAGATGGTCCGACTGCGTGGTGGGAGAAAGAGAGCATGTATTCTCCATGCCTAGATGGCGCAGTGATATTATGCATCCTGTTGATATTGTAGAAGATATAGCAATAGGAATTGGATATGAAAATCTGCCAGATATTTTATCTTCAGTACATATCGATGCTTCGCCACTAAAATCGTCCAATCTGCACAGGAGGATAAGGATGAGTATGAGGTCGGTCGGCCTTCAAGAGATTCAGAGTCTGACTCTTTCTAATGAGGGGGATCAATTCAAGAAGACTAGGTGGCCCATAATATCAGAAGCCACAGTGATTTCTAATCCAATTACAGTTGATCATACAGTACTCAGGCAGTATATATTCCCATCATTAATGAATCTGCTAGCATCAAATAGACATCATGAGCTCCCTCAGAGGGTTTACGAACTTGGGGAGGTCGTTCATGGAGGGGTCAACAAAACAAGAGTTTCTTGGGCTTGCGCTGAATCGGGAGCGGGATTCTCAACAGCCAAAGGAATAGTTCAGTCACTTTTGAGGGACCTAGGCGCCCCGACTCCTTCAATTTCCTTTGAGCCTGTAGCAGAAGGTAGGGGTCCTTGGATTGATGGCAGAGGTGCGAGAGTACTTATCGAAAATCATGAAATTGGAGAGTTCGGTGAGGTTTCGCCAGAAGTAATGAGTTCATTCGGCTTGAGGACGCCCATCCACGCTGGCGAATTTGATATTGATGTAATTTCGAAGATTGTAAAGGACCCTGTCCACTAGCCGAGAATATGATGGCCCGTATTCTGTGAATTCTTCGGGCACAAGTAATATGTGGCCCCTTACTAGCAAGCTCGTGAATGTGCGATTGGGAGTACTTGCAATTCTAATGTTACTCGTTACCTGCACATCAGCACCGCAAGATATTGTTCAACTGGATGATAAAAAAATATCTTCTTCTGAAATTAATCAAGGGGTTTCTTTTGGATCTGATTCGGGTTCAATTTTTGGAATCGATCCGGGTTCAAGTATCGGCATAAATGTTAATTTCAGTAGTAATTTGGAAATTGAATCAAATGTCATTATATCGATTGACGGACCTTCTGGATGGAATATATCTTGGGATTCACAAGATACTCCTGAAGCTGGTCGAGAATATGCTGTATCGCCTGATCAGATTTACTGGGTCCAATTCTCGATTACTTCTCCGTCGGTTTTTGAAGGCCTTCCGCTGTCAAATTCTCTACACGTGGTGAGTATGTCGATAGTATCAGACCAAGGAGAGGTACTTGACTGGTATAACTTCTCGATGAGGTATGGCTATTATGAGGGCGTTGAGATTGTTCAGGGCGGAGGATTATCTTCGATAGTACCTGGAGGGGTCCTAACACTAGAAACGATCGTCAGAAATACTGGAAATAGCATTAGGAGTCTTGATGTTGAGATTGTAGCCTTGGACGAGAACGGGAGTATGATTACAGTTCCTGGAGACTACTTCGAGATAGAAAACTGGAGTGCTTCGATAATCGAGAGCTGGAGGGTCTCAGACCTCTACCCTAACTCAACGGGAGTTGTCATGGTCCAAATATTCTCTCCGGGAGATGTTGATGGCGCTTTAGATTTTGAAATACGGGTTTCTAGTCCTGCTTCGCCAGAGAGTGTTTCCTCGGTATCTCATATCGTAAACATAGTACCCAGAATTGGCGGTACCATATCGATATCAGAGGATGGTTGTACCATGGTAGAAGTACTTCCCGGGGGCTATTGTGAAATGGAGGTTGTTGTTACAAACACGGGGGATGGTGATTCACAGTTTAGTCTGGATGTTATTGATCTTCCAGATTGGGCAACTGTAGATTATCGAAATGATATATTTTCCCTTCAGCCGGGGTCTTCATCAGAAGCCATGACCATTTCATGCAGTGTTAATGAGGGTGCTTACTCTGACTTATTTGCAGAAGTTACCATCCGTCTGATGATTGATGATTGGTCCCCTGGTTATGTCGATTTTAATCTCAATTCTGGAACCATATACTCATGGGAAATGGAAATGTCATATCAATTAAACGAGGATAAAAACTTGACAGCCATATGGACGATGACTAACCTCGGCAACGGAGTTGATGGGTTTACTGCATCTATTGATTCAAGCGTTATGACAGATTTTGGAATTACAATTTCAGATTCATTCTCCTCTATTATTGTCTCTGAGTCAAGTAGATATTTGGAGATATATCCTGTAAGTAGAAACGATTCAGTGGATATTATCGGATGGATGCAAGTTCCTGAATCGGCTCCGACTGAAACTATGGCAAACCTTACCTTAGAGACGAGGTCTTTCTTACAGCCTAGCATATTTTTTATTGATTCCATTCCAGTAATTATTCAGGGAGAGTCCCTGCCAGAGAATGAGGAGCAAGCTCTTGAGGAAAATTGGATTGTCCCTCTCATTAACACTTGGTTAGAGCCTATCATGATAATGGCTGTAGTAGTTGTGGGAATGTTTGGCGTTATATGGGCGTTGAAAATAGGCAATCCCCGGGAGAAAGAACAAAATATCCCAGAAGACGATGATTGGATTTCAAAATTTGTGAGAAAGAGTTCCCCAGTTGCAGAGATTATTGAAAGTCCTAAGATCAATATTGAGGAGTTTGAGAAAGATTTCTTTGGTGAAGAAGGTAGGCCTGAGAGCGAGGTTTTTAATTCGGTCGATGGGAAAATAGTTAACGAAGCTAGTGATTTATTAGATCGTTCCAAGGAGGATTCCGACATGGAAGAGGCCCTGAGAATAGCCGATATACTCGATGAACAGGATATTCTTCATCCTGACAATATAATCTTAGATATTGATGATAAAGACTTGGTTTCTGAAGAAAATATCAGTGATAATCAAATCCCTTCTGACTTTGACTTGGAGATATGAGCGAGTACTCCATAGGTGTCGATGAAGCTGGAAGGGGGCCAGTAATTGGACCTCTGATAGTATGTGCGATATCCATTCCTTCAAATGATTACCACATTTTGAGAGAAATTGGGGCCAGAGACTCCAAGACTCTTTCCAAGAGTAGGAGAGAGGCAATCTACAAACTAATTCATGTGGAGGCAATTGAGAGGAATTGGAACATAGGGATTGTTGAGTGTGAACCTTTCAGGATAGATCATAATAGTTCTGTTTCTAATCTGAATGAGCTCGAAGTTACTCTATTTTCTGAAGCGATAAAAAATTCCAATGACAATGGTGAGTCTGGAAGTATTTTTTTAGATGCGTGTGATGTAGATCAGGAAAGATTCGGTAACAACGTAAAATCAAAATTGGGGCCTTCGTGGAGCGACTGGAGGATAATATCTGAGCACTCGATGGACTCATCTAATTCATTGGTTGCCGCGTCCAGCATAGTGGCAAAGGTGACTAGGGATAATGCCATGCAAAAATTATCCAGTGAGATAGGTGTTGATTTAGGTTCTGGATATCCCTCAGATCCAAAAACTAGATCCTCAATAAATGAGTTGATTTCTGGAAAAAATCCTCATGAATGCCTGAGATGGACATGGTCTACTGTGAGAAGAGCTTGGCAGGAAATGCATGGTACGTCTGTACCTACTAGATATGAAAATAAAGGGATTTCTTCTCAAACTAATATTCAGCATTGGATAGAGGGCAATCACAAATAGGGATGGCTGATGGCGTTAGTATGTGGCAGATGAAGATGAGTGGGGCCCAGGGATATTCTCTGCTGTACGCAAGTATGCTTTACAGAACGCAGTAGAATACAATGGATCTGGCAAATCTGGTAGTGTACTGGGAAGACTACTTTCAGAATTTCCTGAGTTGAGGGGCAATGCCAAAGAGCTTGTTCCCATTATTTCCAAGCAGGTTGATGAAGCAAATATGTTAGCCAATAATAACGGCTTAGATCATGTTAGGGAGATTCTCGAGGATACTAATCCAGAAGCTCTAAACCGTGAAAAACAGAAGAAGAGGGTCGGACTTCCGGATTTAGAGGTCAAGAACGGAAAAAAGGTAATTTTGAGGTTTGCCCCAAACCCCAATGGGCCATTATCCATAGGTCATTCAAGAGGAGTTGTAATTAACTCAGAATTTGCGAAAAAGTATTCCGGCAAGGTCATACTTCGATTTGATGATACAGATACAAAGGTTAAGCCACCGTTAGAATCTGCATATTCAATGATCGAGGAAGAGTTTGAATGGATTTCAGGGACGAAACCGGATTTAGTCATAAGGGCTAGTTCTAGAATGGATACCTATCTAGAATCCGCTGAGGAGATGATTTCACAGGGTATCTGTTACGTCTGCAGGTGTTCGGCTTCAGAATTCAAAGAGCTTCGAGATTCAAAGGAGGCCTGTAAATGTAGAGGGAAGAAGGCTGAAGATAGCATTCAGGAATGGAAACTTATGCTTTCCGGAGATATTGATGAAGGCGGTGCCGTAGTTAGAGTGAAGACTAATCTTGAGCTTCCCAATCCTGCACTAAGGGACTGGCCTGCATTACGAATTCAGCATAATACTCATCCAATAGTAGGAGATAGATACAAGGTTTGGCCATTATTAGATTTCCAGAGTGCTGTAGAAGATCACCTACAAGGAGTCACTCACATTGTTAGGGGAAAGGACCTAATGGACAGTACCAGAAAGCAGACACTCCTGTACGAACTCCTTGGCTGGGATTATCCCGAAACATTGTACTGGGGAAGGGTAAAGTTACTAGGTTTTGGCGGGTTCTCTACTTCATCAATCAGGAGATCCATAGAAGACGGAGATTTCTCTGGTTGGGATGATCCTCGATTACCTACTGTATCCGCGCTAAGGAGAAGGGGATTCTCCCCTCAGGCGCTGAGAGAGTTCTGGATAGAGTTAGGTTTGACCCAGAAGGATATTTCAATACCAATGGAAAGTATAGAGTCTAAGAATTCGAAGATCATTGATAGATACTCAGAAAGGAGGTCATTTATCGAGATCCCAAGAGAGTTGCAACTGGTAGGAGACGGAAACACAGATGATATGGGGCTGATTTCAATCAGAAGGCATCCAGATATTCCGGACATGGGAGTTAGAGAGTGGGACCTGGGCACTGGATCGATATTTATTTCTGGAAATGACTATTCAGAGGGATTGGTGAGGCTGAAAGACTTTGCAGATGTTGACATAAAGGGAGATAGTGCGTTTATTGTGTCTAAGGAAAAAAGTGGCAACCTACCAATTATCCATTGGGTTTCTTCAAAGAACTCTACAGAAGCCAGAATGATAGTCCCCCGCGACAGTGAAATTGATTACGCCGAGGGAGTAATCGAAAATATTGAAATTTTCACTGGTCAATGTCTTCAGCTTGAGAGGATGGGTTTCGCTATGGTCGAAGAAATTTCAGAAACTAATGGAGTCTCGTTGATATGGCTACACGGGTAGCCTTGGGTTCGGTCAAAATTGACTTTGTTTCGCCCTCAGAAGGGTTGAGTTCAAGATGTTCAACGTGATGTCGACATCATGGGCGTACGCAGTAGGTTTGTCCCAGCCTCTATTGTATTGGTTTTTTTGTTGACCGTTTTGGGACCGGTTATCAACGTCTCAGCACAAGAGGGAAGCTGTTGCTCAGGAGAAAATTTTGAGTTGTTTTTGAAAGGAGACCCAGATTCTGGCATTCTTACACCATTTGAGTCGGAAACCAATGAAGGAGATTCCAAGCTAGTGAACCAAGTTCTACAACCTGTTGAGGTTGGAACTTGGGGAGTTGATTGGGGGATTGATGGGGAATATCCCGCTGGAGACTGGGAGTTCAATATCCATTATGAAGTCCAAGGTGCGGTCGGGGTTAATATCAACATAACAGTTGAGGTCAGGATTGGTGGGTCTTTCTATGAGGGAGGAACCTCTGGAATCGAGCCTTATCTTACCGGCGAAGGAGACGTTCAATCTGTAATCAGTGTGGAATCGGGGGATGTTCGAGAGGATGACGAGGTAGAAGTGAGCCTTATCGTTCAGTTATTGGGGTTCAATCAACCAGGGGATGACTCAGGCGTAATTTTTCATTGGGGTAGCGATGATAAAGCGTCCAGTATATCGGTTAAGCTCCCGCTGGTGGAGATTGAAATGAAGGAGGCTAGCGTAAGTGGAAACCTTGTGTATTTCCCCATCCTTCTATCTTCTGGATTTGACGACAGGATGTGGTCATCTTCTTTAGGTACTTTTGAGGTTCAGAATGTTGCGGTAACAGATAAGCCAGTTGCCACACTAGTAGAACGGGGCGTCGAAGTAACATTCGTATGGAGTTTGCCTGCAGGAGTAGATAGTGGGTCTTTCTTAGCTGAATTCATTTTGGAGCCCCAGAATGGATTACAGATCAGTGCCAACATGTCTCATTTCATAGAAGCCGGAGATGACGATGGAGGAGGTGGATCCTGGTATCCTGCGAGTGAGCCCCTTAGAACGGGCGGGTCAGCGATATTAGTTTCAATAGACGCGGATTGGGATGGAAGCGAGGTTAGAAAGAAGGTCTCGCTAGAGTTTGATGGCTCTATGTCACAGTGGATGAGATGGGGCCTAGACAATATTGGAAACTCCAGTCTTGGCTCCAGTAGTTGGTGGAGAAATCTAAACTCGTACTCGGATTCCGTACCAGACTCAGATTTTAACAACAAAATGGTAGATAGTTCCGAGTTAATGGCACTTACAGGATATCTGAGAGGGTCTAACGCTGATTTGATATCATTTCTTTCAAATGGACTATTCATAGAATCTGAGTCGGTAATTGGTGTTGACCCTATTGAATTGGGGCCAACTGAGATATCGATCGACCTAGGGGGGACGAGTGGTTTCAGTTCCGAAACTATAACGATAAAAATCTCTACTTCTTACTCGGTTATGGAAGGAGACAGACAACTACTAATCGAAACCTTCGCAAAGTCTACTGCTGAAGAATACTGGACAGAAATCTCGGTTGATGCCACTCTGCAGGGATCTATGCTCACCGATATAGGAATTGTTACAGCGAGTGGAATCGACTACTCTCATAGGAGGTGGATCGTATCTGAAACCCTATCTGTTGAGAGTACGGATTTAGATATAGAAGAGTCATTTAGAGTGGAATTCGTACCGACGGGAAATGGGCTATTCAGTGTTTTATTGGGATCCGGGATGATGGTATTGGTACTGAGCTTGTCCATAGGCTTGGGAATGACTATGACCAGGAATAGATCAAGATTCCCCACCATGATTACGGTAACAGCTCTTGGCGTGCTTTCTTTTGGGATTTATTTTCTTGGGCTTCCGATGCAGATGGTCCTTGGAGTAGTTGCATGTAGCCTCCTGCTTGTACTACCAATCTCTCTGCTATCTCCCAAACTGAGGAGTAATGAGAGCAGGGGCTCCAACTATCCTCGAATTAGTTGCCCCTCATGTGGGATGAGCGTTGCTGTGGAATCAGATGTTCGTCCCCTAAGGATTAGCTGTAGTGGTTGTGACAGTGTCATTAGAATAGAAGAGTGACTAGAGTCTGCCAGACCTGAGAAGCCTATCTATTGCTTCAGATGTGGCCAACTTGGGATTCTTGTTATTCCAGATCATTGAAGAGGCTCTTATTTGGCTAGCCAAATCGACTTCCCAACCAGAAGCTAGGATACAGTTCCATACGATCTCCTCTAGTCTCGATGTAGAGGGAGATGTAGAGTCGAGAGCACCTCTACAGAGGTGCGATAGCGATCTTGCCCTTCCTTCCTCACCCATGGAGCCCCATCTATCTGAAATATCAATCAGCGAGTTTCCATCTATGAAATCCAAACTATCCACATTCGGACTAGGAACTTCCGGTATTGGGATCACCCTTATGCTACCCTCTAAAGTCAGCAATTCCTTCAAGGAAGAATAGACCGGATCATATGTCATATCCATGCAAGCATGAATCCAATTACCAGATATTGCCCATGGCCTAATTTTCCTAACTAATACTCCCGAAGGAGATATCAATTGAGCGATTGAGTGACACATGGCGACTGTAGTAAGTGGTCCTATCTTGTCATCTCCCAGATGTCCGGATAATGCGGGCGACAGTGTTTCACTTATCGATAATATTTTTTTTTCATTGTCCCATAAAACACCTTTTGTATCACCGTAATTATGAATGACAATTGAGTTTCCAGGAATGGTATAATCGATGTTACCGATTCTTCTCCTGTATGGGAAATTAGAGTCAATTAATGAGGCCTCGAGAGGCGCTATTGATAGTGCCCCCAGAAGATTAGCATCTGAAATTATGGATATTCTTTGACCTTGTTCCATTAGTTGCGATATGCCTGTTGTGATGGTCTTTTCAACACCAGCGAATAAGTCAGTGGAAATGAGGTCCCTCATAACTATCGTAACAAGTTTGTGAGATTTGTACCATGAGGATTATTCTACAATCAGTCTCAACTGATCCCTCTTATACTGCCAATCTGCATCTAGCTTGTTTACGCCCTTGTAGTAGCTGGCTAGACGCCTTATCTTGGATTCGCATAGCTCTAGTTGCCTTCGGTTATGCTTATCCTTGGGATTATTGCCAAGGTGGTCAATTAGTCCCTGAGCCCTCCTCATCAGATTCATCATGTCCTCTGGATAATTTGGAGAGATGCCATTTCTTAAGAGAATTTGAGAAATTCTCTCACCTGTTGCTAGACGGACATCGGGAACTGCAAATCTATCTCTCAAGATTGTACCTATCATAGCATTTGAGTGCCCCTCCTTGTTAAGATCCAAAATGTGGGACTCGATGACTTTCTTATCAGATTCCGACCAACTTGGGACCTCAGTTGCGAATGGCTTTGATGACCCGCTGGAGCCTTTTCCACCAGAGTGCATGCGTGACATAACAGAATCTCCGAAGGCGGCGACCTGCTCTTCCTCTTTAACCACTACGTAAATACGGTAGCTTATTTTTCACAATCTATGGCGTGCCTTCGCAAGCCTACCGGGGCCAGATGGCCATTCCCAACCAGGTGCTACTGCTCTAGCACTTCCTATCAGTATCCCGTCTTGAGTAACCATAATTTCTTCCCCCAATCTAATTTCACCGGATACTGACTCCAGATTTGTTGGAAAAATGTCCCCCTTCCAATCGTGGTTTTCCAAGATACTGACTGAGGGGAAGCATCCACTATCGTGGAGGAGTGGGAGTGACCTCTTCGAGAACGCGAATCTCCCATCTCGTGGGTTCCATCTCGCCAGTTGCTCGCCATCTCTGGAAATACTCAGTATTGGCAACCTACCAGATACTGTAGTTCCCTCAAGCCAAGAGTCTGTGCCGTGTATAAATCTGGATCTAGATTTCATTATCTCGATTCTATGTTGCTTCTCTGATTTATCTGCCAGATTCATACCCTCAATAGATTTCAAAACAGATTTCCTTAATTCGTTTAGTGATTCCTTAGATCCCGCCGTTCCTCTTCTCGTATTATGGCATACAATTCCCTCGATGGAGATATCCATTCCTGAATGATTAATTATCTCGCTGTAACCTACCCTTTGGCAAACCTCCGAAATCATTGAGTTTATCGTTTGTAGTTCGTCTGCATCCCAGTCGCCGGTAACTGGTATGTCGTAGTGCGCTGCGGGCCACAAATCCTCTAGTTCTCTTGGAACTAGCCCAAGAGGAGAAGTAACCATGATTTGATGCGCCCTATTGCTGGGAATATTCCTAAGGAAGCGATGATGGCTTTGAGAAAGCCTGTATGGCTTAGTCGCCGAACAAGGAAGTAAAATCAGTAACTGTTCTTGGTGACTAGGAGGAGTATGTAGGCTTGAGACTCTCTTTCTCCAATCATTAACCAAGGGATCTTGTCTACTTACTGGAGAGTTGTACCTCAGCTTTCTTCCACTGGTGTCCACTGCAGTCAGAGTAGAGCTTCCTTTGTCAGCCCTGATTAGCGTATCGTGTCTTCTTAGCCTTTCAACAGATCTTGGGCTCGAAAGACTAGCCTTCTCAGTCAACTCCCTTACAGTTCCTGATCTAATTGCTGATCTAAGTGATGCGATTGAATACCTCCAATGATCTATTTGAGTATCCATGTTCACGTGCTCTCCAAGGGATATTTCTGCATATCGTGGTCCATCAGAGGTAAGGAGGAGGCCGTTCGCGTTAGCTATTCTTGATCTTGAGAGGTCGAATAGATCTACTCCTAACCAAGATAAAAGTGCACAATTATCTGGACCTGAAATTCCAGGAGTCCAAATCAGCGAAGAGGGGAATCTCCTCCTGACTACATTCAAGGCCTCTACTAATTTCCCACTTGAGTTAGATAATTGAGGAGCATCTGTAATCGCTATAACAGAAGGCTGAAGTTCTGACCCTAGCAGGGAAATATCATGATGGAGAGACTGCCACGATAGTGGTAGAAATTGATTTCCATAACCGAATTCTCCGGAATTGGATGTCGATAGGCTCGAGGGCAGAACTAGACCTTCTGATGCTTCCCAATTATCTTCGCCGTCGAAAGGGAAGCATAGGTTTCCACGAGTGCTTAGATTTAGTTTTGCGGGGAGTTTAGTTGACTCCCTGCGGAAAATGAATGGGGCTATTTCCAGATTAATCTCCGGGTCCAATTCAGATAGAACCAAACCTGGCGCCAAAGAGACAGGATTTCTCCTATCCCCTAGTGAAAAAAGTCTAGAGAAACGGTTCCTTGAGGTGACTTCTCTAGACAATGGCCTGTCACTCATGCGCCTGCGAGGGGAACATTTCGCTTGAAGGATTCTAAGGCAGGACTGTTTCCGGTAATCATGGGCGCGGCGAGACTTGGTTCGATTGTAGCTGTACTAATGTTGATGGTTTCGGGCCTTGTAGGTGCTAATGATGATGGTGAGTCTGAGGTATTTTTCCAAGGTAATTCTGATGTGGATGGTCCTTTCTGGGTAGAGTTTTCATGTGAGCTAGATACATGTCAGGATATGGAGCTAGTTGTGTGGACCAATGACTCTCAATATCGGATTATGGACACTCATCTCGTAGAATGGAGTGGCTTTGTCGACGGTTCGGTATCTTGGGAGCTTCTTGCAAACCCATCTCTAGTCATCGAAAACTTTGCTGTGAGGTCCATCATTGGAGAGCAATCGGATATCATTGAGAATTCAGATCTTCCTGACTTGGTACCACCTCCGGGACAGCAAGGTGAATGGGCATCCATATCCGCTTCATCTAATTGCCAACTAAACAGGTGCAATCGGAGTGAGATTCTATCAGAAGGTGCTTCTTTCGTTGGAATTCTCGATACTTCTGCCGATGACGATGCGATATTGATTGAAGGAGATGATGGAGATATTGTCAAGATATCTAACATACATAGTCCCGATAGTATCAGTATTGAGTATTGGAGTAGATCGGATTCTAAAACTCTGATAGGCTCAATTTCATCGAGTGAATCAAGTTCAGTGTATCTAGACTACCCAGAAGACGCAGAGCTATGGGTTCGGATTGTACATTCAGACGAGAGTGACTTTTCTCCTTACAGATTCGACTTGGTCAGGTTCGATGATGAAAAAGAAGGCCCTGCAGGAGAAGAGCTTGGAAATCCGTGGATGTATGATTTTCAATTGAGTAGTAATTCAATAACTTATGATTTTTACAGGGGGCACATATCTTCTAATGACCATCTTGGGGATTCACTCCTGATTTCTACAGGAGCAAAAATTAGTCTTCCAATATTATGTCATTTCACGGGAGAAGTGGCCTTGGAAATACTTCTACATGAGCTAGACGGTGAGAAAGAGAAGATTGTTGATGATTCAGATCAATGCCCCCATAATATCGAGACTGGTCCTTCCAGCACTGGTGTAGAGTTCAGAATAAAGTCTGAACAAGTAATAGAATGGGAGATTGAGGTGGCTTCCCCTGTATCTGGAGATGGAGTTCTTCTTGGAGATGCTCCTGATTTATTGTGGCTCGAGACGGGGCCTTCGGAGTTCTGGGACTTACTTTCGCCTAGTACCACTCCTTACTCAGGTAATTTAGGGATTGGAGATAGGATAGACATTCATCCTTTCGAGATAGTTGATTCAAATGGCTCTATGGTGATGATCAGGTCCGATATCGAGTCTCCAGTGACATATCAGATCCAAACCCTAAGTCAGGATAGCTGGCAAATTCTGAATTACACGAATGGTACGGTAATCAGTGTCCCACCTGGAATTCATGCCATTAGAGTGGAGGGCCTCTCTCCCATAGTTGGAGATGTGGAATATGAATTCTACATGGTCTACCTGGGCGAGAATATTCCCGATGAGGGAGAATATCGTGACCTGTCTCACCTATTCACTAATTTCTATGTTCTAATAGGTGGTCTGATGTTACTTCCCCTAGCAGTTGTCTTGTGGTGGAATAGGTCCATGTTTTTGGAGAAAAGAAATACTAGGACTGGTTTTGAAATCCATGGAATTAAGAAGCTCGAGCTACTTAGAGAGAGGCTGTCCCTTGAGGGTGAAAATTTAGAGGGAGATACTGAAGGTATAGTGAAGGCACTGAGTATGTTGGGAGACAGTTCTTGGGACGATGCCCTGTATGACTTAGGAAAGCCGTCACTGAGACATATGACTGAACAAATTGAGATTTGTAGCTGGGTAATTCCAGAGAGTAGCTTTCTGATTCTTGGTATCAGAACCTTTCAAGATAAGTGGGAATTAACAGCTCTTAGCGTCAGCTCTCCAGAGGGCTCAACTGCCTCCATTACGAAAGTTAGTCCGGAGCATATGTTTGAAGATAACGAGATTTTCCTAGATACATTGGATCCAGAGACCAAGAGATTCCTAAGTTTGGAAATTAGTGGAAGTCCGTCTTTGATAGAACTAGAAGTTTCGGGTCTGGTTCACGGGGCGCCATTGGCCGCCGTTCCTAGAGAGGCTATTTCCTTTGACAGAGAATAGGTCAATTTCTTCTCTTGGCTGCTTCGTCCCTGATTCTTTCTTCGATGCCATCATGGTCCGAACCTAAAATATCTGACAATGAAGAAATTCTCTTTTTTTCATTTCTGGAGAGTTTTCTTGGCATATCTAGTTTCAGAACAATCATTACTGAACCTCTTCTTTTACTCCCTTGCAAGGGTAAACCCCTGCCTCGAATTTCAATTGTATCCCCGGGTTGAGAACCTGGATCTATCTTCACCACGAGGTTCTCTCCATCGATATGAGGAATTTCTATTTTAGTTCCCAGGGCTAAATCTGAAAATCCAACTGGAAGTCCCATCAAAAGATCCGCAGAGTCTCTCTCGAACCATGGATGACGTTGGATTTCTATCTCGATATAAAGATCCCCGGGGATTCCATCATCGCTCGCGGGAGCTCCTCCATACTCCCTCATCCTGAGTCTGACACCTGAAGAGACTCCCGGAGGGATGGTAAATTTCACCCTCTTGGTTTGGTTAGAACGGCCTTGTCCATTGCATGATTTACACGGATCTGAGATAAGTTTTCCACTGCCATTGCAGGATGGACAGTCTGAAACTGATCTTTGTGTGAAGGGACCGAGTCTTTCTAACCTCTCTATCCTTCCCCTGCCTTCGCAATTTGGACACACCCTCACACCGGAAGGATTCATTGAACCTGTCCCTTGACAATCGTTACATTTTCTTAGAACTTCGATTTCTATCTCTTCCTCAGAGCCTTCCATTGCTACTTGGAATGGTACTGAGTGACGGTACATGAGATCATCACCCTTGGTCCTCCTCCGCCCTCTAGATGAGCCGAAGAACTGGTTGAAAATACCATCAAAGCCACCACCGAATAAATCGTCAAGACTAATGTTGACTCCTTGGAAACCACCAGGACCAAATGGGGATGAACCTGGTCCGCTGTGACCAAAGGTGTCATACTTCCTTCTTTCTTCTTTATTGGAAAGTATTGCGTATGCCTCTTGGACTTCCTTGAATTTTTTCTCTGCTTCTGTGTCATCTGGATTCTTGTCTGGATGATACTTCCTCGCGAGTGATCTGAACGCCTTTGTGATGTCACCATCGGAAGCATTTCTGCTTATCTCAAGGACATCGTAGTAGTCCCTCTTCTCCGTCATGATGTCAATGGCTAAAGTAGGGGTGATTTGAATCGTTCCCTATGATAACAAGTAATTTCCACATGAGATACAATACTGAGAGTCACTATCATTCATCGCCCCGCAATGATTGCACTTGTTGACTGTTCTAATGTTTGAAGAAGACGGGGTGTCGTCCCAAGGACTTCCTGAAATTTTATTTTTGGACGCTCTCTTCTTGGTTCTCTGAAGATCTTTTATTCTCTTCTTCTCTTCATTTCTCTTCATCTTCAGAAGTCTCCTACTGGCGGATCTATCTAGGAAGGAGTTGATGGCATTAGATATTGAAATACGATTTTTTTGTTCTCCTATTGGGCCTATATTTTCCTCGTCAATAATTGTCTGAAGTCCGGAAACGCGTACTTCCGCCTCGTACTCATCGTCCACCTCGGATTCATCCATCTCAGTGTTTAGACTTCCGACCTTTCCAGTCATTCTCTTGCTAACCTTCGTACTGATTCTCCTGTTTGATGAGTTTGCCTTGATTTCCAGCTTCTGCAAAGCGCGGTCTGATTTCTCTTCCCAAAGTCCTCGATCCTCACTTTTGTAAGTCTTTGATAATCTCCTAATGGCCCGAGATCTATGAAACTCATGATCTTCGACTCTCAGATATCTGTAAAGCATCAGTACACCCAATGATAGAGCGAGTGCGTGAATGGAAATCTCCAATACATAATCTTGGGAGATAACCTCCTCGAGAGCAGGCAATCCAAATCTAATCGCTACGACGCACAATGTTGGTGCGAATAACAAAGCCAGTGAGATTGCAGGAGAGCGTTCCGACATATATGACCCCTAGAAATTTCTCATTTGAATCATTCGTGTACATGAGCAAGGATGAACAAAACTTTCAGCCTCGTTGTACTCGAAGAGTCATGATTAGGGAGATTGAGATTTCAACTACCCTGCAACCGTACGAGGATTTAGACAAGGTTATTGAATCTGTAAAATCATTGTTTCCTGACTGGTCGCCTGAAATTACTAATAGAGAAAGAGGTTTTCCTTCGAAAAATAATCCAGAGATAATTTATGGTACATCATCGTCAATAGATCATTTTCTGGAGGCTATTAGGAATCAATCTATCCTCGATACCGCGTTAGATGCGATGACAATGGAGGAGGATGACCAAATTTGCGATTTCAGTATCTCCAGGTTGGCTTCATTGGCCGGCAAGGTATCGTTCACTCTTGGTGAAAGAGTGATCGGAGGGGATATTGATATCTCCATTACTGGAGTTGGCCTCATTGAATGGTTGGAGTCGGCCACTTGGCATGAGGGCAGAAGAGAGATTCCACGTGCTGTTGGAGATGAATTATCAATGTACAAAGATGGAAGCCCAAGAGAGTGGTTCGATTAGGGTGAGCTCGAATTGGGAATTCCTTCTCTATACCAGACCTCAATAGTAGGAAGATCAGCAGGTAGCCATTTTACATCTAAGAGCTCTTCTTGTGACAACCATCTTGATTCATCGTGCTCCAAGAGGACAATGTCTTTCCTATCGACAATACCACAATCAAAAATATGGAGATTGACATCCCTGTCTTGGTAACTATGATTGATTTCGCACACCTTTGATCTTGGATAGACTGAAACGCCTAGCTCCTCTTCAATCTCCCTAGATAATGCATCTGTGAGTGACTCATTCCCCTCAACCTTTCCTCCTGGGAACTCCCACCAACCAGACCATGCGTCCCCTTCTGGCCTCATACAGGCCAATATACTTCCATTCTCATCTCTGATCATGGCGCCGACCACTGTCAATTTTGGCCTTGTAACCATTAGTCTAATTGCTCTTGAGACAACCTCTACCTGCTTATTGAGGGAAATCTCTGACATCTTCGGCAGGTGGATGAATAGTATAGGAATATTAGAATTTGAGAGGGCAGATAGAGTCTTGAAATACGTCTCATTACACACGTAGCTTCCAGCACTGCAGCTCCATTGAACATCTTTATCGTGTTCAAATTCCTCATCGAAATTATGTATGCTTACCGTTGTCTCGATTCTTTCAGATGCGTTTTCGAGAATTTTAGATTTCTTAACCATCCTACCAGAATTATCAGGTAGTTCCATTGAAATCATATTAGTTGCAAATCTCTCAAGCAGTATCTTCTCAGAATTTCTGGATAG
>CENG01031515.1_pt1 | contig 30527 bp, 28 predicted proteins | sample 530131 | NCBI WGS metagenome assembly CENG01 (sample SAMEA2591057, study PRJEB7988) | marine metagenome | biome: marine biome (ENVO:00000447); feature: surface water (ENVO:00002042) layer; material: saline water (ENVO:00002010), including plankton (ENVO:xxxxxxxx) | depth 5 m
ATCAAATCCTGAATCCTGAGTCGGGATCGTCCTCGTCTACCCCTGCTAGTCTCACTTGTCCTTCTGAGTCGATGAATTCCCCTGCTCGTGTAACGGACCCGTACATTGACGACTCGTTGTCTGAGGTTCTCATCAGTACGCTATCCCCTAGGGAGACTGTCATGTGATTGATTATTGACTGTAATGTCGATATGGCACGGTCTCTCTGTTCGGCACCGATTTCGTGATTAGAGTACCTCGCTTCTTCGAAAATGGCGAAGAACTCGTCGAGATCTTCTGGAGGGGCTATTCCTCCAAGCATGGAGTTAAGTGCGTCCTCAAACTCTCTAGTAGTCTCGTATACCTTCTTCATTGCCCCTCTCTTCCTGAAGAACCTGACTAAATCCTTGTAGCAGTTGAATATAGTCTGAATGAAGTCATTCGATGCCTTCAGAGACATCAAGGAATCGGTTAGAATACCACGAATAATCTCTATTCTTCTGCGCTCTGCGTAGTTTCTGTACATTATTGCCCCGATTAGTAGTGCGAACGAGAGTGCAATGAGTAGTACTACTGTGACCTGCGCGGTGAAGAAGCTCGTTTGACCCTCTGGCTGTGTCGTATCCAAACGAATCAGGGGCGTGTTTTCCAAATCCTCTCCTTGGTAGAAAGAGGATTCTTGGAAGTGAACGGTAACCTGCCATTTACCATCTACGGCACACGGCCATGGATTCCCGAAAGTATCCATCTGACCACATTCACCTGCGAATGGTACATCCTCTCCTAGGTATGTGAAGTTGAACTCTGCCTCTCCCTGCTCGTTTGTAACGTCGTACTGAGGAGGGATATTCACCCATCCAGTGCCATTCCAGTATTGTATCTTGAAAATCACTGTTTCTCCGGCTACTGCTACATCGAGTCTGTCCCTAAGGATGGCCACCGAGCCTGTGATATCGTCTCCGGGCTTGTATCCGACCGGGTCGGACCAGTGGTTCTTCAGAAGGATGTCCACTCTGCTCCTTACAAGAACCTCCATGTCCATGAATGAGCTGTTGACTACTGGAGTAGTCTCAGCTCTGCACCCGCCAGGGAGTTCCCTATCAGGCTCATATGCTACTCTCAATGTCCGGAAGCCCTCCAGAGATTCTCCGTCTGGCTCTATCCCTCTTCTACTCGGGTTGTCATCGGGATCTCCTGAGAACCACTTAACCCAACCGGTTCCGTCTTCAGTGATCATGGTCCCGATAGGCCGTGTATTGGTCTCTGGATTGATGTAAATATTCAGGCACTTTCCTCCTATTGGATTGCCGTTGACCTGTGTCAAGAGAGCCTCTACGTGGAAGGACTCCTTCAAGTACACAACAGGGAACTCAGAGCCGTTTTGGAATGTGTATGTATCTACATCGGACCTGAATGGGCCAACTTCCATAATCTGCATTGTCGAGTTGGAGAATACGGGGAAAATCCTTGTCGACGAAGAGTTGCTGTATCGGTATCTATCATTGTTCTCGTATGAGTTGAATTGAATGTTGACTCTTGCTTGGCCGGCAGTCACTCCAGATAATGGACAAACAATTTCGAAGAAGCCGTTAGCATCGGTAGTTCCGGGAATACATGAAATAACGCCCAGAGAAGCGTCTACCATCTCGTAGGTAATCCTGATTGCCCTGTTGGACAAGTTCGAACCCAATTCATCGGTTAGCTGGCCCGTAACTATCATCGGCTTTTCTATGGCCTGGCCGGTGGTAGGGTCGATTTCAGAAGTATACACTATCTGATCATCGACTGATAGCTGAGTCCTGCCTATCAGGCTAAACCCATCTACTTGGAATTGCATTACCTTGCGGTAGTGATCGCTATTGACGACTAGCGCACAAGGATCCCAAGCCCCGGACGTTTCCAGAGCGTCGGCATCCAGAGGTTCACAACCCTCATGAGGAAGATTTTCTGCGAATCTCAGTATCACATTGACGGGTCCAAAACCATCGGGAAGGAATGAGTTGGGGTCGTCTTTGAGGAGCTGGGGGTTCAGTAGTAGGTTATGGTAAATCGACCCTGCGTTCGGACAAAGGGTCTCGATGATCTGCCGATGAGTTCTATCTTCGAAATCGGTACCTTCCATTATCAGGAGTACCTCTCCACCATTCTCTAGGCATCCGTCTAGTGCCTCGCCGAGATCTTTTTCCACGGCGGTTCTGTTATCGTCTGTAACTTGCCCTGAGAATTCCCATATATCTCCCGCCTGAAGTAAATTTGGGGTGGTGCTTTGTACGCTCAGATATGTTCTGGATACAACCCATAAGCTAGTGTCGGAGGAGCTTCCTTGCCTAAATGGATCGCCAGGATATGTCACACCCAGGGTGAAGTTACCTAGCTCATGGAACTCGTCAATAGTTAGGTTGACCTTGAGTACTCCGTTATTGTCGGTAATCGCAACACCTGCTGAGTTATCTGCTGACCACGTGTAGTTAACCGGGGCGTCCCTCACTGGTTGGAACGCGTTGTCTATGAGTCGGGCTTCGAGAGTTACATTCTGACCACGATATAGTCGGGGTATGGAGCTGAACTGGAAGTCGGTTGTACCGATTACTGAGACGTTCACATATGCACCAGTTGGAGCAAGAACAGATGTCTGATTACCTGTGAAGTAGTAGTTTGAATTGGTAAAGTCGGCCCTTATTCCGAAAACACCTGCAGAGTATTGGGAATACCAGGTCCAGTTGTAATCGAACTGTGCAACACCATCGATCATACTGGGAACCCTGGCAAAGCCCGTCTCAGTTGAGCCGGCAAATACGCCGTTTCCATCAACGTCTACCTGTAGTGCCATTGGGTCGTGAGGCCATGGGACCATCGTCCGGTTCCATACAGAGCCTACTACCCTTAGTGACTCACCTGTAAACATCTCTGGAACTATTTCACATCTGACTTCACTATCTGGGTCTAGTGGATCGACTGGTCCACACGGAGGTACGTTGAAATCCCCTCCGTTCTGCATGGCTATGAACCAATGAGTTCCATTGGAGGAAAGGAATGGTCTCAATCTGGAAGCCTCCCCTGCAAGAGACTGGGGGTTTCCATCCCACAGTATGGGGTAGGGCTTACCCAAGCTTGCATCTTGGTAGTCCAAGTTAGCGTTCGCCAATGACGGCGAGTGGAATAGCGCTCTCCATGCTCCAAATGTGGAGCCGGTAAATTGGGTAGCGTCCCAGAAATAGACTGGTCTTATTGAAGGAGTAATTATGTCTGCCTCGACATACATTCTGTGCATGGACCTGATGTTGAAAGAGTCAGACTCATCCCCTTCAAGATAAGGCCATGGAAGCTCAGAGCCAAGATCTGGTCTAGAGTATGCGGTAAAGGTATAGTCACCTATTGGTAGACTGGTCGAAGTGTAGTTGTACCTGCCGATAACATTGTGTGTTTTTGAGAAATCATCCCATACTATCTCCTCATATCCTCCTGGAATGGCACCGGGGCCGTTGTCCATTGTGGAGTTCCATTGAACCTGCTTCCAGATTCCCTGGCTGCCGGATTCTTGGACGAATGTGAGCGAAATCCATCCTCCCTCATCAGCCCTGTATCCATAACCATATCCATCGAAAACAGTGGGATTGGTCGTATTGCCAAATGGTCCACCTGAGACATTGAATGATACCGGAGCGTATGACAGCCTATTGTCGAAGATACCCCTGTCCCAATCTGCCGCGTAGTGAACCTTGTAGTCAACGAAGAGGGGTTGCTCGTCACTTCTGAAGTACGTCCATGCTACGTAGTCGACGGTGGTGTTTGCTCTTACTTCTACGGGTACGGGCTCTGTGCTGGCCCCGTCATGGACAAACATCTCTGTGACTTCGGCATATATGTTGTAAGTAGAGGACGGCCCGACTTCTAGATCCTCGGGGAACAGGTACTGACCCACCTCGAACTCCCCATTTTCATCGGTTAGAACATCAATGGTCTCTAGAGCAAGAGTACCATTTGAGGCCCACTCGATTATTACTTGAACTGGAACGTTTGGAGCTCTAGTGAATACGCCTTGCTCGGGGTCCAGCCAATCTACGCTACCATTGAACTTGGCAGGAAAGAACGCGTCGAGCCATAGAACTTGCTCAGTGGAGAGTGTGATTCTAGTTGGTATCTTGTCATCTTCATCGGGTATTCCATCGTTATCCTGGTCCCAGTCAGAAGAGCCGTTCCAGTCTTCTTCTAGATGATCCCAGTCAACATCTGTTCTATCGTCCGCATCGTCATCATTATCGATAGCATCTGGCCCTGTACTGGGATCTGTTGGGTTAGCGATTCCTGAACCGTTGCCAAAGTCATCATGGTCCCATGGATTGGTAGACTCTGAATCAAAACGAGTGGGCCAGAGCATGACTTCGTCTTCATCCTTCATTCCATCGGCGTCATCGTCATCGTCGATATCGTCCCTTAGACCATCGTTATCATGATCCCATGGAGTGATGAAAGGAGTGGCCCCGGACTGCTCAATCACATTGACGATACCATCGCCATCCCAGTCGTTGTCAGCCCAGTTTGGTATACCATCGTTATCGTGATCCCATGGACTCTGCTCCTCGCCAGTAAAGCAACCTGGGAGGGTTTCTTGAACTGCGTCTGAAACTCCGTTGTTGTCGTCATCTGGATCCTCCCCGTCTGGGATACCATCATTGTCGTTGTCCACGTCGTAATATCGGGGGGAGAGAAGTCCCTGGCCAAGTAATCCCTTGTCCCAAACGGCCTGATACCACCCGTCATCATCGGGATCGGTGTCTGTACCATCATCGTCCCCATCCTCACAGTTGGTTCCTGTGAAGAAAGAGCCCGGTGGTTCAGTGTTAGCATCGTCATCTAGGTCGTCATTGGTGTCTATATCGAGGAAGTCCCATACTCCGTCATTGTCATCGTCTATGTCCCAGTGATCGTACACCCCGTCAAAGTCATCATCAAGATCTGCAGTATCATTGAACATGCATTGAGGTTCCATATTCCCGGCTACAGGAGCACCACAATCGTCATCGGGATCCACATCGTTGTTCAGGAGGTCGGCTACCTCATCGGGGAACATATTGGCGTTGGAATCGGCCCCCCATTGGAATAGTCCTCGGTTTACCCCAACGAACGCAATCCACAAATCTCTGTTGTCTTTGATGTCAACATAGGAAACAGCCGAGCTTGGTCCTACATCTTGGTTACCATTGAAATCAAACCAGAAGCAATTTTTGTTACATGTCCATTGACCATTGGAGTTACTACCGTTGTAGGATCCTTGATCCCATTGGGGGTCGGGCCGTGTGGAGTAAGGTAATGTATAGATTCCAAATCCTTGCCCTGTCTCCTCGAGAATGGGCCAACCATACAGCCATGCCAGTTCTACACCACATGCTACTGGTTGGAATCCGATCTGGAAGTACATGTAGAAAAGTGATAGATCGCATTCTCCATCATTCAGAGACCCTCCAAAAGCTGGATCGTTAACATCCAGTCTGCCGTCTGATCCTTCGTCTTGATCCCACCAATCTGGCATTCCGTCAGCATCCATATCGACATCGATTCCATTAATCAGGGAGTCCCCGTCCATATCGATATCGAAGTAATTATTGCCGTTCCACGGACTCCACTTCATCATGACGTGCCAGTACATCTCAGGCACTACTCCGTTAGAGTCCATCGTAGTGGCCCCTGTGGTGGGGTCTGTTGATTCCTGATACCCATTGTATGGGAGGATAAAATCGTGATTTTCCGCAAAGAAGGGGCTGAAATGCCAGAACTGATCCCACCTCAGGGGCTGAAGGAACGTGTATGTTGAGCTGTCGTCACTACCGTCGATTGTATCACCGTCTTGATGTGAATATGAATTATCGAACTGGTCGGTAGAGTCGCTATCAACCACCCCACAGTTGCCATCATCTGGATCATATAGATCTGAAATTCCATCGTTATCGTCATCCCAGTCAATGTCGTTGGAGAGTCCATCGCCATCGATGTCTGTATCGATGTCATTTGCCCCGTCGTCTCTAAACATCGAGCCATTGAGATTGTGGAGGTCTGCATCATCATCTAGGTCGCAGTTCTCGTCAATATCCAACCAGTCTAGTACTCCATCGTTATCATCATCTACATCTTCCCAGTTGTTGAAGCCGTCTCCATCCCAATCGTTGTTTCCTGTGTAGGATTTTCTTTCTGTGGTACATCTGGGATCGGGATTGACTGGATTTGGATTTTCTAGACTTGGGCAGTCCCAAGAAGCGACCTGGTCGCTCGTGGCGTTCATGAAAGGATCCAGCTCGTTTACAATTCCATCGTTATCCAAATCGTACGGTAGGTCGTTCGGATCGTTTGCGGGATTTCCAAGTAGGTTGTCTGCCGGAACTGCTCCCCCTACATCTGTGTCCTTCCAATCCCAGACGAGGTCATAGTCAGAGTCTATTGGCCTGTAAAGATCATCATCCAAATCCCTGTCATAATCTAGTTCACAGTCAATTCCCGGAATGCCTATTGGCTGGGAGTTGGGTAAATCTCCATTTCCATCGGAGTTAGTGTCAACCTGCATGCAGGAGTCTGGAATCCCGTCATTGTCATCATCTACATCCCACATATCGAGAAGCCCGTCGTTGTCGTCGTCTGTGTCCGCAGAATCTGGGGACCCATCGTTGTCGTTGTCGGGGTCGACGAAATTAGGGATTCCGTCACCGTCTAGATCTCCATCTATGACCTGGGTGAACGTTTGACCTCTGGGGTGCCAAACTGTTCTTTCCTTGGTGACGAAATTGAATTTATCAGTCCCATAAATATCCTCGTCCAAGTTGAATGCGTCTGGTAATGTCTGGCTTGTCTCCGCGCCGACTGTGATCCTTCCTTCAAACTGGGGAAGTCCTGTCGATGGATCTGTGAAGGTCCAAGTTCCTTGGGATGAGAATGTGAATGAGAACGTGTCTCCTGTACTCATAGAGCCACTATCGAAGGAGCCATCGTCAGCTGTGACATTGTGAGGCTCGGAGTCATCGTTAGTCCATACTACTGTATCGCCCTCCTCAATGGTCACTCTATCAGGAGTCACTCCACTCTCTCCGATAGATATCGACACTGTCTCGGTCGCTCCCCATTCTGTTGCAGTATCCCACTCAGGTGCAGTGGTGGTGATGTTTGTGGTGATCGAAGAATCCCATGGATGGGAGTCCCAAAGATCCTCGACACCATCATCGTCGTCATCGGAGTCGAAGTAGTCCTGAGTTCCGTCTGAGTCGAAATCACACGGCCAGACGAATTGGTCTATCCTGCCATCGTTGTCGTCGTCCTCGTCGAAGGAGTCTGGTCCAGAGCCATCTGTATCATCGTCGGTTATTCCATCGTTGTCGTGATCCAAGGGGTTCTGATCTACCCTGTAGCCTACTCCAACGGGGGTTCCAGTCCAAGGATGTACTGTTGTTGGTTCCACATATCTGTCCATGGAGACGTTTCTTGGGTCCGCCCCTTGACTGTAGTCAATCGGTCCCTCTAGAATTCCATCGTTGTCGTCATCAAAGTCGAATTCGTCTAACTGTCCGTCATTATCGTGATCGAATGGATGGGTTCCGAAACAGCCGTCAAACATCTCTATCAGATCGTTTATCCCATCGTTGTCATCGTCCAGGTCGCTGAGATCCCCAATGCCATCATTATCGTGATCCTCCGCATCGGTCTCCTCCAGGAAGAAGGCATATTCTGGTTGCATCATCAGTGCGGAAGGATCGGAAACCTTGCCGTAGTATGACATCTGATCATGGAAGGAAGGATCCGTGAATGCTGGATGGTTGAAAAAGTGCTGTTGGACTCTCGTTGGCTGGGAGATATCACTCGGTGGCCACTCTGCTTGACCGCTCTGTTGGAACGGCTCCCTATCTTGGGCATCGCTCACTACTGAAGACTTCTCATCGTATGTCTCAAAATCTTGGAAAGAGTACATTTGCGTACTGAAGAGCATTATACCCACTAACATTACTGCAGTGAGTGCTTTTCGATAGTCTCCACTAAACTTTCCTAAAACTTTCCCGACAGACATGCTAACACCAGTAACGTAGTTAGGAGCTGTTTGACTTATGAAGAGATACCCCTGATTCTCAAATAGAGTATCAATGAGGGCTTGGAGTATCAGTCGTGAAACCTTGGGTTGAAATCTATCGATGCCTTCGCATCATCATGACGAGTATGCGTTGGATGCTTACTTCAAAGATTCACAGAGCCACCGTGACAGCGGCCGATCTGGATTATGTTGGTTCGATAACTATTGACAGGGATCTGATGGAAGCCGCGGGCTTAGTCGAGTGGGAGGGAGTCCATGTTCTGGATATTACGAACGGGAATCGCTTAGAGACATATGTTATCGAAGGAGAGAGGGGGTCTGGAGAAATCTGCATTAATGGTGCCGCTGCTCATCTGGTTAGTCCGGGTGACTTAGTGATTATCTTAGCTTACTCGAGTATTGATGACAGTCAGATTGACGGGCACTCTCCGAGAGTGGTGCATGTAGATGGCAGAAATCGACCAACTCATACTCTGTGATACGATGATCCTCTGTTTATTTCGGAGGCTCTGTAGAGTTGCTCAAACAGAATGGCCGAAGCCATTTCATGGGTGAGAGTCATTCTTGATATCGAAATCATCCTGTGTCTGGACTTGAATTCCTCACTGAACCCATCAACAGGACCGATAGCGAAGTTCAGGTTCTCTCCAGAGATAGCTACATCCGATAAAAGGCTCGCAATCTCTAAGCTGGTGAATTGATTACCAGACTCGTCTAGGAGGATTAGTTTACCACTCCTGGTTTCTATCCTATCTTGGTAATCCAAGTTAGATACCTTGTCTGAATGAATCTCAATGTCTATTCCAGATGAGGATATCCTCTTTCCGTAACTCTCTATCAGGTCCTTGGTACCGAGTCCCTTCGGTCGGCCATGGAGATGTACGGTGACACGTCCCATGGTTGGTGGTACGCAAGGAAGACTTTGGACATTCGTAATGATGAATAGAGGGGGCCCCTTGGTTGAACCGAGATTTATGGGATGGTGGCCCTTTGGTAAGCGTAATAGGGCTGTAGTCGATGATTCACCACATGTAAAGGGTACTAGGATGTGGCTCCAGGAGCTCAGATCGGTCTGTGAGAGAAACTATCAGAGTCCTTCTGCGGGACAGTCCCTAGTTAGAGAAATGCAAGTAGAGTGGACCGATGCAAATCGAAGGGGGGACCTAGATGATATGCTATTGCAGGGACTAGACAGGAGGGCCTTCAGACTACTAAGGGCAAGTGGCGAAGAATGGATTGATTGGCTAGATAATGAAAAGTTCTGGGAGCCCGGATGGAAAGGCGGATTCGAAACGGAGTGAGGGAAGTGTGGTTCTGGATTATTGTTTTCGCGCTAGTGGGTTTAGCATGCCTATGGTATAGCAGACATCAACCATTTCCAGAAATTAGTGGAAGATTCTCAGCCTTATTGTTGACCATATCTGTCATTCTATGGTTATCCAGCACGGCCCCCAGGTCAACATCAGAAGAAGTTCCTGCGATTGTGGCCGCCGTCATAGGTGGTCTCGGGGTGGTGGTTGGAGTCAGACATATGACAACTACTCACAGAGACGTAGTCGTGGCTCCATTTGGGGGAATACTACTCTGTATAGGTTCAATAAGCCTACTTTCGGAAAGATGGAGCGATTATGATCAGACCGAGCAACTGATTTCTTTCGCTCTGGCTTCGATTCTTGTGACGCTTGAGATATATCTGTCATTCAGAGGACTGGTAATAGGTGTCCAGGGGATTTCATGGTCTAAGTCTGGTCTGAGGCAGGTTCGGAGGGGTTTGCTGGAAGGCCCGAGAGGCGCCGTTTCTCATTTTGAGAAGTCATGGCATTCAGAAGATCAGTGGTTAACTGCAATGAGTCATGCGGCCCTGGTATTGATCCACAGACATATGGGGGATACTCAGAATGAGGAGTATCACGATTTGGAGCTTGAGAAACTCGGTGGTTGGGATTCAGTAGATGGGTCTTGGACGAGCGCTATTCAGGATGGTCTTTCAGAGCTGTGATTTAGGGACTTTGATATTCTCGCGCCTGTCCGCACGGTTCGATGGTCCGAATTACGAAGGTTCACACTGGTGGCGGAGATGGGGGGGAGACATCTCTTGTGGATGGCTCGCGCGTGGGGAAGGAGCATCCCCGAGTCGCTATTTACGGTACAATAGATGAAGCTAATTCAGCAATCGGAATCGTGCGCTCGGAGATAAATCACAGGCCTGAAGGCGATGATCGCCGTCTGGCTGAGGCTGATCGGATGCTAGGAATAATCCAACAGGAGTTATTTGATGTCGGTGCAGAGTGTGCTTGCCCTCCGGGAGGTGTTCCGGAGCAGATGTCAATAATAGGTGAGGATGCTGGTAATAGATTGGTGGAGGAGATGGATTACATGTTGGAGGATTTAGATCCTCTTTCGTCGTTTGTACTCCCGACGGGGAGTCCTGTAGTAGCTCATCTGCATATGGCTCGTACTATTGTCCGTAGAGCTGAGAGAGAGGCTTGTGGACTTCGTGAAGAGGTCAGAAATGAGGTTATAAGCTACCTTAACAGACTCTCGGATCACTGTTTCGTCCTCTCCCGGTGGCTTACCGGAGAAGAAGGGGAAGCCCTGTGGACCCCTCTGGGAAAGAGGGTTTAGAGTCAAGTTACGATACCTGATTTTTTCATATGAATTATCGCCGACCTGACTAGCTCCTTCTCTTGATCGAATGTGAGCATGGACTCGGCCTCCTCGTAGTTCAGCCAGATATAGCTAGTATGCTCTTCGGAGAGCTCTACATCGATTTCTTCGGTAGTGGCAATATACCAAAAAACCTGTTTTGTGGTTTTCTTACCTCTCTTTCTAAAGGTATACTGTGTTCTGTACTCCCAATTAGAATCTATCTCCAGAGTACTGATTCCTGTTTCCTCCAATAATTCCCTTGATGCCGTCACGTGGTGGTCGTCATCCTCGTCTTCGACGTGTCCTTTGGGAAAGCTCCAATGTCCCTGTGGATATTGGAGAAGAAGGATGGCGTCATAGTTAATCAGAACGAGTCCGCAGGAGGTCTCCATAACCTTGGAATCCGAGGATGCCATGAGTGTAGTACGGGCATCTGGGTCAAAAAATTACTCATTGATATGACCAAAAGCACCTTTGAGTAGATAGTTTCCCAGAGATTTTCATGGAGGTAGATCCGTTGTCGTTGGATATACGCAGGATAGTAACTGATAGTGACTTAGATGGTGTGGTGACAGGATCTATACTCAGAAGATGGTGGCCTGATTCAGAGGTAGTTTTTGGACATCCTGGGGAATTGCGTGCGGGATTGATGGATCACCTAATGGATAGGAAGACAGCGGTTTGTGACTTGCCTAGGCATCCAAAATGTGGGTTGAGTATTGATCACCACCAGTCAAACAGGCCGGTAGGAGACGAGGATGGTGTGATATCTGTGTGGAGGGCGACTCCATCGGCGGCTAGGATTGCTCATGATATGTTGAAAAATAGGATTGATTTGTCAGATTTAGACGATCTTCTGGTCTGGGTGGATAAACTGGATGGAGGCGGGGTGACCAGAGATGAGTATCTTTCAGATAATCCCGCGGTTTGGTTGGGAAGGGTCATTGATGTAAGCGAGGGCACTGCGATGGCGGTACTGGAGGGGCTGCAGAGAGGGGATGGAATTGAACAGATTCTGGAAATGCCACTCATTTCCAGGAAGCTTCGGGAGAGAAAGAGTGAGCGTGAGAAGCTGACGGAGATAATCGCCGAGAGGACTGTTGTGGTAGATAGGATCGCCATTGCAAGGCTAGATGGGTTAGGGATGCGGTCAAACGGCTATCACGTCACAGCATTCGCTGGTGACTCTTGTGACGCTTGTATAGTCATACACGGCGACATAGGAGCATCGTTTGGTGATGATACTGGATATCCTGTCTCAGCGTCGTTTTACACGAATTCATTTCTCCATAGAGAAGGGGGAATTTATGACTTGACGAGATTAGCTACGCATTTCGATCCCGATGGAGGGGGGCATGCAAATGCATGCGGATGTAGGATCAAGCCACTCGAAAAGGGCAGGGTATCTGATAGGATAGTAACCGAGGAGGATGTTCAAGAGAACATATCAGAGTGGCTCAGATTGTGGTCTGAACGCTAGTCTTCAGCGAGAGGGCCTACACTTAGCAGGACATAAACGGACTGAGTGAACATCAGGAAGCCGATTAGGGACATTACTAACCCAGTCGGCGTAGGTAGAATTTCCTGCATATGGTTTCCAGTATACCATGCCAGAGAAAGTACGCCTATTGAGGATGCCAGAACGATGTAAGCAGATTTTCTCGGCTCGGCCCATAGGTCAACCCATGGAATGAGTCCTCTTCGCTTGAACGTTATTCTGTACCATGCGATGTATAGAAAAATCAAGGAGATAGAACCCAGTAACCCCAGGGTGAAAGACTCAGATTTCCAAGGCCCTGGGATCGAAAGCTTCAGAGTGATGGTATTGAGCAGGATGACAGAGCCTACTATGGCATGAGTCTTCCAATTGGGCGAGTTGGCTTCGTCCACGGCGAATCGAAGAGGGTCCTGCGCTTGAATGCGACTAACAAGTGTATTACACGATTACTACCTGCAATAGACGTGAAGGACGGGCTTGTTTGGGAGAAGTCAGTGGATCGAGCGCATCTGGATCTCAGATTCGAAGTACTTCGAGAGGGGCTTCCGAGGGGTTCGGAGCATTACCCGGGCATAGACGAAGATGCGCGGACTAGATTCCTTTGTGCGTATGAAGGAGGTAGGCTTGTTGGTTGCTCAACATTGCAGACCGACGAAAGAGAGGGGTGTAGATTCAGAATAAGGGGAATGGCAGTCAGCCCTGATTTTCGAAACAGGGGAATCGGTTCACGAATCGTAAAGAGGCTTCAGCAATATGCTTCTGAGCAGGGCACTGGGATTTGGTGTAATGCTAGAATTAGAGCAGTTCCCATGTACAAGAGATGTGGTTTTGTCGAAGTGTCTGACGTTTTTGAGATTGAAGGAATAGGGTTGCATTACGACATGGAATGGAAATAATTACAATATTCTCTATAAATTCTGATCAATCATTATGATTATTAGCCTTCAGTTGAGCGATTTGCATAATGTTTGATAGGATTAAGTCAACGCCTGCGAAAATATGCCTAATAGTGAGTGCCCTTGTAACAATTGTTTACTCGATGAATTTCATGCTCTTCGCTGATTGTTATGTTACGGGGGGAGACGGTTGCTTCACTCTTGGTTTTACCAATGAAACCACTGCTGGAATGCTTTCTTACGGAAATGGGGGTCCTGAAACAGCTTTCAATGGGGTGCTGATGTTTGGCGTTTTCATGTCCACGATGCTAATTCTAAATGAGGGAGCGAAGGGAATGTGGAAGATCATGATTCCAGTGATTATCGGATTCGTTGTTATGTCTGCATCAATGTGGGCTTACTGGGGAGACTTGGACTCCTCTACGACTCCAAAATACATTGCTCCTGTAACGACTGCGATATACATAGCGGCCTACTTCCTATTGAAGGCTGAGGACGAAGTTGATGATGGGATTTCTGAATTCAAGATGGGTTTGAATATAGATGACAAGCCATCGCTTGTAGCTATGGTGCTAGTGGTTGTTATGGGGATTTGGTACAGCTTCATGTCCCTTGTAATGCCTGAAGATAGAATAGAGGCATTTGGCCTAGGAGAGGCAAGTCAGGAAATGCTTGACGCTGGCCTTGGCGCTCCATCAACGGTAACGGTGGCTGTAAGTGGTTCTCTATTCCTAGTCTATACCATCTGGACTGCGATGGTAGTTTTGGACGGTGCAAAAGGCAAGTGGTCAATATTGCATCCAGGAATTTTCTTCCTAATCACAGCAACAATATCGACTTACATGGCACTGGTAGACAATGTGGGAGAGATATCTAGACCCGTATCAGATCAATCTGTTCTAGACAGTGTTGCAGGTCCTCTTGCGATGCTTTTGGTATTATTTGCCTACTACAGGATGAGAGATGAAGGAGTTGAAGATGGTATGACTGGTTATGGGGCTGGAATGGAGGAGCTCACTCCAAACGCGTTCAATATCTTGGTCATCACTGTGACAATGATCGTTGGACTGATTTTCACTGCTAACGTAATGCTGTAGTAATTAGTTGGAGCACGGACCGGGATTTGCACCCGGGTCCAGGGATCTGCAATCCCTTGCATAGCTGCTCTGCCATCCGTGCCGCGTGCTCGGGACCTCCCTCCCTCTCTTGAAGGCTATCCGAGATTCGGCATACCTTCATGGTCGTCCTGCGCGTCGGAGATACATGCCAGACATTTCTGCAAGGTTCGAGGGACTCGGTGTTGGCTTCGCACCGTATCTCCAGCCGCCAGGGCCCGAGATAGTAAGGTGGACAGTTGGAGAACCTGGTTTTGCTACTCCCAAGGAAATTCTAGACGTTGCTATTGGAGAGCTTGAGTCTGGCAATACAAAGTATACCAGAGGGGCGGGATCAATGGAATTGTGTCAGGGAGTCGCAGATTATCTATCGAAGCACCATGAGATTGAGGTCTCGGCTGAGGACGTAGTAGTTACGCCCGGGGCTAAGCAAGCGATGCTGTACTCTTTCCTAATCACTACTATGCCGGGAGATGAAGTGATACTGCTCGCACCTTCTTGGGCATCTTACGAGCCTATGCTGGAGTTCATAGGTGCCAAACCAGTCCATGTACCAGTTAGGAAGGATAATTTCCATCCCGACTTAGACGCTATTCGTGAAGCTGTAACTGACAAGACAAGAATGATTCTACTCAATTCTCCTTGCAACCCGACGGGCGCGGTATTCACGCCTGATGAGATTCAGGAAATTCTTGAAATCGCAGTGGAAAACGATTTGTGGATCGTATCTGATGAGATTTACTCACGTATGGTCTGGGTTGATTGGCCTCACGTATCTCCGGCGTCTTTACCAGGAGGCATGGAGAGAACTATTGTCGTCAATGGATGGTCAAAGTCATGGGCGATGACTGGGATGAGGCTCGGCTTTCTGACAGGGCCTCCCAATGCCGTTAAGGCGGCCATAAAAAGCCAAGCTAACTCGGCCTCTCACGTACCTACATTTATGATGGAGGCGGCTAGAGTCGCGTTGAGCTGCGATGACTCCGTAGAAGAGTTCAACTTAGAATACAAGAAGAGAAGGGAGATAATGAAAAACGGTCTATCAGAGCTACCGGGAGTCAGGGTCATTGAACCGGAAGGGGCCTTCTACATCTTCGCTGATATTACCGGAACAGGGATGACTGATACTGAGTTTGCAGATGGTGCACTAGAAGCCGGAGTGCAGTTAATTCCTGCCTCGCTGATAACAGGTGGGGAGGGTTTCATCAGAGTATCTTATGCAACTAATGAAGATGCCATACATGAGGGCTTGAGTAGACTAAGATCTTGGTTACTGTAGTAGAGAGCTTGAAATCCCATATCTACACGAGTGGCTATGCACGATGGGGAGTCGCGAGGGAGCCACATCTTCTTGGATTACCTCAATTACTCATGTCCAAGCAAAGATGAGGGGGATTGGATGTTGTCCCTTATGAGAGATTGTGTGAGAGAATCGGGCATCAGGGAAGTTCATTCGCACGTAGAGGTTTTCGATGGCTCCGAGAGCCCGCCTGGGTTTGCAGCTGTTGTACTCATTGATGAGAGTCATGTTACCGCTCATTGCTACTCTGACGAGGGTTTGCTCGCAATTGACGTTTTCACCTGCGGGCCTCACGACCCAGAGCATGTTGTGGAGCTGATCCATGAAGGTTTGATTTCAGAGATAGAGGGAGTTACCTTGGTTAGAAAGGAAAGAGTCAGTAGATTTTAGAGAGTGATTCAATGGATATTGGTGATTTCGTTTCTGAGCATTTCCACCACTTCAATGCAGGAGAGCTGACAAGATGTGCTAGCTCCCTGAAGGAGTTTCTAGATGAAGGAGGGAGACTGATAGTGACCTTGGCCGGAGCAATGTCAACAGCTCAAATCGGCAGGAGTCTCGGGCCTGCAATAAAGTCACAGAAGGTTCATGCGATATGTTGTACTGGTGCTAATCTTGAAGAGGACATATTCAATCTAGTAGCGCGTTCGAAATATGAAGAAATACTTGATTGGCGACAACTTAGCCCTACGGACGAAGAGCGTCTGAGAAATAGAGGGATGAATAGGGTAACTGATGTAGCCCTTCCTGAAGACGTGTTCAGAGAAATCGAGGAGGGTCTGATGTCACTTTGGCAGGATGCGTCCGAGGTTGGTGACCGAAGGTTTCCCCACGAATATCTATACGACCTTCTTATTCATGGGGAGATTGAGTTCGATATCGATCCTGAGAAGTCCTGGCTGGCCTGCGCCGCTGACGCTAATCTGCCTATTTTCACCCCAGGATGGGAGGATTCAACACTTGGTAACATCCTAGCATCCAGGGTACTAGACAGGACGGTCAAAGACTCGTCAATCATCAAGGGCGGTTTAGAGGCCATGCAGGCCCTAGCGGACTGGTACAGGGAGGATGACTCTCCTACTGGGATTCTTCAGGTAGGAGGGGGAATTGCTGGTGATTTTGCAATTTCGGTGGTTCCTATGCTTCGACAGGATGTTGGTTTGGATGTTCCTAGGTGGGCGTGGTTTGGACAGATTTCTGAGTCGAGGCCGTCCTATGGAGGGTACTCAGGGGCCCCACCCAATGAGAAAATCAGTTGGGACAAGCTAGATGTTTCGACTCCAAAATTCGTTATCGAATCAGACGCTACAATAGTTCTTCCACTATTGCTATCCCTATTGGAATAGTTTAGAGTAGGTCTCGCACTCCTCCGATATTCTGAGAAGCTGGTTATATTTTGATGTTCTATCGCTTCTGGCCGGTGCTCCAGTCTTGATTTGTCCTGCGTCAGTACCTACTGCTATGTCAGCGATAATGGAGTCTGAGGTTTCGCCTGAACGATGGCTAATGACAGTGCCATACCCTGCGGCCTTCGCCATTGATATGACCAATAGTGTTTCAGTCACTGTTCCAATCTGATTGAGTTTGATTAGAATTGCATTCGATGCTCCCATATCAATACCCTTAGCGAGGCGATCGGGATTGGTGACATACAGGTCATCCCCTACAATCTGTACTCTGTGTCCTTCGCGCTGACAGAATTCGACCCAAGAATCCCAGTCGTCCTCACCAAACGGGTCTTCGATTGATACAATTGGATAGTCATCGAGCCACGATGAGTATAGTAGACCAAGCTCTGAGCCACTGATCACCTTCCCGTCTATATGGTAGCCATCATCCTGCAAGAATTCTTGGCTGGCTACATCTAACGCGATCGATACTTCCTTGCCTGGCGCATATCCGGCTCTGGTAATCGCCTCGACAACATATCGGAGTCCTTCCTCGTTACGAGGTAGGTTCGGAGCGAAGCCCCCTTCGTCGCCGACACCACCGAGTAATCCCGCTTCCTTTAGTACGGCCCGGAGTGAATGATAGATCTCAGTACCCGCACGTAGCGCTTCTGGGTATGAGTCGAAGCCATGAGGCACTACCATAAATTCCTGTACATCGACATTCGAGTTTGCATGTGCCCCTCCGTTGAGGATATTCATCAGAGGCACTGGAATCGAGGCACTCCCATCTGAGAGGTGTTGCCATATATTCCCATTTCCAACAGTAGCCCTTAGACAAGCCATAGAAGCACCAAGCATAGCATTGGCACCGATTTTGCTCTTGTTGGGGGTTGAGTCGATGGTCATCATTGCTGTGTCCACGACCCCTTGTTCACTAGGGTCCAATCCCACCAAGGCGTCTGCAATGGGTCCGTTGACGTTCGCCACTGCGGTATCGACGCCTTTGCCTCCCCATCGATTGTCGCCATCTCGTAGCTCCACTGCCTCGTGACGACCTGTGCTGGCTCCGGATGGGACCATTGCTCGGCCGAGCGTTCCATCCTCAGTGAGACAATCAACCTCGACTGTAGGGTTGCCCCGGGAATCCAATACCATCCTTCCTCGGATTTGCGATATGCGTGCCCCCATGTGCCGTCGACTGATGGATATCTTCTGAATATTGTCATTGTAAACTGAACCTATACGGCTGAGTAGCCAGTACCATGTTGTTGATTGTCCGGAATTATTCGTTCAACCAGCTTAGCCAACGAGAGACCTTTGTCTGTACTTCTGGAACCTCCATCTCTGATCTGCAACACGCTTCCCAGCAAAGTTGCTCACCTGTTGGCGAAATGGAGAATAGTTCGGCCCTGAAGAGGACCCCGTCCTGGTCTGAGAAATCACACCTGTTATCATCCACAAAGCAGTGAAGCAGGTGCTTTGGATAGTGGTGCATCTTACCAGATACGGGGCAACACAGCATTAGGCTCCTATCAAAGAATACCAATGACTGCCCGGTCTCGGTATCAACCTCATGACCTACTATTCTGGTTCTGTTCAGTAGCGTGGCTACATCTACATTGTACCATGCCGCGTAGGAAGACGGAAGGTCAAGCGAGGATACCTCATCTAGGTACTCCTGTCGACGGAGAAGGTGCACTGCCTCCTCCCTCGCCATGATGCCCAAGACAAGGGGTCCCATTTGAACGCAACCTCTGAGAATAATTTTACAATTATACGAAAAGAGGATTTTATTGTTTGAATTTTATCTTAAATGTGAAGAATAGATACAAATACTATACATAAAGCGGATAAAACTCGTATGAAGGTAGATTCTCTGGACCGATCAATATTGAATGTATTGAGAGACGCTGGCAGGTCCTCTTTTGTGGAAATTGCAGACAGGGTGGGAGTCACGGAGAGGACTATTAGAACACGCATGAAGAGGCTGGAGGAGGAAGGAGTAATCAGAGGCTATACAATTAGAGAATCAGGGATTGGACTTACTGCTCTGATTAGGCTGAAGGTAGGGCCTGGTACAGAAATAGGGTCTCTTGCAGGGGAGTTTGCGAGCTGGCAGAACGTCGAGAGTGTCTACGAAGTAAGCGGTGACGCTGACTTGATTGCAGTAGTGCACGTTGACGACACCGTAGGACTGAGAGAAATGCTCGATAAGATGTGGCTCACAGCACCGGCTGAGATTAGTTCAACTCAAACCGAGTTAGTCCTGGAGCAGTACTAATCATAGCTTCCACTTGACGGAGCACCCAATACTATCTGTACGAGGGTTAGAAATTTCCTTACCATTCAAGAGCTCATCAATTGCATCTGAAAGATCTGAGGTCGATGCATGCGAAGGGTCTCTAGGAGAGTCGTCCATCCTACCTCTGTAAACGACCGTGCCCGACGAGGAAACGAGATAGAACTCAGGGGTTCTCTCGGCCCCATATGACACGGCAACAGTCTGGTCTTCATCATGGAGATAAGGATAGCTCATCCCCCTTGATGCTCTCTTGACCATGTTATCCCATGAGTCGGATTCATACTTCACTGGATCATTCGAGTTTATTCCTACGAAACCGAGTCCGCTTTCCCTCGCCTTCTCTGCAATATTCTCAATCCTTGGCTCTGAGCCTACCACATATGGACAGTGATTACAGGTGAACATGATTATTCCGCCTTTGTCACCAATCACGTTAGACATTGAAACTGTCCCACCCCCAGAGCTGTCGTTGGCGTTTGGAAGTTCGAAGTTTGGAGCATTGTTACCGGGCTCTACAGTGTTGGCCATGTGCATTGGCGTGGAAGGAGGTGATTCAATCCTCCGGCCCCAGGATCTTGGCTGAAGCCACGGTTCTTCCGTTGCACTCTTCCAGCCTCCTTCTAGCTAGTTTGTGTTGTGGATCGATATCCAGAACCTTTCTCCAAGCATTGGACGCATTCTTTGTGTCTCCTCTCTCATGGAAAATTGCTGCTATCATCAGCCTTGCGTCGATGTGCTTTGGGTCATTCCTAGAGGCGCTTTCGAAGTCAGAGAGAGCCTCTTGTCCTCTGCCGAAATCCAGATACAAGAGCCCTCTTTGATACCATGCGTCCGAATTTGTGGAATCTATCCGTAAAGCTGAGTTTAGTGGCCTTTCTGCCTGCTCCGCCTTATCCATCGCAATCAAACATGTGCCAAGATGAACTAGAGCCATGACGTGCTCATCTCTTCTATCCAGAATCCTCCTGAGTTCTGCCTCCGCTTCTGTCCAGTCGGCTAGGTTCATGAGAACTTCCGCTCTTCTCTGTCTGGCGATAAGAAGGGCCGGTGAGATTGAAATCAAGTGGTCGGAGTCATCCAGTGCCATGTCTAAATCTCCCTTTAGTAAAGAAGCAGAGCATCTGTTCAGTCTTGCTCTAACATGATCTGGATCTATAGCCAGAACCTTGGTGAAAAGAGTCTGTGCCTCAGTCATTCTTCCCTGCTTTGCCGCTATCAAGCCTCTGACAAAGGGTACTATTGGGTGTTCATGGAGATGTGTGGCGGCTTCGGCAATATGGGTATTCGCCTGATCGAGTTTCCCCATTTCTATGCAGAGATGGGCCTCCTCCAAAGGAATTGATGTATGATTGGGGATTAATCTCCTGGCCCTGACTAGTGCGACTTCGGCCTCATTATGTGAGCCTTGGAATCTCAGAGCCCTGGATCTACCGAGCCATGCGAGGCCGTTTTCTCTATCGTGATCTATCGCGGCATCGAAAGAGATCAAAGCGTCTATCAAGAGTATGGGATCATGATTTCCATACTCATCCCTATACTGCTCCGTATCATGCAGATGCAGTCTTCCCTCCATGACATGCATGTGGGAACTCTCCCAGCAGATTGGAGGAGCTTCGTTGAGAGTCTCTTTTGCCCAGTCTATGGACCCGGCCTTCATCAGGACTAGGCTAAGTCTGGCTCTCGCTTCCGCATCTTCAGGGAGTGTTTCAAGGTGCTCTTCCAAAACTGCTCGAGCGGCATCTAGTCTCCCTTCATTCTCTAGGATTTCGGATTCCATTATCACTCCGTATTCTCCAAGGGCGGTTGCTCTTCTGATGCTCCGTATGGCTTCCTTTGAATTGCCTTCTCCTGCAGCTAGTATGCGTGCATGTAGAAGCCAAGCTGGTCCGTTGTCTTCATCCATCTCAATTGCTTTCGTAATTGCCTCAAGGGCAGCGCCTGCCTCTCCCAATCCGATTAGCTTAGCCGCTCTTTCTACCAGCAAAGGGGAGTCGTTAGAATCTAGAGTAGATGAGTCACCAGAAATCCTGGAGTCTTTCGCTCTAAGAGCGATTTCAGATAGCTTTGTCGAGGTCTCGGTCTCTTCCAGAGGTTCGCCCAAAGCAATGAGCCTTGTCTTGTTTCTATCATATCTCTCATCATCAGAACCGACTAGGATCGCGGCTTGTTCTGCGAGGGCCTCTAGATCATCGGGAGACGTCGCCAACAGCCTCTCAAGAGTTCTATCCAGAGTTTCCAATTCTCCCGATTCTCTCTGAATTCTAGCTAGAGATCTCAGAGAGGCCGAGTCCTCTGGGTCCATCTGATTTGCCATTCTATAGCAGTCCGCGGCCCTTGAAGTCCTGGCGGACGCATGGAATAGCTCACCGAGGATCCTATGCTCTCCTCCATTGAGTTCCAAGTCCTCGGCTCTCATCTCTGCCTCCGTTAGAATAGCATCAAGTCTTACAACGAGCGGGAGTAGTCCTGGAAGTATTGCAGTATTCTCGCCAGGTTCTGTGCTGTGCTTCTCGATGATTGCCTTTGCAGCGTGAGAGGCGATTGCGCACGATTCGCTTGAGCTGACTGCTATTCCTTGGTCGAATAGTAGATTTTCCGCGCTCTCCAGCTTACGGTGTACTCCGAGTAGATTACGAACTTCGGGGGTCTCTCCTAGGATTGTATCCACCCCTCTTGAAAGCAGGTCTAACCTCTGGGTGGTGTCAGATAAGTTAGTCTGAAGATCGCCCATTCTGTTCATCATTCTGTCTCTCTGACTTAGGACTGATCTATGTCTGAGCCAAAGAGCGAGGACCGTGACTCCTAGAATGCCGTAGAGGGCCAGAATGCCGGCGGTGGTCTGATCCATCAGTTACAGCGGACCTATTGGACTTTTGATGCCTTCTGCTGATGAGCTTGCTGAGACGCGGGTTCCAAACGGGACTACGTCCCGCCGGACGTAATTAGTCAGAGGTCTTCCGAAGAGTATGCTTGTACGTTGCCCTTTCGAGTTACGCCACCCACGGATGTACCTAGGACATTCTCAATACCGGCCCCTGATGCCAGTTCGAAGATCCTGTCATTGACCTTACCAGCGAAGACAAGTCCTGTGGCTCCCTCGGCCTCCGCCATAGCGGTTGCGAGAGCTCTAGCGCCTATTGGATCGGTTCCGGAACCATCCTCTAGGATGATGATAGCATTGTTCTTCTTTAGGCCTTCAAGGTGTGAAGCCCATTCCTTAACATGGTCTGGAGCGACCAACGACTCGTTCCCTCTGCCAACGGATTTGTCGTCTTCCTTGTTCAGCTCTGATTGAATCCTGGGTACTGCCTTACTTGCGGCTTCCTTCTGCTGTAGGTACTTCGTGACTACTTTTCCTTCGAGGTGCTCTACCTCTCTGCTCTGGGGAGCCATGGCGACATGCGTGAGGGCCTTCCCCAGCTGACCGTTTATTTCCATTAGGAGGAGTTTTCCTCCGCGATCTCCGTCAATGAACGCGGTGACTCCCTTCTTGCTCTTGGCAAGCTCGACTAACTCAGGCTTAATCCCTGAGCCCATTGTTGCGATCGCATTCTTAATTCCGAACTTGAGTAGGTTCCTAACATCGTTCCTGCCTTCAACAATTATGATTGCTTCTGACTCGGTGACATTTGGGCCAGCGGTCATCCCATGGTACTCTGTCTCCTTGTCCAATGTCAGAACCGCTCTGACCTCTTCTAGGATATTCTTCGAGTCGTCTACGCCAGAGTTTACCATCTTCAGCAGAAGCTGCTTTCCTCTCTCTATTACGTGGTCTCTCTTGGAAGACTGTTGGTTCTCGATCATCTTTACTTTGATGACTGCTTTGCATGGGCCAATCCTATCTATTGTTTCCAGAGCGGCCCCTATTACTGCTGTACTGACCTGGTCAAGTGACGAGGACACAAGAATCTCCCCTTGCACCTTGCCCTTGTTCTGATGAAGAACCACGTCAACATGTCCTATTCGACCTGTTCTCTGTAGCTTTCTTAGTTGGAGCGCTTCGCCGAGCAGACCTTCGGTCTGACCGAAAATTGCGCCAACCACATCCTTTCTCTGGACGTTTCCATCCGTACGGATGGAAGCGTGTATGACATACTTTCCTTCTTGTGACATATTTTCATTTCTCCTTTCGCTATCGGGCCCACTTTCGGGGCCTCGTTCCAGTAGCCGAAAATCGGCAGTGATGGGTGATTGACACCCTCGAGTAGGCCTAAGCTTGATTGTGGCGGGGGACTCTACCTTCATGAACGCTCCTGATGGAAATTCAATGTGAAACGTGTTAGATATTGTTCGGAAGTAGGCCTATTGAGCACTAAGAAACGAAGCGGATATGTGTGAGTACCCTGACAGCGGGTCATGTCTGGACGACTGTTGCCCTCAGAGGACCCGATAGCAGAAAGTGTACTAGAGTGGACAATAATGAGGGATTCCAGAGACATAAGACAGCTTATGGTCTGGTTAGAGGAGTCCGAAGGAAGGAAGGAGCGTGCAGTCTTCATGAGTAGGGCCTTGGATCTGATGGATGAAATCCAATATGCTCTAAGCAGGTTGGACGAGCTGAGGTGAGGGATTGCGTTCCCTTATCCTAGCAGGTGGTAAATCAACCCGGATGGGTAGTGACAAGTGCCTGTTGCAAGTTGATGGTGTAGCATGCATACAGAGAGTTGCCATGACTCTCGCAGAGGCTGGTTTGGAGCCAATCAGAATTTCAGTAGCGTCACCTGAGCACATGGAGAGATACGGCAGGGTATTGGATTCCTCTCTCCAGGTTGAGTGGGTGGTTGATTCCAACCCACATGCTGGCCCTATCGAAGCGATACTGGATGCATTAACAGACCCGTTCTGTAATGACCCGTTGCAGATAGCCCCTGTTGACGTTCCTTGGCTTGAAATGGAGATTCTTATTGACCTTGAGAGAGGAATTGGGGACTGTAAAGTTGCTATTCCTGTTTGCTCGGGTAGAACACATCCGTTACTCGCTCTCGTTAGACCTGAAGTAGCTGGTTTGGTGGGGCGCAACAGGAGGCCTCTTCGAGAGCAGTTCCATGAAATGGACCATGTGCTAGTAGAGGTAAGTGAGGAAGTGGTTAGGAACATTAATCGGCCCAGTGATTTAGAGTAGTACCCTTCCTGAAGATATGTCATCTAGTACCTTGGGATATAGGTCATGCTCTGCTTGCTTGATCCTATCCCTTAGTGTGTCGATGGTGTCAGATTCGAGTACTGGAACCTCCCTCTGCTCGATGATGGGTCCCGAGTCAACTCCTTCGTCTACGAAGTGTACTGTGCACCCCGACACCCTCACTCGTGCCTCTAGGGCATCTCTCTGAGCATGGGCGCCTGGGAAGTCTGGAAGCAGTGATGGATGGATGTTCACCAGCCTCCCCTTCCACCGAGATACGAAAAAGGAGGTCAGGATTCTCATATATCCACTGAGGACAATCAGCTCAATGTCCTTTGATTCGATGATTCTGATGATCTGTTCCTCGTGGGCCCTCCTCCTCTCGTCCCCCTTGAGTTCTTTAGGGAGGGGTACGGAGAAGGATTCTACACCTGCGTCCATGGCGTGCTTCAGTCCCCCTGCTGTCTCGGAGTCCGCTATCACCAGCGTCGTGACATGTGCTCTATCGGCTTCCTGTTGGTACTTCAGCAGGGCTCTGAGGCCTGAGCCGCCTCCTGATATCATCACTGCCAGGCGTAATGGCGAGTCCGGAGTGGCCTTCCTGGGAAGGACATATTCGTCGCTCACGCCACTCTGAAGGCGACCTTGTGTTTCATGTTACTCATTGAGCGCCTCGTTGAGAGTGATGGGGCATCTGAACTTAAAGCACCGGCCTCTAGCAGACATGAGCCACATGGAAAGACTCGGGACTGTAGATGAGATAGTGGAGAGGTATTCCGTCTCCAGCAGTCCATCAAAAAGTAGACTATACACCACTTTGGGTGGTCTCTTCGTGGTTTTCGCTGTAATCGGGATATGGATTCCCGGGTGGCCCACGGTGTCTTGGGCTGTGCCCGCCGCTTACTTTTTCTCCATATCCAGTGAGAAGCTTTTCAGATGGACCCTTACCAACGACTACTTCGGACCCGCTATTTTCGAGTATTATGCCACTGGTAAGACTATTCCCAAGCACGCCAAGTATGGGGTTGTCTCGCTGATCGGGGTCATGACTTCCCTGTCTGCATACTTCGTTTGGGCGGTATCGACCAGAGGGACTGGTACTCTCGCTGACCCGTCTACTTGGAATGGTGCTGATCCGGGCTTCGGGGCGGGTACGGTTCTGATGGTCGGACTGATTGGGATTTGGTACGTCGGTTTCAGAGTACCTACCAGGAATTAGTCGCGATTTTGTAAAAACACGCGTTTATTACCTCAGGTGAGAGGTAGAACTCATGGTCATGGAATGCAACATTGATGCCAGGGGTAAGGCTCTCCGACTTTTCGGGGGTCTTGCGTCCATAGTGGGTGGCCTTTGTATCGCTGGTGTGGCCTACCTCGACATTGTCGAGCTCCCATATCTGTGGTATGCGTCTGCTGGTATGCTGGCAGGCGGTTCTCTCGGAGTCCTCGAGGGATGGTCAGGGTGGTGCGTGGCTAGGGCAATGGGAATTTGGACCCCGATTTGATTCTAGAGCAGTGTTTGACCGAATCTAGTCTTAGAATAATTTCAATTGGTCGGTTCTCCAGCGAGAGTCATGATACTACCGCTAGAGGGAGTGAAGGTCCTAGATATATCCAGAATCCTAGCAGGTCCCCACGCCGCTCAGACACTATCCGATTTGGGTGCCCAAGTTACCAAGATTGAAGCCCCTTGGGGTGATGATTCCAGAACATGGGGACCTCCCTTTCAAGCTGGATTCGATGGAAAGGAGGTAGCATCCTACTTCCTCTCGTGCAACCGTGGAAAGGACATACTGTTTGCAAATATCAAGGAGGAGAGGGAGAGGGTCCGAGCCTTGATTGAGGAGTCGGATGTGGTAATCGAGAACTTCAGACCGGGGACATTCGACCGGTTACTCGGGCCTATTAGGGACGATCTGATTGTGTGTAGCATTTCGGGCTATGGACAGACGGGGCCGCGTAGGGAAGAGCCTGCATTCGATCTGACTATGCAGGCCAGAAGTGGCATTATGTCAGTAACCGGCGAGGAGGAGGGGTCCCCGGCCAAGGTAGGGGTGGCTTGGATAGATGTGATGACTGGTATGAACGCGGTCAGCTCGATACTGGCATGTCTGCTCAGACGAGAGAAGACAGGGAAGGGAGCTAGGATAGATATCTCATTGTGGGACACTGCTCTGGCCTCACTGGTTAACCAGGGACACAATGCCCTAGTGGGCATGAAAACAAGGAGGATGGGCAGCAGTCATCCGAATCTAGTTCCATACAGGGTCTTCCAGGTCAGTGATGGTTGGTTTGCCATAGGTGTCGGGACCAGTGGACAATGGGAGAAGCTGGTCGAGGCCCTGTCCCTTGACTCTCCTGAATCATGGATCGAGAATAGCGTCAGGATAGAGAACAGGGAGTTGGTCGAGAGTATGGTGCATGATTCGATAAGAAGGCTCACAAGAGCTGATTTGGAGGAATGTCTTGTCGGTGTTCCGTGTGCGTCTGTTAACACGATATCAGAGGCTCTCGATGACCCTCAATCGCATTTCAGGGAGAATGTGACGGATTACAGAGGGGTCTCTACTCTAGCAAGTCCGTTTAGGTTCATATCTTCCTCAGAGTAGCATGGTCGGTTCTCAATTTTCCAAATAAGGGAACAGTTTTTTCTCGGTGCGACCTATTTCGATAGCATGAGCATAGCCGGGGACATACTGGGCTCAGTGGTCCGGGACATGGTGGGAGATGCCATGAATGCAGAAGCAAAGACCATGAAGAAATCATACGAAGAAAGAAAGGTTGGTGAGGCCACTAGTGAGGCTAACAAGCTAGCGAAGGAAGGCGGGCTATCCGCAGATGAGGCAGAAGAGGAGATTTCGAGATCTGAAGAAGCGTCAAGGGAAGAAATGGCTAACAGTCAGAAGAAGGCGATTACATTTTTCACCATTGTAGGGCTTTCCTTCATCGCTCTCTTGTGGATTAGTACCATATCACAATAGATGTGACGAGTGGAATTTCTTCCTAATGTAGGAACAGTCTGGTCCCGGTAAACAGCATTGAGATGCCGTGCTCGTTAGCCGCATCTATTGACTCCTGGTCTCTAACTGAACCACCCGGTTGAACCACGCTTGAGACCCCGATCTCGTTGGCTGAGTCTATTCCATCCCTGAATGGGAAGAAGGCATCTGATACCATCATCGAACCCTTCGCTCTGTCGCCCGCTCTCCTAGATGCTATCCTGACGGCCTCGACCCTGCTGGTCTGGCCCGGGCCTACTCCAACTGTAGCGAGTCCTGTGGGGGTCTTCGAAACGAGGATAATCGCATTCGATTTGACCTCGGACAATACGGCGCATCCGAATCTGGCTAGAGAGAGCTCTCCGTCTTCCATCTGTCTCTCTGTGACACATTCGGCATTATCCCATTCTACTGCAGGGGGCCCTTGCACCTGTGCTAGCCAGCCACCACTGACCTGTCGAAGAGAGAGATTCTCGGCTCTGGGGCCCATTGGGCTGAGAGTCAGCATTCTACGGTTCTTCTTTGAGGAAAGAATCTCCAATGCCTCTGGGTGATACCCGGGTGCTATCATACACTCAAAGAAGTGCCCCCCAATGGCAGTGGCGGTTTCAGGCTGAACTTCCTTCGTAAATGCTATGACACACCCGAACGCACTCTCAGGGTCGCTAGACAGTGCGTTTGTCCATGCCTCTGATTGACTAGTGTCGACTGCGGCTCCACATGGATTGGTGTGCTTGATTACTACGCAACCGTGCTCGTGTTCGGGGCATGCGTGGATGAGGTTCTGTGCGAGTCTCAGTGCCCCATCCAGATCGAGGTAGTTGTTGTAGGAAAGTGGCTTGCCTCCATGTTGGATGGCCGAGGCCAATCCCTCTGGTTCTCCCTCTGCCGGGTAGAATGATGCTGGCTGATGAGGATTCTCGCCATATCTGAGATGCGTGCCTCTCTTTGAGGCGATGTGTATCCTCGAGGGGTTTTTGGCATCGCTGAGTCTTCTCTCCAGTTCATTGGAGACAGCGGAATCGTATGCGGCGGTCCCTTGGAATGACTCCAGCGCAAGCTTGGCCCTGGTTTCCAAATCTATAGCCGAAGGATCGCCATCTGCAGATCTTAGCTGTTCAATTATTCCCTCGTACTGTGGGGGGGACGTAAGTACGATGACGTCCTTGTGGTTCTTGGCGGCAGAGCGGACCATGGTTGGACCCCCTATGTCGATCATCTCGATTAGTTCTGAGTCGGTAGCGGGAGGAACCCTAGCGGCCGTCTCAGCGAATGGGTACAGGTTAACGCAGACTAGATCTATCGGCCCGTAGCCCAGCTCTTGGAGGGTTTCCATGTCGTCTTCTCTGTCTCTTCTGGCTAGGATCCCACCGTGTACTGCAGGATGGAGTGTCTTTACTCTTCCATCGAATACCTCTGGGTGCCCCGTAGCTTCGCTGACGTCGATGACTGAGATACCGGCTGAACGGAGTTTTCGGGCGGTTCCTCCAGTGGACAGAATCTGCCAATTCATGTCAGAGAGGGCCTTGGAGAGTTCCTCCACTCCTTCCTTGTGCCAGACGCTGATCAACGCTCGGGGCTGTGCCATGGGCAGGCATGCGGGCACGCGACTTGAAGGATTCTATCTTCAGTCCCCTCTTGAGGATACTACCTGATCTATCCTGAGCATACTTATCGCGGTCTCAGTGGATGTCTCGAGAGACTCGGATATGACTGATAATGAGTGCCATACATCGTCTATGGGCGATACCTCTCCTTTCTTGTTTAACCCCATGGCTTGGTTTTCCTTCCTTGCCTCCGCACGAAGCTCCAGAACCTTGTCCAACGGACTCTGCCCTGCGTTCTCAGCCAGAACAGCTGGGATTGTCTCCATGGCTCTGGCAAAGGCCTCCATGGCGATCCTCTCCCTGCCAGGTTCGGATTCCATCTCACTCCTAACGTGATATGATACCCTAGAATGGGTGGAGCCCCCTCCGGGTAGCACTAGGTCGTCCCTGATTGCGAGGGAGGTTGCCCTCAGAGAGTCGTATATCCCCCTTATCGCCTCCTCAGTGGCCTCGTTTCCATCGCCTCCTACCTCTATTGTTACCACGGAGGGTTTTCGGCATCCATCAATTCTTATGATGTCCTCTACCATATCAGTTGACTCGTTTCTCTCCCATGTTAGTGACCCGCATTCTCCTAGATCACCGGGTGATGCATCAAGAATAGAGTCGATAATCGAGGAGGAGGTTGCATCTGCAGAGTTCCTGAGTTCCGATTCGTCTAGCTGTGCTATCGCGAGTATCTCATTGTCGGCTAGTATGTGAAGGATCTCGGTATCGATCTCCCCCCCGCAGAGAATGACATCGGCGCCTGTAGCTAGGATTCTAGTTGCTATGTCCTCCTTCCTGGCTTGCTCTGCATTGACAAAAGATTCTAGTTGGTCCGCAGAGGAGATTTTGATTTGGGCGTCTCTTGTCATCGACCTGATTTTGATATCTCCCCCGATTACCGCTACCTTTGCGTCTTGGAGGTTGTTTGGGAGGCCGTCCATTGGTACTCTCCTCCTGAAAGCGACTCCTCTGATCAGGGTGGAGTCACTCAGTGATCCCTTTCCAGACTTGAACATTGACACGTTCTCTGCTCCTGGTTCCTCTACGTTTTCGGAAACAATGCCCAATGATTCCACTACCAATCCTGATAGGAGATGGAGAGCGTTTTCTGCACCCTTTCCTATCATGGCTGTCTCGGCCACATAACCAAGAAGGTCATTATTCAGTGGGGTGGATATCTCATCCAGCATATCCAACGATGCTTGCATGGATTTCCTGTACCCCTCGATAATCGTGAGAGGGTGGAGCCCCTTCCTCAAGAGGGTCTGGGCCTCCTGAAGCAGGGCACCGCAGAGAAGCATGGTGGTGGTCACGCCATCACCACAAGCCTCCTCCTGTGACTGACACATGGAGACTAGCATCTTAGCAGCTGGGTGCTTTACCAAGAGCTCTGAGACTATCTTTGCACCGTCGTTGGTGACTGCAGTGTTGCCATCTGTCTTGTAGAGCATCTTGTCAAGTCCCATCGGTCCAAAAGTCGGCTTCAGAAGATTGGCGAAAACCTCTGAAGCTGCGATGAGCTTCTCCTGTACTTCAGTACCACTAGTGATGTTGGTCTGCTCCTTCACTATGACCACGGGAGGTTTGCCGGCTCCGTCGCTCATGGCATGGCGAGC